>Ga0078972_1000072_pt2 | contig 311935 bp, 248 predicted proteins | sample YelNatPaOPGAMG01_FD_67568 | JGI IMG/M metagenome (GOLD analysis project Ga0078972, IMG submission 67568) | Hot spring thermophilic microbial communities from Obsidian Pool, Yellowstone National Park, USA - OP-RAMG-01 (SPADES assembly) (version 2) | ecosystem: Environmental > Aquatic > Thermal...
AATGGGAATGGATTCGGGAACAGGAAACTCGGTGACGATCCTGCGGAAAGGCGTCTCCACGCGCGGCACACGCCGCGGCGTCAGCGGATACTCTCGTGCCATACCCCGCTATTCTAACGCGTGAACGCGCGTGACCCGCGGGCGCGGAGGGATCCGCATCATGTGGGGCCGGCCGTCCCGCACAGCCGGGGTCAGGGTGACGCCCCCATCGCTTGAGCAGGAACCTGCCCCTCAGGGCTGCTTGTCGAGTTCTTCGATGATCACGAGGTCCCAGGGAGCGAGAGTAATCTCGGAGCCGCGAGCAATCTCCCGGCCGCTCAACAGTTCTCTCCCCGCGGGATAGGGGTAGGTGAAAGTCTGGGATTGGGGCGAGAAATTCAGGTAGTAGCGCACCATATGTCCCGCCGGGTTGACTCCGCGCTTGATGCGAACCGCCGGTGGCAACTGCTGGTCCGGTCCGGTCAGCCCCGCAAGGCGAAGGACTTCTTCCAGGACCTTGCGCTGGAGCTCGTCGGAGAGGAAGGTCCCCTCGTACGTCAGTGTTCCCTTGCCGTAATGGTTTCGGGTCAAAGCCGGATATCTGCCGAAGAACGGGTGATCGTAGTAGGCCAGCGGCGTTGCGCCCTCCAGCATGATCATCTCTGCCCACACGGAAACGCGGTTGTTTTCGCCGACGCGATAGGGATCGCCTTTGAGCGCCAGGGGGCGGGCCAGACTGGAGAATTCCTGATAAGAGAAGCCCGCGGCTTCGCGCAGCGGACCGGGAGCGCGCGTCCAGCGCACGGTCGAGTGCTCGTCCGTGAAGCCGCTTTTGAACGCCAGAACGAGGTGGCCACCCCGGCGCACGTAGGCAGCGAGTCGCCGCAGCAGCTCGTCCGAGGCGACATACAGAGGGGGCACGACCACGACCTTATACCGGGACAGATCCTCCGTTTCGGGGAAGACAAAGTCCGTCTCCACGTTGAGCTGGTACAGGGCGCGGTACATCTGGTTCAGGATGGTCAGATAGTTCACCCGGTCGTCGAACGGCATGAAACGCAGGCCGTGGTAAGAGTCCACACTCACGAGAATCGCCACCGCATTTTGCTTTCTCAGGTTGACCAGTCGCGGAGCGAGTCGCTTGATCTCTGCGGCTGTACGCGCGACCTCCTGGTAAATGCGGTTAGGCTCGAGATCGTGGGAGAGTACTCCTTTCCAGTAAGTTTCCTGGCCATAGTGAAGCGAGTGCCAGTGCCAGTAAGCCACCATGTTGGCCCCTGAGGCGAAGTGGGCGAAAGCGCTCAAGCGCAGCTGGCCGTCGTAAGGTGGAAACTGCGTGCGGGAGTCCCAGCCGATGGTTTGTGCGTTGGTTTCGGTAACCAGATAGTTGTGGCCCTTCAGGGAGCGGCAAAGGTCGCCGGAAAAGCTGATAGCCATACCGTCGAGTTCGTCCTGGACCGCATGGTAAGGATTGACGGCGGCGATGTCGAGGTGACGTGCAATGGCGACCTGGTCCACCTCGGTACGAAATCCCCCCACGAAATTGTGGGTGATGAATTGGTCCGGCCGTTTGTATTGACGGACGATGGCCGCCTGCCACGCGAGAAAATCGGTCACGGTCTGGCGCTGGAACCGTTCCCACTCGAGCTTGTAGCCGGGATTGAGGATTCCCTCACGCGGCGGAAACTCGTCCCAATCGTTGACGAGCTGGCCCCAGTATGCCAGGCCCCAGAGACGGTTGAGCGTGGCCGTGGTCTTGAATTTACGCCTGAGATAGTTGACGAAGTCGGCGTGCATATGAGCGGCGGAAGAGGGGTTAGGCCTTGTTTCGTTGTCAATCTGGTAGCCGATGACGGCGGGATGATCTTTGAACCGGGAGACGATCTGCCGGATGATGCGCTCGGCGTAGTACCGGTAAGTAGGATGCGTGATATCCATGTTCTGGCGGGGCCCGTAGGCGCCGCCCCGGGCTACGCCTGGGTAAGTGGGTTGGGTGCGCACGGTGAGAGGCGGCGCTTCAGTCAAATGGCTCACCAGAATTTCGGGATGCTTGCGATAGAGCCAGGGTGGAATCGAATAGGTTGGGGTCCCGAGGATAACCTTGATTCCTGCTTTGTGGAGGCGATCGAGAATGCGCTCCATCCAGGCGAACTGGAACTCACCGTCGCGCGGCTCCCAACTGCTCCACGTGGACTCGCCCAGGCGGACAACGTTGATTCCGGCTTTTTCCATCAACCGTACGTCCTCTTCCAGCCGTTCGTAGGGCATGTACTCGTGGTAGTAGGAGACGCCGTACAGCAGGGTGTCCATGCGGGGCTGTTCGGCCCACGCCGGAAAGGCCAGGACTAAGACGCACCACTCCAACTTCATCACGCACCTCATGCCACTCAATTTAGGGCAATGGCCACAGTGGGTGGCGGGGCGCAACTCCGGGAGGCGGCGCCAGGTGATAACGGAGGGCGAGGCCGAATTCCGCGGGCCGAACAAATCCCTCCCATCGGGCCACGACTTGGCCCGCGGGATCCAGAAGCACGGTGAGAATGTTATCCGACGCCGCAATCCCCAAAGCGCGACGGAGCGAATCGTTGCGCTCTACCCGGATGCCTTCCAGGCGCCAGTCGGCGGCAAGATTCCCGAGAGCATCCGCGGCTCCCTCCCAGATGAGGACGGCTTCCAGAAGTCTCCTGCCGTATTGGGCGAGCGCGGCTTGCACAAATACCAGTTGGCTGCGGCAGGAATCCGGATCGTTTCCCGAAAGCACTGCCAGCAGCCACCGCCCGCGGTTGCGCGCTTGCAGGTTCAGCGGGGCGGGAGACGCTATGGGCATGGGCTCGGCAGCCTCCAAAGCGCCGGCGCGGAGCCGCGACGCCAGATCGAGCAGCGGTGAGCCGGGGCGAGGCCGAAGCATCGCGTCCCAGCGCGGGTCGGCGAGGGCGTCCTGAGCGCCGATTGCCTTCCGCCACGACTCGATGCCGCGGAACTCTTTTGACCCGTGACGCCACGTCGGCTGTCCGTCCCCCCAGTACCAGTACACGTTCCCTTCGAAACGGACTTCCGGACTGCTTTGAATCATGCTGGGAACGGTGGAAAATACAACGTTATTCCGGAAAACATTAGGCCGGGCGCCACGAAAGACCACCCGGTCCATCAGAAGGACGGGAGCTTCCACGGGTGGCGTCCAGTAAAAAGTGTTGTTGTGAATGAGCACGCCGTCCAGGGCGCCGCCCTCCCAGGTCGTGATGTAACAATCCCCCTGTCGTCGCGCCAGTTTGGGACTGCGCCCGTTGTTGACGCACACGTTGAAGCGCACGACGCTGTTCGTCGTCACCTCATTGTGGGCGCCGAAGACCGACACGCAGTATCCCTGTGCGTCATGACCGTAGTTGTACTCGACCAGGTTGTCTTCGTTTCCCCAATCTATGTCATAAACGCCCCCATCCACTCCCGGCGAATCGGTAAGAAAGCCCTCGTTGAGTCGCACGGTACACTTCCGGCAGCGCCAGGTCCAGATGCCGTTGGGAGTGCCCACTTCGACGGAGGGATTCAAACCGGTCAACCAGGCGGCGCACTTTTCGATCAGCCCGTTTTCGACCTGGAAGAGGACGATGCCATCGCCGTAGACGTCGTACACCAGCGAATCGCGGACGATCACGTTGCGGATCCGGCTCGTCGCCGAGCCTCCACGGACGATGATGCCTGCCCACTGGGTGGTCCTTCGCGCAGTTACTCCCTCGATCACGACGTCTTCCATCTGGAGGGCCTCGGGCGCGAGGACCGCGACCAATCCGGACGACTTGCTCCTGGCGACCCCGGTCACATCCTCCACCAGAAGGTTTCGCAGGCGGAAGTGGCGCAGGTGGCCCTTGGTCCCCGTCACGAGCACGCCGAACGGACTGCCGCCACGCGCGTGCAGGTTTTCAATCTGCCAATGGTGTTGGTCAAAGAGCTTGATGGCGGCTTCCGCCCCCGCGGCCTCGATGACAGGCAACGGCCCCTCGCCGTAAGCCCCCAAGCGAATGGGGCGGCCTTCAAGGCCTGAACCTTTCGGCCAGAGCATGCCGTGGCATCGGACGCCGCGACGCAGCAGCACGGAGTCGCCCGGCTGGAATGTTGTCGCTGCTATTTTCTCCAGTGTGCGCCAAGCCGCTTGGGGTGAAGTCCCGGAGGCGGCGTCCGAGCCAGCCTCACAATCGAGGTAGTAAGTTGTCCCCCGGCCCAAGCCGGCGAGCAAAGCGATCAGCGCTATGCACCTGGCCACCACGCCCCGGGGCGGTGCGGGACCTCGCAGGGATCCTGTCCTCAGAAATCCAGGCGGATGCCCACCTGCGCCTGACGCGGCACGTCGCTCACCCCAACCACCTGCCCGAACAACGGGCTGGCGGGATTGGTGTCAATCGCCGTGAAGCGGTGACGGTTGAAAGCGTTGAGCCACTCGCCCCGAATCTGGAACCGGAACCGTTCCTTCACAGTGAAGTTCTTCCGGAGCCCGAAGTCTTCGCTATAGAAGGCGAAGCCGCGGATCTGGGAGAAGCGGTAACTTGCATTGCCGCGTACGTAGCGCGGCGGGTCCTTGATAATCCCGGTGTTGACGTACCGATGCGCTGTAGTACCCGGGGTCGAGACCAGAGACATGTCGAAGCGTTTCGTATCGAAGGGCACGCCCAGCGACTCGCGGTTGGGGTTTACGATCAGTGCCCGGTTGGTCGCAAAGTTGGCGTTCGGCGTGGGCGTTCCACTGAATCCCAGAGGCTCGCCGCTCGACCAGTTGCCGATGAACTGCAGCGTCCACCCTCCCAAGACCGCGTCGAGCGCCGGATGGAGTGCGGTTCCGAACCTCTTGCCTTTGCCCACGGGCAGCTCCCAGCTGAACCCTACCTTGACGATGTGGGCGCGGTCATAAGGAGATACCGTCTTTTCGAGCTTCAGGTTGTAGTAATCCATGGGGCGCCCGTAGTTCATCCAGGTGTTGAAGTACGACTCCAGGTTATCCAGGCTCTTGGAGAAGGTATAATTCGCGAGCCAGTTCAAACCGTGTGAGTAACGTTTGTTGAGCGAGACCTGGAGGGCGTTGTAGGTAGAGAATCCGAGGGGCGATCCCCAGGAAAGGATGGAGTTCCAGTACGGCACCTGGGGGAAGGGTTGAAGAGTTTGCTGCACCGGCATCCACGTCCCCGGCGTCTTGAACGGGTAACGCGCTCCCAGGGCTTTGGCGGCAGCTGGGATGGCCTCGTCGCGGTCAATCCACTGGCCCAGAATGTCACCAAGCACCAGAATCTTGGGATCCACTTGCAGGATCTGCCGAAGCTGGTTGGCAGTGAGGGCGGTGGACTGGTTGCCTACGTAGCCGAGATCCAGCACCATCTGGCCTGGCAACTCGAACTGGATGTTGGCGTTCCACTGCTGGGTATAGCCGACGCGCCCCGCGTCGGGGTCCCAGGAGACCGCGCCCCAGAGGTAGTTCGCGGCAGAAGGATCCAGGGTATTCTCTTTGAGGCCGCCCGGATAACCCTGGTCCCAGTTAAAGGCTGCCCGCAGATTCCCAGGGTTGGTCACCGTGTTGGACTTGCCCCAGCCGAAGCCAAACCAGGTTACGCCGCCCCAGGGATCTCCGGTCCAGTCGTTGGGCACACGCGGATTGAAGTAAATTCCGTAGCCCGCACGGAATGCCACGCGATCCCGCACCTGCCAGGCCAGACCGGCGCGGGGACCGAAGTCGTTGTATTGATTGTTTACGAAGCCGCGTTTGCCATTCCGGCCAGGCCCCTTTCCCGCATAAACGATGGCCCCGGGCAGGCCGGATTGCGGATCAATCGCCTCGGGCGTGAAGGTAAAGAGACGATCGAACCGTTCGGTCTGCACAGGCTGGTAATCCCACCGCAATCCGAGGGTCAGGGTGAGGTTGCGACGCAGCTTGAAGTCGTCATTAACAAACCACGCCCAGGTGCGGATTTCCGAAGTTGTGGGCGTCCCTACGGGCACGCTCGCGCTGTGCACCTCGCCCAGCAGGAAGCTGGCGAAAGGATGTCCCGTCTGGGGGAATCCTGGCAGACCGGTCTGTTCACGGTTGAAGTTGAAGGTGGCCGGTCCCGAGAGGTCGCGATAGCTCAGGTAGTAGCGGCGTACATCCAGCCCGAATTTCAGGGTGTGCCGGCCTTTGATCCAGGAAAGGGTGTTGATCAGTTGGTAGGAGTGGGCCGCGATGGCGTCGTTTTTGTTATAGCCAATGTTCGCCAGGTTGACCCGATCGCCACCGCTCCAGTTGATTTCCGGATAATTCGACTTCTGGCCGATCCCGGCAATGCCCAGAATCTCCCCGCCTGGCTCGTTGACATGCGTAGATACGCTCGGGTTGAGCTGGCGGTTGAAGGCCAGGGTCAGGTGGTTCAGCAGCGTGGGATTGAAGGTATAGTCGTGGGACACGCGCGCCATGTAGGTCTCGACCGTCTGGAGGCGCGCTTTGCTGAACGGTCCGCCGTTGGGATCCTGGTCGCTCCATACGCCACCCTGGTCCAGCAGCACCCGGGGACGGGTGACCCAGGCGAACATGCCGGAAAGCTTCTGTCGGCTGGAGAGATTGTGGTCGGCCTTGATCGAGAACTGTTTCTGGTCGAAGCTGGCCGTATTGAAGACCGGGAAGAAGCTGTTATTGACCATCGCGAACTTTCCGTCAGGCTCGCGGACCAGCGGCGGGGACCACTTTTTCATGATCTCGGCGACTTTTTGCGAGACTCGCGAAATACGCGACTTGGGTATGATGTTGCCGGGGAACATATCGCGCACGATGGTGCCGCCCACCGTGCGGGTGGTCGCCGGATCGTAAATCGCGCCCCGCAGGACGTCCCGCCCGGCCCCGTCCTTACCGATGATCTGCGTGGTCAGGTAGCGGCTCATGTCGCCGTCGTACCATTCGAGCAAGGGAACGGTGCGGTTGGGGCTGCCAAATCCGCGGTTCACTTCCGAGTACTTCTCGTAGGCGACGTAAAAGAAAGTTTTGTCCTTGCCGTTATACAGGCCTGGCAGATAGACCGGGCCGCCGAGCGAGAACGCGTAGTTATGCCGACGGTCCCGCTGTTTCGGCCTCCCGTAAAAGTTGTTGGCGAAAGTATTGCTGTTCATCCACTCGTTCCGCAACTGTCCCATGGCCGAGCCGCGGATCTGATTGGTCCCGGACTTCATCACGAAATTGAAAATGCCGCCGGCCGTGCGGCCATATTCGGCGCTCAAACCGCTGGTCTGGACCTTGAACTCTTCCAGAGCCTCCATGGAAACGCTCGATTCGCCGAAATGACCGGCAATGTACACAGTGGCTGACGCTCCGTCCAGGACGACTTCCTTGGAGAAGGCAGGACCTCCGTTGATCCGACTGGTCCAGTTGTTCCCCTCGACACCGGGCGTCAGACGATATGCGAAGTCCTCCGGATAACGCCCACCGCTGAAGCTGAGGGGCAGGTCAATCACGCGCCTCTGTTCCAGTACCGTTCCCACCTCCGGGGTTTCGGTCTGCAACAGTGGGGCCGGCGCGGTTACTTCGACGGACTCCACGGTCGGGCCGAGCTCCAGACGGGCATCAATACGCACCACCTGCGCCGTGCTCAACGCCAGACCGTCCCGCACCAATCGCTTGAATCCCGGTGCTTCGAAGGTAATCCGGTAACGGCCCACCGGCAGGTTGGGCACCGTATACTGGCCTACCTCGTTCGTCCGCGACTCGTAAATAGCGTTCGTCTCGACATTCTGGATGGTAATGGCGACGTTGGGAATCACCGAACCCGTCGGATCGGTGACCGTACCGGTAAACGTGCCACGGTCCTGTTGCGCCAGAAGCAGTGAAACGAAAAGGAACAGCGACGCGCGCAACCCGCGAGACATTTCTCCGCCTCCCGGCGGAGGTCTCGCCGCCGCTGAGCCGGGGCTGAGACCCCCGCCTCGAGCGTTCTCGAACTTAATTATTTTCACGGGCGCCCTGCGTGTCAACAGAAAACTACGCCCCTCACTGGGGCTTTGACTTCCTGCCAAGGCGCAGCCCGACACCGCCCAACTGAGGCTGTAAACGGCGGAAATGCGGTGGGATATTTGACGCTGTCGGCGTGGCTGACGCGGCCCGCCTGGCGGGGAGCCGTCGCGGACAGGTGCGTCCACGATGCCGGCGCAATGCGTTTATTGTTGGTGCGGCGCCTGCAAGTCTTCCGGGGGCTGGACCCCAGGAATGCCTCGGACTTGTCGCGAGGCGCTCCCTGAGTCTGGAAGCTACGCTCTTCTCCGGCAGTTGCGAGGCTGCCGTCACCCGGGCAGACCCCGGCCGCAGGTCTGCCCGGGCATGGCGCCGCCTTCCGTGCTCAGACCTTCTCCGGCACCACGTAGGGCTTGCGGTACTCGCGGGTCAGCATGCGGTTGGCTTCGTCATCGCCCACGAACTTGATCGTTTTGGGATCGAAACGCAAGCCGCGCTTCAGGCGGTAGCTGATATTGGCCAGGTGGCACAAGGAAGCCGAAATGACGCCGATTTCAACGTCAGCGGTCAGGTCCTTGTAGTTCCGGCTGCGCACCGCTTTGAAGAAATTCTCGATGTGCGGGATCGTGTCGCCGCCGGAGGCCTTCTCTTCCATGACCAGTTCGCGCTTTTCGCCCTTGTACACCTGGAAGCCGGCGCCGTCCACCGCCATGTAGCCTTCGGCCCCCAGGAACAGGTTGCCGATGGTGTTCTGCCCGCGGGGTTGCAGGCCGTCTTCGCCGCCGGTGATCAGACCGCGGACCTCGAAAACGATCTCGCAATCACCGTAGTCAAAGGTGGCCAGTTGCGTGTTGGGCGTCTCCTGGTCATCGTCATAGATGTACTTGCCGCCGGTGGAGACCACGTAGGTCGGCCAGGTGATGTCGCCCAGGCCCCAGCGCGCAATGTCCATCTCGTGCACGCCCTGATTGCCGATGTCGCCGTTGCCCGTATCCCAGAACCAGTGCCAGTTGTAGCGGAAGCGGTTCTCGTTGAACGGGCGCATCGGCGCCGGACCGAGGAACAGATCCCAGTCCACGCCCGGAGGCACCGGCCCGTCCGGCTTCTTGCCGATCGAAGGCCGCCGCTTGAAGCACAGGCCTTTGGAGAGATACACCTTGCCGATCACGCCCTCACGGAGAAGCTGCATGGCGCGAATCTTGTGGGGTGCGCTGCGGCCCTGCGAACCGACCTGAACCATACGGTTGTATTTGCGCGCGGCCTCGATCATCTTCAGGCCTTCCCAGACGTTGTGGCAGGCGGGCTTTTCCACGTACACGTCCTTGCCCGCCTGGCAGGCCCAGATGGTTTGCAGGGCATGCCAGTGGTTGGGGGTGGCGATGGACACGGTGTGAATGTCCTTGTCCTCGAGCATCTTCCTCATGTCGGTGTAGACGCGCGGCTTCAGGCCAGTCTTCTTTTCCACCATCGCCACGGCGCGCTCCTGGGCCGCCTGATCCACGTCGCAGACCGCCACCACCTGCGCCGTCGGGATCGCCATGTAGTAGCCCAGGTGAGCGCGACCCCGCCCGCCCAAACCTACGACACCCACATGGATGCGGTCGTTCGCGCCCAGAATACGGCGTGCGCCAATGGAGAGCGCTGCCGCCCCTGCGCCGTACAAGAACTCTCGCCGATTGCCTTCACTCATGCTTGCCATGACCTCCTCGAGCTGGTATGAAATCTCGTGCCGGACGGGTCGCCGCCGCGATCGGCCGTCCCGGGGCGCCGCCGGCTCCGCTGCTACCGGATACCATGCTAGCGCGGGACGCATCCCGGCGCGAGCACTTCACAGCTATGGCGTGCGCAGGGGCCGACCGGTTACTTTGGCGCACTGCGCGGCGGCTCTTGTTTCTGCCGAGGGATTCGCGGTCGAATTCGTTGCGGGAGTCGGCACTGTGCGGTGAGTCGGATTCGAGAAGCACTCTGCTACAATCGTGAGCGGGACCCGATGCGAGGCGCACTCATCCTCGGGTTGGCGTTCGCTTGGGTCTGCGTGGACGCGACCCGCACATTCGCCGCTCAGCGCCCGCGCCAGCGCCAGGAATGGCCCCTGCCCGTGGCCGAACCCAAGAAAAAGGAACCCGAAGAGCCCACCCAGGTCCTCGAGCTGCCCAAGGAGCCACCGGCCAGCGTCGTCGCCGATAGCAGGCGACTCAGCTTCCATGTCTCCCCCCTGACCGGCCAGGGATTGCTTTCCCAACAAGCCCGTCAGACGTTGCGCGCCCTGATCGGGCAGGTGCGCAACGCCTCGGTGATCAAACTCCGTGCTTTCGTGGCCGGCACGGGAGACTTGCGGCGCGTGCAGGCCGTGGTGAGCGAGACTTTCACGGAACGACGCTTGCCGCTGCCCGCGCTCACTGTGGTCCAGGTGGGCGCCCTTCCGCTCACCGGGGCGCAGGTGGTTTTCGAGGCGATCGCGCAGGAGCGTAGGCTCGTGAATCCGCACGGACTGGCCTTCATTTCCGGGCAGGCGGCGACTGCGCCCGACCCTTTGGCGCCCCCCGGGCCGCTGCTGGAGAAATCCCTGAGCGATCTGCGCACGGCAGTGCACGCCGCGGGGGCCACCGAAGAAGACGTTCTTCGGGCGACTTGTTTCATTGCGTCCTTTGACGACTGGACTCACCTGCGCCAGCAAATGGCCCGTGTGTTCCCCCGCGCCGCCCTGAATCTGCTGCAGCCACAGCGCGCGCCGACTCGCGCCCTGGTGGAATGCGAAGCTGTGGCACGGTTGCGTACGCCTCCCGATGCCCCGCTCAAGCTAATCAACCCGCCCGGTCTTCCCCAGTCGCCGTTCTATTCCCAGATCGCTTTGGTGGGGCCGGGCTCGCTCGTGCTGACCGGCGCGCAGTTGGGCTTCCGCTTCAGCGAGGAAGATGCCCGGCTGGCTTTCCAGCGCCTGGGCCGCACGCTGCAAGAGGCGGGCGCTTCCTTCGACGCTGTGGCCATGTCGCACATTTATCCTCTTTCCGGCGCCATCGGGGAAATGGTGCGGCGCGTGCGCGGCGAATTCTACAACGGCAAAGCGCCTCCCGCCTCGACCATGCTGTCTTTCGAAGGGCTGCCGTCGCTCGATGCCTCCTTCGGCGTGGACGTGATCGCGGTGCGCAGCGCAGCATCGGCGCCGACGGGTTTGCCCGGGCCAACGGGTTCGGCGGGCCAGCGCTGAGTGTCGCCACGCCGCCGGGCAGTTCCCCGCGCGCACGTCCCCTTGGGGTATTTTCAAGTAGGAGTTATTGCCATGGCTCAAATGGTAGTGACGTTCGGTGAGATCATGTTGCGCCTGGCGCCGCCGGGCTTCGAGCGCTTTCTGCAATCGCCCATGTTCATGGCCACCTTTGGCGGCGGCGAAGCCAACGTCGCAGTCGCCCTTGCCGGGTTCGGAATTCCTGCGCGATACGTGACGGTCCTGCCGCCCAAGCATCCCATCGCGGATGCTGTGATCAGCCAGTTGCGCGGCTTCGGCGTGGATACCTCCAAAATCGTGCGCGCGCCCGGCCGGATGGGCGTTTATTACGTAGAAAGCGGCGCCAACCAGCGACCGTCCAAGGTGGTGTACGACCGCGATTACAGCGCCATCGCTCTGGCCAAGCCGGGCGTGATCAACTGGGACGATGCGCTGGAAGGCGCCGGCTGGTTCCACATCACGGGCATCACGCCGGCCATCAGCCAGGGTGCCGCGGACCTCGCGCTGGAGGCCGTGCAGCGGGCGCGCGAAAAAGGCCTCACCGTTTCCTGCGACCTGAACTTCCGCAAGAACCTTTGGAAATACGGCAAGTCCGCTCCCGAAGTCATGCGCGAGCTCTTCCGCTACGTTGACGTCGGCATCGCCAACGAAGAGGACGTGCAGATGGCGCTGGGAATCCCCGCCGACGTGGACGTGCACTCGGGCAAGCTCGACGTTTCCCAGTATCGCGGGCTGACCGAAAGGGTCATGGGCGAGTTCACGAACCTGAAGCTCATGGCCATCACCTTGCGGGAGTCTTTCAGCGCCTCGCACAACGGCTGGTCCGCCTGCCTGAACAACGGCCGCGAATTTCTCACCAGTCGCCGGTACGACATCACGCATATCGTGGACCGCGTGGGCGCGGGCGACTGCTTCGCCGGCGGCCTGATTTACGGCCTGCTCACCTTGCCGACCCATCAGGAAGCGCTCGAGTTCGCCGTCGCCGCTTCCTGCCTCAAACACTCGCTGCCCGGCGATTTCAACCGCTTCAGCGTGGAGGAAGTGCAGGCTTTGCTCAAGGGCGGTGGATCGGGCCGCGTGCAGCGCTGATCTTCAGCCGCCCGGTCCGTTCACGGCGGCGATCCTGAGCAAGCGCGCCAGGGGCGCGGCCAGCGCCCGCGAAGCGGCGTCCACTTCCGGGACGCGGAGCAAGCGGCACAACGCGTAGTAAACACCGGCGCCCAAGGGAACGCCGACAGCCAGCTCAGCAAGCCGCGCTGTCCGCCCGATCCCAAGGCGGGCCTCCAGCGGTGCGCAACAAGCCGCCACCAGAATCCCCATGGCCACGGAGGCCAGCCCGATCTTGAGCACGCCGACCGCCAGGCGTCGCCCATACAACCCGCCTGTGCGGAGCCGCAGCCTCCAGAACAACGCTGCCGCAGAGAAGATCATGACGGTGGAGGTGGCCAGCGCGAGTCCCGCGTGCCCCATCCCGGCGCGGCGGGTGAGAGTCCAGGCCGCCACATAGTTCACAGCGATGGAGGCCAGGCTGACCACCATGGGAGTGCGGGCGTCCCCCAGCGCGTAAAAGCCGGGCACCAGCACTTTGACCGCCGCGTAGCCCGCCAGACCAACGGCGTAGGCAGTCAGGGCGCTCGCCGTCTGCACGGTGTCGTAGGCTGCGAACTGGCCTCCTTCGTAGATGGCCCCGATCATCGCCTGCCCCAGAACGGCAAGCCCCACCGAGGAAGGCAGCGTGAGCAGAAAAACCAGGCCCAGGGAGCGCGACAAAGTGTCGCGAAATTGTTCCATGTCGCCGCAAGCCGCGCTGCGCGAAACCGCCGGCAGCGTCGCCGCGGCCACGGCTACGCCGAACAACCCGAGCGGGAGCTGCATGAACCGGAACGCGTAACTGAGCCAGCTCACGGGGCCGTTGGGGCCGCGCAGCGGATCCACGATCGTAGAGGCGAAATTGGTGTTCACCATCACGTTGATCTGCACAGCGGCGCTGCCGATGATCGCCGGTCCCATGAGGCGAATGATCTGCTGCAAGCCGGGGTGCGACCACTGCCATTGCGGGCGGTAGCGGAAGCCTCGCTTCCACAGGCTCGGCAGTTGGCAGCCCAGTTGTAATGCTCCGCCCAGTACGACGCCCCACGCCATGCCTTCGATGGGGAGCAGCCCGAGTTTCGTTCCCAGGCCAAAGCCGATCAGCAGGCCGAATCCGAGCGATCCCAGATTGAAAAAAGTCGAAGCCGAAGCCGGCAATCCGAACTGCTCGCAGGCGTTCAGGATCCCCATCGCCTGGGCGGCCAGCGCCACCAGCAGCAGGAAGGGAAACATGATCCGCGTCATCTTCACCGCCAGCGCGAACTTGGCCGCCTCGCCTGCCCAGCCCGGCGCGAGCAACCACACCAGGGCGGGACTGAAAATGATGCCGAGCAGGCAAAGCGTGCCGACCAGAACGATCAGGGCGGTGGCGACCAGGTTGGCCAGCTCCGCGGCCGCGGCCTTGCCCTTGCGAGTCAGGTATTCCGTGAAGGTCGGTACGAAGGCTGAGGACAGCGCGCCTTCGGCGAACAAATCGCGCGTGAGGTTGGGGATGCGGAAGGCGAGCAGAAAGGCGTCGTAGGACATGCCGGCGCCGAACAGCCGCGCCATCGCGATCTCCCGCAGCAGCCCGGTGAGACGACTGCCCAGCACGGCCAGCGAGACAACGCCGGCCGAGCGGATGATCTGGCGGTGAGTCAGCTCGCCCGCAGTGGTTTCCGAGGGCGGCGAGGGGTCGGCGGAGCGCTGCGGGTCCCCCTTCATAGATTGAAACCGCGCTGTTCCCAGTCCGGCTTGATCACCGCGATATAGCCCAAATTGCGATAGAACTGCTTGTAGTCCAGCCCGAAGCCGATCACGAAACGGTCGGGAATTTCGAAGCAGCGGAATTCCACCGGCACCTGCACGATGCGGCGCGGCGTGCGATCCAGCAGGGTGCAGATGGCGAGCGAATTGGGACCGCGGGCGGCCAGCGTCTGCAACAGATAGCGCGCGGTGAAGCCGGTATCCACGATATCTTCGACCAGAAGGACGTCCTCGCCTTCGATACTTTCGTCCAGATCCTTGGCGATGCGCACGACGCCGGGCGCGGCGGGCCGGGTCGAAAAACTGGATATGGAAAGGAAATCAATCTTGACAGGGATGCGGATGGCGCGAGCCAGCGCGGTGAGAAAGAAGACTGCGCCTTTGAGAACGCCGACCAGCTTCAAGTCGCCGTGACGGTACCGCTCGGAGATCTCATCGGCGACTTCGCGGATCCGGCGCTCGATCTGTTCCTCGGTGAACAGGATGCGTTCGATTTCGGGGATCGGGGGAGCGCTCATCGGGTAGTGGAAGCGGCCGGTTCAGGAGTGCTCGAACGCGCGCCGCCGGAGGCCGGACGGGAAGGCGGGTTGGCGGGCGGGCGCGTGAGCCCGTATTTGAAGATCAGGTTTTCGAAATCTTTCTGATAGAAAACCTGTATGTTGATGTCAGGATAGATCTGTCGCAGTAACTTGATTTTCCGGTTTTTCTTGGTGACCAGCGATTGCTTCATGGTGGTAAGTTCGACGTACAGGTCGAACTGGGGCAGGTAAAAGTCAGGCGTAAAGGATTCGATCACGTTGCCATGCTTGTCCCACTGCAAGGGGAAAGTTCGCGGTTCGTACTCCCAGGCGACGCGATAGAAGTCCAGCAGATTGGCGAAGATCTCTTCGCTGGGGTGCGAGAAGCGCCGCGGCTTGAGCGTAAGTTTGCCCGCGGGTGCAATGCCGTAGCGGGACAGCTTGAGGCGGACCTGGAACTGCAGATGGGCTTCCGCGGCCGGCGACAGCAGTCCCTGCTCGATGATGCCGCGGTTCGTGGCCGCGGCCGCCACGATTTCCGCGGCCTCTTCCGGCTCCAGGCGCTCCGTATTGATGACCAGATCGAAGTTCTCCATGCGCCGCAGGCCGCGCCCGAAACGCCGCCGGCGACGGAGCTTCTCTTCGGCCTCCAGCTTGTGGAGCAGCTCGCGCGCGGCGGGGCGGTCCAGCCGGTGCTCGACCATGAGCACGCCCACGCGACGGGATTCCGGCGCCACGATGTAGACGCGCAGCAACCCCGGGAACTCCGGCAGCGCCAGCTCCGCGCCGTCCGCCGAGACCACGAGATGGTGCTGGGTGGCGAGCCGCGCCACGATCGAGGTCATCAATTCCGGATAGACCCGCTCGGGGAGCGAACCGGCCGGTGCGAACTCCTCCTCGATCAGGGCGGCCAGCCGCGTCTCGCTGATCAGCTCGAAGCCCAGGCGCTGCGCAATCAGGCGAGCGGTTTCCTCATGCCGCGCGCCGGGCGCTCCGGTAACAGTGATCAGACCCATGGTCCGCTGGGAGGCGCCACACGTGCCCTCCGCACGGGCGACCCCCGGTCACCGACCATCATAACTTAGGCGCTTGCGTCACGCACGCCTCCTTGGTCATCATGCGTGTATGCAAATCACCCGGCGTACCCTGCTGGCGCAATTGACGGCTCCGCTACTGGCCGCTGCCGGGCGCGAGCTCCGCTGTGACGTGGCCATCATTGGAGGCGGCACGGGAGGCTGCGCGGCGGCCCTGGCCGCCCTGCGCAACGGGCTGAAGGTAATCATGAGCGAGGAGACGGACTGGATCGGCGGACAGCTTACGGCCCAGGCCGTCCCGCCCGACGAGCACCCCTGGATCGAGTCGTTCGGCTGCACCCGCGCCTACCGCGCTTACCGCAACGCGGTGCGGGATTATTACCGGGCGCACTATCCGCTCACTGCCGAGGCTCGCGCTCGCTGGAACCTCAATCCGGGCGATGGCAGCGTCTCGCGGCTGACCCACGAACCCAGGGTTTCCCTGGCCGTGCTGGAGGCCATGCTGGCCCCTTACGTGAGCGGCGGGCGGCTCCTGGTGCTGCTCAAGCACGTGCCCGTGGCCGCGGATACCGAGGGCGACCGCGTCCGCGCCGTGCGCTTGCGCAGCCTCGAAGACGGTCGTGAACGCATCGTCCACGCGCCGTACTTTCTGGACGCTACCGAGCAGGGCGACCTGCTTCCCCTGAGCCGTACCGAATACGTCACCGGCTTCGAATCCCGCAAGCAGACGGGCGAGCCTCACGCGCCCGAGGAGGCTCAGCCCGCTAACATCCAGGCCTTCACGGTCTGCTTCGCCATGGACTATCTCCCTGGCGAGGACCACACCATTGACAAGCCCGAAGAGTATGAGTTCTGGCGCGATTACGTGCCCCAGCTCCGACCGCCGTGGCCGGGAAAGCTGCTGAGCTGGAGCATGTCGGATCCGATCACCCTGAAAGTTCGTTCCGTGACCTTCGATCCCCTCGCCGCCGGGCCCACTCCCGGCAAGCTGAATCTCTGGATTTACCGGCGCATCGCCAACAAGCGGAATTTCGAGCCGGGGACTTACCTGAGTGACATTACTTTGGTGAACTGGCCGCAAAACGATTACTGGCTGGGTAACCTGCACGAAGTAAGTCCGGAAGAGGCCGCGCGCCATCTCAAGCGGGCCAAACAACTGAGCCTTTCCTTGCTGTACTGGATGCAGACCGAGGCGCCGCGACCGGACGGCGGGCTAGGGTGGCGAGGACTACGCCTCAGGCACGACATTGTGGGAACCTCCGACGGCCTGGCGAAGTACCCCTATATCCGCGAGTCTCGCCGCATCCTGGCCGAGTTCACGGTACTCGAGCAGCATGTGGGGACGGAAGCCCGGGCGCAACTAACGGGCAAGAAACCCGAGGAGTTGACCGCGGAGCCGTTCTTCGACTCGGTCGGTGTGGGCAGTTACCGCATTGACCTGCATCCGAGCTCGGGCGGCGACAATTACATTGACATCAGCTCCCTGCCCTTTCAGATCCCGCTGGGCGCCCTGATACCACGGCGCGTTGAGAACTTGCTGGCAGCGGCCAAGAATCTGGGCGTGACTCACATCACGAACGGCTGTTACCGGCTGCATCCGGTGGAGTGGAATATCGGGGAGGCCGCGGGCATGACCGTGGCGCACGCGCTGGCCACGGGCCATCCGCCGCGCAAGATCCGCAACGACAAGAAGCTCCTGGCCGACTTTCAGGCAAAGTTGGTGGCCCAAGGCATCGAAATTGCCTGGCCGCGGCTCAGTCCGCGCTGAAGGGGTTATAGTACTCCCAAAACCGGCCCTTTGCGACCAGCTCGCTCATTGGTAAAACAGCCGTGTTACAATGCTTTCTGAGCTCCCAGATCACCAGTTGAAGGCATGTTCCATGCGTTGGGGATATCTGATAAGCGGGGTTTTACTCACTTGCTTTTCACTAGAAGCCAGTCTGATTGTCGTGTCCAATAACAGCCCGGGGGACGACTTCTTCACGAACCCCGGCCCGGTGAACCAGGGCCAGGCCGTCGGCAGTTCGGGCTGGTTTTACAATAACGTCCGCAACAACGGGGGCGTAGGCATTTCCGGCAACTTGCCGTGGAGCACGACGGGTTCGGCGTACTTCGTGAGTCCGAGCAGCGCCGCCAAAGCGGATATCGAGTACCTGGCGGGAGGCGTCAACTTTGGCGGGAACTATCTGGCCACGGCGAGCCTGGGAAGATTCGCCGATTTGCAGTCCTTTTCTTACCGTTGGTATCGCGCCGGGAGCAGCACGGTGCCCGCACACCTGCATCCGGTGATCCGCGTCTTGCTGGATGCGGATGGGAATCTGGCCACGATCGGCGACCGCGGCGGCCTGGTCTTCGAGAGAGTGTATGTCGGCCTGCCGACGCCGACGGACCAGTGGGTAAGCGACGTGATCACTTCTTCGACCTGGCTCTGGAATTTCGGCTTGGGCATCGGATTTGCCGCAAACATCAACGGTACTCCATACGCTTACGATGCGAGTCTGGCCGAGTGGCAGGCGTACTTCCCGAACGCTGTGATTCTTGGCTTCAGCGCCGGGGTCGGCAGTGGCTGGAACGGCGTCTTCACGGGCGCGGTGGACGATATCTCGTGGACCATCAGAGGAAGCACCACCTCTTGGAACTTCGAGGTGATGCAAGCGGTACCTGAGCCTGGCCTGGGGTGGCTGGTGGGAGCGGTGCTCGTGGCGCTTTGGCGGCGCCGGCCCGGAAAACTGAACTGAAGCTCTGATCTCCCTGCCTGGATTTACTCCGGAACCGAGCCGTCGGTCTGTCTCCGCGCCGCCCTGATCCTCCGACGCCGTGATATAATCGCGCCGTCTTGCGGAGGAGAACCATGGTGTCGCCCTGCCGAACGGCCCTCGCAGTCCTCGTCCTTTTCGTTTCCGTGGCTCCCAGCCAGGAAACGCGCGGCATGATCTATGGGCGTGTTACCGACCCCCAAGGGGCGGTCGTACCTGGTGTGCGCGTCACGGTCACCAACGTGGACACGAATACGTCCATCGGGACCCAGACCAACGCCAGCGGATATTACGAGGCAAACCTCCTGCTTCACGGCAACTACCAGGTGAGTTTCGAAGCGGCCGGATTCCGGCGGCTGGTGCGCCGCGGCATCGTGCTGCCTATGAGCAGCCGTGTCGAAGTGAGTGTCACGCTGGAGCTGGGGCCGGTGGCGGAATCGGTTACCGTAGAGGCAGCCGCGCCGCTGATTGACGCGGTCTCGGCTTCCTCCGGGCGGGTACTCGACAACCGCACGCAGCAGGCTTTGCCCACCTCGTTTAATAACGTGACGATCCTGGCGCGTTTCACGCCTGGGGTGCAGACCAATGGCGAGGTCCGCATTCTGGACGCCAACGATCAGGGGTCCTCTTCTGACTATCGCATTGCCGGCAGCGTGGGCGGCAACGAGTGGGCCATTGACGGCGCGCCCAATCAAGGCATTGCTCGCCAAGTCGGCTTCCTGCCGCACACGGATGTGGTGGCGGAAATGAAAATCGAAACCGGCGGCTTCGAAGCTTCCGTGGGCCACACCACGGGCGCGGTGGTCTCGCTGGTCTCCAAGGCCGGCACCAACGAATTCCATGGCAGCGCCAGCTTCCAGCACATCCAGAACCGCTGGAACGCAGCCAATTTCTTTACCGCTCAGCTCTGGCACCGGCAGATTGCCGAGGCTGAGGCGAAAGGCGACTACGCGCTGGCCGAGCAGCTTCGCAAGACTCCCAAGCAGCCGGGCGGCCTGAAAAATTACTGGGCCGGCACGCTCGGAGGGCCGGTCTGGATCCCCAAGGTCTTCAACGGCAAAGACCGCTTGTTCTTTTTCTTCAGTTACTATGGCAAGCGCTGGTCGGAAACCACTTCCTCGCAGTATCTGAACCATACCTTCCCGACTTTGGCTGACCGTGAGGGAAACTTCGCGCCGCACTTGCTGGTGGATGCCGTGCGCTACCAGATCCACGATCCCCTCAGCGTCCGCCCCGACCCGGCGCGCCCGACCCAGTACATCCGCGACCCCTTTCCGGGCAACATTCTGCCCAAGTCCCGGATCAACAATCCCGCCTACTCGTTCTACTCCAAGATCATCCCGCTTCCCAACAATAACCCGACCGATCCGAAAAAGGAGCCACTCAATAACTGGCTCGCAGTGGCCATGCCCTGGACCGCCGACTACATCGCGCTGACTAACAGGATTGACTACCACCACTCGTCGCGACACCGCTTCTACGGCCGCTGGCTGTGGGACAACTATGATTTCGATCGCGGCGATTATACTTTCGAAACCATGCCCGGGCTGATGAACAGCCGCGCGATTCGCGACAATCTGAACTGGATCGGAGACTGGGTCTGGACGCCAACTCCCACCACGCTTGCTGACGTCTCCCTTTCCATGCATCGCTACCGGGTGAGCAACAGTATTCCCACGGGTGTGCGGCGGTTCAAACCGTCAGACCTGGGGTTGCCTGCCTATCTCGACGAAAAGGCTGGCGATTGGGCCATGATTCCGACTATGGCCGCCTCGGGTTACTCCTGCGCCATCGGGGGTTGCTTTGGTTGGGCGGCGCCGGTGATCGAGCATTACCGGCAGAGCTCGCTCAACGCCGATCTCTCCAACGTCCGTGGGCGCCACACCGTCCGGGGCGGCGCCGAGACCCGCCTGCATTCCCGGGCCGGGGGAGGCGGCGGCTACGTAGCCGGATATTTCTCCTTCGACAACTACTTCACGCGCCGTAACAGTGATACGCTGACGCCGGCCGGTTCGATCGCCCATTCCTGGGCCGCACTGATGATGGGAATTCCCTCGGGGATGAGCATCGCCACCAACGATACTTACTACATGTCCTCGCCTTATGCCGGCTGGTATGTGCAGGATACCTGGCGGGTGACGCCGCGGCTCACGCTCACCTACGGGCTGCGCATCGAATACGAAATCGGGCCCCGCGAGCGCTTCGATCGCATGCTTCTGCGGTTCGATCCCACCCTCAAGCTCCCCATTTCCGACCTGGCCCAGGCGGCCTATGCGGCGCGACCGCTGGCCGAGAGGCCCGCGTCTGACTTCCTCGTTCGGGGCGGCACGATTTACGCCGGCAAGATGGGCGGCCGGAACTGGTGGGACAGCGAGCTGATGTGGCTGCCGCGCGTGGGCGTAGCCTGGCAGTTCGCTCCCAAGACCGTGCTGCGCGCCGGCTACGGCCTGTTTTTCGACACGCTGAACGCCATGCTCAATGCTCCCAACCAGCAGAACTTCAGCCGCTCCACTTCGACCGTTCTGACTACGGATTTCGGCTATAACTGGCTGGTCGGTGATCCGAGAAAGGGGATTTCGCCGTTGACGGATCCCTTCCCGGTCCGGGCCGATGGTACTCGGTTCGACGTGCCTTTGCGCGACGCCCTGGGTGAGATGGCGCTGGCCGGCCGCAGTTATACGTGGTTTCCCGGCAACCTGCGGCATGCGCGGCAGCAGCGGTGGCGGATCGGCGTGCAGCGGCAATTGGGCCAGACCATCGTGATCGAAGCTGCCTACGCCGGCTCCTACTCGGATCGCAACTACCTCGGCCGTCCGATGAATCCCCTGCCGGAAAAATACTGGGCCAGCGGCCTCGTGCGCAACAATACGATCGCTTCCGATTTGAGCCAGAACGTGCCGAATCCTTTCCAGCTGACTTACTTTTCGAGCCTGCAAACTACGCACCCGCTGGTTTACCAGGACATGAGCACGCTGAGTTTCTTCCGCTCGGCTACTATCGGCAAGGCTCAGTTATTGCGGCCTTATCCGCACATGGGTACGCTCACGGTGAACGGCAATGACGGGGAGGTCCGCACCGACGAGCTCCTGCTCAGCTTCGAACGCCGCTTCGCGCAGGGCTTCAACGTGTACGTCGCTTACACGCGGAACCGCAATCGTGAGGCAGATTACTTCCACGACGAGTTCGATCCCTGGCCGACGTGGCGCGACAGTAACAACAGCCGGCCGCATCGCCTGATCGGCACGTCGGTCATCGAACTGCCTTTCGGCAAAGGCAAGCCTCTGGCGCGGCAGGGCGTTCCGGCCGCGCTGCTGGGAGGCTTCCAGCTCGGCATTACTTACGAGTTCCAGTCCGGCGCCCTGCTCGATTTCGGCAACCTCTTTTTCTACGGTGACCTCAAAGACATCCCGCTCAAAGGCAAGAAGACGTTCAGTCGCTGGTTCAACACCGAGAACTTCGAGCGCAACGCCGCCCGCGCTCCCGCGGCTTATCACCGCCGGGTATTCCCCACGCGGGTGCCCGACGTTCGGGCCGACTGGACGAACCATTGGAACGGCAGTCTCCAGCGCGAATTCCGGTTCGTGGAGCGCTTCGGGTTGCAATTCCGTATGGACGTACTGAACCTGCTCAACCGCACGCAAATGGCAGCGCCGGTGACTAACCCGTTGGCCACGAACTTCGCCGAGTGCACGCAACAGGCGTGGACGACCAAGCGCTTCCTTCAGTTCCAGTTGCGCCTGGCCTTCTGAGCGCAGCTACGGCGGGTTCGCTTCAGCCCAGCTTGCGCTTGCGCAGCTCGTCTACCGCCACGGCGAGGATGATCACGCCGCCGATAATAGCCTGTTGCAAGTAGGGCGAAATGCCCAGGAGGTCGCTGCCGTTGGCCAGCAGACCCATGATGAAGGCCCCCACCAGAGTACCGATCACGGATCCCTCTCCGCCCCTGAGGCTCCCGCCGCCGATCACCACAGCGGCGATGACTTGCAGCTCGTAACCCTGGCCGGCGGTGGGCTGACCGGTCATCAGGCGCGAAGCCTCGATCATTCCCGCCAGGCCGCAAAGCAGGCCGCTGTAAGCGTAAACCGCTGTGGTGTGAAAGCCGACCGGAATCCCCGTATAGTAAGCCGCCTCCGGGTTGCTTCCGATGGCGAAGGCGTAACGGCCCATGCGCGTGTGTTCCAGGATCACGTGGGTGAGGGCGGCGCAGAACACTAGCACCCACAACACAAACGGGACGCCCAGAAGATTTCCTTCACCCAGAAACGAAAATTCCTTGGGAATCCGATGAACCGGCAGGCCGTTCGAGATAATCAGAGTAACTCCGCGGGCTATTCCCAGCGTACCCAAAGTTACAATGAAGGGATTGATCTTGAGCTGGGTGATCAGCAGGCCATTGGTCAGGCCCCAGAACAAGCCGCATAGCAGGCCCACCAGCACTCCCACCGGAATGGACCAGCCGGCTTCCATGGCCATCGTGCCCAGCAGGCCGCTGAAGGCCAGCACCGCGCCCACCGAGAGATCAATCCCGCCGGCAATGATAATCAGCGTCATGCCCAGGGCCATGATGTTGATCACCGCCGTCTGGCGCACCACGCTGGAAAGGTTCGTGTAAGTCAGGAAGTACGGGGAGGCAATGGAGAGCGCTACGAACAGGGTCACTAATGTGAGAAAGGGTAACAGACGCTGGATCATTTCCCGTCACCCTCCGCGTTCTCTGTGGCGGCGTCCCTCAGGGCAGGCTGTGTATCCACCGTGGCGTAACGCATAACCTCCTCCTGCGAGGCGCCGTGGGGCAGTTCGGCAGTAAGGCGGCCCTGGCGCATGACCAGAATGCGGTCCGCTACCTGTACTAGTTCCGGCAGCTCGGAGCTGACCATGAGCAAGGCGGCCCCCTCGCGCGCCAGCTCGTCCATCAACTGGAACACTTCCGCCTTGGCGCCCACGTCAATGCCCCGCGTCGGTTCATCGAAGAGGAAAACTCGCGCCCGGGCCAGCAACCACTTGGCGATGACCACCTTCTGCTGGGTGCCGCCACTCAACCGCCCGGCGAGCTGGCGGGGAGATTCCGCCCGGATTCTCAGGCGCTGGATGTACTCTTCGCAAAGGCGGCGCTCTCGATCAGCCAGCAGGAAGCCCAGCCGGCTCACCTGGGGCAGGCTGGCCAGCGTGAGATTCCAGGCCAGCGGCAATCGCACGGCAAGACCGCTGCGCTGGCGATCCTCGGGGATCAGCGCCAGTCCCAGCCGCAGCGCGTCTCGCGGATGCCGGATGCGCACCTCGCGTCCCTGGAGCCAGACCCGTCCCGAGTCCACACGATCCACACCGAACAAGGCGCGGCAGAGTTCGGTCCGCCCGGCGCCCACCAGACCCGCCAGACCCACGATCTCGCCGGCGCGCAACGAGAAACTGATCGAGTGGAGGACGGGCTTTCGCGTCAGGCCTTCCACGCGCAGCAGCTCATCGCCCGGCGTTTGCGGCGTCCGGCGGTAAATTGTAGTCACCTCTCGTCCCACCATGTGACGGATGATCTCGTCCGTGGTGATCTCTGCGAGCAACCCGCTGTAGACCGTTTCGCCGTCGCGCAACACGGTGATGCGATCGCCGATGGCGCGCAGTTCTTCCAGCCGGTGGGTGATGTAGAGCACGCCCATGCCCTGCTCGCGCAAGCGACGCACGATGCGGAAGACTTCCTGCGTTTCCGCTTCTGACAAAGCTGAGGTAGGCTCGTCGAAGATCAGCAGGCTCGAGCCGTGCTGGATGGCGCGGCAGATTTCCACCAGTTGGCGCCCGGCGGGATTGAGCCGTTCCACGCGCCACTCCGGCTGGAGCGGAAAACGATGTTCTTCAATGAGCCGCCGCGCTGCTTCGTACAGCCTCTGGCGTTGCACCCATCCCAGAGGGAGGCGCGGCTCGCGGCCCAGGAAGATGTTCTCGGCCACCGACAGATGCGGCGCGAGGAGCGACTCCTGATGCACCATGGCGATGCCCTGGGCGGCGGCATCCGCCGGGCGTTCGAAGCGGACCAGCTGGCCGCGCCAGATCACCTCCCCGCCATCCGGCGAGATCATGCCCGCTACGATCTTCGCCAAGGTGGACTTGCCGGCCCCGTTTTCGCCCACCAGCGCGTGAACCTCGCCAGGCAACACGGTCAGGGAGCCGTTCCGCAGGGCGACGATGCCGCCGAAACGCTTGCGAATCCCGCGCAGCTCGAGCAGCATGGAAACCCTTCAGTGTACGCAAAGGTCCCCGCTCCTCGCTGCGCAAGCGCTTCGCGCGGGTCTCAGGTCCGGTAGCTGCCGTTGATGCGGACGTAGTCCTCGGTGAGGTCGCAGGTCCAGAAGCGGGCGCGGCCCTGACCGCGGCCACGGAGGCGGAACCGGATGATCACTTCCTGCGCGTCGAGCTTCTGCTTGAGTTCGTGCTCGGAGAAAGGCTCAGCCACGCCGTTGCGGCACACGCAGACTCCTTGCAGGTAAATCTCGACCTTGGTGGGATCGAACTCCACCCCGGCGTTGCCGGCCGCCGAGAGGATGCGGCCCCAGTTCGGGTCGCAGCCGGCGATCGCCGTCTTGACCAGGGCCGAGCTGGCGATGGCGCGCGCCAGTCGCGCCGCCTGGTCGTCGTCGCGCGCGCCGGTAACGTACACGCTGATCAGCTTGCGTGCTCCTTCCCCGTCGCGCGCGATCTTCTCGGCCAGATCCTCCAGCACCCACGCGAGGACCTCTCCGAACACGAGTTGCTCTTTGGGATCGGGCCGCACGCCGGAGGCCCCATTGGCCAGCACCAGGATGGTGTCGTTGGTCGAGGTGTCCCCGTCCACGGTCAGCCTGTGATAGCTGCGCTCGACCGCAGGCAGCAGCAACGTGCGCAGTCGTGTGGGCGGGATGGCCGCGTCCGTCATCACGAACGCCAGTGTGGTGGCGAGATTGGGATGGATCATTCCCGCGCCCTTCGTCATCCCGGCGATGTGCACGGTGCCCTCCAGCAGCGGCACTTCGCCGAAGGCCATCTTGGGCACGGTGTCCGTCGTCATGATGGCGCGAGCCGCATCGGCGAAGGCATCCTCGGAGAGCCGACTGCACAAACGCGGCAGGGCCCGCAAGATCAGCTCCGCATCCAGCTCCACGCCGATCACGCCGGTGGAGGCAGGGACCACCTGCTCGACCGGCGTGTCCAGCAACCGGGCGGTGGCCCGGCAACAGGCCAGCGCTACTTTCTCGCCGGTGCGCGTGGCGCAATTGGCGTTGCCCGCGTTCACCAGCACCGCTCGCACCAGCCCGCCCGAGGCCCTGAGGTGTCGCTTGGCCACCTTCACGGGAGCCGCCTGTACCGTATTGCGAGTAAAGACCGCCGCCGCCGATGCGGGCCGATCCGATACGATCAGCGCGAGATCATCCTTGTTTTCTTTCCGGATTCCTGCGTAAGTGGCGGCGTAGCGAAAGCCGAGCGGAGTCTTCACCGGGTTATCTCTCCAAATTTCTCATTTTCCGTCAAACGGAAGCCGCGCAGGAACTCGGCGGCAGGCATCCGTCTGCGCCCTTCCTGTTGAAGCTCGAGGATTTCCAATACGGTACCCTCGCCGCAGCTTGCCCACAGATGCCCGTCAGCGACCTCCAGTGAGCCTGGCGGACCTGCCGGCGGGCGTTCGACCGGGCGCGCCTTCCAGATGTGCACGAGCTTGCCGCGCAGCCAGGTGTACGCGCCGGGCCAGGGCACGAAAGCACGCACGCGATTGGCGATCTGCGGCGCGGGCAAGTTCCAGTCAATACGGCCATCTTCCTTGCGCAACATGGGCGCCAGCGTGGCCTGGGTGTGGTCTTGCGGCCGCGGCGTGATCGTGCCGGCTTCCAGCCCTCGCAGCGTTTCAATGAGGAGGCGAGCTCCCATCTCGGCCAGCCGGACGCGCAGTTGGTCCGCAGTTTCCTCCGGCCCGATCTCGGTCTCCTCCTGCAACAGGATGTCGCCCGTGTCCAGGCCGGCGTCAATGCGTATCGTGGTCACCCCGGTGCGCGTTTCGCCATTGGCGATGGCCCACTCGATGGGCGCCGCGCCGCGATAGCGCGGCAGCAGCGAGGCATGGACGTTGATGAAACCATGCGGCGGCAGCTCGAAGATCGCGGGCGGGAGAATCTTTCCGTAGCCCACCACCACGCCGGCTTCGGGCGCCAGGCTCTGAAGCCAGGCGATGAACTCGGGATCGCGGATTCGCTCCGGCTGCCGCACTTCCAGTCCGAGCCGTTGCGCGCATTGCTTGACCGGAGGGGGCGTCAGGGTTCGTCCCCGTCCCGCCGGACGATCGGGCTGCGTGATGACGGCCAGCACGGGAAAGCCCTCGCGCACCAGCGCCTCCAGGCTGGGCACTGCAAACTCGGGCGTTCCGAAAAACACCACCCGCATGCGCGACCCGGCTCAGCCCCACTCGCCTGCTTTCATGAGCTTGCGGATCTTGCGGCGAATCAAGTCCCGTTTGAGCGGGCTCAGGTGGGACAGGAACAGGCGGCCATTGAGATGGTCGGTTTCGTGCTGGAAGGCGCGCGCCAGCAAATCCTCGCCCGTCATCTCGAAAAATTCGCCCCGCGCGTTCTGAGCGCGCACGGTCACCCGCTTGCCCCGGCGCACCGGTTCGTGGAAGCCGGGAACGCTCAGACAGCCTTCCTCGGCGACTTGCACGCCCTCCACTGCCACGATTTCCGGATTGATCAGGACGATCCGGCGGGAGGGATCCTCGCCCCCGCTGGGATCCACCACGGCGATGCGGCGTGAAATGCCGATCTGTGGCGCCGCCAGGCCCACTCCGTGAGCGGCGTACATGGATTCGAACATGTCCTCGATGAGCTTGTGCAGCTCCGGCGTGTCGAATTCGCGCACCGGCTCGGCAGGCCTCTCCAAAACCGGGTCTCCGTATTTGACGATGCGATAGACCATGGTCGCTTCCGCTAATACCGCCGCAACTGCTCCCGGTATCCCTCGAAATTTCGCCGGGTCTCTTCCAGCGAGTCGCCGCCGAATTTTTCCAGAAAGGCGTCCGCCAGCACCAAGGCCACCATGGCCTCGCCCACCACTCCCGCTGCCGGCGCGACGCACACGTCGCTGCGTTCGTACGCGGCAGCGGCAGGTTCGCGAGTCACCAGGTCCACGGATTCCAGCGGTCGGCGCAGCGTCGAGATGGGCTTGAGGTAGCCCCGCACCACGATGTCCTCGCCGTTGCTCATCCCGCCTTCGATGCCGCCCGCATGGTTGGAAGCACGCACGAAACGCCTGGCGGCGGCGTCGTAACGGATGGGGTCCTGCACGCGCGAGCCGAACGACGCGGCGGCCTCGGCAGCGTCGCCAATCTCCACGCCCTTGACGGCCTGGATCGAAACCACGGCCTGGGCCAGACGGCCATCCAGGCGCCGGTCCCAGCTCGCACAGGAACCAAGGCCGGGCGGAACGCCATGCGCGACGACCTCGAAAATCCCGCCCACCGTATCGCCTGTGCGATACGCCTCGTCCACGACCTCCTTCATGCGGCGCTCGACTTCAGGATCCACGCAACCCAGCAGAATTTCCTCGCGCCGGCTGAGCTCTACCAGCTCTTCCCAGCTCGCGCGTCTTTCCAGCCGCACGCTGCCGATCGCCACCACGTGACTGAGCACCTCGATGCCGAACTCGCGCAGCAGGGCTTTGGCCAGTGCCCCGGCCGCCACGCGTGCCGCCGTCTCTCGCGCACTGGCGCGCTCGAGCACGTAACGTACTTCCGGGAAGTTGTATTTCAGGGCGCCGGCCAGATCCGCGTGGCCGGGTCGCGGCCGCGTCACGGGACGGCGAGCGGCTTCATCCCCTTCGCGCTTTTCCACCGGCAAAGCGTCGGCCCAGTTGGCCCACTCCCGGTTACGAATGAGAATGGCGATGGGCGCGCCGATCGTTTGCGAGTGCCGCACCCCGGCGACAATTTCGGCGTGATCGCGTTCAATCTTCATCCGCCCGCCGCGCCCGTAACCTTGCTGGCGCCGCCACAGCTCGCGGTCTATGAGTTCTGTGGAAACCGGAACGCCGGCAGGCAAGCCGCTCAACACCGCAACCAGGCACTCTCCGTGTGATTCGCCGGCGGTTTCCAGACGCAGCATCCCGAAAAATCCATCCTATCGGAGCTTGCCCGGCTGCGGCAACCGAAACACCAATGTCACCGCAGCTACAAAGTGCGGTAACAGGGACTTGCTATGATAGCAGCTTGCAGTCTCGATGCCGGGACCGTGCGCTATCCGTGCACGGGGGGAGGACTCGCATGATGGAACGAATTCGCAGGATCGCAGCCGTGGCGTGCCTTGTTTGGGCGGTCGGCTGGGCACAATCGGACGCCAACAAAGGTCAGATTGTCGGCGTGGTTTACGATCCCAAGCAGGCCGTGGTGCCGCAGGCTACCGTCAAGATCCGGAATCTCGACACCGGATTCACTCGCGAGCTCACGACGAACGAATTGGGGCAATATCGTGCCGTGTTGTTGGATCCGGGCCGTTATGAAGTTACTGCCGAGGCGCCCGGTTTCGCCCCGACCACTGTGACCGGACTCGTGCTCAATGTCGGCTCCACGATCAGCGCAGATATCCGGTTACAGGTAGCCTCTACCACTACAGTGGTCGAGGTCGGCGAAACCCTGGTCAACGTGGCGCCTGCTGCCTCACGGGTGGTGGACCGTCGCGCCTTGCAAGACTTACCCATTAACGGGCGGCGCTTCCAGGATCTTGCTCTCGTTACGCCGACGGTCCAGGTGGATCCTCAGCGCGGGCAGATCTCGATTGCCGGCCAGCGCGGCATTTACTCGAACGTCATGGTGGACGGCGCCGATTACAACCAGCCCTTTTTCGGCGGCATCCGCGGCGGCGAACGTTCCAACCTGATTTTCACCGTGCCTCAGAGCGCGATCCAGGAGTTCCAGGTCGTGGCCACGGGATATTCCGCCGAATACGGTCGTTCGACGGGCGGCGTCGTCAATGCCGTCACGCGTTCGGGATCGAACGAATTCCACGGCGAGGCCTTTTATCAGCTCCGACACAAGGAGCTTGGCCTGCAAACGCCGTTCAAACGCCAGTCCCTGGAAACCCAGCACCAGTTCGGTGGAGCTTTGGGCGGTCCCATCCAGAAAGACAGGTTATTCTTTTTCGGCGCTGTCGAGCGGCAGCAAACCCGGAATCCGCGACTGGTGTTCTTCCCCCAACTCCGGCGCGTCACGCCCAACCCCAACACCGCGGAAGCTTACAACCATTACATGAGTCTGGAGACGCCGTTCACCCAGACCAACGACGGTACGGCTCTGACGGCGCGCACGGACCAGCAGTTCGCCGGCGGCTCCCGGCTCACCTTCCGCTACAATTTCTCGGACGGAAACGCCCTGAACGCCACCACGACCGGTACGCGCATCGAGCCTACCATTGACCGCGCCCTTTCCAACAACGGTACCGAAAAAGATCGCACGCACACCGGTTCGACGCAATTCACCTGGGTCATCAGTCCCGCACTGGTCAACGACCTCCGCTTCGCTACTTCTTACGAGATCCGCCCGCGGTTGACGAACTCCGAGACGCCGCAGGTTTCCAGCGTCGTCGGGCGCTTCGGCGGCGTGGATTTTCTGCCCACGGTGCAGGACGACATGCGCATCCAGATCAATAACGGCCTTTCCTGGATCCGTGGCGCCCATACGGTCAAGGTCGGTGTAGATTACAACCACCTGGGTACCTTCCAGACCTTCGGCTTCAACCAGTTCGGCGCGTTCGCGCTGAGCGGAACGGATGTCAATTTACACCTCGATATTCTTTCGCGGGGCGGTAACATTCCTAACCGGTTCGACGATCGTTCCGTAACTTACCGGCGCCAGATCGGGAACCTGCTGGCCAAGTACCGCGTGCAGCAAGCCGCCATGTACGCGCAGGATAGCTGGCGCCTTTCCCCTTCGCTCACGCTGGACTTTGGTTTGCGCTGGGAGGGTCAGTGGAATCCGACGCCCGAGGCCAACAACACCGATCTGGTCAATCGCGTGCGTGGGTTCAACTTCCCGATCGGTTCCTTCGATCCCACGATAATCCCTGATAGCCCGGCGCAGTTCATGCCGCGCTTCGGCTTCGCCTGGACGCCGAGCTCTTCGCGGCGCAGCGTCGTGCGCGGGCACACCGGGATCTTTTACGCGGCGACGCCCATGCTGCTCTTTGCCGGTCCCATGAATAACTACCGGTGGCCGCCGGGTGACGTCTCCATCCAGTTGCCGCGCTCCGGCTCCACGGTGTATCGCGATCTGCTGGCGGTGGGCGTGGACCTCAACCAGTACAGCCTCGACAAGCTTCCCATCCTGGACGTGGCCACCGTACAGAAGGCAGCGGCGGGCGGCGGGGCTGCTCCGGATCCGCTGGGTGGCGCCAACCTGCTCGCCATGGCTTCCGATTTCCGGAACCCGCGCTCCTTCCAGGCCGGTCTGGGCAACGACACGGAAATCTTCCGTAACTTTGTCACCGGGGTGCAGCTCCACTACGTAAATACGGTTCACCTGCAAATGAACCGCGATTTCAACCTGCCCGTCCCGGTGATCCGGCCCAACGACAAATCGCTGCGGCCTTTCTTCGGGTTGCGCTCGGGCAACCAGCGACCCATTCCCACGCTGGGCAGCCTCTGGGTGCGCCAGTCCGCGTCGCGCTCGATGTACCGCGGGCTCACCGTGTCGGCTCAGTATCGAACCCCACGGCTCCAGTTCGGCGCTTTCTACACGGCATCCCAGACTTATTCCTACGAGGACAATGAGCGGGATGCGACCGGAGTCCGTTACGAAAATTCCTTCGATCTGCGGCCTGAGTATTCTTACTCGGACCTCGACATGCGTCACCAGTTCACCGGTTACGCGGTGGCTTCCTTGTTCTGGGGCATTGACGTCTCGACCACCTTCCGCGCCACCAGCGGACGACCCATTGATCCGCGCACGGGCGCAGACACCAACGAGGATCTGGGCGGACCCGACCGGGCCTACAAAGCTCCCGGCGTACCCTATCCGCGCAACAGTTTCCGCAACCGCGGTTATCGCAACGTGGATTTCCGCTTTCTCAAAAACTTCCCTGTAGGTGAGCGGGCGCGCCTGCAATTCTCGTGCGAGATGTTCAACTTGTTCAATTTCGACAACGTGGTTTACTCGGGCACCAATCTCAATTACGGACTGGGAATTGACCCGGCAACCGGCAATCCCGTGCCGCCACCGCCGACTTTCATGCGGCTGCGTTTGCCCGACGGCAGCTATGACCCGGTGAACGTGCAGATCGGGAACCCGTTCCAGGCTCAGTTCGGTTTGCGGTTCATCTTTTAGAAGCCGTGAATCCCGAATCGCCGGGCTGACTTGTTGCCAGTTCCGTGGCAAAATACAAATAACAGTCCCGGCGGTGGATCGCGACGATCACTTGCAGGCAGTACTCGACTCGCTGAGGGAAGGCGTCGTCGTACTGAGCGACGGCGGGCGCCCCCGCATGGTCAACGCGGCGGCCAGAAGACTGCTCGGCGAAGCCTCGCTGAGCGAACCGCTCGAAGCCTGGCCTGAACGTTGCGGTCTGTTCCTGCCTGAGGGCGGCTCTCGGTGTCCGGTCGCGGAGCTTCCGCCGGCGATCCTGCTCGCCGGAGGCCCGGCTGTTGAGCGCGAGTTCCTTGTGCGGCGTCCCGACCTGCCCGAGCCGCTGTGGATCCGGATGAGCGCTGCACGGCTGCCGGCGGGTGAGCTGCTCTGTCGGGTGGAGGATCTGACTCAGTTCAAACGGCGGGAAGCTGAGCTTTCCCGGCGCGCGCAAGAGGCGGACGACACCCTGCGCAAGTTCATTCGCGGGGTCGAGCAAAGCCCCGCCTGTGTGGTCATCACCGATGTCGCCGGCAACATCGAGTACGTGAATCCCCGCTTCACCGAACTGACGGGTTACGCCAGGGAGGAAGTCTACGGGCGCAACCCGCGCATCCTGAAGTCGGGCCACACCCCGCCCGAAGAGTATCGCCGGCTTTGGCAAACCATCCTGGCCGGCGGCCAGTGGCGAGGCGAATTTCTGAACCGGAAAAAGAACGGCGAGCTTTACTGGGAATCGGCCCTGATTTCTCCCGTCACCGGGCCGGACGGCGCCATTACCCATTTCATCGCGATCAAGGAAGACATCACCGACCGAAAACGTTTCGAGCGCGATCTCCAGCAGGCCAACGCCACGTTGCGCGCCGTCATCGAGACCTCGCCGCTGGCGATTTGCACACTCGATTGCCGGGGCCGCCTGCGAAGCTGGAATCGTGCTGCCGAGCGAATCTTCGGCTGGAGAGCGGAAGAAGTGCTGGGCGAAGTGCTCCCGGTGGTTTCCGAAGAACTCGGTGTGCTGTTCTGGAGCCAGTTCGAGGAAGCCTGCCGCGGCGGCGAGTTCCGGAATCTTCGCGGCCCCGGCCGCCACAAAGACGGGCGTGCGCTGCAACTGGAGATCTGGGGCGCGCCGCTGCGCGATTCTGACGGCGGTTGCGATGGGGTCCTGCTGCTATTGGCCGACGTCACGGAACGCGTGTGGCTGGAAAACCAGCTCCGACAGGCGCAGAAAATGGAGGCTCTGGGACGGCTGGCCGGCGGCGTGGCCCACGACTTCAACAATCTGCTCACCATCATCAGCGGCTACGGCGAGATGTTGCTCGCCCGGGTGGATGATTCCCTGCGCGAGGACGTCAAGGCCATCCTCGAAGGGGCCGAGCGCGCCACCGCCATCACCCGACAGTTGCTCGCGCTCAGCCGTCGCCAGGTCGGCCAGCCGCGCGTGCTCGACCTCAACGAGATCATTCGCGGGATGGAAAAGATCCTGCGCCGGGCGGTGGGCGAAGATGTCCGCCTCGAGCTTTCCTTGCGTTCCTCGCTTTGGCCGGTCAAAGCCGACCCGGGTCAGATCGAACAGATCCTGCTCAATCTCGCGGTCAATGCGCGCGACGCCATGCCGCAGGGCGGCCGCCTCGTCATCAGCACGGCCAACTGCGGGCGTACCGAAGCAGCGGCGTTGCACTTGCCTGCGGCTCAGTACGTCCGCTTGACCGTCCGCGATACGGGCGAGGGTATGGACCCTGAGGCTTGCCGGCGCATCTTCGAGCCGTTTTTCAGCACCAAGCCCGCCGACAAGGGAACCGGACTGGGACTCGCCATTGTCTACGGCATCGTCAAGCAGAGCGGGGGCGAGATCTTCGTGGACAGCCAGCCGGGAGAAGGCACGGTCTTCACGATCTACCTGCCGCGCGCCTCGGGCTTTCCCGAGGCCCGGGCTGTGCCGCCTCCTCCTCCGCTTAGGGCGGCTGAAGGCGAGACCATTCTCCTCGTGGAGGATGAACAGGCAGTGCGACGACTGGTGCGCGATATGCTCGTGCGCCACGGCTACCGGGTTGTGGAAGCCGAGAACGGCCGGCAAGCGCTCCAGCTATTCCAAGCGCACCAGCGCGAAATCGCTCTGCTGCTAACGGACGTCGTGATGCCTGAAATGAACGGCCGTGACCTCGCCCGGCATTTGCGCGCTTGCCGGCCCGACTTGAAAGTCCTCTATATGTCAGGCTATACGGGCGATGCCATGAGCGAGTCGGCAGGCATCGAGCCCGGCGCTGTTTTCATCCAGAAGCCTTTTACGCCCAGGACGCTGTTGCGCCGCGTACGCGAGGCTCTGGCGGACACGAAGAAGAACGCCTGAGCGTCACCGGGTTCGCTCTCACGCCGCCCGCTCACGCAGGATTTCATTCACCCAGGGCTCGGCGTACTTTTCCGCCGAAGGCCAGAGCGGTGCCGCCGTCAGCCAGAGCTGCACCGAACGCCCGTGCGCCGGTACCTGCGCTTTCAGGAACAGGCGCCCGCGCGCTTCCAGCGATCGCCAGGTCTCGGGGCGGCACGGATAGACCAGGCAGGCGATGACCTGTTCGCCGGACGCCACCCCGGCGTAGGCCAGAACCTGCAACAAATCGCGCCGATGATCTTCGCGCAGCGTCTCGCTCCAGTCGCTCGGTTCGTGCCACTCCAGCTCCTCCCAGTGACGCTTGTACTTGGCGTCCACGATCATGGTTCCCCACGGCCATTCCAGCCAGTGATCCGGGATCAGCGCCGTCTGCGTGCCGGCATGCGCGGGCTCCCAGCGGATTGGCACGACCGTTTCCCGTAGACGCCCCGTCTTGCGAATGGCGCCGGTCCTGCGAGCTACGTGCGCGAGAATCGTCTCCACCCACGCTTCGAAAAACTGCTCCATGGGAAGAGACCACGGGATGCCTTCCAGATCGCTCAGCCCGGCCAGCGCGTCCAGGCTCACGGCCGCCGTTCGGTTTCCTCGCCCGGCATGCGGGCGTCCGGCCAGTTATCGGAACGGAAAGGCGAAGCCGGCAGGCCTTCCGCGTTGAACAGGGTCGCTTCCGGATTGTTCGCCCAGGCGTAGCGCACGGCCACGGGTTCCGCGACCTCCGGGCTGGAGACCACTACCGTATCGCCCTCGATCGTGGCCTGCGCGGGATGGAACACGCGATCGGCGCCGGCGATCACGAACTCTTTCAGTACGCCACCGCGCGCTCGCAGACCGCCACCCACGTGATCAAACCACAGGCGAAGCCGGTTGCCCTCGCGCGTCGCTTGCCGGAACAACGGCCCCGAGTAAACCAGCTTCTCGCCGTAGACCAGCGCCCGCGCCGCCAGCGCCAGCCGCAGGCCTACGTCCTGCTTGTTCTTGGGGTGGATGTCTTCGGCCTCGCCAATGTCAATCGTCACCGCCATGCCAGTGTTGCGCAGCTCCAGCGTCTTCAGCTGGCCTTCCTGTACCAGGGGCCAGTAACCGCCGGGCGGCGCCTTGGCGTAGTTGGCAAGCTGCACGAAGAGGAAGGGGAAGTCGCCCTGCCCCCAGGCCTGTCGCCAGTCGCGGATCATGGCCTCGAACAGAGTGCGATAGAGGCCGGCGTAATTGTTCGCGTTGCTCTCGCCCTGATACCAGATGACGCCGCGGATGGCGTAGGGGGTGAGCGGCGCGATCATGGCGTTGAACAGGCCTGCCGGAGTGTGCGGATGTCCCGGACCCAGCGGTTGTGCGGGCCGCGGCGGCGGCTGGCGTCCCTCGCGTTTGGCCTGTGCCGCGCGCTCCTCCCACTGTTTCAGGCTTTCCTCCCAGCGGCGCTTGGCTCGGGGCCAGTTCACCAGGACGCGATTCCACTCGACCAGATACGTTTGCAGCGTCGGCTCCGAGACCAGCGTGGCGCGACTGGTCCAGGCTTGCGCTGGCGTTCCTCCCCAGGCCGATTGAATGACGCCCACCGGCACTCCCAACTTCTCGTGCAGGTGACGCGCGAAAAAGTAGCCGACCGCCGAGAAACTCTTCACCGTTTCGGGACTGCACGGCGCCCAGGACCCTTCCACGTCCTCCAGCGGTTCTTCGGAGGTTTTCAGCGCCACCTTGAAAAGTCGGATGCGCGGGTAATTGGCCGCGGCGGCCTCTTTGTCCGCATCGCGCGAGCGTTCCACCGGCCATACCATGTTGGACTGGCCTGAGGCTACCCAGACTTCCCCGACCAGCACGTCACGCACGGTCACGGTATTGCGGCCCGCGACGACCAGTTCGTGGGGACCGCCCGCGCTCAACGGTCGCAACCAGGCTTCCCAGTGGCCCGAGCCGTCGGCCACGGCGGAAACCGTCTGGCCCGCGAAGCGGACCGTGACCGATTCGCCCTTGTCGGCCCAGCCGAAGATGCGGACCGGCATGTCGCGCTGAAGCACCATGTGATCGCTGATCACGGCGGGCAGACGCACGTCCGCTCGCGCCCAAACCGCAACCAGCGCCAGCACCCAACACAAGGCTGAAATTTTTCGCATGTTCGACTCCTCGGAGCTGGCTATTCTACATCGGCTGCGGTTGCCGCCGCCGAGCGGATCGAAGCCAGCACTTCCGGAAAGCGTCCCTCGAGGATGGCGCGTCGAATCCGCCGCATCAACTGGAGATAGTGGTGCAGATTGTGCAAGGTGGCGAGCACAGCGAACAGAATTTCGCCCGCCATGAACAGGTGTCGCAGGTAAGCCCGCGAGAAGTTGCGGCAAGTGTAACACGTGCACGCCTCGTCCAGCGGGGCAGGGTCGTCCTGGTAGCGCGCCTGCTTGATGATCACGCGTCCTGTACTGGTGAACAGACACCCGTTGCGCGCGTTGCGTGTGGGCAGCACGCAATCCATCATGTCCACGCCGCGCGCTACGTACTCCGCCAGTTCCTCCGGCAAGCCTACGCCCATCACGTAACGGGGCCGGTCCCGCGGCAGCAGCGGCACGGTGGCCTCGACCATTTCCAGGCTCAGCGCCCGCGGCTCCCCCACGCTCAGTCCGCCGATGGCGTAGCCCTCCGCATCGAGCTCGAGCAACTCCAGCGTGCACTGGCGGCGCAGGTCGGCGTACATCGAACCTTGCACGATGGGGAACAACGATCCCGCCGCGGCGTTCTCGGCGGCGCGCTGCCGGTAGTGCGCGAAGGCCGCGCGCGCCCAGCGCACCGTGCGCTCCACCGATTGCCGGGCCGCTTCGTGACTGGCCGGATAGGGCAAGCACTCGTCGAGCACCATCATGATGTCGCTGCCCAGCGCCAGTTGCACGTCCACGGTGGATGTGGGCGTGAACCAGTGAGCCTCCCCGTCCAGATGGGAACGAAACCAGACGCCTTCTTCCGTCACCTTGCGCAGCGACGCCAGGCTGAAGACCTGATAGCCGCCCGAGTCCGTCAGGATGGCGCGCGGCCAGCTCATGAATCTGTGCAGGCCGCCCAGCTTGCGGATGGTTTCATGGCCCGGGCGCAACACCAGGTGGTAGGTATTAGCAAGCAGCAGCTGCACATCGAGCTGCTCGATGAGGTCGCGCGGCGCGAGTCCTTTTACGGTGGCTTGCGTGCCCACCGGCATGAAGACAGGCGTTTCCACCACGCCGTGCGGCGTGCGCAACAGCCCCGCGCGGGCTCCGGTCTGTGGGCACTCGGCGACGATCTCGAATTCGACGCGCTTCAACCGACCATTGTAAAATCGGGCGCATGCGCCGCATCCTGTTTGCAGTCGCTGCGTTGCTGGCATCCGCGCCCGCGCAGACCGTCAACCCGGAGCGACTGAAAGCCGACGTCGCTTTCCTGGCTTCGGATCCGTTGGCTGGGCGTCGCGCGCTGGAGACGGGAGCCGACGTAGCTGCGCAATTCATCGTGGCTGAGTTCCGCAAGGCGGGCCTGCGTCCGGCTGCCGGGGAGTCGTTTTTGCAACCTTTCGAACTGCTCGAGTATCGCATGGACCCGGAGGGCACGAGACTCATTGTCCGGACGAGCGCCGGCGAGCGCACGCTCGTGTACGGACGGGATTTCAGCGGCTCGTTCCCGCACCCGTTGCGGCTGAAAGCGCCCCTCGTGTTCGCGGGCTATGGCATTACCGCGCCCGAGTACGGCTACGACGATTACGCCGGTCTGGACGTGCGCGGCAAGGTCGTGCTCATCTTCGAGTACGAACCACGCGCCCACGATCCCGCCTCGCCCTTCAACGGAACGGGGAACACGATCCATGCCAGCCCGAGACGCAAGCTGCTCAACGCCCAGGAGCAGGGCGCGGCGGCCGTGCTCGTGATTCCGGCGCCGAATCGCAAGCGACCGTTCCGTCCTGGCCGCGGCGGCCGGGTGCAGACGCTGGCGGAAAGCGAAGCGCGCATCCCCATGTTCACGCTGAGCGAGGAAGCTGCTGCGGCTTTGCTGGCGGCGTCCGGGCGCAAGCCTGCTGAGTTGCAGGCCGCCCTGGATGCGAATCTCAAGCCGGTCCGCGTGCCGCTCGCGGCGGAGGTCGAGCTGATCGCAGCGCCCGCGGAGCTGCGTCGCGGCCGCACCTTCAACGTCGCCGGCTTGATCGAGGGCAGGGATCCGGCGCTGCGTCATGAGACGGTGATCTTCTCCGCCCACTACGATCACTTGGGAACGCGGGACGGCAAAGTCCTGCCCGGCGCCGACGACAACGCTTCCGGCGTGGCGGGCCTGCTCGAGCTGGCGCGGATGTTCGCCGCGGCGGGTGCGCCGCGTCGTTCCCTTCTATTCCTTGCGTTCGGCGCGGAAGAGGCGGGATTGCTCGGATCGTACTACTACGTCGCTCACCCTCTGCGTCCGCTGGCCACAACCCGCGCGGTCATCAACCTCGACATGATCGGTCGTGACGAGCGCCCCAGCGAGCAGACCGAAGGCCTCGTCGAGATCGCGCCCGATACCTCCAACGAGCTGAACCTGGTGGGCATCCACGCCAGCCCCGAGCTGTTCGCGCTGCTCGAGCGGGAGAACCAAGCTGTGGGTCTGCGACTCAACCCCAAGTGGGATCGCGACGGCGTCCTCAACGTGCTCTGGCGCTGCGATCACTTCCCATTCCTGCTGCGTGGCGTGCCCGCAGTGTGGCTGTTCAACGGCTTCACGCCGGACTACCACACTCCCAACGACACGCCGGAAAAGATCAACTACGCCAAGATGGAAAAAATCGTCCGGCTCGCCTGGCGTGCAGGGCGCGCGCTGGCCGAGCAGGACGGTTGGCCGCGTTTCGGTCTTTCGTCGCGCTGAAGTTGCGCCTGCTGCGGCCTCGCTTGCTCAGCGGGCCTTGGGGCCGTGCGGCGGCGAAGGTTTCTCGTCGAGACGAATGACCGTGGCGACGATCGCGCCATCGCCGCGAACATAGCCCTCGACGATGACCTCATCCCCGACCTTCAGGGCGCTCAGCCCGGAGACCCTCTCGAAGCGGGTTTCTTGCGTGACGACAATGTCGAGGGTAAGGCCCCGGAGGCGCAGGAAGTTCGCTCCGATGAAGCTGATTTCGCCTTTCAGGCTGACCTCGGTGGTGACCGCCGGCGCAGCCTCAGTCGGAAAGCGCCAGCCGCTGACGAACTGCGGAACCACACGCACCAGGACGAACACGCCCGAGAAGTCCGTTCCTGGCAAAGAGAACGGCAAGCGTTCCCGCGCGTCGCCGTTGCGATCGGTTTCGACGTCGCCAATTGTCTGGCAGGCGGAGCCGAGCCAGCAAAACTGGACGCCGTACTTGGCCGACGGCTCAGCGCCCTCGAGCCGGATTTCCACCTCGTGCTTGCGTCGCACCTCGACGCTTCCCGATCTCAGGCGGTCGCTCGCGTTCGCTGAATAAAACGCGCCGATCCGGCTCGCGCCGATATCGGCCACTCGCAGCAAGGCGGCCTCGAACAATTTCTCGCCACGCCCGGGCTCGTCGTCGTCAGCCAGGACGGCTACCCGGAAGGGAACAAAAGCGAGCAAGAATACAGCCGGAACTCTGCATCCCATGCCGGACCTCCAAGGACGCGGGCCGCCACTCGTCACAGCAACTCGGTTGCCAGGCTGAAGCCCCGAGGGTACCGCAACTTGGCGTCCGGCCCTGGTAAAAATTACCGGCAGGATCTTCCCGCCCCGGCAGGTTTTCCCGGCCGAGGCGGCCGAACCTCAGCGCAACGTCTTCCGGTAAAATTCCGCCACGCGATCCCAGTCAATCACGTTGTAAAAGGCTTTGACGTACTCGGCGCGCCGGTTCTGGTACTTGAGGTAATAAGCGTGTTCCCATACGTCAATGCCCAGGATGGGTGTGCGACCGGCGGAGATCGGGGTGTCCTGGTTGGGTGTGGGCTCGATGCGGAGCTGCTTGTCGGGACCCACGGTCAGCCAGGCCCAGCCGCTGCCGAACACGCCCATCGCGGTCGCAGTGAACTGTTCCTGGAAACGGTCGAAGCCGCCGAAGGCCTTTTCGATAGCCTTGGCCAGCTCGCCTCGTGGCTGACCGCCACCCTTGGGCGACATGATCTGCCAGAACAGCGTGTGGTTGGCGTGCCCGCCCCCGTTGTTGCGGATCGCCGTGCGGACGTCGGGCGGGAGCGCGTCCAGGTTCGCCAGCAGCTCTTCCACGCTCTTGCGCCCGAGCTCGGGGTGCTTGGCCACGGCGGCGTTCAGGTTCTTGACATAAGCCGCGTGGTGACCCGTGTGGTGAATTTGCATCGTCTTGGCGTCAATGTGGGGTTCCAGAGCGTCGTAGGCGTAGGGCAGAGGAGGTAGCGTGAAGGGGTCGGCTTCGGCTGCGACCGCGTGGCGCCGCAGCGCTGCGGCCATCGCCGGAACGGCCAGAGTTTGCAACAGATCTCGTCGCGTAGGCATGGTCATTTCAAGTGATTAGATTCACGAGCTGCCCCAGGGGTCACCGAAAAACGATCGCGCCCTGCGCCCACCCGCGCCTTTGATAGACTCGGCTCCGTGAGACGCTACGCCAGCTTACTCGTCTGGACCGCCCTTGCGTGGTCCCAAGCCCCTTCGCATCTCGAGTTCCTGGCCAACCACACGGACTACCGCGAAATCCGCAACATGCTGCCTGCCTACCTGAAGCGTCTGGCAGCGGACCGCCTGGCCGAGCGCCGCCGCCAGATCGAGCGGCTGGGACAGGCTGGTCTCCAGGAGCGCCGGCGGCAGATCCGCGAGGCCATCCTGCGCGGCATCGGCGGGTTGCCCGAACGCACGCCCCTGAACGCGCGCGTTACCGGCGTCATCGAGCGCGAGGATCACCGGATCGAGAAAATTGTCTTCGAAAGTCAGCCGGGCTTTTACGTCACGGCCAACCTTTACCTGCCCAAACGCGGCTCGCCGCCTTACCCCGCGGTGCTTTACCCGCTGGGGCACGAGCCGGGCGCCAAGGCTTACCCCGTGTGGCAGCGCATGCTGGTGACATTGGCTCGCAACGGCTACGTCGCCCTGGCTTGGGACACGCTGGGTCAGGGTGAGCGAGTCCAGCTCTTTGATGAAGATTTCGGCGCCTCCAAGCTCGTGCAATCCACGCTCGAGCACACCATGCAGGGCATCCAATGCCTGCTGGTCGGCGATAGCCTGGCGCGCTACACGATTTGGGACGGCATCCGGGCGCTCGACTACCTGCTGTCGCGTCCCGAAGTGGATTCCCGGCGTGTTGCGGTCACCGGCAACTCGGGCGGCGGCACCCACACGGCGTACCTGGCCGCACTGGATGACCGCCTGCACGTCGCTGCGCCCTCCTGCTACCTGACTTCGTGGATGCGATTGCTGGAAACCATCGGCCCGCAGGATGCCGAGCAGTGCTTTCCCGGCTGGCTGGCGGCGGGAATGGATCACGCCGACTTCGTCCTGGCGTTCGCGCCCAAGCCTTATCTGATCCTTTCTGCCATCCGCGACTTTTTCTCGATCGCCGGCGCGCGGGCCACGTTCGCGGAAGCGCGAGAGATCTACGGGCGTTTGGGCGCGAGCGACCGGATCAGCATGGCCGAGGCCGACGACGGGCACGGCTACTCCCTGCCGCGCCGGCTGGCCGCTTACCGCTGGTTCGAGAAATGGCTCAAAGGCGCAGATCGGGAGATTGCCGAGGGCGATGTGCCGATCGCCCGCGAAGATGAACTCTGGGCCACCAAGACCGGTCAGGTGGTTACCTCGCTCGGCGGCGAGACGGTCTTCACGCTGAATCGCAAACGCGCCGAGGCGCTGCGGCGGCCGGGGCCGCCTGTCGCCAGGCAGACCTTGCTGAGCATGCTCGCGCTCGACACCAGTGGAGGCCCGGTCTCGGTCAGGCCTTTGGGGGCCGTGTCAGCCGAGGGGTACCGTATCGAAAAGCTGGTCTATGAGAGCGAGGCCAGTATCGAGATTCCCGCCGTGCTCGCCATTCCTGACAGACCCTCGGGACGCAAGCCCGCAGCCATCGTGGTTCACGGAGGAGGCAAGGCCGCGGCTCGCGCCGAGATCGAGGCGCTGGTGCACGCGGGCATTGTGGTGCTGGCCATAGACGCGCGCGGCTGGGGCGAGACGCGGCCGGCCACTGCCACGAAAGGCACCGATTGGGTGCGTTACTTCGGCGATTACGATTCGGCGATGACCGGATTGCTCCTTGACAAGCCCCTCGTGGGCCAGCGCGTGAGGGACATCTTGCGCGGTCTGGATTTGCTGGCTGCGCGTCCCGAGGTGGACGCGGCGAGGCTCTGCGCGGTGGGCATGCAGGCTGGCGGAGTTCCGCTCTTGCACGCCGCCGTGCTCGATGAGCGCATCCGCAAGGTGGCGCTGGAGCGAAGCCTCGGGGCGTGGGAATGCGTGGTGCGGCATCGCATCCACCGCGGCGTCTTCGAGAATGTGATTTTCGGCGTTTTGAAAGCCTACGACCTGCCCGATCTGGCCGTCACGCTGGCCCCGCGAAAGCTGTGGCTGATAGATCCTGCCAATCAGCTCGGTGAGCCCATGGGCTTGCAAGAGGCGCAGGGGCTTTATGCTGCGGCCCTGAAAGCGGGCAACACGCGGATCTTGCGGCCGCAGCCCGAACAACCCGCCGCTGTCGTCTATCGCGAATTCATCGAGATGTGGTGAAGCCCATGATGCGTGTGACCAGCGCCTGTCTGTTCTTGTCCGCCGTCGTCTGCGCGCAGGAGTCGTTGCAGGTGGGCGGCGATCTGCGCGGGATGGTAGACCGTTACTTGACCGCCCTCGCCCGCCAGTGTTGGGAACGCCGCACGCGCGAGATCGCGGGCGTCACTACCCCGGAGCAGGTGGCCGAGCGGCAGGCTTATATCCGGGCCAAGGTTCTGGAAGCGCTGGGCGGCTTTCCGGAGAAGACACCGCTCAATCCGCGCATCACAGGCACGCTGGAACGGGACGGTTATCGGGTCGAGAAGCTGATTTTCGAAAGTCTGCCGCGATTTTATGTCACAGCCAATGTGTATGTGCCCACGCGCGCCGCGCCGCCGTTCCCCGCAGCCCTGGGGACCGCTGGGCACACCACATCCGGCAAAGCCGGCTCGCTTTACCAGCGCGTTTGGATTTCGCTAGCCAAGCGGGGAATTCTGGTGCTGGCTTACGACCCGCCGGGGCAAGGCGAGCGCGCCGAGTATCTCGACGAGTTACTGGGACGGCCGCGTTTCAGCCCCACCAACCAGCACACCATGGCCGGCATTCAGTGCCTGCTCACCGGGACCAACTTTGCGCGCTACGAACTCTGGGACGGCGTCCGTGCGGTGGACTATCTGTTGACTCGTTCGGACGTAGATCCCAAACGCATCGCCGTGATCGGCAATTCGGGCGGTGGCACCCAGACCGCCTACTTGCAGGTCGTCGAACCGCGACTGGCGGTGGCCGCGCCCTCCTGTTACATCACGTCCTGGGAGAAGCTCTGGTTCGATCCGGGCCCGCAGGACGCCGAACAGAATTTCACGTCCTTTCTGGCCAACGGGCTGGATTTCGCGGATTTTCTGATTGCTTTCGCACCCAAACCCCTGAAAGTCATGACGGCAATTCGGGATTATTTTCCCATCGAGGGTGCGCGCGCAACTTACCTGGAAGCTCGCCGCATTTATCAGATCCTGGGCGCTGCGGACCGGATAGATTTCTTCGAGTATGATGACGGTCACGGCTGGTCAAAACCGCGCCGGGAGGCGACTTATCGCTGGTTGCTTCAGTGGCTGAAGGGCGTGAGCGACGAGGGCATCGAACCGGACTTCGCCACGGAACCGGAGAGTAACCTCTACTGCACCCCGACGGGCCAGGTGCTGACTTCGCTCAAGGGCGAGACCGTATTTTCTCTGAACCGTGCGCTCGCCGAGAGGATGTACCCGCAGCGGGCGGCGGCAAAGATCCGGGACGCGGAGGGTTTGCGCCGGCTGGTGCGCGCCAGGCTGGGCGTGGGCGAGGTTCGCGCAGCGCCGCCGCTCTCGCGTTACGGCGAAGTCGGGCGCGACGGGTACCGCATCGAGAAAATCGCGCTGGAGACGGAGCACGGAATTACGGTTCCTGCGCTGGTTTTCGTTCCTGCTGCGGCTCCTCGGCCGCTGCGGGCCGTCGTTTATGTCCACCCCGGCGGCAAGGCCGCTGACGCGGGGCGCGGCGGCGAACTGGAAGCGCTGGTTCAGGCGGGCTGGCTCGTTATGGCGCCCGACCTGCGAGGTTGGGGCGAGACCGGGCCGGCTCGTGCCGGTGCTGGCTACTCCGGCATGTGGCAGACAGTCATGCGTGCGGTGCTGGTGGGCAAGACCCTGCTCGGCATGCAGGTCTTTGATTTGCTCGGCTGTGTGCAGTACTTGATCTCGCGCCCCGATGTGGATGCCGCTCGAATCGCCGTGATGGGCAAGGGTAACGGCGGAGTGGTCGCCTTGATTGCGGCGGCTTTGGATCCCCGAATTGCACGGGTGGCGGCGGAGAGCGCGGTGCTTTCCTGGATGGACATCGTGCGGGCGCCGATCCACGAGAATACGACCGAACTCATCGTGCCGGGCGTGCTTCAGGATTTTGACCTGCCCGATCTGGCCGTCGCCATTGCGCCCCGTCCTCTCTGGCTCGTGGAGCCGAGGACACCTTGGGGCACGGCTGCGCCGCTGGATCGCGCGGCCGCCGAGTACGGCGCCGCAGGAGCGCGGCTCAAAGTCGTACCGAGACCGGAAGGTTATTCCTTGACCCAGGTTTACGGAGAGTGGTTGAAGTGAGAGAGTCATCGGGAAGCCGGCGCGCCGCCATTGCCTGGGCGGCTCTGGCCTTGATTCTCGCTTTCGCCGGCCAGTTTCTTACGGTTCATTTCAATTACGGCGGTAAGTGGACCGGTTTGTTTTGCACCGGGTCCCATTTCCCCGTTCCGCCAGAGCTTTCCGGAGAGCACATTTATATTTTCAGCAATTCCGCAGGATACGACGGCCAGTTTTATCATTACATAGCTCATGATCCGTTTTTTCAACGCGGCTTTGCTTCTTATATTGATGCGCCGCGCCTGCGCTACCGTCGAATCCTGGTTCCTTTTCTGGCCTGGTTACTGAGCGGAGGCGGCGGCCGGTATCTTCACGCGGCTTACATCGGCGTCAACCTTGCCTTCGTCTTTCTCGGCTCTTACTGGTTGGGACGCTGCTTTCAGTTGCGAGGCATGCATCCCGCCTGGGGCCTTGCCTTTTTGGGAATTCCCGGCGTGTTGATCTCGCTGGATCGCATGGTGGTGGACGGGCCGCTCACGGCGCTGGCAGCCGGCTTCATCTGGCATACGCTGGCGGGCCCGCCTGCCGCACTGCTGGCCGTGCTGGTGGCGGCGCCGCTGGTGCGCGAAACGGGAGTGCTGCTCACCGCGGCGGCGGTCCTGGCAGCGCTGGCCGAACGGCGCTGGCGCAGGGCGATCCTCTACGGCGCTACCGCGCTGCCCGCACTGGCGTGGTTCGCCTTTGTGCAATCGCACACCACGCCCGCTGGCGGCGGCCCGCCCCTGCTCACCTGGCCCTTCGTGGGTCTTTACCAGCGGATCTTCACGCCTTCGGCCTATCGTTTGCCTGTGCACATCTCCCTGTTGGCGGCCACGCTGGACTGGGTGGCGATCGCGGGCGTGCTGCTGACGGTGGCTCTGACGCTACGGCTTGTGACGCGGAGGCGAAATGCCCTGGCGGCTGCCGTGGCCCTCTACGCCATCCTGCTCACGACGCTTCGCGTACACTTCTGGCTGGACGCATACAGCTACACGCGGCTCATCTCGCCGCTGTTCGTTTTGTTGCTCGCCCCCGACTGGGGCCTCCCGCTGCGGTGGCCTGTGGCTGCTATCGGATTGATGTTGCCGCGAATCGTTTTGCAGCTCGGCTGGCAGGCGCTCGGAATTGTGCGCCGCCTGGTCGGGTGACTTAGGATGGTATTTCTGCACGAAATGCGAAACTGGCGGGCAATCTATCTCGCTGTGGCCCTGACCACGCTGGCGTCCCTGCTGCTGGAACTTTCCCTGACGCGCATTTTCTCGGTCGTTTTTTACTATCACTTTGCTTTTCTCGCCATTTCGATCGCGCTGTTCGGACTGGGCGCCGGCGGAGTGTTCGCTTACGCAGCGCGCCTGAAGGCGGACTTCGGGAAGCTCGCGCTGCTGACTTCCGCAGCATCCCTGTCAGTGGTGATCGCGCTCGTGTGGTTGCTGACGCGCCGCGACCCGCGGGAATGGGATCTCGCCTTGGTTTACTTCCTCAGCGCGCTGCCTTTCTTCTTTGCCGGAACCACGGTCTCGCTGGCCATCAGCGAAACGATCGAGCGAGTCCACCGTGTGTATTTCTTCGATCTGGCCGGCGCGGCCGCGGGATGCCTGCTGTTGATTCCGCTGCTGGATTTGGCGGGCGGTCCCAACACTGTGCTGGCGACAGCGGTGCTGTTCGCCCTTGCGGCGTGCTTGTGGAGCGCACTGTCGGCCGCACGCCTGGCGCGTCGCGTCAGTCTTGCTACTCTGCTGGTGACGGTAGCCATCCTGGCCGTCAACTGGCACTGGAAACTGCTGGACGTCAGGCACGCCAAGGGCCATGATCTCGCACGCCAGAACGAGCGCTTCGTCCAGTGGAACAGCTTCTCGCGCGTCGCTCTGGCCGGCGAACCGGGCTCGGGAATGATTTACATAGACGCCGACGCCTCCACCGGGATTCCCTGGTTCGACTTCGATCATTGGCCCGAAGCCGATCGCCGTGAAGCGTTGAAGCTCGGTCCGAGTCTGCCTTATTTGCTGCGGCCGGGCGCGAAGACGCTGATCCTCGGTGCGGGTGGCGGCTGGGACGTAGCGCGCGCCCTGGCCTCGGGCAGCCGCGACGTCACCGCGGTGGAAATCAACCCCATCATCGCTGACACCATCATGCGGCGCCGCTTCGCTCACTATAGCGCGGGACTATACTGGCGGCCCGAGGTAAGGTTGTTCATCGAAGACGGTCGCACGTTCGTGCGACGCAGTCGCGAGCGTTACCAGGTCATCCAGGCTACGCTTGTGGACACCTGGGCGGCTACCGCGGCCGGCGCGTACGCGCTTTCCGAGAACAACCTGTACACCGTCGAAGCCTTTCAGGAATACCTGGAGCATTTGACCCCGGATGGGGTGCTGGCCTTCACACGCTGGGGCTTGCAGCCGCCGAGGGAATCGCTGCGCGTGGTTTCGCTGGCGGCAGCCGCTTTGGAGAAACTGGGTGAGACCGAGCCATGGCGGCATGTGGCCGTCTTCCGCGAAGGCGCCGAAGAAGCGCTGGCCGGATGGGGCGTGCTCGATCACATCCTGATCAGCCGCCGTCCTTTTTCTTCCGAGGACCTGGAGCGACTGTACGAGAGCGCCCGCGAGCGCGGCTTGTGGCCTGCCTACTTGCCTGACCAGGCCGTTCCCGGCGCTTTTACCGAGCTCTTGCGCAGCCGGGATCGTCGGGCCTTTCTGCGCAACTATCCCTTCGATGTTTCTCCGGTCACGGATAACCGACCGTTCTTCTTTTACACCGTTCAGCCGCGCGATCTGTGGAATTTCCTGAGTCGGATCGGGCGCAGCAGCGCAGATTACCAGGTCAACCGTGCCGTGCCCGTCCTGTTCACGCTGTTGGGCGTAAGCGTCCTCGCCACGGCGCTGCTGGTTGCGCTGCCGCCCCTGATCCGGCGGGATCCAGCGCCGCGGCAGGCCCGAATTTCGACATTTCTCGCCTATTTTGTTTTTATCGGCGTGGGTTACATCCTGATCCAGGTAGCCCTGGTCCAGCGGTTCGTCCTGTTGTTGGGTCGGCCCGCCAGCGCGCTAAGCGTGATCATCTTTTCCATGCTCGTGGCAAGCGGCCTCGGCAGTTACTTCAGCCGCGCTCTGGCGGGTGAGGACGCCCGGCGGCTGGGGGTGTTGCTGCTGCTCGTTGTGCTGGCGGTGGCTGCACTGGCGCTCTCTGCCGGGCCTCTGACGTCTCTGGCCGTAGCCTGGCCCATGCCCGCCAAAATCCTGCTGGCCGTGCTTGCGGTGTCGCCGGCCGCGTTTTTGATGGGCACGGCTTTTCCCACAGGACTGGCGCAGCTCGAACGCCGGGATCCCCTGGCGGTGCGATGGGCGTGGGCCCTGAATGCAGCGGCCAGCGTGCTGGGAAGCGTGATGGCGGTGGCGCTGGCCTTGTATCTGGGTCTGCGTGAAACGCTGGCCGCCGGCGCCCTGATGTACGCTGGCGCCTGCTGGATGGCGCGCCGCTGGCCCGCGTTCAAGCCTTTGCCGGCGCCGGCTTTGAGCCGCAGCCAGGGGGCTGGCTGAGGACAGTTACTGCCACGCCTTGGGTTGAGGCAGGCACGCCGGCCACGGAGCGAAGCCCAACGTTCCGTCCTTGCGCTCGTACCAAAGGGAAACCTCTTCGCCGCCGGGAAATTCGATCCGGTGGATTACCCCCGTGCCGCAATCGCAGCCCCGCTCTCCGAGCAGGTGCGCCGCGATCGTCCCGAGCGTATACATCACGCCCGGCCCGCAGGTCCGCGGGTTGATGTTGACAATGCGCGCCGCCCTCACATTGGCGTGCGCGCTCTTGGGCCCCCAGTCCTCCATGAACTTCTCGAAGCTATAATCCCGGCAGGGATTGGTTTCCGTGCAGCCCCACATGCGGTAGGCGGCCTGGTAGTCCCCCCGTTGCAAGGCTGCAAGAAACTGGTTCACCTGACGGCGCGCAGGGTGGGTGCGCAGGGCGAGGTAAAGGCTGCCTCCCGCGACCGCGACAATGACGAGCGTCAGGACGATCCAGCGGACGAGGCGCTCGCGCTTCTCCTCCTCCACCCCATACCCGCTGAGAAAATCCGACATGGTCGCCTCCCGGCGAGCCCGCTCACTTTACCGGGTACGCCTTGTCGTACGCGGCGGTAGCCTCCTGAGTCAGATCCAGGGCGGGCTTGAAGTATAACGTGTTGGCGACGTCAATGATGACGTCGAGGCCCTTTTCTTCGGCCAGCTTGTTGATGATTTCGCGCATGCGCTGGCCTGCCCGGGTCAGAATCTCATTGCGTTCCTCGTCCACGTCCGATTGCAAATCCTCGCTGAGCCGCTGATAATCACGCTGCTTGCGCTGGAGCTGGAAGTTCATCTCGGATTCCGCCTGGGGAGTCAGCTTCCCGGCCAGCGATTGCAGTTTTTGCTGGAGGTCTTCGATCTCCTTGCGAATCTTTTCCAACTCTGCCTGCCGGGGCTTGTATTTGGCCTCCAGTTCGGCTGAGGCTTTTTTGATTTCCGCTGTCTCCAGCAGGGCGCGCTGGAAATTCACCACGCCCACTTTGGTCTGGGCGAAAGCGGGGGCCAGCATTAAGAGCAGTCCGGGAATGAGAAATCGCATAGATGCCACCTTTCTGGCTTGCCTTTACGAAAATGCGGCTTCCGTGCTGCCTGAGGAGCGGCGCAGCCTGCTGCGACGGCTCACTCCAGCACGGCGAGGATCTCGTCCTCGCGCAGGATCAAGTACTCTTCCCCGTCAATCTTCACATCGGCGCCGGCGTATTTGCCGAACAGGATGCGGTCGCCTACCTTGACGTCCAGCGGGACCCGCTCGCCGTTCTCGAGCAGCTTGCCGTTGCCCACGCCAATTACTTCACCCTGCTGGGGCTTCTCTTTGGCCGTGTCGGGAATGATGATCCCTCCCACCTTCTGTTCTTCCTCTTCCAGACGACGCACCAGCACACGATCATGCAACGGGCGGATCTTCATCTCTGCCTCCTTTCAGCACCTTTCTTTTCTATCCTATCAGCCCTCGGGCGACCGCCGGCATGATTCAGATCAGGGTGCGCAGCTCGCGCCAGGGGCGTCCCTGAGCCTCCGCAACCGCCGGATGAGTAAGATGCCCCTGGTAGGTGTTGACGCCCTCGGCGATCGCCGGGTGATCCATGCACGCTTGCTCCAGCCCCTTGTTGGCCAGCTCCAGCAGGTAGGGGAACGTAGCGTTGGTGAGGGCGAAGGTCGAGGTATGGGGTACCGCGGCCGGCATGTTCGAAACGCAGTAGTGAAGTACGCCATCCACCACGTAGACCGGGTCGGTATGTGTGGTGGGCCGGGAGGTCTCCAGGCAGCCGCCCTGGTCAATGGAAACGTCCACGACCACCGCCCCCGGCTTCATCGCCGCCACCATTTCCCTGCGCACCAACTTGGGTGCAGCCGCGCCCGGGACCAGCACCGCGCCGATCACGAGATCCGCGTGGCGCAGTGCGTCGCGAATCGTCCATGCGTTGGAGGCCAGCGTTACGACCTGGCTGGCGAAAATGTCGTCGAGCTGCCGCAACCGGTTCAAGTTCTTGTCAATGATCGTGACGCGCGCGCCCATGCCGAAAGCGATGCGCGCTGCATTGGTGCCGACCACACCACCGCCCAGCACTACGACCTCGGCGGGCGCCACGCCGGGAACCCCGCCCAGCAGAACACCCCGGCCGCCATTGGGCGCTTCCAGGTACACGGCCCCGATTTGCACGGCCAGCCGACCCGCCACTTCGCTCATCGGCGTCAGCAGCGGAAGCGAACCATCCGGTTCGCGGATCGTTTCGTAAGCTACGGCGTTGACCCGCCGCTCCAGCAATTTTTCGGTCAGTTCGGGCAGCGGTGCCAGGTGCAGATAAGTGAATAGCACCAGGCCGGGTCGCAGGAAATCGTATTCGGAGGGTTGCGGCTCTTTGACCTTGACCACGAGGTCCGCCCGGCTCCAGACCTCCGCCGCACTGTCCACCAGTTCGGCGCCCGCTTCGGCATACTGCCGGTCGGGAATCGAACTGGCTTCACCCGCCGAGCGTTGTACCAGAATTCGGTGGCCGGCTTCGCGCAACGCCGTCACCCCGCTGGGCACCAGTCCGACACGTGTCTCGTGGTCCTTGATTTCTTTGGGCACTCCGATGATCATTGCGGCTTCTCCGTGGGCGGAATTTGCCCGTCGGCGGGGACCGTGACGGGGCCGGATCGAGGCGAGTGATTCGGACCAAGACCCAAGGCGATCAAAGTAAGTGCGTTCAACTTGCCCGTGGGTTCCAAGTTATGGTCCTGCTGGAAGCGTTTCAACGCCTCCGCGCATTCCGGGCCCCACTTGCCGGTGGCCGGGCCCGTCAGGTACCCGCGTTCGATGAGGGCCTGCTGAATCTCGATGTACCGTTCCGGCGTCGGCGCCTGTTGGACGCGCGGTCGCGTGCGACGGCTGGTCGCGGACTTTTTGCGGGTCCCGGATTTGCTTGCGGAAGCTTTCCTGCTCCGCGTGGCCTGAGCGCCCGCTTTGCCTGTTGATTTCCGAGCTTGCACGCTGCTGCGGACTGCGGGACCGCCGGAAGAGCCAGTCGTGCCGGATCCCTGACGTTGTTGAGCGCCGGTTAGCACGGCTCCGAGCGTTGCCCACAGGATCAGCGATCCGGCGATCAGGCGCACACTTTCCTCCCGTCGGTACTCGAACCGGCTTTATGCTATCACGCCGCCTGGTGCAGCAGGAAACTCAGTTCGGGTTCTGCGGTAGCGTGCCTGCGGCAAAGAACGGCTGCCACTCCGGCTGTTGGCCACGCCCGGTGGTCGGCGAGGCACGCATGACGCGGAACGCAACCGCATCGCCAGGCCTCAGGCCGCTCTGGATCCGCAGCACGTCATCCACCGTCCTCACCGGTTGTCGGTTGATGGCGGTGATGATATCGCGCGGCATCAAACCGATGTCCTCGGCGAACGAGCCAGGCTCCACTTCCGTGATCAACACGCCCTGGCCCTGGTAGCCGAGTCGCTCCCGGTCACTGTCGGTCAGGTTCTTGATGCTCATGCCGAAGCGGGCTTGCGTGCTGGCCTCCGCGCCCGGGGCTTCGGGCCGGAGCCGCCTGCCGGCCAGGTGCGGGAAGACTTGGGTGCGTTCGGCGATCTTGACCTTGAAGTCCATCTTCTTGCCGTCGCGCAGGACCGTGACCGTAGCCTCGCTGCCAACCGGGGTGTTGGCCACGCGATTCACCAGGTCATCGCCGTCCTTGACCGGCTGCCCGTTGTACGCAATGATGATGTCTTCTGCCTTGATGCCGGCCTTCTCAGCAGGCCCGCCAGGCGTCACTCGTTCCACGAAGACGCCCTGAGTGGCGCCGTAGGCTTTGAGCAGATCCTCGCGGCCCTGGCGGAACTCGATGCCGATGGAGCCGCGCGATACCTTGCCCGTCTTGATGATCTGGTTGTAAACGCTGACGGCGAGATTGATGGGCAGTGCGAACCCGACGCCGGCGTAACTGCCGGTGTCCGTAGCAATCGCGGTGTTAATGCCGATCACTTCGCCGCGCACGTTGACCAGCGGGCCGCCGCTGTTGCCCGGGTTGATGGCTGCGTCGGTTTGCAGGAACCGTTGGAGCTGGTGCTCCGGGTCGCCCACTTGGCGGCCCTTGGCGCTGATGATGCCTGCCGTCACCGTGGCTTCCAGCCCGAAGGGTGAACCGATGGCGATCACCCAGTCGCCAACCTGCGTGGCGTCCGAGTTACCGATTTTGGCCGGCACCAACGGACGGCCCACGCCCTCCACTTTGATCACGGCCAGGTCCGTTTCCGGATCCGATCCGATCAGTTTGGCGTCGTACAGTTTCGAATCGTTGTGGAACTTGATCTGGATCCGGGTGGCATCCTCGACCACGTGCAGATTGGTCAGGATGTATCCGTTCTTGTCCACCACAACTCCGGAGCCCGTACCCTGGCGGCGGAAAGGCATGCGAGGCAAATCCTCGAACGGGCTACCAAAAAACCGACGGAACCAGTCCCAGCCGGGCTGGTCCTCTTCGTCAAAGGGAGAGGGCTGACGTTGCCGCTGTCGCTGACCCCGTCGTTGCGCCGGCTGGCTCTCGTAAGTCGAAGTAATATTGACCACCGAGGGTGATAATTGTTTCGCCAAATGGGTGAAGGCCGTGGACAAGTCCACGGGATCCGGGATCTGCAAGGGGGTTGCGTCAGGAGCGAAGGCCGATTGCGAACTGCCGGCCTTCGCGCTCCCGGTGACGAGAGTGCCAATCAGGATCCCCACCGAGAGCGTAAACAGCAACAGAGTCAGGGAAACGAGTCGCTGCTGGCGGATTCGAGCTATAAGGTTCATGGGACTGCTGCTCCGGAGGCTGCTCCTCACCATTATAGGCTAATTGTAGGCTACGGACGCCCATCCCGACGGGAGGATTGTCGGGAACGGGCCAGGAGCTTCAGCTCGACGAGCAGGATCCCGGTCAGGATCAGAGCGGCGCCGGCCCCCTGCCGCCAGCTCAGCCTCTCGCCCGTGACAACGAGCGAAGTCAGCCAGGCAAACACAGGCTCCAGCGCGAAAATCAACGCCGTATGGGTCGGCGTGGTGCGCTGCTGCGCCCAGGCTTGAACGGAAAAGGCCAGGGCCGTGGCCAGCAGGCCCGTGACGACCAGGGCTACCAACACCCGCGGGCTCCAGCGCAGGTATCGGGCCTCAACCCCGGCCAGGCTGGCCGCGCACAGAGCCGTGGTAACGATCTGGACCAGCGTAAGAGCCTGATAGTTCACCCGCGGTGCCCAGTGCCCGACCGCCAGGATGTGCAACGCGAAGCCCGCCGCGCAGCCGATCGTCAGGATATCGCCTGGGTTCATCCCGCCCCAACCGCCCTCCAGCGTCAGCAATCCCATACCCACGGTGGCGATCGCCACGCCCGCGATCTCGTCAGCTGATGGCATGCGTCTCCGCATCAGCCCTCCGAACATCGGCACCATCACGATGGAGAGGCCGGTCAAGAAGGCTGACTTGGACGGCGTGGTGTAACGCAGGCCCAGCGTCTGCAACCAGTAGCCAACGAACAGGCACAGCCCTGCAATGACCCCGCCGCTTGTCAGCGTGCGGCCCGCCTGGAACTTGGAGGCCAGTGGCCGCGCCGCGACCGCCAGCGCCAAGGCAGCCAGACTGAAGCGAAGCGCCAGGAAAAGCAAAGGCGAAACGTCGTGCAGGGCTTCCTTGACTACCACGAAAGTGGCGCCCCACACCAAAGCCACCCCGGCCAGAGCCAAGTCCGCTTGCCAGCGCCGGCTTTGATCCACTCTCAAATGACTACATCGTGACCGTCTTTTAGAAGTCATTGAAACTAAAGGTCTTAGCTGCGCTACTGCACGCGCTCGGCCCGCCCCTGTGTGTCAGGAGTGTGTCGCTCGCTCCGCTCCGCGGCCCGCTCCGCCAAGTACCGCTCCAAGCGCACCATCGCCTGCCGCAAATCCGCCGCCGATACGATGTTGTAGCGGTCAAATACCGCCCGCGTCCTGTGGCCCGAAATCGTCATGGCCACCCGCTCGGGCACGCCGCCGCGGATCAGGTTTCGCACGGCAGTGCGCCGCAGGTCGTGAAATAGCTTGGTCGGCTTGCCATCCCGCCAGAAACCCGCCGCCTTACAGGCCCTGGCCCAAACGGCATCCATGCGCCCGCGTTTGATCGGCTTCTCCCCGTCTTGGGTGAACACCCAGGGGCAATCCGGCCAGTATTGATCCGCCTGCGCCCTCTCGAAGGCCAGCAACTCGCGCAACTCCGCCGGCAGGGGTACGGTCCGCGGTTCCCGCGTCTTGGTTTGCCGCGCTTCCAACCGCACGATGCCTTCGGCCAGGTCTACCTGTTCCCATCGCAGGCCCAAGACTTCCCCCTTCCGGCATCCTGTGTAGTACGCGAAGCTCGTAATGGCCCGGAACACGGGCGGCATGTGCGCCACCAGGGCCAGGTATTCATCGTGCTCTAAGAATCCCTGCCGGATGCACTCGTCCTCGCGCAGTGTTGGGATATGCGGTACCGCGGCCACCTTCGGGGGAGTGTGCGCCGCGCCCAAGCGGAAGGCACGCTTTAGCAGGGCCAGCGCGCGGTTGATCGTGGCGGGCTTCGCGCCGGCCTGCTGCTTTTCGGCGATGAAGCGCCGGATCAGGTCGCTGGTGACCTGCGCCGCGCGCAGATGCCCGAAGTACGGGCGCAGATGGACACGGAGTATGCTTTCGGCCCAGCGGTAGCCCTGGCCCTTCATCCGGTAGTCGCTGAGCAGGTCATCGAACAGCTCCGACATGCGAGTCTGTCTTGCGCCCAGGACCGTTCCGGCCAGGTCGCGTGCCCGCAGGGCTTCGATGAGGTAGGCTTCCGCGTCGCGGCGGGTACCGTAGACGGTCTTGGCTCTGTAGATCTTCTTGCCCTGCTCGTTGCGCCCGTAATAGACGCGCACCAGCCAGCGATTGGGGCCACGCTTGATGATTTGCCCTGCCATGCCTCCATCTCCGATTGCACGTCCGTTAGCATACCGCGGCCCGCCGCCTTGAAGGCGGCTTGTGGCCTGGCCCCGCAAGCCCCTGCGCCCCCCTCGCCCCACCATTGCCCGGCCCCCGGGAGGGCATCAAGGCCCGCGGCGGCAATCGCGGGCAGTGACGCAAGCCGCCCCCCGTCGCCGAAGCCGCCCCCGGCCTGCGCGATGCGCCCCGCCGGGGCCAGGGCCAGGTCATGCGCCGCCGGTCTTCACTTTGCATGCTCCACGCGGCAGGGAGATGCCTTACAATATGGGTGTCGTGGAGTGCGAGATATTCCGTGCGCCTTGGGGGCGGCTATGATTGCCGCCCCCCTTTTCTCGCGCAAGCCGGCCAGCAAGCGCCTACTCGCACAGCTCGGCTTCGAAGTGCGCCAGGTCCTCCGGCAGCTCGTGGTCATTCGCTAGGAGCCACCGGGCGGCATCACGTTCCGTCAGCCACTCGGCGGTAGGGCGCACTCCCTGCCACTGGCTTGTGCGCTCCACCCAGTAGCGGCCTTTGCGCGTCTTGTAGAGCCGCTCGTGCGTCCACTGGCTGCCGGTCGCCTTGCTGACGTGATTGCGCCCGTCCCAGTAACGCGCTTCATCCCAAGATTGCACGGCGTTCTCTGACCTCACCACGGTTCCGTCGTCCATCACGTACGTTGCCATGTTTGCCTCCCGTTATTCACTCTCAGTGATTTGCCCGAGCCTCAGGCGCAGCACGTGCGCCACTTCCCACGCCCCCACTGGGCCGCCGGCCCGCTTGCGGGCCTCCGCCAAAGCCGCGCCCAGCGCGTCAAAGACGGCCCGCTCAAGGCCAGCGGGGATGAGCCACCAGCGATTGTCGCTGGCCGGTCGCCGCCAGTACCAGATCGCCACGTCAGGCGCGAACTTGGCCGGTCGGTAGCCGGCCTCGCCCTCGGCGTAGGCCAGCGCTAGGCGCAGCGGCAGCGTAGGATCGGCCAGGTCGGCCTCGGGTAGCGGTTGCGGTTCGGGCGGGCGGCCCGTCTGGACGCAATGGTCGTACCACAGAACCTCAGGCGTCATGGTCGCCTCCTTCAATCAAGCCGCCGGCCCAGGCTCTGGCATGGTGACAAGGTTCAACTCCGCAGTCGCGCGCCGCTCTGCCTGCGGCTCGAAGTCCAAGGCCCCTACCAGGCTTCGGTAGGCCTCCTCGAACGCGCTACGGAAGACCGCCAGCACTTCTTCCGGCCCATTCGCCGCCTGCCAAGGCAGCCACGCGGCATCGCCGGCCTGGTGGAGTAGCGCCCACAGCACCAGTTGATCCTGCGGTTTCAGGCGGGATTCGATTGTCGAGCCGAACTCCTCGCGCAAAACCTCGGTTGCTACGCAAATTGCTTTGCTGAGCATCATGATATGAGCCTCCATGTGGATTGCGCGCCGCGGGCGGGAAACGTACAGGGCGGGGTAAAATGAGCTCAGCCTGCATCGTGCTCGCACCACGGTGCGGGTTAGTGGCCGCGGGATGATTGCCCATCCTGCGGCCACGCCCAGCAGAATACGGCATCCGCGGCCGGCGTGTCAAGCCCCCCACTCCGGAAAAAATCGCGCTTTTCCGTTGACGCCAGCGCCAGCCCTGCCGCGATCAGAGTAGATGCGCCGGCAATTCGCCGGGGCGATGCACGCCGGTAGCGATGGCCTGCGGTACTTGCGCCCCCGTGACGCTCTGATCTTCCGCCTGGCCAGTCAAGGCCTGCACGCCACGCGCGAGGGCCTGCGCGCGCGCCTGGCCATCCTCGGCCACCGCTCCCGCCGGGGCGGCCTCGGCCTGCTGCGGGCCGGGGGCGCACTCCGTGACGCGCGCCCCGTGCTCGGCGGCCTCGATGGCCGCCGGGGCGGCATCCTGCTTGCGCCACCGGGCAGCATTGCCTCGCTGCGCCAGCATCGAGTAGTAAGTGTGCGGGTCAATCCCGGCGGCCCTCAACTTCGCGCGGAGTGCCTCGGTCGCTTTTCTCGCCGCCTGCCGCCGGCGCTCCTGCGATGACTCTGTCCGGAGCCGGGCTTCCACTTGCTGGACAAACTCCGCCCGCGCGGGGTCCTCATCACCACGCCCGATCGCATAGCGCCACATATGCCCTCCAAGTGCGCGGCGTCAATTACTGCGCGTCCGCCGGCTTCGGCGGCCCAGGCTTGCGCCGCTCATACTTGGCCCACTTACTCGCCATCAAGGCCTCCAGCTCGGCCTGCTGCTTTCGTGTGTCGTAGAGTTTGGACGCGACAGGTAAGTCGCGCGGCAGGCCATTCAACCACTCGTAGATCAGGCGCGAACGATACCGTTTCCACAGCGCCCGCGCCTGCGGCCCGTGCAGCCAGGCCTGCCATTCGTGGATTTTTTGCCAGCCGTCCAGCAGGGGATAGCCCCATAGCAAGGTCTCCGCCTCACGCTCAGTAAGTGCGCCGGGGGCCTCACTTGATGTTGCCTTCAGTCTTGGCATTCCACTTACTCCAGTTGGCCGCAGTTACTCGGGTCGCGGCGGCCTGCCACGCGGCAGCGCGGTAGGCGCATCATCGGCCAGCCCGAGCAAGCGCCACGTGCGCCCGAATGCGGCGGAAAGTTGCGTTTCAAGCCGCCGAAGTTTGACGCGATCGCTCGTGCCCAGTCTCTGGCGGGACAGTTCGCATCGCACTTCGTAGAGCGAGTCCGCCAAGCTCAGCAGCTCGTCTGCCAGCGGGCGCACGGCCTCAAGTTGCGCGGAGTCGAAGTGCCGGGCCAGCCAGCGCTTGAGCCGCCGCCCCGCCAGCCCGAGCCTTGGCCTGGCCACGCTCACACTCGCGCCTGCTGCGCGTTTCGCGGCGTTTTTCGCGCGCGCAGGCCCGTTTTCGTGCGCTCGTGAGGCAGTCTCAATGGGCGGCAGCGCCGCACCAGGCGCGAAGCCGCCGGCCAACTTCGGCGTCTGCGCCTGCACGGGCGGGGCCTGCGCCTGAATGCCACGCGCGCGCCTCGCGGCGGCCTTCGAAGCCGCCGTTTTGCGCCCCCCGGCGGTCTCGGCGGCCACTGCAAGCGCCTCGCTGGCAGCCTGGCCGGGGGCAGGGGCGGCATTATGCGGCGGGGGCCTTTTCGTGCGCGCGGCCCGCGCCGCGGGTTCCGCCCCTGACTTAGAAATTTTGAGCATCCCCCTCCCCCCTACTTACTGAGTGCCGCAAAGTACCACGCGTGATTGAGTAACCAGCCCGGGGCAGGCAGCTCGGCCAGCGGGCGCGTAGCTTGCTGCTCACCTATAGTTCCATCGTCGCGCAAGTAAAGCCAGTAGTTCCGGTCCGTTTCCAAGAAACTTACATCGCGCATCAGGCGCGAGTGATGCCAGGCGATGCGCGCGAACTTGACTGTTTGCCCACGTGGCAACGCGGCGGCCAAGGTGCGGTACCACTCGGCCACTGCCTCGCATGTCGGCGGTATGGAATGGCTGCGGAGCATGTCCATGAGTAACTCGTCCAAGTTAGTTCCGCACGCCACGCCTGCGCGCGGGATGCCGGCCTGCTCAAGGCGAGCCGCGGCAGCGAGTAAGTCTTCGGCTTCCTGCCGGAGTAAGTCGCTTTTCCGCGGCGCATCAAATTGCGTGATCGGCGGGTCGAAAATTTTCACGCCTTCGAGTTTTTCGATTTCGGCGAGAAATTTTCGCCGCTCCTCGTCAATCAATTTTGCCTGTTCCTGTAAGTCGCGCGCACGGTTGCGAAGCTCGGCCACGCGGGCCTGACAGTAAGTGGCGAACAACTTCTGCCGCCTGTGACGCGCGGCGTCCACGGAAGCCTCCAGCAAGGCCAGCGCCTGCGTCGCCTCGGCGAACTTCCGCCGCGCGGCGGCAGTGTCGGCGTCGAGCAGCGCTTCGGCGGCCTCGGCCTTGGCGGCCTCAAGCTCGGCGCGCTTGGCCGTGTAGTTACGCCAGGCGTCGAGTTCGGCTTGGGCCAGGCGCTCAAGTTCGGTTTGGAATTCAAATTCAGTCATTGAACCCTCCACTCAGTGATGAAGTTTCCGCCAGAACATTTTGACGCGGAAACGTTTCGCCGCGGAGTGCGCGGCGCAAACTTGCGTGTGCAAGCCTCGGGCGGGGCGGCCATGGCGGGCGGGGCCGGCAGGGCGTCGCGGCGTGGCAGCGAGTGCGAGCCGGCGTCGTGGGCCGGCCTGCGGGGGCGGTATCGTGGCCACGCTTCGGCCTGCGCGGCATCGAGCCGGCCAAGTCGTGGCCCCCCGCGGGCGGCCCCGCGCGGCAGCGCCGGCAGCGCCGGCAGCGCCGGCATGTGTGCGGCATGCGGGCAGGCCGGCTTGCACGATGCCCCGTGCAGGGCCTCCAGCGCCCCAGGATCGCGCGCCGGGCCTTGGGTGGTATCCGAAGCCTTCCCGCCCCGTACCGGCGCAACAGCGCCCGCGGGAAGGCCGATTCCGGGCCTGTTTTCGGACGGCCCTCGATGCGCCGCCAGGGCATCGTGGCCGGGGCCGGCTTCGTGGCCGGGGCCTGCCGCGTCGCGGCCCGCCGCTTGCGCGCCGCCACGCCCGCAGCCACAGCACGCCTCGCAGTAGACTTCGAAGCCTCGTACGTGCGCCGGCCACGCCGGTTGGCGGCATGATGCGCAAGGGCCGGCCAGGCGCGAAGTGATCAAGCACTCGTCACGGGGCATCGCGCTCTATCTCGTGTGGCAGAGGCAGCGCGCCGCGGCAGGCGGGGCAGCAGCGCCAGCAGTAGGCACGTTTCGCGCCGCGGGGCACGTGCACCAGTCGGATCAAGGCCCGACATGCAGCGCACGTCGCCACGACATCGCGAATTTGCACGCAGGCCGGCCCGCGCGTGGCCTGGCGGTCAGTTGCGATTGACTCCTGCGCCTGTCTCATCGTGCCTCCTCGCAGGCGCGTCCCTTCCGCGCCCGTAGCGGCCTGCGCGCCACGATTAGCATTCCCTGTGCGTGAACCGTGAAGCCGGCGTCTTCCAGCGCCGCCGCCACCGCGTCGGGGTCAGCCACCAGGGCCTCGATCGTTGCGAAGCCGCCCCGCTCGCGCACGTGTAATCCGTGCAGAATGCGTGCGCGTGTCTCGTTCAGGCACTTCTCAAGGCCCCGCTCGGCGGCCTGCATGCGCGCCTCGCGCAGGCGCAGCCGCTCGGTAGGGGACAGGTAGCGCCGGCCAGCCGCGGTAGCCGGAAAGCCAGCAAGGTAGGGCGTCCGCGGGTCAGTCACCGTATGCCTCCATGTACTCGCGCTCCGGGGCGGGTTCCTCGAAGCGGCAAGTCGGCCCGTTGAATCGCAAGACCACACCGCCGATCGGCCCGTTCCGTTGCTTCCGCACGTAGACTTCCGCCTGGCTTCCCTTGCCCGGTTCAAGGGAACGATGCAGCATGATCACTACGTCTGCGTCCTGCTCGATTGATCCGCTATCGCGCAAGTCGCTCAAGACGGGCTTGCGCCGCTCCGTCTCGGGCAAGCGGTTTAGCTGCGCCGCCACGAGCACGGGCAGTTCCAGTTCCGCGGCCAGCAGCTTCAAACCGCGGGATATCTCGGTGATTTCCTGTACCCGGTTCTCGCGCCTGCCTGGCACCTCCATCAGTTGCAGGTAATCGAGACACACCAGGTCAAGGCGGCCCTCGGCTTTTGCCCGCCGGCAGGCGGTCCGGACGGCGCTCACGGTTGCCGGCGGTTCGTCATGTATGCGCAGCCCGGCGGCCAGAGAGTGCAGGGCGCGGATGAGTGCTTCACGCTCAGACTGCGTCGCGCGCCCGAGCCGTACCTTGTGTCCGTCCAAGCCGGCCCCGGCGCAGGCCGCGCGCAGCAGCAGCTCGCTGGCGCTCATCTCGAACGAGAAAAACGCCGCATGAAGCCCACGCCCCACGGCATGCGCGGCAATTTGGGACAGAAATGCCGTCTTGCCCACACTGGGGCGGGCGCCCACGATGACGAATTGCCCCCGCCGCAAGCCGCCAATCAGCTTGTTCAGGGACGGCCAAGGGGTCGGGATGCCGGGATCGAACAGGTCGGGCCGCACCAGCCGATCGAAGCCGCCCGCGGCCTCGATGATCTGCTCCACCGTCCGAAGCTTTCCGGCGGGGGCGGCATGGCCTGCCAGCTCGCGCAGCAGGCGCTCGCCCCTGGTGAGCAACTCCGCCGGCGCTTCGCTTGCCAAGTAGCACTCCTGGGCCAATTTCTCGCAGGCAACAATGGTCTTCCGCAATACGGCCTTGTCCCTTATCAGGCGCAGGTAGGAGTCCAAGTTGACCGGCAATGCGTCGGCCTGCAAATCGGCGAGGTATCCCAGTCCGCCGCATGGTTCGTGCCAGCCACGGCCCCGCAAGGCCTCGTAAACCGTTAGCCGATTAACCGGCTCGCCACGGGCGGCCAGCTCGGCAATGACCGTCATGATCCGCCGGTGCGCCTCCAAGTGAAAGTCATCGGCAGCCACTACCGCCAGCGCTTGGGCCGGGTCAAGGTGGCCTGCGAGCAGCGAGCCAAGGATGAGCCGCTCGGCTTCCAGGGAGCAGGGAAGCGGTCGCTCAGGCATTGCCTTCGTCCTCCTCGTCTTCCCAGGGCGGGCGGTAGGGGATGATGCGCTCTTCCTCGGCGGCCTGTGGCGGCCCGTCCAGCCAGCCGCGGTCTTTCAGCCAGCGGTCCAGCCTCGGCGCGTACCGGCCAGCCTCTTTGCGCCACTCGTGAGCCTCGGCCCAGGCGGCATGCACCCGCTCGATCTCCGCGGCCAGCGCCGCCGGGTTCAGGGCCTCGGCCAGGGCTTCGCTGAAGGCTTGCTCGGCCAGATACCGGCCAGTCTTCTTTGGGTGGCGGTCCCAAATTCTCTCGAAGGCCTCTGTGGCTTCGAAGCCGTCAGAGGGTACGTTTGCCCCTTCGGCTTGTTTTGCGCGCTCGCTATAGTTCGTGTTTATCGTGTTCTTCGTGTTATATAGATGCGCAATGGATTGCTCAATTTCTGCGCAATGGATTGCGCAATTCGCGCGCAATGGATTGCGCAATTCGTCAAATTGCGCAACGGGTTGCTCAATTCGTGCCCTATCTTCTTGAAAACTCTGATACTCCGCGCGCCACAGGAAGCGGAACACGGTGCCTCGCACGCCGCGCCGCTCACGCTTGACATACTTCTCGGCGGCCAGGTGCGCAATCGCATAGACCACCATGCGGCGACTTTTACCCAGTTGCTCGGACAGCCAGCCAGTTGTGGTCCAACACCACGTCCTTTGACCTGCAAGGCGCATCAACCGGAGCAGTAGGCGCTTCTCGAAGTCGGACAGGTTCTTGTCTCGCTCGATCGCATCGGGAACGGCCCAGCCGTACTCCGCAGGCGCGAAGCTCTCGCCCGGCGAGGGCCACTTGCGCCGCGCGGTCATCGCCCGCACTCCCCGGCGGCCACGATTGCGGTTGCCGCCACCAGGGCCACGGCAGCCGCCGCCACTTCGCGCCGCGAAGCCTCGGCCTCGCCGCACTCCGCGCCAAGCTGCAGCCGCCGCTTGCGGGCGGCCATGAGCAGGCGATCGAGCCAGGGGGCTATTGCGTCAGGCTTCGAGACTTGATATCCTGCGGATAGCATCCCAGTATCCTTCCGTCCGCCCGCCTGCGCCGCCCGCAGCGGGCTTTTTGTTTGGTCTCACCTCGCCGCCTCCACGATCTCGGGCGGCTTGCGGCGCCAGCCGCCTGGCAGGGCCTGCCCGCCGCGGTCCAGAAACTCTTTGAGCCGCACGGGATCAATCCGAGTCTGCCTGCCCAGGCGGATAGCTGGCAGCACGCCTCGCCGGGCCAGTTCCGCCGCTCTCCAGTAGCGGATTCGTAGCAGGTCGGCAGTCTCCTGCAATGTAAGAAGCCTCGGGATTTGCGCTTGCTCCATGCTTTTCATACTTCGATCTTCGCCGGGGTGGGAGCGATTGTAAATAACCAATAATGGAGCGGCGGGAAGTTACTGCAAGGCGGGAACTTATCGGTCTTTACGTCCGCTCCGCCGTCGCAAACCGATCAGCGCGAGAAATTCGCCCACTTGGTTGCGCACGGTCGGCGGGCTTACAAACTCGGGCAACTCACTTACTGCGCGGTTTGGAGTGCGTGCGATATCCTCGTAGGCCTCGCGCCCGATCAGCGCGCGGGCGGCCCAATACACTATCCGCCGCTCGGCTCGCCATTGGCCAGGTACTGCGCCCGCGCCCAGCGCACGGGCGACCGCCCCATCTATGCGGCGGCAGGCCTCTCCGGGCGGGATGCCCCATAGCTTCAGGACGGTCCGGCCGGCCTCGCGTAACGCCCGTTTGAAACGGCCGGCGCCATCGAAGACTGGGCTAAAGTTGCACTCGATGTAAGCGCCCCCATCTCGCGAGCACACCGTCAAAATACGCCGCAAACCGGCCGGCAGCGCGCGCTCCAGTTCAGGGGTCATCGGAATGGGCGGCAGTACCTCACAGCTATCAGGCACGGCCCCACCCCAGCCGATGCTCCACCAGCGCCAGCCGTGCGCCTGGTGGCGCGAGATTGCATCCAGCGCCGCGTCAAGCAGCCAGCGTGGTATGCGGCCACGATCGAGCAGACGCCAGCGCCTGGCCCACGCCTCGATGGCCTCTAACAATTCCGGCCAGCCAGCCGGCGCGACTTCCGGGACGACCAACCACTCGGCGAAGTCGCCAGGCGTGCATCCGGCAAGGTTCGGCATGCCTGCGCGGGCGGCCAGTTCGAGCAGTTCGTCAAGCACTTGCGGGTAAAGCTCGTCTACCGCGCACAGGAAGGCATCGCGGGCCTGGGCCACGATGATGCTTGGCAGCGTGGCCTCGCCGCCGAAACGGTAGCTCTGTGCCGCCCGCGGCATAGCGCACTCAGCCGCATTCTACCGCACTCCGCACAATTCAGCACACATCCTGTGGAAATCCGGCGCAGATACTGTGGCCGGCCCCCTCAGGCAAGCCGAAACATTCTCGGGCGGGAATGTTTGATACCTGTGTGTCTATAGTGTGTCTACTCGGACTTATAAGGGCATTCCCGGCGCACTCAGTCGCACTCAACAACAATTGCAAGTCCAACTGGAGCAATCACATAGCAACTCGGTGCAACTCAGGCGAAAAATGCAGGCTTGATCCACTCTCAAAGCAGCCGGGCCCCTTCTTGCATGAGCAGACAAAGGATCAGGAGGATGCGTTTCAATCCCAGGTCGCGACCCTCGGGATGATACCACTCCGCGTCGGTATGAGCGCCGCCGCCCTGGCCACCCGCTCCGATGGAAACCGCAGGCAAGCCGAGCGATAGCGGGATGTTGGCGTCCGTGGAAGCCGAATCAAGCCGCGAGCGGATGCCAAGATGGGCATCCACTGCCCGGATGCAGCTCAGCAGGGGCGAATCAGGCGGGAGCTGTCCACCGGGCCGAAATCCGATCTCCCGCAGCCTCGCTGTGAGCTTGCCCGCCGTCGCTCTTTTGTTTTCCGCCTGCAAGGCTTCCTCGACCACGCCGCTCAGGATCTCCACCCAAGGCTCGAGGTCGGCTTCGGATTCTGCCCGGAGGTCCAGTTTGGCTCGCGCCGAAGTGGGGATGGCATTGATGCTGGAACCGCCCTCGATGAGGCCGAAGTTGAAGGCGCAGTGGGCTTGCGGTTCGAGCCCGTTCGGGAAGCGATCCAGGAACAATGTGATGGCCCGACTGAGCGCGTGGACAGGGTTCACGGCGCCGGCGTCGCTCCAGCTATGCCCACCGGGGCCGGAATAGGAAATCTCGAACCTCCGGCTGGCTACTGCCCGGCAGGTAATATGCTCCGTCGAGGGTCCGTCCAGAACGATGAAGGCACGCCAGCGGCTTGCCAGCGGCGAGGCGGTGCACAGGTGGCGCATCCCGCAGAGGTTCCCCTCGCCCTCTTCGCCCACGTTGCCGACCAAGGCCAGGTGGTGCGTCGTCCCCCGCAAGGGCTGACACGCACGCCAGGCTCTCGCCAGGGCCAGCAGAGCCGCCAGGCCAGCCCCATTGTCGGCGACACCCGGCCCGCGCAGCCTTCCGTCCGGCTCCACCGTGATTTCGTCTTTGTGCCGTGGCGCCAGCACCGTGTCCAGGTGAGCCGTGAGCGCGATCAGCGGCCCCGAGGCCGGCTCGGGGAACGCGATCACGTTGCCCGCGCGATCCATTTCCACCTCGCAACCCAGGCTCCGGAACTGATTCGCCATCCATTCGGCGCGCCTTTGTTCGAAAAACGTCGGGGCGGGGATCCGGCAGAGTTGCAGGTGCTGCTCGTGGACCCACTGCTTTTCGCGGGTGATCCACTGCAAGCATTCCCGGATCCGTGGCGATTCGATCAGCTCGGCCAGAGCAGCGCCCAGTTTGTTGGCCGTACCCGCGCCCATCTGAGAGCCAGTGTATCAACGCCCGTCCCGGCGCGAAAAACCGGAATAACGTTTCAAAAAACTCTGGCTTTCCCGCCCCCAACTCCCTACAATGAATCTGCGAGGTGACCCATGTTCCGGCCCCTCAGGGGCTACAAGGCCCGCTACCACTACCTCAACCTCCTGGTTTCCTGCGACTTCGATCATTGCAACGTCTTCGTACTGGGACCTGACCTGGTAATCCAGGGTGTGCGGCAGTTCGACGAGGCCAAGGCGCGCGAGCACGCCCTGGCGGTGGCGAAAACCTATATCCACGAGGAGAAGAAGGAGGACTTGCCGGTTCTGGAAACCGTCGAGTGGCAACCTCTTGGGCCCGGTGAGTGGTTGAACTGGCGCCCGTAACCTGAGGTGAGATCGGGCCGCTAGCACGAGGGAGAGGAGTGTGCTGTTAGGATGTTTTCGATCAGCCCATCTGCCATGAAGTGCAAAGGTCTTTTCCTGGCCAGGACGCGGAATCCCTGGCTTTTGGTTTTGTGCGGGATAGTTGCGCTCACCGCCGGCTGCTCGCGCCGCTCCGGGGCCGGAGCGCCGCAAGTTTTCCTGATGGGGGAGCGGGTCGAGGTCGGACCGTTGATTTACGTGGTTCAAGACCTTGAGTGGCGCGACCAGCTCGGCGAAGGCATCCAGGCCCAGATGCCTCGCCACCGTTTCCTGCTTGTCCGCCTGAGCGTCACCAATAGCGGGATCCGTGAGACGGACATCCCGCCGCTGGCCGTGATCGGTTCCGACGGTCGCCAGTATCCCGAGCTGGAGAAAGTCGAGGGAGTGCCCGAGTGGCTCGGTTACTTGCGAACGATCCAGCCCGCCGCCACCGAACACGGCCGGGTGGCCTTCGACGTTCCCAAGGGCGCCTACCGGCTCCGCGTGGCTGCCGTGCTGGACGACGATCAGGAGCGAGAGGCCCTCGTGGAGCTTCCTTATCAAGGGATGCCCTCGCCGCAGTTGCCCCTGACCGGGCCGGGCACGCCCTCGCAGTGAATGCCCCGATGCCGCTGACCGCGATTGCCTGGCTGCTGCCGGGTTTGCTTTTGTCCGCGGCCCCCGAGCTGCGGATCGCCAACATTACGTTGCACCAGTACGATGGCGGGCCCGCTCTAGGCGCCGACTTCCGCTTCGGACGCGGTGAAAGCGTTTTCGTTCGCTATCGCGTGCTGGGCTTTGCGCGCAGCCGCGACGCGCAGGTCCATCTGGAATGCACGTTGGATGCTCTGGATTCACGCGGGGTGCGCCTCGTGCCCACGCAGCGCAAATCCGTCCAGACCGAGCTCGCCCCGCAGGACAAGGACTGGGCTCCTGTGCTGCTCCACGAATTCGTGATTCCCCCGCTGGTGGACCCGGGAAGCTATCGCATCGTGATCGAGGCGGAAGACAAGCTGTCGGGCGCGCGCGCCCGCGCCGAGACGACCTTCCAGGTCCGCGGCCCCGTCGTCGAACCGAGCGACACGCTGGTGGCGCGCAATTTCCGGTTCCTGAAAGGCGAGGAAGGCCCCGTGGTAGAGGGCGCGCCCATCTTCCAGCGCGGCGAAATCCTGTGGGCGCGCTTCGAAATCACGGGTTACAAGATCGGCGAGAACAACCGCATCGAGGTCGAGTACGGTTTGAGCGTGCTCGGACCCACCGGCAAGGAAATTTACTCCGAGCCCGTGGCCGCCGCCGAGCGCAGCACGCCTTTTTACCCGCACCGGTATTTACCCGGGATCCTCAGCCTGAACCTGGAGAAGGCACAGCCGGGCGATTACATACTGGTTGTGAAGATTCGGGACCTGGTCGGCGGCCAGCAGTACGAGGTTCGTCACCCCTTTACGGTGCGCTGATTGCCACCTCGCACAGTTCAGGTGGCGGCGGGTCCTCTCGCCAGGATGCGGCTCACGATCTCGACGTTCTCCCGGATTTCGTCCTTGAAGCGCGGGAACATGCCCACGATGATGGCGTCCTGCGGCTTGATGTTGGTCAGCACGAACCGGAAAGCCGCCTCCAGCCGCTCGGGCGTGTTGATGTTACGCCCCGCGCCCAGCACCTTGAAAGCGAAGCAGGTCTTGCGCGTCTTGCGCACCACCGCGCACATCCGCTCGGGATCGCGTTCCATATAGATCTCGCCCACCGGCGCCTCGCCGAACTCCTTGCGCGCCTCCTCCGGCGTGCGCGTCACGCGGTACATGCAGGTCATGTAATAGTCCACGTTCCAGCCGTGTTCCTCGATGTACTCGACCACGGCAGGGTTGTGCGTGGAAACGCCCGCCGGAACGCCCGCGTCATGCACCGCGTTGACGAAATCGCGCACGATGCTCATCTGGCCGGCGCGGAAGCGCTCGTCCGTGCGGTTGCCGTGGTGGGCGATGCCGATGGGGTTCAGTCGCGCGACTTCGGGCAACAGCTTCCAGTTCTTCATCAGCTCGAAGTCGGCCAGCAGCAGCCAGTGCATCTTGCCGCCCTCGGCCCGGTAACGCTTGAGGTCCTCGATGGTGGGATCGTTGTAATGCACCTGCCAGGTGTTGATGCCGCACTGCTCGGCCCGGTGCAACACTTCGATGCGCCGGTCCTGCGTCATCCATTCCCGCATCAGGTTGTCGAGAATGCGATTGAAGTGGGAATAGCCGTAGAGCGGGTTGGATCCGATGATCAGGCGGGTAATCTCAACCTGACCGAATTTGACCTTGGGCAGAGGAGGCGGACCTGCGCCCGCCGTAGCGGCGAGCGATCCCGCAATCCCGAGAAATTCCCGACGAGTGGCGCCATCCCGTGCTGACATAGCGAGCAAATTATAACACCTAGGGCCCGGAAGGGCTCCTACTTTGCCGCCGCCTGGCTTTGCCAGGCCAGGATTTCTTCTTCGCCCACCGCCCGCCCTTCCTCCAGGTAATCTTCTTCCACGTTGACGCGCCACAAATCGAAGCGCCCGCCCAGCACGTTGCGCGCCGCCAGCATCCCCGTCAGCATGGAGTGGTCCTGGTTGTTGTAACGGTGCATGCCGTTGCGCCCCACGACCTGCAGGTTGGGAACCGTCTCGAGAAAACGCCGCACCGCGCTCAAGCCGCGCTGATAGGCGTCGTCATAGACGGGGTACGCCTTCTCCATGCGCACCACGGCCCCGTCCACCACGCGTCCTGCCCGGGCCAGGCCCAGCGTTTCGATCTCGCCGCTGGCCATCGCGATCAGTTCTTCGTCCGCAGTCCTCCACAGCTCATCATCCCGGAAGCAGAAGTATTCCATGCCCAGGCACGTCTTGCCGGGATCCGGGCTCATTTCGGGGCTCCAGTTGTTGTAGTTCTGGATGCGCCCCACCTTTACTTCGGGATCGTGCACGTAAATCCAGTTATCGGGGAAAAGATTGCTGCCTTCGACGATCAGCGCCACGGTGAGAAAGTCACGGTAGTGGAAGTCCTCCGCCGCGGCTTGTAACTCGGCGGGCGGTTCCGGATCGAGCGCACGGATGAAATCCTTGAGTGCGATGCTGCTGATGTAGTGTTCTCCCCGCCACAGCCGCCCGCCTGCCTGGACCGCCACGACGCGTCCCGGGGCCCAGTAAATCCGCTCCACCGGCGCCCCTGTTACCACACGCCCGCCGCCCGCCTCCACCAGCTCGCGCGTGCGCTCCCACATCATGCCCGGGCCGCGTCGCGGGTACTCGAACTGGCGAATCAGGGTCTTGACTGCCTTTTGCTTGTCAGTCAAGGTCCGCGAGAAGGCGTTTCGCAGGATCGAACCCGGCGACAGCCCGCGGATACGCTGCGCCGCCCATTCCGCCCGGATCCGGTTGCAGGGCAGGCCCCAGACCTTTTCCGTGTACGTGCGGAAGAAAATCTCGAACAGGCGTCGCCCGAAGCGGTTCGAGATCCAGGTTTCCAGATCGTCTTCCGGCATTCGCGGCGCCAGCCGGGCGCGGAGGTAACTCAGGGCGCAGCGCAAGGATTCGAAAGGCCCCAGCCCGATGACGGCGTTCAGCGGCTCCAGTGGGTACTGAAAGAACTTGCCCCGGTAGTAAATGCGCGACAGACGGGAGCGGGTGAGCAAATCCGCTCCCAGAACCTCGCGCCACATTTGCTCCACCAAGGAGACCTTGGTGAAAAAGCGGTGCCCGCCGATGTCGAAAAGGAAGCCCTTGTAGTGGACGGTGCGCGCCAGCCCGCCCACCACATGGTCCTTTTCCAGAACCAAGGGGCGCACGCCGCGTCGCACCAGTTCGTAAGCCGCCGTCAAGCCGGCGGGTCCCGCCCCCAAAATCACAACAGGGTAGAAATGTTCCGCCTCCCCGCTCATTGCCCGCTATTTTACTGCGATCAGCGAGATCTGCTCGAGCATCGGCCAGCGATCCTCCGCGTCCGGTTTGCGCTCCACGGGCGGCAGCGGCTGCACGGTGGTGCGCGTCGGGAAAGCGCCGGGCGTGAAGTACTGCGCGTAGACGCGGTTCATGCGCTCGAAATCGGCAATGTCGTCCAGGTAAACGTTGGTCGCCACGACGTGCGAGAAATCCAGCTCCGCCTCTTCCAGCCCGTCCAGCAGATTCCGCATCGTCTGCCGCAGTTGATGCTCCACCGTGGAGGCGTAAATGCCGCTGCGCGGCCCCGGGATAAAACCCGACTTGGCCGAGCAATACAAAGTGTCCGCGGCGAACACGCAGGGGCTGGCCGTCGCGCTGGGCGCCATGTTTTTGGGTCGCACGGCGCGCCGTCGGGTGAGGTCCTTCACGGCCACGCCTGTGAACTCGATTCCGGCGCCTGCCGGCAGCGCCTTGACACGAATCGTGGCCCGCGCCGGCGTGTTGCCGAACTCGAAGCGGCGGGCGTAGAGCCGGTTCATCGTTTCCGTCGGCACCCGGTCCGTCAGGTACGGATTCACGAAAACCAGATGCCGGAAGTCGAGGCCGGCTGCCTTCAGGATTGCGCCGAGTTGGTTCAGCGCCGTCTCCACTTGCGCTTCGGGTTCGGCCGGGATGCGGGCAGCCAGCGCCTCGTAGCCGAGCACGCCCGAGACGAAAACGCGATCCCCGGCATCCACGGCCGCCGAACAGAAAGGTGGCACGGCGACGTCCCTCAGGAGCGTAACCCTCTTGCGCGCCAAGTCGCGCACCGCCACCGCGTTGATCTCCACCGGCGTACCGCCCGGCATGCGCTCCACGCCCAGCGCGGCGCAGGCGGGCGCATCGTGCGGGAAAAACTCGCGCCACACCGGCCCGAGTTCCTCCCAGCGACGGACGTCTTCGAGATAGATCTGCGAGTACACCACGTGGTCCATGCTCAAGCCGGCGGCTTCGACCACCGCGCGGACGTTCTCCAGCATCTGACGGACTTGCGCGCGGAAGTCGGCCGGCATCGCTCCGTCAGGAGTCCGCGCACCCTGCCCCGAGACGTAGAGCCAATCTCCCACGAGGATGCCGGGACTGTATGGCCCGATCGGTTTGACGCCGGGCGGGAAGATCGCGCGCCTCTCCGCAGCGCTCGCGGCGGTTACGACCAACAGGAAAGCCAGGACTCGCATGCTCATGAGCCTACTCGACCACGAGCACTTCGTACTCATCCAGCCGCGGCAAGCTGACCTGGATACGCCCGCCCTGGCGGCGGAAATCCAGCGTGCGATTCGCCACCAGCGCCCTGACGCTGCGCGCCGGCGCGACGCCTTCCAGCTCCACCGTGATGTTCGTCAAGGGCACGATGCGCTGGATCGGCCGCGTCATCTCACCGGTGAAGTTGAGCAGATGCACGAGCCGGCGTCGTCCGTTTTCCTGCGAGCGCAGGACTATTTCCACCGAGCCGGGCGCATTTTCCAGCCGCACAGGCGCAGGCGCCAGCTCGCGAACCAGGTTGCCGACCAGAGCCAGGTGCTCGCTCATGTGAAAGCCCTGGATCGAGTTGCCCAAATCGCCCGCCACATAGACTGCGCGACCTTTGCCAGCACGGTGGAGCACCACGGCGGGGTCTTCGGAAACCTCGGGCACGCCATCGTATTGTCCCGCCAGCGGCCGCGTGAAGTACAGCGCCGTCTGTCCCTGGCCTCCTCGCACGCGCAGGTGGTAGATCATGGCCGGAATCAACTGGCGCCGGAAGCCCGGCAGCAGATCGGGAGCGCCTGCGGCCGCCTGCATGAAGTCCCAGCGCTTGGGCCCGACGATCCGCTTGCCATCGTGCACGCCGAAGACATCCGCCAGCGCGAAGTCTTCGCGGCGCACGCCGGTTTCATCGTAGAGCGAGGTTTCGAAAGTGGCCACCAGGTTGCCGCCTGCCTGCACGTACGAGCGCAGACGGTCTGCGACCTGCGCGCTCATGCAGGCAACGTTGGGCAGTACGATGAGCGCGTAACGCTCCAGTCGCTCGCGGGCCAGCGATTCGTCGTCAATCACGTCGAACGGCGTATGGGAACGCACCAGCGCCTCGGCCAGCCCGTTGAACTCCCCGTCCAGATTGCCCACTTCACTGCGGGCCGGCACGCGGTCCACGTCAATCAACTGCGCGTCGGCGCCCGCATAAAAGCTTGCGGTCAGGTCGGACCAGACCAGCGCCACGCGCGCCTCGGACCGTGTTCCCACGAAATATTTGGCGTTCCGCTCCACGAACCGGTTCATGGCGGCCATGGCGTCAGTCTCGGGCAGCGCCGCTTCGAAGGGCGAGAAAGCCAGCCACACGCTGGCGCCGTTGGCGATCGAGTCGGCGTAAAGCAGGCGCAGCTCGGGCGCAGGCAGGATCGAAAACGTCCACGGCTTGTGGGCGGCGGCGGCGAAAATCACGCGCGGCTTGTCCGGCGCCTGTGTTTCCAGCAAGCGCGCCGTCAGGCCGGCTTTCCAAAGCGAGGTGCGCGTGAGATCGCCGTAAATGAAACCGCCCTCGCTGCCCAGCAGATCCTGCTCCTGGACGAGAACGCGGTTGAAGCGTCCGGTGGCCCAGTTGCCTCCGCGCACGCCGCCGTTCATGTAAAAGGCGATCTCGGGGTTGACGGACTTGATTACGCGGCGCGAATCGCGCAGGAAGTCCGCCAGGCTGCGCGCCTGAAATTCCATCAGGGTGGCGAACGCACGGCCGCGTCGCTCGCGTTTGGAAGGCATCTCACCGCCGTACAGCTTGCGATACTTTTCGCGGCAGTACCGGCAGTAGCAGGTTTCCGCGAAGAAGACCGGACCGTCGTAGAAAATGCCATCGATCGGGTAAGCGCACAGATCGCGCAGGACCTGGAAGACCCATTCCCGCCACGGGCTGTTCACGCACAGCGAGGTGCCCGTTTGATAAATGCCCTCGAGCGGGCGTCCCTGCTCGGTGACCTGGACCCAGTCCGGGTGACGGCGGGCGAATTCGTGGTTGAACCAGTGCACGTTGAAATAGATGAACACGCGGAGCCCGCGCGCCTTGGCTTCCGGCAGGTACTGTTTCAGATAGTCGGGATTGACGCGGCTGGCCACACGGCTGGCGAAGAAGAAGCCTTCGTCGTCCAGACCCTTGCGATGCTGCATGACGGCAAGGTGCTCGGCGTTGAAGCCCAGTCGCGCCTTCAGTGCAGCCGCTTCCGCGGGCGACTCGGCGATCCCCGGATGATAATCGGTCAGCAGGTGAATGATGCGCAGGGGCTCGCGTTCCCACCAGGGAACGCTCTGACCGCAGGCAAGACCGGCCAGCATCAGCAGCGCCGGCGCGAACGTGAGGTGCAGTGGATGGCGTGTCATGGGATGATCTCTTTATCTTTGCCTCGCGGGCGGCGCGCCGGCAAGCAGGAAGTACAGGCGCCAGTAGGCGTCCCATCCCGTCGTCCCTTGGATCTCAAGGATTTGCCGTTCGCCCTCGTTCAGGACCGCCTCGAGCAACCCGGGCTCCCTCTGCACAGAAGAAGCGCGAATTGAATCGAACATTTTCATTCCTTCCTGTTTTCCTCGGATCCAGGCCGCGAACGCGCCCCGCCGCAGCGCCAGCGCCCCCCACAGCAGTTGCGCGGCCAGCACCGCCCGCCCGTACCTGCGTTTCCAGTCCGCCGGGTAGTGTTTGGCCACGAGCAGGAGTTGGTTGCGCGCGATCAGCCGCACGGTGGCGGCGCTCCAGCGGCCCAGCGTGGCGCTGCCCGCGTGGCGGCCACGCGCCTGCGGAACGTAAAGGCCGCGGATCCCGCGCACCGCGCAGCGCAGGCAGAACTCCACGTCTTCGAGGTACGAGCCGAAGCGTTCATCCAACGGGCCCGTCTTTTCGAACAACTCGCGTCGCAGCAGGATGGCGGTGAATCCTGCGAAGGCAATCGCGCGGGCCTGATCCCAGTCCGGACCGTCCAGCCGTCCGGAGCCCGCCCGCCACGCCGTCGCGCCCCGGCAGACCAGGTCGAAGGTCCCGTCCAGTCGCCGCGGATCGGATTCCGAGAGGAGCTTGCCGCAGGCAAACCAGGCGCCGTTTGCCTCTGCGGCCCTCACCAGCCGCTCCAGCCAGTCGGCCTCCGGCGTCACGTCGTTGTTCAACAGCGCGACCCATTCGTGGCGGCAACGCGTCAGGCCTGCGTTCACGGCCGCTGCGAACCCCGCGTGCTCGCGGAGTTGGACGACCTCCGCTCCCAGGCTCGCGGCCGCCTCCGCACTCCCGTCCGTCGAGCCGTCATCCGCCACGACGATCTGCGCGGGCGTCAGGGTTTGCCCGCGCAGCCGGGACAGCAGGGACACCAGCCGCGCGCGGCCGTTCCAGTTGGGGATCAGGACGCTGACCGGCTCCATGACTCAGCCGTTCTGCGGCGCCGGTTTCCTGCTGCGACGGAAGCGCTTCTTGACCAGAAACCAAAGGTTGTAAATCCCGTCCCGCCACGGATTCAGCTTCTTCTCGCCCAGCCGCGACGAGTACAGGATGGAAATCTCGCCGAAGCGGATGCGCGGATTTTTCAGAGCCTCGATCTTGATCTCCTCGGAAAAGGCCATGCCGTCGGCTTCCAGCGTCATTTCCTCCAGGATGGAGCGCCGGAAAACCCACATGCCGGATTGCGAATCGCGCACCCAGCGCAGATAGAGCAGGGACATGGCCAGCGAAAGAATCAGATTGCCGATCTTGTGTTTCAGGCTCATGGCCTTGGGATCGCGCACGGGGAACCGCGAGGCATTCAGAAAATCCACTTCCAGATGCAGGAAGGCTTCCAGCAGGTAGGAAATGGCGTCCACCGGGTAGCTGTGATCGCCGTCCAGCGTGACGATCAGGTCGCCGGTGGCGTGCGCGAATCCCTTGCGGTAGGCGCGTCCGTAGCCCCGCACGTCCTCGCGGATCACTTCGGCGCCGAGGCTGCGAGCGATTTCCGAAGTGCGGTCGGTGGAACCGTTGTCCACCACGATCACCTGATCCACGAAGGCGGGCATGCGTCGCAGCACCTGCTCGATGCCCTGTTCTTCGTTCAGGCAGGGGATCACGACCGTGATGCGGTGGCCTTTGTACACGGCTCTGATTGCGTGTCTTCGAAGCTATCATAGTGAATGTCATGAAACGCTGGTTGTGGTGGCTGGCCTTGCCGCTGGTGGCGGCCCAACCTTCCGAACTGTCGCGCATCCGGACGATCTACCTGTTGCCCATGGGACATGGTCTGGATCAGTACCTGGCTGGAAGTCTGACGCGCATGAGCGTCTTTCAGGTGGTGGCCGATCCCAAGCAGGCCGACGCCGTGTTCACGGATCACCTGGGCGAGGCTTTCGAGCAGCGCATGAACGAGCTTTACCCGCCGCAACCGGCGCAGGCCCCATCCGAAAAGCAGGATCAACAGGAGAGCAGGAGCAAGGCCGCCGCGCGCGAAGAGGCGCCCCGGATTTCGAGCTGGGGACGCGGTCGCGGCACGATTTTTCTGGTGGATGCGCGCACGCGGATGGTGCTGTGGTCCACCTACCAGCGCCCGCGCAATTCCTCGCCCGACGAAATTGAGCGCACGGCGCGGCGCATTGCGGAACGCCTCAAGCGCGATCTGAAGAAAAAGTGAGCGCCGCCGGCGCCACCGCCCGTTTGCGTCGCAGTCCGTCGCGATACTCCTCCGCCAGTCGTGCGGTGATCATCGCGCTGTCCCAGTGAGCCACCACCTCTTGCCGGGCGCGCTCCACCATGGCGCGGGCGCGGCCGGGGTCCTCCAGGATCTCGACCACGCGCCGGGCGAACGTCTCGGGGTCGTCCGCCAGATAGCAGAACTCGCCGTCTCGCCGCGCCAGGCCTTCGGCGCCGAGCCGCGTAGAGACGACGGGAATCCCCGCTGCGAAGGCCTCCAACAGCTTGACACGCACCCCCGAGCCGCTGAGGATCGGGCACACGAACACGGCGTAGCGGCCCAGCGGCTCGCGCACGTCCTCGACGCGGCCCCGCAGCTCGATGGCTTCCAGCGGCCCGCTCAGCGCGTAACGCGGCGGCGGGTCCGATCCCACCACGACCAGCCGTGCCGAGGGCCTCAGGACCAGCACGCGGGGCAGAACTTCCCGCACGAACCATTGCAAGGCGGCCTGATTGGGCAGGTGGCGGAAGCTGCCCAGAAAGAGCATGGTGTCCGGCTCCCTGCCATCCGGACGGAAGGGATAGCGGCTGGTCTCGATGCCGGCGCGCAGCCCGTCGCGAACGCGATCCGCGAGCGCAGGCAGGAAGGAGAGCAGGTACTCGCGGTTCTCGCGGCTGCACACCTGGATGTGATCGAAGCGCGGCAGCGTGCGCAACTCGTAACGCAGGGCGCGCAGGTATTCGAAGGCCGCCCGCACTTTCCACAGAGCGCCCCGCTTCTCGCGCAACGCCCGACCCAGCGACTGGAAATAGATGTCGTGCTCGAACAGGGCGCAAAGCAGATTGCGGTAATCGCCGTGGTACTGCGCCAGCGGAGTGTACTCGAGCTGGATCACGTCGCAGCGACCCAGGTAAATCTGCCGGTGGATGAGCCAGCGCAGGTCGGGTAGCGCCAGTTCCCGCACCGCGTGAGGCACCAAAGATGCCGGACCCGGGCTAGAGGGCGGGCGCACCAGAAATTCCATGCTCGCGCAAAACGGGCGCAAATCCTCGTGCGCTCTGCGTTCCTCTTCTTTGTCCAGCAGCGCGATCAGGTGCACCTCGGCGTGGCGCGCCAGCGCTCTGAGCGTGTGCAGCATGAAGACGCCGCCCCCGTGCACGGGCGGGCAGATGGGATAAGGCGAAACGAACAGCACACGCAGCCTGTCTTCGTCCTCCGGTGCCTGGAAGCGATCGCGGAAGTAGCCGCCGAGAGGCCGCCGGAAGGCTTCCTCGTCACCGATGGCGGAGGCAGAACGGGCGCGCCAGCGCGCGGCCAGCGCGGCGGGCAGCCGGCCCACTGCCCGCCACAGCGCACTGAAGCTTGAGCGTTCCGGTGAGTCGCCCGCCACTGCGCTTACCAGTCCGTCGGCCAGCGTGAAGAAGAAGTGTCCCGCCAGCCGCCGCCACTCGTGAATGTTCTTCCACGCGAAGAGCAGGAAATTGCGTTTGAGAATACGTTCGATTTGCGCGGGCCGGAAGTGCTTGCCGATGGTGCCGCGGTGTTCGTGCCAGACGATGCTGCGCGGCTGGTAGAGAACTTTCCAGCCGCGTTTCCATGCCCGGTATCCCAGATCCGCGTCTTCCAGATAGAAGGGCGCGTAGAGTTCGTCGAAGCCGCCCAGCTCGAGGAACTTGCGCCGGTCAAACGCGCAGGAGCCGCCGCCCCCGTAAAAGCAGGGAAAGAGTTCGCGGATGCCATCGTCCACCCGGTGGCGCACGCGCAGCGAGCCGTTCTCCCACCATCCCTCGGTCAGTCCCGTTTCCTCACGGCGCCGCGCAGGATCGCTGAAAAAGATCTGGCACGAGACGGCAAACACGCACCCGTCCTGAAAACCTTCGAGGAGCGGCCCGAGGAAGTGCGCATCCACGCGCATGTCGTTGTTGAGCAGGACCACAATGTCGTTGCGGGCCTCGCGCACGCCCGCATTGGCCCCACCCGCGAACCCCAGGTTGCGTCCGGGCCGGATGACGCGGACTCGCGGAAACTCGCTCCGGAGGAACTCGGCTGTGCCGTCGGTGGACCCGTTATCCACCACGATGATCTCGTTGTCGGGATGGCCCTCTAGCGCCGCGACCACCGAGGGCAGGTTCCGCGCCAGCAGGTCGCGCCCGTTCCAGGAAGGGATGACCACGCTGGCGGCGCGAGTCGCTGGTCGGGAATCGGGGCGCGTCCTGTCCAGACGGCGCCCCGCGATCCACCAGAGCAGATCCGTCAGCGCAAGGGCAACAGCCATAGCCAGCATCAGCAGGGCCGCGCCGACGGTCAGCGGCAGGGCCAGCAGCAGGCGAAGCAGCAACCGCATCATCGTTGTTCACCCAGCTCGGGACCCAGCCCGAAGGCCCTGCCCAGCCGCACCCAGCGCGAGGCCCGCACGGCCGCCAGCCGCGCTTCCAGCTCCCGCACCTGCGCATCCAGCCGCTGGGCCCACTCAGTGCGCTCGACGACGGTGGCTTCGGCTCGATCGAGCAACTGCACGCATTCGGCCAGCTCCCGCGAGCGAGCCTCCAGCTCCGCGCGCGCCGCCATCAGTTCGCCGGTGAGCTGCTCTTCCACCTGTCGCGCCCACTGCGTTCTTTCCGCCAGCTCCCGCTCCAATTCGGCCACCTTTTGTTCGTAGCCGGCCACGGCGCGACGCGCGGCTTCCTGTTGCTCGGCCAGCTCCTGCTGCAAGGCGACGATGCGCGCCCGCGCCGCCGCCAGCTCCTGATCGAGGGACGCGGCCCAGCGATTGCTACGTTCCAGCTCGGCGGTCTGCGACCGGTACATTTCGAGCAATTCCTGTTTTTCCCGCCGCGCCTCTTCCAGCCAGGCGTCCTTCTGGGCCAGCTCCTCTTGTAGTGCGGCAATGTGCCGCTCGCGCTCGCGCAGCAGGTTGGCCGCCCGCGGCGTCCAGATCAGCGCCGGCGGCAGCGGCCCCGGTTGGAGGCGGCACACAGCCAGCAGGAAATGCGCCTCGGCGGGATCGGGTTGCGCTTGCTCCATGGCGCCCTCCACCGGCGGTCCTGCTTCGACGGGCACGATGGTGATGGCGGCCTGATGGTTCTCGACGTAAAGGGAGACGAAGGGGAAGAAGTCAGCCAGCTCCGCGCGCAGCTCCTGCCAGTCGAACTCGCGGTGATGATAGGGATTAGGTCCGGACTCGCCGCGAGCTTCGGCGTAGTAAAGACGATTCGGCGTCGAAATCAGACACTCGCCCTCGGGTGTCACCACGCGACGCAACTCGGCCAGCAGGCCGCGCCAGTCCGCCAGGTGCTCGATCACTTCGAAGGCCACGATCAGGTCGAAACTGGCCTCGGGGAAGGGCAGCGCCGTGACGCTGGCGCGCAGAAAAGAAAGGTTGTCGCGCCGGTAATGCGAGCGAGCGAACTCGATTGCCTCCCCGGACACATCCACGCCGCAGACCCAGTTCGCCTGCCCGGCGAGCAGGGCCGCGCCGTAGCCCGTGCCGCAGCCGGCATCGAGCACGCGGCGTCCTTGCGCCCTGCGCGATGCGAACACGTAGCGCGCCAGGTGCTCGTTCCACAAATCCGGCTCGATCTGGCCCGGAATGGCGCGCTCGCCCGTGAATTCAGCCAACGCGAGACTCCGCTGCTGGGGCTGTTTGCAGCCGGGCGTTCACTTCCACCCGGCACGGCAAATGGATGTAGCCATAAATCTGGCCCTCACTGTGGCCCATCTGAAGCGCAATGGCGTTGTCAATCCAGTCGCACATGCGGTAATGCAGCAGGGTGCCGTCGGCGATGGCGGGCGAGAACGAGAAGGAGGCCGGATAGAGTTCAGGCAGGTCCACGTGGAAATCCACCGTGTAGATGTCGCCGGGCAGCATGGGCGGCAGCTCCACGCCTTCGCGCGCGGTGTTGGTGCCGGAGAAGTCAATGCCCAGGTGATTTCGCAGCATGAAGCCTACGATGGGCATCGGGATTTCTTCTTTGGCGCGCACGCTGATGCGCACCACGATGCGGGAATTGGGCTCGAGCAGTTGCAGCGGCCGCCCGTACTCATCGAGCACCGCGATGCCCAGCACCTCGGCGCGCCCGTCGCCATAACGATGATCAATGTTCGGGATGCGGTCCACGATCTCGGGAGCGACAATGCGGCCCGCCGTGCGGTCACGCTCGGGCCGCTTCTTCAGTTGCAGATAAGCGGAATCCTTCTCCACCATCGCCGCCAGGTATTTGGCCACGACGGCGTCGGCAGGCCCCAGTTCGCGGATGCGGCCCTGGTCCAGCCATAAGGCCCGGTCGCCAATGGCCTTGACGTCGCCCATCGAGTGCGAGACGAACAGGATGGTGATGCCGCGCGAGCGCAATTCGTGGACCTTGCGCATGCAGCGCTGGCGAAAGTAGATGTCGCCCACGGCCAGGGCCTCGTCCACGAGCAGAATTTCCGGATCCACGTGGATGGCCACGGCGAAGGCCAGCCGTACGATCATGCCGCTCGAATAGGTTTTCACGGGCTGGTTCATGAAATCGCCGATCTCGGCGAACTCTTCGATCTCGCGGTATTTCTGCTCGATCTGTCGGGTAGTGAACCCCAGGATGGCGCCGTTCAGGAAGACGTTGTCGCGTCCGGTGAACTCGGGGTTGAAGCCCGAGCCCAGCTCGAGCAGCGCCGAGACCCGCCCGTTCACCTTGATCTCGCCCTCGGTGGGTTGCAGAATCCCGGCCACCAGTTGCAGCAGGGTGCTTTTCCCGGACCCGTTTTCGCCGATGATGCAGAAGGTTTCGCCCCGCCGGACTTCGAAATCGAGATCGCGCAGCGCCCAGAAATCGCGGTGGAACCGCAGGCGATTAAAAGTCAGCAGTTCCTTGAGGCGATCCAGGGGCGAGTCGTAGATAGGGTAGCTCTTGGAAAGGCCTCGTACCTCGATGGCGTTCACGGTTCCGAGCTCGGTCGCTGGAGCGTCGAGATAGGCTCTCTTTACCAGAATCTAGCGAGGATGGATACCGCTGTCAAACGAGGGGGTCGCGTGAAAAACGAATGGGCGGTTGCGCGTCGGGTTCTCGCAAGGGCTTGCCAGGCACCATCCGGGCGCCTCGCCCTTCCTCTGCCTGCTTTTCCTGAATGCGGTGCAATGTCCCGCGGCGCGCGGGAGCGCTCAGGCTCTCGCAGGCGTCTCAGGCTTCAGTCAGCGACTCTCCCTTCGCCAACCGCCCACCTGTGTGGACGTTCGTTATGTTCCACCTCCCAAGGAACTCCCGAGGTTTCTCTTCCTCGGGCCGCCCCGGCCCCTGTGGACCGGAGCAAAAGCCGGCGTCCTTGAACGCCGCGCTTTCACCTTTAATATGCACCCGCGCGTTCGGCCTGTCAAGCGATTTTTACACTTCCGAAGCATTTTCTCCTGCCGCGTTAAGCAATTCACCGGAACCAGGCGCCTGGCGACCGCAAGGCGGGGCCTCGCCTGAAAGCCCGCACCTCACCTTGACGCTGCCGTGTGGGCGTGATAGGATATGCGCCGCAGTACTTTCACATTCGGGGAAAGGGTCATGCAAACAAGGGGTCATGCCACACTCTGGCTCGCAGTCTCTCTTTGCTGCTTGCTCGCCGCGCTGGGCTTCAGCCAGGAGTTCCGCGCCACCCTGTCTGGTCGCGTCTTCGACCCGACGGGCGCCGCGGTCCCTAACGCGCGCGTGGAAGCAGTCAACGTCGCCACCAACGAAACCACGACGGCGACCACCGACGTCTCGGGCGCCTACACGCTGCCGTTCCTGCGCCCGGGCACGTATCGGCTGACGGTCACCGCCTCCGGTTTCAAAACATTCACCCGTGAAAACATCGTTCTGCAAGTCGGCCAGATCGCCGGCATTGACGTAAAGCTCGAGGTCGGCGAGGTGGCCGAACGGATCGAAGTCACCGCGCAAGCCGCGCTACTGGAAACGCAGACCGCCAGCCGCAGCGGCATCGTCAACACTACGCAGGTCACCGAACTGCCACTCAACACGCGCAACCCTTTCATGCTGGGCGCCATGATGTCGGGCGTCATCTGGCGGGGCAACGCCATCTGGATGCGGCCGTTCGATAACGGCGCCATCGCCGAGTGGGTGGTCAACGGCGGCCGCCAGCGCCGCAACGAGTTCCTCCTCGACGGCGCGCCCAACAACGCCCAGATGGGAGGCAACAACATCGCTTACGTGCCTATCGTGGACGCGGTGCAGGAATTCAACATCCAGACCAACACGTACGACGCCCAGTACGGCCACACCGGCGGCGGCATCTTCAATGTCGTGCTCAAGAGCGGCACCAGCGATTTCCACGCCACCGCCTGGGAGTTCATGCGCCGGCAAAGCTGGGACGCCAACACGTTCCAGAACAACGCCATCGGCGCCAAGCGCCCCGACCACAAGCTGGATCAGTACGGATTCCAGTTCGACGGCCCGGCCTACATCCCGGGCATCCTGAAGAAGGACAGTCGTGTCCGCCTGTTCTACCTCGGCAGCTTCGAGCGTTATCACGAGCTGTGGCCTCAGTTCCTGCGCAACTCATACCCCGAGCCAGAAATGCGCAACGGCGACTTCAGCAAGCTGGTCAACGCCGACGGCTCGCCCATTTTCATTTACAACCCGTTTACCACGCGGTTCGACGCCAACCAGAATCCTATTCGTGATCCGTTCCCGGGCAATATCATCCCGCCCAGCATGATCAATCCCATCGCCCGCAACGTTACCAAATACATGCCCCTGCCCAACGCCAAGACGCCGAACGTACGTTACTCCACCCAGAATCTGATTCACGAAAAATACGCTGCCGAAGATAACTTCTATAACCTGATTTTGAAGTTCGACTGGAACTTCGGCGACCGGCATCGCGCCTTCGTACGCCATGCCTCCAACGACCGCACTGAAGACCGCTGCATCAACGGCATTTGTGAAGGCCCGGGCATGAACGGCCAGCAGCCCTTCCAGCGCATCAATGACGCCTACGTGGTGGACTGGGTCGGCACCATGACGCCCACCCTGATCCTGAACGCCCGCCTTTCTCACAACCGCTTTATCGAGAAGGGCTACGGGCGGGGCAACGTGGGCTTCGATCTGACCTCGCTGGGCCTTCCCGCCTCGCTGATCAACCAGCTGCCCACTCCGCGGTATTTCGGGGTGTGGAACTTCGACGGCTACTCCACGATGGGCCGTTACCAGTCCATCAACATCACCAATACCTATAACCTGCAAGGCAACGCTACCAAGATCTGGCGCACTCACACGATCAAGGTGGGCGCCGATCTCCGCCGGATCCACTACATCCTCCAGAACACAGGTAATATTTTGCAATTCGATCACAGCGCCGCCTGGACCCGCCGGCTGTGGAACCAGGCCGAGGTCAACTCGGGCGACGGCTACGCGACTTTCCTGCTCGGACTTTCCGGCGGCTCCTCCAACTATCCTTTGTTTCCCTTCTTCCGTCAGTGGTACTTTGCTCCGTATCTTCAGGACGACTGGAAGATCACCCGCCGGCTCACGCTGAACCTGGGCGTACGGTGGGACTACAACGGCCCGCCGGATGAAAAGTACAACCGGTTGAACCGCGGTTTCGATCCCACCGTGCGCAACCCCGTGGTGGACCAGATCCCGCCCGCCATGCTCGCGCAGTACCCGCAGTTGCGCGACCTGAAGGGCGGCCTGCGGTTTGCAGGCGTTGGTGGACTGCCGCGCGCCGCGGGCGATCGCGACCTGAACAACTGGCAGCCGCGCATCGGCGCCGCCTACCAGATCAGCTCCAAGCTGGTCATGCGCGGCGGTTTCGGCATTTACTACTCCAACCCCAGCAACGACTACTTGCAAACCGTGGGCTTCTCCACCAGCACTCCGATTGTCAACAGCCTGGACGGCGGCCGCACGCCCATCCCCAACGTTTTGAGCAATCCCTACCCGTCGGGAATCAACGTCCCTACGGGCGCTTCGCTGGGGCCGCTCACCTTCGTGGGCCGCAACACGAGCTGGTTCAATCCGCGTTTCCGCATCCCGTCCGTGCGGCAGTTCTCCTTCGGCTTCCAGTACCAGGTCACGCGCACCGCTACTGTGGATCTCTCCTACATCGGCAGCCGCACGGTGGATGAAAACGACTCCAAGGCGTACAACATCCCCAGCCTGGAGTTCCGCAAGCAGTGCAACCTGCTCGAGGGCGGGAACCCTGCTTACTGCGACGCCGCTCTGCCCAATCCTTTCCGCGACGTGCCGGCTTTCGCCGGGACCGGCTTCTACACCGCCAACACGCTTTCCCGTTACCAGCTCAATCGCCCGTTCCCGCAGTTCAGCGGCGACATGACCGAGTTGGGCCGCAACGACCAGCGCATCTGGCACAACGGCCTGCAAGTCAGCTACAACCAGCGCACGGGCCGCGACGTCACGCTGCTCGTCAATTACACACTTTCCAAGACCATCGAGCGCACCGGCTGGCTGGATCCCTTCGCCGGCGTCATGCAGCAGGGTCCGATCACTTACGACCGGCTGCACATGTTCAAGGCCACGGCCGTGTATGAGCTGCCCTTCGGCAAGGGCCGTCGCTGGGGTTCCGGCGCCACGGGTCTGGTCAGCAAGCTCATCAGCGGATGGGAGCTGACCACGTTCATCAACACCACCTCGGGCGAGCCCATGGACCTGCCGGGCAACGTGATCATCCTCAAAGACCCGCGGGTCAAGCCCGACTGGAGCCAGGAGCGCGTCCGCTTCTGGAGTCCCTGCGTGCTGCGGCAGTACAACGACGGCAGCATCCGACCGCAGCCCTACAGCATCGCGGCCGGCTGCGGCACGGACTTCGCCAACTACGCCTGGTTGATGACGGCCAGCTACGCGCCGCGCTATACGCCCTACCGCACTTCCTGGATCCGCTCCCACGCCTGGTTCAGCATGGACGCTTCGCTGAACAAGACCACCAGGATCGGTGAGCGGGCCCGGTTCCAGTTCGGAATCGAAGCTTTCAACGCGCTCAACCACACCAACTTCACCTGGGAGCGCGGCACCACCGATCCCAACAGCCCGAACTTCGGCCTGATCTACTTGAGCCAGTCGTCCCTGACCAACAACGGTTACCCGCGGCAGGTCCAGGTGCGGCTGAAGTTCTACTGGTGATCGGCAAGCGGGGCCGCGATCGCAGGGCGCACGCGATCACGGCCCCGCCCGGAGTAGATCGCTCAGGGTAACCAGCGCGAAGCCCCGTTCGCGCAGCACAGGAAGCAGGCGCCGGACGGCTTCGATGGTGGGCGCGATGTCCGGCCGCGGGTCCAGTTCGCGGCCATCGTGAAGGCAGAGGATCGCGCCATTGCCGGCGCGGCGCTCCAAGCGACGCACGATCCGCTCGGCGGGCAGCTTCCAGTCTTGCGCGAGCACAGTCCACGTGACCAAAGTCAGGTCCAGCCGACGCAGGGCTTCCCGCAGACCCAACCAGCGAACGCCGTAGGGAGGGCGGAACCAGCGCGGCGGCTTGCCTGCGACTGCTGTGATCGCCCGCTGCGCCGTCGCTACCTCCTGGTAAATGAACGCGGGGTTGCGCAGCCAGAGGCGCGCGTGCGCGTAGCCGTGATTGCCGAGTTCGTGGCCTGCCTCGACCGCGGCGCGCACGATTTGCGGGTAGCGTTCGACGTTGAGGCCGCAGACGAAAAAGGTTGCTCGCGCCTCGTGCTGCGCCAGCAGCTCGAGCAGCTCGGGCGTGCCCGGGCTCGGACCGTCATCGAAGGTCAGCGCGATGGCGGCGCGGTTTCGCGGGCCGCGGTAGATCGAGGGTCCGAGCCACTGGCAGGAAGGGCCGCGCACGGCATAGGCAGCCGCGGCCAGGGCAGCAGCGACGCCTGCGGCGAGTTCCGGAAACATCGCTCACCAGTGACGCTCAGGTCTTTCCGGCCCACTTTACGCTGTGGTCCGAGCTGACGTAGAGGGTCTGCGGCGGCGAATCCAGGCGGAACCACGTCCACGGCCCCGGGATCCATGGGTAGCGGTGGATGACGTCTTCGTTGACCGTGACGCCCAAGCCGGGTTCGGAGGGCACGACCAGATCGCCCTTCTCCACCACCAGCGGCTCGCGTAGGATTTCCTCGGCCAGCGGGAACGGGTACATGCCCGGGCGACCGCCATTGTTGGAATAACACGGGTATTCCAGCCACTCCACCACGGTTTCCGGCCAGCAAATGCCCAGATGCGCTGCCGCGATCAACTCGAGCGCCGTGCCCCAGCTGTGGAACGCGAAACGCAGCCCTTCGCGCGCGATCTCGCTGAGCAACGTCCGACCGGTGGGATAGCCGCCCTGGCAGCAGATATCCATCTGCACGTAGTGCACGCAGTTGTTATGGATCAGGTCCAGGAAACTGTCTTCGCTGGGTTCGTGCTCGCCGGAAGCCAGGGGCACGTAGTTCTTCTCTTTGAGGCGGCGGTAGGATTCGTGATCTTCGGGCGGCCAGGGTTCTTCCAGCCACGCGATCCGGTACTCCGCCATTTGCTGCGCCAGCCGCTCGACGGTTTCCCAGGAATAGCTGCGATCGCCCATGCGCCACCAGGCATGCGCGTCCACCATGAGCTCGACATCGGGACCCACGGCCTCGCGCATCAAACGCACCGCCTCGAGGTCTCCTTCGGGTCCCAGCGCGGGCCGCATCTTGTAGGCGGGGAAACCGAGGGCGGCGATCTGAGCCGCCTCCCGGGCATACCCTTCGGCGGGCTGGTACATCCCGGCGCTGCCATAAACTCGAATGCGATCGCGCACGCGCCCGCCGAGCAACTCGGACACCGGCACGCCCAGCGCTTTGCCCAGAGCATCGTACAGTGCAATCTCGACCGCGCAGTAGGGCTTGATGGCTTCCGGATGCTGGCGTGCGGGACCCTCCACGAAGAGGATGCGCAGGGCGTCGGGATCCGCCAGCGTCTTGCCTTCCAGAAACGGTGCGACGACGCGTTCAATCGCCTGCTGGGCGGATTCGCTTGCCGGCCCGGGGCCGTACCCCACCAGACCGTGTTCGGTCTCGACGCGGATCAGCATGGCGTCCCGCTTGACGATGGTTCGTTCCCCGCCCCAGAAAGGCAGCCGCAGGGGTTCAGGCAAGGGCGAGCTGAGCAGGAAGGATCGGACGCTGGTAATGCGCATGGCAGTTTCCAGCTTTTCGCTGCCCGCGGCCCGTTGTCAAGCGACAAAAAGAGCCGGGCGCCGCGGGGGAGGCGCCCGGCTGAGGAGCATCCACGGTGGGTTCGGAGGTGACGCCACCGTGCTGTGGAGGAGACTGTATCAGGCTAACAGGCCTCCGTGGCCGAGACAGGCGACTTCCCAACCCGAAACCCGATACCTCGCCAGCAACGGAGGCAGCAATAAGTCTACCACGTTTGGCTTGGCGGAGCGGTAGCAACCCGGCGCGGACACCACGGGGATGTCGTCGCAGTAAGCCAGCAGGAGCAGATTGCCGGGCTCCACCGGCGCCAGGAACTTTTCCAGTTGCCCGCCCACCTGGGCTACAGCGCGCCCGATCGCATCAGAAGGCCCGGCCGGCGCCGTGGTCGAAGCGATCAGGATCACCGTGGGTCGCACCCGCAGCAGGTGTTGCAAGGCACGCACCAGCGCGGCATCTTCTTCGACGGCGCAGAGCGTGAACCCGGGCGTGACGCCGAAACGCTCCAGCTTTTGCCGGACGATGCTTTCGAACAGTTGGCGCGCGCGATCGCCGTGCAAGGGATCGCTGTAGAGGACCCCGATCACGGGCGTGCGAATCGGGCGTGCCTGCAACAAAGGCCCGCGCTCGCGCAGGACCGAGAGGATAGCTTCCAGTTCCTGCTGCGCGACGGCGAAGGGCGCGCTCTTGATCGTGGCGATGCGCTGCCCGGCGCGGGCAAACCCGAAATTGGTCACCGTCGCGATCACGACCGAAAAAGTGCAGTTGATTTGCCGCAACAAATCTTCATCGAGGAGGACGCAGCAGTCTTCCGTGGCCAGCAAATTTGCGCGGCCGCCAGGGGCCAATTTCACCTCGGCCGCCCCACAGGCCATGTGGGAAGCAACGGCCAGCACGGCTTCGTCTTCGGGAACCTCGCCTTCTTCCAGCTCGGTCACCCAGATCTTGTCCAATCCCTCGGTGGCCAGAAGCTGGACGTCTTCCTCGCTGATGACATGTCCCTTGGCCAGCAGCTTCTTGCCGCTGGCCCGGAAAATCGTGCAGGAAAGAATTCGCCCTGTTGCTTCGCGGACATCCACGGCTTGCGCTCGCATGTTCGACCTCTTGTCGCAATATGGCGCGCCGGCTCGGTTAATTGTATAAAAATAGACGCCAAATGAAAGCTTCTTTCTCGCGGGGCAGGACGAATTTTTTGCGGGGAACGGGTACGCATTTTAGGGGTAGGAGGGATACTGAATGAAAGTTAACAAACGTTTGCAGCAACCGGACTCACATTCCTCGCTGCCCGATTTCAGAGGCCTTGCTCACCCGCTACGTATGCGGCTACTCCGGCTCATGAGAGATTTTTCAGAACCGCAATCTCGTCGCAGCTCTGGAATTTCGGGCAGCGCAGGCAATCCTTCCACGCTTTCAGCGGCAATTCGGAACGGTCCACCTCGAAATATCCGAGCTTTCGAAAGAATGCGGGGATGTAGGTGAAGGCGAAAACGGTCCGCAAACCCAGATCGCGCGCTTCCTGCTCCAGCGCCGCTACCAGACCGCGTCCGAGGCCGCGTCCCTGCGCCGCCGGATCCACCGCCAGCGAACGGATCTCGCCGCTGGAAGGCGAATAGATGTGCAGCGCTCCGCAGGCAAGCAACCGTCCGGCCTCGCGCACCACCGTGAAATCGCGGAGGTTTTCCGCCAGTTCGAGCTCGGTGCGCGGCAGCATGATGCCTCGGGCCGCAAACGAATTGATGAGCCGCAGGAGCTCGGGAATGTCGGCGGCGACCGCCTTGACGAAGGCCGGCTCCAGAGTACAGACCCAGGGCGATGCGGCGGTGGGATCAGGGTTCACGAGGGAGTCTCCTGCTCGATGAGCCGGGTGCCGATGTGCTCGCCGGCCAGCAAGCGGGGCACGACGTCGGTTTCAGCGCCGGGGGCGATCAGCACGCGACCTACTCCGGCTCGCAAGGCGCCCAGGGCTGCCTCGAGTTTGGCCTGCATGCCGCCGGTGGCGATGCCCTCGGCGATAAGCTGTCGGGCCTGGTTTGAGGTAAGCTCGGGCAGGGGTCTTCCGTTTCCATCCAGCACTCCGCCGACGTCGGTGAGAAGGATGAGGGCGTCAGCCCGGAAGCCCGCAGCGAGCGCCGCGGCCATTTGATCCGCGTTCACGTTGTAGATGGCCCCGCGCCGATCGCCCCCCACGCAGGCTACTACCGGCATGTAACCGTGTTGCGTCAGCAGCTCCAGCAGCTCGGAATTGGCCCGCACCGGGCGTCCCACCGCGCCCAGTTCTTCACTCAGCGGCTCGGTTTCCATCAGGCAGCCATCCACGCCGCTCAAGCCGATCGCCATGGCGCCCGCCTCGATCAACGTCGCCACCAGTTGACGGTTGATGCTGCCGGCCACCACCATCAGCACGGCTTCCAACACTTCGGGGGTGGTGACGCGCAGGCCGTTCACGAACCGGCTGCTGACGCCGCGGTCAGCCAGGAAGCGGCTCATCTGTTTGCCGCCGCCGTGCACCACCACCAGCCTCGCGCCGTCCGACGCAACTTGCGCCAGCTCGCGGGCCAGGCGCCGCCGGGACGCTTCGGTTTCGAGCAGCGTGCCGCCCAGCTTGATGACCGCCCTCACAGCAGCGCCTCCGTTTCCGCAAAGCCGAGCATCAGGTTCATGTTCTGCACCGCCTGGCCGGCAGCACCTTTGACGAGATTGTCAATGGCGGCCACCACCACGCCGCGACCCGTGCCCGCGTCGTACACCACCCCCAGATCGCAGTAATTCGTGCGCTGTACGGCGCGCAAATCGGGCAGGTGCCCCGGCTCGTAAAGCCGTATGAACGGCTCGCGCCCATAGCGCCGCTCGTAGATCTCGAGCAGGGCTTCCGGACCCGCGATTTCCAAGCCGCGGAAATAAACCGTTTCCAGAATGCCCCGGTCCACGGGGACCAGTTGGGCGGTGAAGCTCAGCTCGCCTTCCTCCAGTTCGCAATTCAGCAGGATCTCCGGCACGTGCCGGTGGTCGAGCACGGAATACGCGCTCAGATTTTCCGTGACCTCGCAGAAGCTGGTGCGCAGGGTGGGCTTGCGCCCGGCCCCGCTCACGCCCGATTTGGCGTCGCAGACGATCCCCGCATAGCGGTCCACCACGCCGGCCTCCACCAGAGGCCGGATCGCCAGGCTGGCGGCCGTGGGATAGCAGCCAGGGTTGGCCACCAGGCGCGCGTTGCGGATGCGATCCCGGTAAAATTCCGGCAAGCCGTAGACCGCCTCGGCCAGAAGCTCGGGTTGCGTGTGCTCAGCCCTGTACCACCGGCGGTAGGTTTCGGGCAGCCGCAGGCGGAAGGCGCCACTCAAATCAATCACGCGGGCGCCGGCTTCCAGCAGGCTCGGGGCCAGCTCCATGGAGACCTCGGGCGGCGTGGCCAGAAAGACCACCGCCAGCTTGTGTTCCCGCACCGCTGCCGGCGTCAGAGGAACGCAGGGAGGACGCGTTTCCCCCCGGATGCGCGGCGCCTCATCGGTCTCGCCCCGATGCTCGAGCAGCCAGGGCTCGACATGGCGGTGCCGCGCCAGGATGCGCAGCAGCTCCGCGCCGCTGTAGCCGCGAAACCCGACAATGCCTGCCCGCTTCTTCATGGTGCGTTTAAATATTCAGGTGCTTGAATAAATATAACACACCGGCGGGACCCGGGGATTTTCCGGCGCTCCTCAGGATTCGGCGGCCGACTTTTCCGCCAGCTCGCCCAGGATGGGCAGCGAGTACACTTCGTCCCGGCTGGTCTTGATCATCATGAAGATCCCTACCGCCACCAGTCCCAGGTTCAACCACTTGTCCGGGCGCAGCGCTCCGCCGGGAAGCGTGCGGAAAAACGGCCCTACCACCCACTCCACGATGAGATAGACGACAAACAGGTACAGCCCCTGGAAAGCGTGGAAGCGGACGGTGCGGTTCTGCCGGAACCGCTCGCTGGCCAGCACCCCGACGGCCGCGATCCAGCCGATCAGCGGCACGTAACACAGCACGGAAGCGGTTCGTGGGCTGAGGGTCTCGCGCGGCGGCTGTCCGCGCTCCGGCACGGGCTGGCGCGCCCCGCAGCGGCGGCAGTAGACGTCCGTCTCCGCCACCTGATTGCCGCACTGGCAACAATAGGGCATCGCGCCTTCCTGTTGAGAACTACGAGGAGCGGCGGAAGCAAGTTCCCCCGATCCGCTGGTTCTCTATGATACGATTTCCGCCATGCGGCGAGTCCTGCTCTCGGTGGCCTTGCTCGCGCTCGTGCCCGCCTGGCCTGCAGCGCGCGATTTGCGGATCTACTTCGTGGACGTCGAAGGCGGCCAGGCCACGTTGATCGTCACACCCGACGGCGAGTCTCTGCTGGTGGACGCCGGCTGGCCGGGCTTCGACGATCGGGACGCCAAACGTATCCAGGCCGCCGCCCGCCACGCCGGCATTCAGCGCATTGACTATCTGCTGATGACGCATTACCACCTGGATCACGTGGGCGGCATCGAACCCCTGCTGAACTACGTGCCCGTGGCCTGTTTCGTGGATCACGGCGAGAACACGGAAACTGGGGAAAGCGCCCGCAAGCTTTCAGAATCGTACCGCCGCGCCCTCTCCAAGGGCCGTCGCCTGACCGTAAAGCCGGGCGACAGGATCCCGCTGCGCGGTGTGGAAGTCCTGGTCGTCGCCGCCCGCGGCGACCTCATACCACGTTCCTTGCCCGGCGCCGGCGCGCGCAATCCGCACTGCGAAGGGATCGCGCGCAAGGACGATGATCCCACCGAGAACGCCCGCTCGATCGGCTTCCTGCTGCGCTACGGCAAGTTCCGTTTCCTCGACCTGGCCGACCTCACCTGGAACAAGGAGCTGGAGCTGGTCTGCCCGGAGAACCGCATCGGCACGGTGGACGTTTACCTGGTGAACCATCACGGGATGAATCTCTCGAACGCACCGGCCCTGGTGCAGGCGATTCGCCCGCGCGTCGCCATCATGAACAATGGCGCCAAAAAGGGAGGCTCGCCCGAAGTGCTGCGGCTGTTGCGGAGCCTGCCCGGGCTGGAGGATCTCTGGCAGCTTCACCTTTCGCTGAATGCCAGCCGCGAAGAGAACGCGCCTGAAAACCGCATCGCCAATCTCGATACTCCCTGCCAAGGATACTGGATCGAGTTGCGCGCTGAGCCGAATGGCTCGTTTACCGTCACCAACCAGCGCACCGGCGAGAGCAAGCGCTACCCGCCGCGTTGATTTTCAGCGGGCAGTGGCCAGATACTCGCCCGTGGAAGCGTCCACGAAAATCGAGTAAGCGCTGGTGCCTACGGAACGGCCCCAGATGACGCGCCAGGCGGGGTTCGGGAAGCGCTTGGTTTTCTCGAGGAGGTAACTCATGGGCATGTCCGGGTTCTTCTTGGCGTAGTCGGCGCCTTTTTTCATGGCGACCTCGTGGGCGGCGGTGGCGTCGACCTTGAATGCCGCCACGGGGAACGGCTCGGCCTGTCCGCGCGGCCCGGTCCAAGTCTCCTCCGGCCCCGCGAAAACGCCCTTGTGCAAGTTACCCTCGGCCTCGATCACTGAGTAGGTGATGCGTCGCGCGCGACCCAGCCGCTGGGAAACGAACACCGCCTCCCAGGCGCCGCACTTGCCCGCCTTGCAGGGGACCTCGGTCAGCTCGATGCTGGCCACGCGCAACGGCGTCGCGTCCGGCGCCCAGCTTCGCGCGTAAACGTACATCTGGTGGAATGCATACTGGGCGGAGACCGGCTCCGGCGGCTTGGGCGGTTCCTTGGCCTTTTCCGCTTTCCTGGGCGCCTGCTCGCAAGCAGCCAGGAGCAGAAGGCAAGGCAGGGGAATCAGGTAACGATAGCCTCGTCGCATGGCGGGAACCTTTCGCTCCGCACCATTTTAGCCGACCGCGGGCGCGGTTCCGGACAAGCCTGTGGGTTTTCTTACCGAAGCACCCGATAGCGTCGCAAGATCTCGATGGTCGCTTCGATGGGCAAGGCCTCCACGGTGCGGCCGCGCCCGGTGGTGGTCACAGCGCGGAACAGCGAGTTGTAGACGGCCTCCTCGGTCGCCTCGATCACCGCCAGAAACAGCGGCGACATGGCTTCGTTCGAGAGCACCCGCGCCGGCTGGCGGGGCCGATCCGCGTAGATCCGCAGCTCAGGCGCGGTGCTGAACGCGATGGCGTAATCGCCGCTGCCGTTGGCGCCGGACGATCCCGTGCGTCCCAGACCCAGCATGGACCGCGCCGCCAGCCGCTTGAGATTGCGTGCATCCAGCGGCGCGTCGGTCGCGATCACCACGATTACGGAGCCGTCGCCCGTGCCTGAACCCGCCCGCAGTTCCCTTCCTACGGGCGCGCCACAGATGCGCAGGTCGCCACCGTAGTTGGTTTGAACGAGCACGCCCACCGTCCAGCCTCCCTGCGCCTCGGGCAACCGCCTCGATGCCGTGCCGATTCCGCCCTTGAAGCCGAAAGCGATGGTTCCCGTCCCCGCGCCGACGGCGCCTTCTTCCACCGGCCCGCCGCGCGCGTTGCGCAGTGCCTGGAACACTTCCTCGCGTCCCACGGGCCGGCTGCGAATGTCGTTCAGCGCGCCGTCGTTGGTCTCGGCCACTACCGGGTTGATCGAGCGCACATTCTCGTTGCCGGGCATCGCCAGCATGTAATCTACCAGCGCGTCGGCAACCCTCCACACGTTCAGCGTGGAAGTCAGCAGGATCGGCGTTTCGATCTCTCCCAGCTCATTGACCTGCGTGGAACCGATCAGCTTGCCGAAGGCGTTGCCGATGAAGACCGCGCCCGGGACTTTTTCGCGGAAAAGATTGCCGGTGTGCGGCAGGATGGCTGTGACGCCGGTGCGGATGTCTTCGCCACGGATCAGCGTGGCGTGGCCCACTGCCACTCCGCTGACGTCCGTGATGGCGTTCAGAGGCCCGGGAGGCAGGCTGCCCACCACGATTCCGAGATCGCGGGCGCGCGGACGCTGGTTTTGTTCGGCCATGATCACGCCTCCGCAAAGCAGCACCCCAAGCGGGACAAGCAGGTGGAATCGCACTCGCTCATCTCCTGCGCGTGCCCGGGGTCAGGGACGGCTGGCTTTGACCTTGCGAGCCTGTCGCGGGCGCCGTCGCCTGACCAGGCTGTATGCCGATCTGGCCCAGCCGCCCCATCCTCAGCGGATCCTTGCGGAAGTCATAGACGAACTCCCACTCGTTGTATTTGGTCCGCTCGTTGTAGACCATGATGGACTCGCCTTCCGCCGTGCTGGCCACGCCAGCGATGCCACCGCCCATGATCTGCACGCCCAGAGCGCCGGCCTGCTGCTGTTGCGCTTGGATCGCGGCAAGACCGCCCGGCCGCGGCTTGGTGAGAAGATCCCGGATGAGCTGGAGGGCCGGGTTCTGGGCTGGCTCCGAGGGGAGAGGCTGGTAGCCTGGCTGCGGGAACGTGCTCTGACCGGGTGCAGGCGCGCCGCTGACGCCCGGTTGCGTCGAGTAAACCGGCTGGGGCGGTTGCGACGGCTGCGTAGTGCCGGGCGTGATCGTGATCGCGCCGAGCGAGGGCACTCCGGGCTGCCCGTATGGCCCGGGCAGCCCCGGAACATTCTGTGTGGGATAGGGAGGCTGCTGGCCGGGCGGCTGAGGGCCGGTGATCGAGCCGGGCGGAAGGGGGGCCTGTCCGGGCGCTTGGGGCACGCCCACCTGAATGGGGATGCCGGGCGTGGGCTGGATCCCGCCGGTTTGGACCGCTCCGGGAGTCGTCCCGGGCTGCAAGGAGACCTGTCCCGGCACAGGGTAGGCTGGCTGGCCGTATTGGACTTGGCCAGGGATCGGATACACCGGTTGGCCAGTTTGGCCGGGGCCCTGACCCGGTGCGGGATAGACCTGTTGCTGCCCGGGTTGGATCGGGTACACGACGACCCCGGAAGGCGAGGTCTGCGGCTGGGCAATTGGCACAGGTTCGAACCTTGGCTGATCGGGTCCGCCCGGGCTGGCGTAGGGCGGCAGTCCGACGTAAGCGACCCCAGGCGGCTGGTCCGGCGAGCCGCCTGCCGTCGGGTCAACTGCGAAGCCGGGTGCCGGTTGCGCGCCCGGCAATTCGCTCGGTCGTCTCCGGATGACGGGTAGAGGGCCTTGCTGGCCCTCGGCTTGCGCCTGTTCCTTGCTCTCCAGTTTCTGTTCACCCGTCGAGCCGGGTTTGTTCAGGACCGAATCCGTGAGGACGCCGCCCGGCCCGATGTGAATCAGCCGCCACTCGTCCTTGCCCGTCATCGGATCCTTGTAGCGCCGGCGCAGGAAGCGGATGTTGTTGGTTTTTTCGAGATCGCTCAACTGGGCCGGGTAGCGGTTGAACTTGCGCACGTAGAGCTGGATGGCGCGCTTGTACTGCTCGCCCCGTTCGATCAGCAGTTGTTCTTTCTCGCGCTGGCGTTCGAAGGCGATGCGCGGCAGTTCGCGGTAAAAGAGGAACGCGACGGCTGCCGCCATGGCGAACACAAACAGCAGAGCGAAACCGGATTCCCGGGATTGTGCGCGCGCCGCGCTCATGAGGGTTCCTCCAGCGCCAGCGTCTGCTGATGCTTGTGCTCGATATCTTCTACCACCGCCGAGTTTACTCCGATCCGCACCACCTTGTAGCGTTTCTGAATTACCTCGCCCTCGCCCGCCACGATGATATCCTCGCCGTTCAGAAAGAAACCGCGTCTGGGACCGGCTCCCGGGTTGCTGGCATAGCCGTAGAACTTGAGCGGGATCGGCGGCGGTGGCGGTTTCGGCGTTTCGGCGGGCTTGGGCGCCTCGCGCGCAGCGTCATCGGTCTTGGGCTTGGGAATGACTTTGGGCTCCGGATTCTTGGGCAAAGGCGCCGGTCCGAACTGGAAGAGGTTGCGTGCCCCGCCGGTCAGCGTCACCGACTGCAAGCGGGCCAGCAAGTCTAGCCGCAGGGTCGGATCAATCGAGCCGGGATCCAAGGGCCGCTCGCGACGATCCACTTTCAAAGAGGGTCGGAACTCACGCAGCACGGGACGAGCGGGCGCCGGACGGGCTTCGGGCTCCGGGCGCGCGGATGAGGGCAGCGGTGAGGTTCGCGCGACGGTCGCGCGAGTGCCGGGCGGCGCCGGCCCGGACGTCAGCACGTTGGTGTACGTCACGTAGGCCAGAACCACGAGCAGGCCTGCCAGCAGCGCGACTTTCTTTGGCTCCGCTCCGACCTTCATGGCGCTGACGCCTCCCTCCGCGCCGCCACCGCCGCCGGCGCCGCCTGCTCGCGCACGAAAGCGTTCAGCTTCATCGTCACGTTCAGCGTCATCCCGGAGGCCTGCGGTGCAGCTTGCAGGTCGCTCAGGATCAGCAGACGCGGCGAGCGATCCAGCAGGTTCAGGAAATGCATCAGGTCGGCGTACGTGCCTTCGTAGCCGGCGTTAATGGTCATCATGCTGAGGCCCTGGCTGCCTTCGATCGGCTCGAACTGGAAGGAACCTTCTTTCGGCTTGATGCCGGCCTTGCGCGCCAGCGCGTCCAGTTCGCCCAGGATCGTGGAGGAGACCGTGCGGCGATCCAGGAAATATTCATTGACGAAGCGTTCGGCTTCGCGACGCGCGGTTTCCACCTTGGCTGCGATGCTTTTGAGGCGCTCCACGGCCTGGCGCCGTTGCTGAACTTCGGCCTGCAACATGGCCAGGCGCCGGTCCAGGTCCTCTTCCGAGCCGCCCCACGGCTGGAACACGGCGAGGGCTGCGACCAGATCCGCCGCCAGCAGCAGCCCCACGATGGCCCGCGCCCACACCCGTACGTCACCGCGCTGCGCGCGCACCAGACGCTTCAGGCGCACCAGGACGCTGCTTGCGGCTCGCACGGGATTAGAGTTCCTGTTCATAGCGGACGCTGATCCGGTAACGCAACAGTGGTTCGGATTGCGAGGGTGGAATCCGGTTGTGCACGTGGGTCTGCCCGAAGCGCGGCGAATTTTCCAGCCGCGACAGCAACGCCACCACAGGCTCGCTCGATTCGGCGCCCACCACCATGTCCAGCAACACTTCGTTGTCGGCGCCCAATTGCGGGCGGATCGAGATCAGGCGCACGTTGTGCGGCATCACCTGCTCCAGATCGTCGAACAGGCGGGTCCAACTGATGCCTCGCCGATAGAGCAGGCTGTTGTAAAAGAGGCTGTGCTCGAGGACCTCGGCGTTTTCGGGTCGTCGTAGTAACGCTTCCAGCCGAGCCTGCTCGGCCGCCAGGGCGCGCGCCTGATCCTGCAGGCGGGCGACCGCCTCGCGCGTGGCCGCCAGCCGGGCCCGTTCCTGAAAGCCCAGATACACCAGCGCCGCCAGAATGGCCGCCAGGACTGTGGACAGCAGCGCTGCCGTCACGATCACGGACCGGCGCGGTCGGAAGGGTTCACTGGCCAGATTGATCGCGATCCTCATGCCGCTTTGAGTTCCTCCACGGATTCGAGCCAGCCGAGCAGGCCGGCATTGTAAGCCTCGACCTCACCCCAGCGCGAGCGCAGCGGCTCGCACGGCATGCCTGGTTCCCGCTCCAGATCCAGACGCAGGCGGTCCGTCATGGCGCCGAATCCGCACAACCAAACCTTGCTCGCGCGCGTGCCAAGCTGGTCTTCGGCGTACGCCAGAGTCGGGTACAAGGGTTCCAGGATCTCCTCGCGCGAGATCTGGCTCAACTCGATCCAGCGCAGAAGACGCAGCCGGTCCCCCTCCAGGATGGATATGGTCAGAAAGCGCCCGCTCAACTTCATCAGCACGGCGGTTGTGTTCTCACGGACCAGCTCCAGTGCGGCCAGCGTCGAGGTGGTCACCAGACCTGGGACCAGACCGCAGGCGCGCAACGCCGCCTCGTAACGCGCGATGATTTCCAGCGGCGCCGCGGCCACCACGACGTCCACCCGTTTGCCGTCGGAAGCCTGTGCGGCGTAACTCAAGGCCGCCGAATCCAGGTCGAAGGGCAAGCCCTTGCGGATACGAAAGCGGATCAACGCCAACTGCTCGGACGGCGTGGAGGGGAACGAGTCGAAATCCAGCACGATCACGCGCACGCTGGCGTCGGGCAGGATCAGCACGGCGTCATGGCGCTTGCGGGTCTCGCGCCCGCCCGCCACGGCGCGGATCTGGGAAGCCAGCTCGTCGGCATCGAGCACGTTGTCGCGCAGCGGCGAAACCGAGAGCACCCCCGCCCGCAGGGGCCGGAAGAGGATGCGCGGCGGTCGCGTGATCTGGGCCGCAGCGATGCCTTCCTCGGAAAGTTCGAAGCCCAGCGCGGGAGGCGGGTCCCGCAGCCAGCGCCGCAACCGCTCGATCATGCGCCCGGCACCTCTTCGATGAACGTGACCTTGTTGATCTCGCGCAGGGTGGTGATGCCCTTGCGCACTTTCTCCAGCCCCGATTCGCGCAAGAAGACCATGCCTTCCTCGCGCGCCGCGCGCTTGATCTCCGCCGTGGGTCGCCGGTCGAGAATCATCTGCCGGATGCGGTCGCTCAGATCGAGCAGCTCGGTAATGGCCGTGCGTCCACGAAAGCCGGTGCCGCCGCATTCGAAGCAACCCTGCCCCTCGTAGAAAGGCACGTCCCGCCACCGCGCCGGATCCAGGCCGCTTTCAATCAGGTAGCTGTCGGGGTAATGGACCTGAGTCTTGCAATGCTCGCAGATGACGCGCACCAGGCGCTGGGCCAGGATGCAGTTCAACGCGGAAACGAAGTTGTAGGGCTCGACGCCCATGTTCAGGAAACGCCCGATTACGTCGAAAACGTTGTTGGCGTGCACCGTGGTGAACACCAGGTGACCGGTGAGGGCGGCGTTGATGGCGATCTGCGCCGTCTCCTGGTCACGGATCTCGCCCACCATGATCTTGTCGGGATCGTGCCGCAGGATGGAACGCAGGCCGCGGGCGAACGTCAGACCCTTCTTTTCGTTCACCGGAATCTGCGTGATGCCCTTGATCTGGTATTCGACCGGGTCCTCGATGGTGATGATCTTGTCCTCGTCGTTCTTGATTTCCATCAGGGCCGCATAGAGCGTGGTGGTCTTGCCCGAGCCGGTGGGTCCGGTCACCAGCACCATGCCGTAAGGCTCTTTGATGTAACGGCGGAACTTCACCAGATCGTGCTCGGAGAAGCCGACCACGTCGAGTGTGAGTTTGGCGAACTTTTCGCTCAACGATTCCTTGTCGAGCACGCGCAGCACGGCGTCCTCGCCGTGGATGGTGGGCATGATGGAGACGCGGAAGTCAATCAAACGGTTCTTGTAACGCACGCGGAAGCGCCCGTCCTGGGGCACGCGCCGCTCGGCGATGTCCAGCTCGCTCATCACCTTGATGCGGGAGATGATCGTCGAGTGCCACTCCTTGGCGATGGGCGGCATGGCGTACTGGAGCACGCCGTCAATACGGTATTTGATGACCACCTCGTTGTCCCGCGTTTCGATGTGGATGTCGCTGGCGCGGCGCTCCAGGGCGTTGAAAATCGTCGTGTCTACGAGCCGGATCACGGGCGCGATGTCGCTTTCCGTCGAGGTGAGCCGCTCGATGGAGAGCGTCTCCTCCTGCCCCTCCTCTTCACCCACCACATCAAGCGTGAAGCCTTCGGTGACTTCCTCGAGCACGCGCTGGGACTGTTCCGTTTTCTTGAGCAGCTCGGAGATCTGGCTCAGGGTGGCGACCTTGACGCGCAGCTTTTTCTGGAGCAGCAGCGAGAGTTCGTCAATCAGGTTGAGGTTGCGCGGGTCGGCGAGCGCGATCTCCAGCCAGCCGTTGCTGGCGCGCAGGGGCACGAAGTTATAACGGAACATCAGGTCCACAGGTATGGAGCGGAACAGCTCGTGGTCTATGTGCACCAGGCGCAGATCCACGAACTCGCAGCGATAGCGGGCGGCCAGGGCCTGGGCCTGCGCCATCTCCTCGGCCGGATCCTGCGGTTTGGTTCGTTCCGTAGCCATCGTCGCCTCCTTTCCGCGCTCTCAGCGCAACGTGTCGGCCAGCGAGAAGATCGGCAGATACAGCGCCACCAGCACGAAGGCCACGAAGACGCCCATGCCGATCATGATCGCCGGCTCGATCAGCGAGAGCGCCGCGGTCAAACTCGTGCTCACGTCGTCCTCATAGAATTCGGCCACGCTGTTGAGCATGGCGGGCAGCGCGCCGGTGGATTCGCCCACCTCGATCATGTCGGTCGCCAGCTCGGGGAACAGCGTCGTGGAGCGAAGCGCGGCCGAAAGCGGCTGTCCTTCCCGCACCAGTTTTTCGGCGTTGGCCAGAGCTTTGCGCAGCAAACTCGAGCCCAGCGATTCCGCCGCGGTTTGCATCGCCTGCACCAGCGGGATCCCGCCGGTAAGCAGGGTGCTCAACACGCGGGCCAGTTGCGCCACCTGATACTTGATCCAGATCTCTCCCGCCAGCGGCAGCCTGAGCTTGAACCGGTCCAGCGTCTCCTTTGAGGATTCCCGAGCCGCCCACAGGCGGAACGCCAGGATCGCCGCCACCAGCGCCAGGAAGCCCGCCACCACGTAAGCGCGCGCCGTGGTCCCCACCGCGATCAGAATCTGCGTGATGCGGGGCAGTTCGGCCTGCATGCTCTCGTAAAGCTGCGCGAAGTTGGGCACCACGTAGGTGACCAGGAACACGACCAGGCAGCAGACCAGAAAGACCAGGAACGAGGGGTAAATCAGCGAAACCAGCAGCTTCTTGCGCACCGCCAGGGCCAGCTTCTGGTAGCTGATGTAGCGATCCAGCACCTCGGTCAGGCTGCCGCTCTTTTCGCCGGCCAGGATCGAGCTGATGTAGACGGGCGGGAACACGCCCTGCCGGCGAAAGGCCTCTGAAAGCAGGGCCCCGTTGCGCACTTCGTCGCGCACGGCCTGAATCCAGCGGCCCAGTTTGGGGTCCGTCGTCCGCCCGGAGAGCAGATCCAGCGCTTTCAGAATGGGCAGACCGGCGCGGATCAAGGTGACGAACTGCTGGTTGAAGATCAGGAATTTTTCCAGGTTGATCCGCTTGGGCCGGCGAAAGCCGCGCGTCAACGTTTCCACGCTCGCCCGCGGTCGCACCCAGTAAACCAGGTAACCCTGCTCGGTGAGCCGTTCGCGCAGCTCCTGCTCGGAGGCAGCCTCGGCCACTTGCTGGTGGATCTGACCCCGGCTGTCCGCGTATTTCAGCAGGAACTCGGCCATCGCCCCTCCTACAGGTTCGATTCGATCAGCCGTGCGCCGGCGGGCGGCTTGAAAACGAACAGCGACTCGGGCAGCGGCGGGTTGAGCCGCTCGCCTTCAAAGCGAAATTCCATGAGCGAGCGATCCTGACCCTGGATGCGCACGTGCCGGATGCGAAATTCCCGATCCACGCGGAACTCCACCTGCGCGTAAACCAGGCGGTCGGACTTGGGCTCAGCCACCACCCAGTAGTCTTCGCCTTCGCGTCGCCAGATGAAGCGCCGGAAATCACGCTCAAAGTCGAGCTTGCCCAGCAGGAAAGCCAGCGGCGCCCGCAGGTCCTCGGTCTCTTTCAGGCGGGTGCGTTCCACCTCGTTGGACTCTGGCGTGTAGAGCCAGGCGAACTTGCCGTCCGTGACGAAGAGCTTGCCTGGCGGTTCGGAGTATTCCCAGCGCATTTTGCCCGGCTTGCGCAGCAACAGGCGTCCCCGTTCGGGCTTCCAGGCGCGCCCCTGCCCCCGGTAGGTTTGTTCGAAGTTCACCTCGAGGGTCTGGGCGCGGTTGTAACGGTTCTCGATGCCGCGCAAGACGGGCGCCAGCTCGGCCGCCGAGGCCGCCCAGGCCAGCAGACACACCCACGCCGCGCGCTGCCTCACATTGGTTTTGACGCCTCGAAACCGCGAAACGTGCAGGAGGGCTTATTTCCGCCAGGTCCCCTTTTGGTAAGGGAACGTGGTCCAGTCCTGGGCGGCCCGCCCGTTCAGATCCCACTCGACGCGCCCGGCGCGGATGGTCATTTCCGCCACCAGCAACTGCGAACCGTTCATCCGCGCCCCGGCCGAATCCACAAAGCCGAAGTTGCCGCGGTCCAGGCGCAGCACGGTCACGTCGGCTTCCGCGCCTGCTTCCAGCCGGCCCAGTTCGGTGCGGCGGATCACGCGGGCGGGGTTCCAGGTCGTCATGCGGATCACGTCCTCCAGCGGCACGCCCAGGTTCAGCACCTTGGACATGACGTTGGTCAGGTCCTTCATGCCCGCGTTCATGCTGCCGGTGTGCAGGTCCGTGGAGATCACGTCGGGATAGAACTTCTCGCGGAAAGCGGGAACCGCCACGTACCAGAAGAAGCTGCCTGCGCCGTGACCCAAGTCGAAGATCACGCCGCGCTTGCGCCCGGCCCACATGGCGGGATTCAGCTTGCCGTCGGGCAGCAGCTCCTCACGGTGACCCGAATAGGCATGGGTGTAAATGTCGCCAGGACGGAGCTTCTCGGTCAGCAGGGTCGTGAGGTTGCGAATTTCGTCCAGGTAGCCGAAGTCCACCATCACCGGGATGTCGGCCAGCTTGCCTGCTTCCACGGCGCGTTCGATCGAGGTCCATCCGTGGCCCTTGTAGTGAGCAGTCTTGATGCCCACGATGATGTCGCGGTTGGCCTTCGCAACCCGGGCAGCCTCCTGGGCATCCAGGAGCTTCGGATCGTCCTCGCCCTCAGGTCCCATCCCGCCCGCGGCAATGTTGAGGAAGGCGAGTACGCGCGTCCGCGAGCGTTCGATCACGCGCTGGCGAAAATCGGCGAAGTTACGTGCGCCAGAGCTGCCGGCATCCACCATGGTGGTGACGCCGGACCGGAAGCTGAAACCGTCCGGGTAGACGCTTTGGTCGCCCGCGATGACGCCCTTGACTCCGGTGCCGGCGTACACGTGGACGTGCATGTCAATCAGGCCGGGGACGACGTAAAGGCCCGAGACGTCCGCCACGCGCCGGGCTTGCGCAGCCGGGATGCCGGCGGCCACGCGGGCGATTTTGCCGCCCGCGATCGCCACGTCCATCGGCGCGCTGAGGTTGTTTTTCGGGTCAATCACGTGGCCGCCCTTGAGCAGCAGATCGTAGATCGGTTCCTGGGCCGCCAGAATCGAGCCGCCCAGCAACAGGCCGGCAAGTGCAAAGGTGGCGCGTCGCATGTGGAACATCATACCCCGCGCCCGGGGGTTTTCGCCCGCGCGGGCCGATATAATCAAAGGGTGAACTGGGCGCGCGTTCTCGTGTCGTTGTTGGCCTTGTGGCCCGTGGCCTGCTCCCGGAATTCCCGGAGTGCGGAAGCGGTGCGGCAAGGCATCCTGGACCATCTGGCTTCCCGTCCGGACCTCGATCTGAAGGGCATCCAGGTCGAGATCGCCTCGGTGGCCATCCGCGAAAACGAGGCTGATGCCGTGGTCAGCTTTCGTCCCCGGCGCGGGCAAGGCGAAGCCTTCCAAATGCGCTACACGCTGGAACGCAAGGGCGGGCGCTGGGTCGTGAAGAGCAAGGGCCAGGCCGGCGGTATGCCGCATGGCGCAGGCATGGGACTGCCTCCGGGACACCCGGATATAGGAGGGACCCGGCCAGGCGAGAAGGCTGCTCCGACAAGATAAGCTTATGCGACGCGTGATCGTCGTGGGCGGCGGCCCTGCGGGAGCATTCGCGGCCGAGCGGCTGGCGCAGGCCGGCCTGCACACCACGCTTCTGGACGAGAAGCTGGCTTGGGAAAAGCCTTGCGGCGGCGGTCTGACGTTCAAGGCTTACCAGCGCTACCCCTTCCTGCTCGAAAACCAGGCGCCCAAGAAGCTGGTCATGGAGACGCGGCTGGCGGCGCCGGGCGCCGGCTGGGCGCGCCTGACGTTGAAGAGTCCACTGCTGATCTATTCCCGTTACGACCTCAATCGCATGCTGCTGGAACGCGCCATGCGGGCCGGAGCGCGGATCGAGCAGGTACGCGCTCTTGAGGTCCGCCCCAAGGACGGCGGCTGGGTGGTCCAAACTCGCCAGGGATCGCTGGAAGCCGATTTCCTCATCGTCGCCACCGGCGCGCGCAACAATCTGCGCAACGTGGGCACCGAGTATAGTCCGTCGGACATGATGCTGGCTTTGGGCTATTATCTGCCCGAGCAGCAGGATCACATTGACGTGCAGTTCATTCCCATGCTGGAAGGCTACATCTGGGTGTTCCCGCGTTGCGGTCACCTTTCGGCCGGCATTTGCGGCAAGCGCGTTGCGGCGGCCGAGCTGCGGGCCAAGCTCGAATCCTACCTGGAGCGGCGGGGCTACAACTGGCGGCACGGTCAGTTCTACGCGCATTTGCTGCCCTCTCTTGAGCCGGGGGCGTGGATCCGCAACCGCGTCGCCGGACCGGGCTGGCTGGCGGTGGGGGACGCAGGCGGCCTGGTGGATCCGGTTACGGGCGAGGGTCTTTATTACGCGATCCGCTCGGCGGATCTGGCCAGTCAGGTGGTTCTCTCGGATGCTCACCCGCCCGAGGAAAAGCCCCGCGCTTATCGCAACCTGCTGCTGAGGGACTTCGTCGCGGATCTGGCTTTCGGCGCCGGCCTGGCGAAGCGGCTGTTCTTGGGCAAGTTCCTGTTCGGGACCGTGCCGCAGCGCATGGTGCAGTTCATGCGGCGCAGCCCGCGTTTCTACGCCCTCATGCAGGACCTGTTCGCCGGCACGCAATCCTATCAGGATCTCAAAGAGCGCCTGCTCAAGAACCTGCACGGCACGCTGTTCGAGACGATCATGAACTTCTTCTTCAGCCGCGTGCTGCCGCGCGAGAATCCCATATGAGGAGAGAAAAAAGCCAGAGCTTGCTGGCCCGGGCGGAACGCGTCATCCCGGGCGGAGTCAACTCGCCGGTGCGCGCCTTTCGCGCGGTGGGCGGGACGCCGCCGTTCATCGTGCGAGGCGAAGGCGCGCGCATGTGGGACGCCGACGGTAACTGCTATCTGGATTACATCGGCTCCTGGGGCCCCCTGCTGCTGGGACACGCCCACCCCGAAGTGCTGTCCGCGGTGGAAGAGGCCCTTCGCGGCGGCACGAGCTTCGGATTGCCCACCGAGCGCGAGATCGAGCTGGCCGAAATGATCGTCGAAGCCGTGCCCTCCATCGAGATGGTGCGGCTTGTCAATTCCGGCACCGAGGCCACCATGAGTGCGCTGCGGCTGGCCCGCGCCTGGACGGGCCGCGAGCTGGTGGTGAAGTTCGAAGGCTGCTATCACGGGCACGTGGACTCGCTGCTGGTGAAGGCCGGATCGGGCGTGGCCACGCTCGGCATCCCGGATACGGCCGGCGTGCCGGCCGCCTTCGCCGACACCACGATCGCGCTGCCTTACAACTCGACGGCCGCGGTCGAGCAGACCTTTGCGCGCTATGGCGATCGCATCGCTGCCGTGATCGTCGAACCGGTGGCGGGCAACATGGGCTGCGTGCCTCCCGCCCCCGGTTTTCTGGAAGCCCTCCGTGAGCTGACCCAGCGCCACGGCGCGTTGCTCATCTTCGACGAGGTGATGACGGGATTTCGCCTGGCCTACGGCGGCGCGCAACAGATCTTCGGCATCCGTCCGGATCTGACGACGCTGGGCAAGGTGATCGGCGGCGGCTTGCCGATCGGGGCTTATGGCGGTCGCGCCGAGATCATGCGCCGGATTGCTCCTGCGGGACCCGTGTACCAGGCGGGAACGTTGAGCGGCAATCCGGTGGCCGTGGCTGCCGGCCTGGCCATGTTGCGCTATCTGAAGCAACATCCCGAGCTGTATGCGCAGCTTGAAGAGCGCACGGCGCGCCTGGCTGCGGCCGCACCGCCCGGCATCGCGGTGAACCGCGCCGGCTCCATGATCACGTTCTTTTTCACGCCCGGGCCGGTCACCGATTACGAATCCGCGCGCCGATCCGATACCGCCCGGTTCGCGCGCTTCCACGCCTGGCTACTCGAGCGCGGCATCTGTTTCCCGCCCTCGCAGTTCGAGGCCGCGTTCGTTTCTGCGGCTCACAGCGAGGAGGACATCGCCCGGACCGCAGACGCCATCCGCGAATTTTTCGCAGCGGAAGCCGCCGGCTGAGAATCAGCGCCGTACGGGCGAGCGGGTGAGGTTTTCGAACAGAAAGAGACCGCTTTTGCCCGGCGTCACCAGATCCAGATCGCCATCGCCGTCCAGATCAGCCACGCAAATTTGCATGCCGCCGCCCGCGCGCGAGCCGTAGTCCACGATGTGACGGCTGAATTCCACGCGCTTGCCGTCGGCCGCCAGGCCCCAGCGATACCAGTAGACACCCAGAGGCTCGCGCTCGCCGGGATCCTTGCCGTTGTGGGCCATGTAACGCTTGCCGGTTACGAAGTCCATGTGGCCGTCGCCGTCCAGATCGGCCAGCGTCAGGGCGTGCGCTTGGGACCAGCTCTCGTCAATCGTGCGCCGCGTCCAGCCGCCGTCGGCCGAGCGCTCCATCCAGAAGATGCCGTAATCGTGAGCCAGCGAAGTGAGCAAGTCGTTGCGCCCGTCGCCGTTCACGTCCAGCACGTGGATGAAACCGGTGTTGCCCAGTTCGAAGTCGGCGTGGAGGGTCCAGGGGCCGGAGCGGGGATCGGGTGGCGCTTCCAGCCAGCCTTTGGGCGTCACGATGTCGGTGCGCCCGTCGTGGTTGACGTCGCCGGCGCCGATGCCGTGTCCGAAGCTCGACGGATAAGCGACGTGCTTGACGAAAGCACCGTTGCGCAGTTCGTACCAGGCCAGAGGGGCCTTGGGATCGCCGAACTGGGGCAGCAGCTCCCGCGCCTTGCCGTCGTTGTCCAGATCCACCAGGAAGCAGAATTCGACGGGAAAGCCGGTGTCAATGGTGTGGTCCTTCCAGGCGCCGCCGGTGGGGCCGGGGTTTTCCCACCAGGCGATGCGGCGCGCGAACCACGCGCAGCTCACCACGTCCGGGCGGCCGTCGCCGTTGACGTCAAGCACCAGATCGCTAAAGTCATCCACGTAGTTGTTCGTGAAAAGAATCTCGCGGAAGCGGTGCTTGCGCCAGTCCGGCGCCTCGAACCAGTTTTCGCCCGAGATGATGTCAGGCCGTCCGTCCCCGTTCAGATCGGCGACGGCGCAAGTTTCGTTGGCGCCCCAATCGAGCATGCGCTTCTCGAACGGGATGTCGGGCGGTCGGGTTCGGAGAAACGGGGCAGCCAGCGCAGCGACGAGCAAGTACCAACGCGGATCCATGCCGCCGATTTTAACTGGTTTGATGCAACCGGGGGCCGCGGACTCCCGTATGTCAAAATAGAAATTCGGGGGAGTGAAGGTGAATAACGTCAAAACGGTCCTGCTGCTCGGGTTGTTGAGCGGCTTGCTGCTGGTGGGCGGCGAGGCCCTGGCGGGCCGTGACGGCCTGTACATGGGCCTGATGCTGGCCGTTGCGATGAATTTCATCAGCTACTTCTTCTCCGATCGCATTGCGCTGGCCATGTATTCGGCCCAGCCTGTGACCGAGACGGAGAATCCCTCCATTTACCGCCGCCTGGCGCCGCTCGTGATGGGCCTTTGCCAGCGCATGGGCTTGCCGATGCCCAGGCTCTGGGTCATCCCCGAGGCTTCGCCCAACGCCTTCGCCACGGGGCGCAACCCCAAGAATGCCTCGGTAGCGGTGACGGCGGGTCTGCTTGAGCTGATGGATGATCGCGAGCTGGAAGGCGTGCTGGCCCATGAGCTGGCCCACGTTCGCAATCGCGACATCCTGATCAGCACCATCGCCGCTACGCTGGCCGCCGCCATCACCTTTATCGCGCGCATGGCGTTCTGGTTCGGCGGCGCCCGTGACCGCGACGAAGAATCCGGCAACCCGCTGGCCGCGCTGTTAATGCTCATCCTGGCCCCCATCGCGGCCCTTTTGATCCAGATGGCCATCTCGCGCGCTCGCGAATTCGAGGCCGACGCCACCGGTGCGCAGGCTGCCGGCCAGCCCTTCGGGCTGATGTCGGCGTTGAAGAAGCTCGACGCCTACTCGCGCCGCATCCCCATGGACGCTTCGCCCGCCACGGCACACATGTTCATCGTGATGCCGCTGGGCGGCGGCGGTGCGCTGCTGAAACTCTTCTCCACCCATCCGCCCATCGAGGAGCGCGTGCGACGGCTTGAGCGGATGGCCGTGCCGCGTCCCATCTGAGCGCAAAATGCATCAGGTCCGCGTCACGCGCAAAGGGGCGGACCGCGTCCGTTCCGGGCATCCCTGGATATTCGCTTCCGACATCGAGGATCGCGGCGAAGCGGAAGGCGGTGAAACGGTTCAGGTGCTGGATCCCCGTGGCCAGCCACTGGGAGTAGCTCACTATTCCGCTGCATCGCAGATTGCGCTGCGCATGCTCTCGCGCGATCCGCGCGAGCCGGACCGCGAATTCTACCGTCGCCGTCTGGCGCGCGCTATCGAGCACCGCCGTCGCCTGGTCACCGACAGCGAAGCCTGCCGTCTGGTCTTCTCCGAGGGCGATCTGCTGCCGGCCCTGATCGTAGACCGGTACGGCGATTACCTGGTGCTGCAAACCCTGAATCAGGGGATGGAGCGGATCAAGCCGTTGTTGGTCGAGCTGCTGATGGAGCTGGCTTCCCCGCGCGGCATCCTCGAGCGCAACGATGCCGCCGTCCGTCACAAGGAACAGTTACCGCTCACGGTGAGCACCCTGGCGGGCGAGGTTCCGGAACGCGTCTGGTACCGGATGCATGGCCTGCGGTTCCAGGCCGATCTGGTGCGCGGACAGAAGACGGGAGCTTATCTGGACCAGCGCGAGAACTACCTGGCGGCGGAGAGCTACGCTCGCGGGCGGGCGCTGGATTGCTTTACGGCGACGGGCGGGTTTGCGCTCCACCTGGCGCGCCGTTGCGAGTCCGTGGAAGCGGTGGACACTTCCGATCTGGCGCTCGAGCTGGCCGAGGCTGCGCGCAAGGAAAACGGTCTCGAGAACGTCCAGTTCCGCAAGGCGGACGTATTCGAAGTGCTCTCTTCCTACGTCCTGGCCGGTCGGCGCTTTTCGATCATCGTGCTCGATCCGCCGGCCTTCGCGCGCTCGCGTGCCGGGCTGGAGGGCGCGGCGCGCGGTTACAAGGACATCAACCTGCGCGCTCTCAAGCTGCTGGAGCCGGGCGGCATTCTGGTGACCTGCTCCTGCTCGCAGCACTTGAGCGAAGCCATGCTGCTCGAAATCATCGCCGAAGCGGCGCTGGACGCGGGACGCGTGGTCCGCGTGCTCGAGCGGCGAACGCAGTCGCGCGACCATCCCATCCTGCTGACCGTGCCCGAGACCCACTACCTCAAGTGCCTGATTTTGGAAGCGCTCTAAGAGCCGGGCGCGGGTCGCGGCAGCCGGTCAATTTTTGCGGCCAGAATAAAATCGCTTTCGGTCAGCCCGTCCACCTTGTGCGTCCAGATGCGGACTTCCACGCGGCCCCAGCTCAGCAGCAAGTCGGGATGATGCCCCTGTTCTTCGGCCAGCTCGCCGACGCGGTTGACGAACTCGAGCGCGGTTTTGAAGTCGGGAAATTGGAAAGCGCGTTCCAGATGATGCTCGTTGACGACGTTCCACTCGGGAATCTCGGCCCGGTATTTCTCGATTTCGGCGCCCTTGAGCGGCGGCACGCCGCCCTGGCACGGAATGCACTGTTTCTCAGCTAGTCCCATGGCTGCTTGAATGGATGCGGCGGCGCGGGTCAGGATTCAAGGGCGGCTACGATACGATCGCCCATCTGGCTGGTTGAAAGCTCGCCGCCCAGCTCCCGGGTGCGACAGGCAGGATCCTGGTAAACGCGCTCCACCGCGGCGCGGATCATTTGCGCTCCCCGTCGCGTTTCGGCCGTGTCCAGCCATTCCAGCATCATGGCGGCCGAAAGGATGGCGGCGGTAGGGTTGGCCAGGTCGCGCCCGGCTATGTCCGGCGCGGAACCGTGAGCAGGCTGGAAGACCGCGTGGCGGTCGCCGATATCCGCCGAGGGCGCCATGCCCATGCCGCCGACCAGTGCCGCGGCCAGATCGGAAAGAATGTCGCCGAACATGTTCTCGGTCACGATCACGTCGAAGCTTTCCGGTCGCTGGACGAGGTACAGACTGGCGGCGTCCACATAGATCCGTTCCGTCTCCACGTCAGGGAATTCGCGCGCCACCTCATCGAAGACGGCGCGGAAGTAAGCCATCGAGGGCAGCACGTTGGCTTTGTCCACCAGGGTGAGCTTTCTGCGTCTGGTGCGGGCGAGCCGGAACGCGGCGCGGAACACGCGTTGCGCGCCGCTTCGCGTGATGCGCATGGTGTCCGTGGCCTCGGGGGCCCGCGGGTCTACGGGCGCGCGCCGCGTGGAGAACAGGCCCTCGGTGCTCTCGCGCACGATGACGAAGTCAATGCGGCCGGGCGATTTCAAAGGCGAATCGGCGGGATGGAAGAGCTGCACGGGGCGCAGGCCGCAATAGAGATCGAGTTGCTCGCGCAGATCTATCTGGGGAGTGATCTCGGTGCCGCCGGGCAGGCGGACTTCGGGGAGTCCCATGGCGCCCAGCAGCACGGCGTCGGCCTGACGGACCGCTTCCCATGTGGAGGGGGGCATGGCCTCGCCGCTGCGCAGATACTCGCCCGCGCCGGCGGGGTACTCGGCCAGCTCGAATTTGACGGCATCCAAGCGGCTTTCCACGGCGCGCAATACTTTGATGGCTTCGCGAATGACTTCCGGTCCGACGCCATCGCCCGGCAGAACGGCAATGCGGAAACTTTTCATAGACTGCTCACTTTATCGCGCGGCCGGGACCAAGTGCACGATCCACGTTTCTTGCGGATCGAAACGTTTCTTGAGTCGCACGTGCGGGCCGCGATCTTCGAAGGCGACCGGTGCCCCGGTCTCCAGGTCCGTTGCCTGCCACGAGCCTTCGTCCAACGCGAGCAGAATCTCGGCCTCCGCAGTGGCGGCCGCGTGGTGGAAGATCCCGGCGATGCGTTCCCGGCCGGATTCAAGCAGGCGGACCTCGACTGCGCTTCCGCTCACCCGAGCCGGTCTTTCGACTCCGGCCCACTCGAGAAGCGCGGCGAAGAATCGCTCGAGAGCGGGATCAGGCTGTTGCTCAAACGCCGCACCCAGGAACGAGCCGAGCGCCAGCGTCTTGCCTGCGCCGTAGCGCGAGACGACCGCAGCCGGCGCTCCTGAGCTGAACCGCGCCACCACGCGGGCAGCGTTGCTTGCCGGCTGCAGAACTTCTTCGTAAAGACGGCCGGCGAGACGTTCGCCGGGCCGGAGTCCCGCGAAGTCGTCGGCAGCCCAGATCAGCTCCGTGCGCAGGCCGGGCGTCGTCTGCACCATCACTTCGCGGCAGCCGAGCACGCGGTCCAGTCCCAGCCCGGGGACGCGATCCGAAGCGCGCCCGCGGTCGTTGTTCCAGGCTGCCCGCGCCTCGATGACGAGGTTGCCGCCCGCGCGCACGTACGACTCCAGCGCAGAGGCAGCAGCCTGGGTCAGCATCAGCGGGTAAGGGAAGTAAATCAGTTTGTACCGGCCTGCCCGTTCGGCCAGTTGATCTATGTGAATGAAATCGGTTGGAACGTTCGCAGCGAACCAGGCCCGGTACACGCCCAGCATCGAGTTCCGTTCGATGCCCGCCACCTCGCTTTGCGGACCCACCGTGACCACGCGTTGCCTGCCGCCCACCATGTACGAAAGCGGGTTGTAAACAATGGCGACTGAAGCTGCTTGCGGCCGGGCGTTCAGGAATAACTTCTGTTGGCGGCTGATGAGTTGTGCGATGCGTCCTGCGGCGCGGGCCCGCTCCGTCACCGTCCGGTCCAGTTCGATCATGCCGTAGCCGCCCGATTCGTAGCCGGTGCTCATCGGGTACCAGGCGTAGTAATTGATTGCTTTGGCGCCGCGTATGAGCGCGCTCCACGTCCACATGCGCAGATCCTGAGGCGTGACCCAAGCGCTGACGTTCAGCCCCACGGTTCCGAAGCCAGCTTGCAGCTCGCCGATCCAGAAGCCGCGCTCACCGCCGCTGGAACGCGCAAAATCGAGCAGGGCGCCACGGAATGCGGGATCCCGACCCACGGGATAGGAGTGCTTGGGATAGAACGAGGTTCCGTAGTAATCCACCTGCCGGCTCATGATCCAGTCGTCGGGGCTGCCGTCGCCAGCCAGCGGCGAAGTGAAAAGGTTGGGCGCTGCGGCGTGGCTGGTGGCGACGCGATCGGGCGCTGCGCGCTTGACGGCCTCATAGCGATCGCGCAGGTCCTCGCCCAATTTGTGCGCGATGAAGGCTCGCCAGTCGAGGTAGTCCGTGTAAGAAAGGATCGTGCTCAGGCGGTTCGGCTCCACTTCTTCCCAGCTCGTGAACCGCCGGTACCAGGCCTGGTTCAGGGCTTCGAGCGTTCCGTATTTTTTGCGGAGCCAGGCGCGGAAGCGGGCCAGCGTGTGCGGGCAGAAGCAGAACTCGGCGTTGGGCAGCCAGGGCGCGCTCGCCCAGTTGATGATGTGGGGCTCGCTCCACAAGTCCCAGCCGAAGAAAGCCGGGCTGCGCCGCAAATGCTCAGCCAGTGCGGAATAGAAGGCCAGGGCCGCTTTGCGGACGCCCGGATGATCGAGGCAATAGCCTGGAGCGGCTTCGGGGCGGAGTACGTGGCCGTTGATGGCGACGAAATGGGCGTCGGGAAACTTGCGCCCCACCCATTCCGGCGCTGCGTCCATATAAACTTGGACGATGACTTTGAGGCCTTCCTGGCTCGCCAGGTCCAGCAGGACGTCGAGCGTGTCGAAGCGGTAGCGGCCGGGCTCGGGCTCGCCGCTCGCCCAGTCTATCCAGCAGCGGATGGCGTTAAAGCCCAGCTCGCGGATCTGGTGCACGTCGCGCTGCCACGCCTGCCGCCCGGCGTGCGGATCGGGTTCCAACATGGGCGCCCGAGCCTTCCCGCCGCCGTACCAGACGGCCATGGGAAAGAAGTCGGGCGCCCCAGGCATCCACGCCGCAATTACTAAGGCCAGCAGGGCCCGCATGGCATCCTCACTTGCCTGGCGGTGTTTCGGGATCGAGATATTTCTTGAGCCAGGCGAACAGTTCCTGGAACAAATACCGATTGTTCTCTCCCTTCAGAATCCAGTGATTCTCATCGGGGAAGACCAGCAGCTTGCAGGGGATGCGGAGGCGCTGGAGCAGCTTGTAGATTTCCAGCCCCTGGGAAATGGGAACGCGGAAATCTCGCTCTCCGTGAGAAATGAACATGGGAGTGCGGAAATTCCGTGCGTAACGGAAAGGATTCTGATCCTGCCAGGCAGGTCCGCCTTCCCAGACGGGCGCGCCGAAACGGCGTTCCCAGAAATAGCCGCCATCGGTTGTGCCCCACATGGATTCGTTGTTGGTCAGCCCGGCGTGATTGAAGAGCGTGCGGTAACGGGTGGTTGTGGCCTCCATCCAGTTGGCCAGGTAGCCGCCGTAGCTGGCGCCGCCCGCGGCCTGCCGCCGCGCATCAATGAAGGGGAAGCGGCGGATGGCTTCGTCCGCGGCCTCGTTGATCTCGATGGCCGGGCCGCGCAGGGCGTCGCGATTGATCGCATCCGCGAACTCCTCGCCGAAGCCGCTCGACCCGGTGTAGTTCGTCATCAACACGACGTAGCCGGGCGAGGCCAGGTAATGGAAATTCCAGCGCAGAAAGAACTGGTCCTTCCACATGTTGTGCGGGCCGCCGTGCATGAACACCAGCAGCGGGTATTTCTTTTTCTCGTCGAAGGCGGGCGGCAGCACGATCATGTTGTGAATGCGCCGGCCGGTGGAAGCCTTGAACCAGAAATGCCGCGGCGGCTGCCAGTCAATGCGGGAGGCGCGTTCCGCGGTGAAGGAAGTCAAGGCGCGGTGAGTCCCCGCGGACGGGTCCACGCGCACCACTTCCGGCGGCTGGATCATGCTGGTGAAATTGGCGACGAGAATGGGCTGGGCCGCTTTTTCCGGGATGACGAGGTTCGAGTAACAACCGGAAGTTACTTCGAACGCGAGCCTGGTTTCGCCACCTTGGGCTGGCAGCGTGAAAATCTTGTCGTGGCCGGCGTCCTCGGCGGTGAGATAGATGGTCCGGCTGTCGGGTGTGAAGGCATAGCTGTCCACGGAGCGATCGAAAGTCGGACTGAGCAGGCGCGGCTGGCCTTGCGGGGGCCAGGGCAGCACGGCGAGGCGACGGAGGCTATAGAGACGCTTGGGGTCGCGTCGCGTGTGCAGCATGTAGAGGGCGCGGCCGTCGGGCGAAAACGCGGGTTCCGAGTAACTGTCGCGCCCGGAGGTCAGCGCTTCGGGCTCGCCGCCGGTGGCCGGAATCCGGTAGACGTGGAGGCTCGAGAAGTCGTAGGCCTCGACGTTGCGATTGCGGGTCGCCACGAAGACGATGCTCTGGCCGTCCGGCGCCCAGATGGCCTGCAAGTTCTCGTCGCCGCTCAGGCCGCCGCTGCTCCCGCCGAAGCCGGGTTCGGCGGCCAGCTTGGTTCCCGCCAGCAGGTCGCGCGCTTTCGCGCCGGGTTCCACGCTCTGGACAAAGATGTGCGGCCGCCGGTCGTCCAGCCAGCGATCCCAGCGGCGGATGGGGAAGCTCTCGTAAACGCGTACGTTGTACTTGCGCTGCTTGCGTTCTTCGAGGATCTTCCGGTTGGCCTCGTCATCGGCAGCGCCCGGGAAGACGCTGCTTTGAAAGAGCAGGGCCTGGCCATCGGGTCGCCAGCGGGGAGCGAAGGCCCCGGTGGAAAGCGAGGTCACGCGGATCGCCTCACCCCCCTCCAGTGAGATCACGTAGATCTGTGGCGCTTCATCGCCTTCCCGCTGCGCCACGAAAGCGATTCGGCGCGAATCCGGCGACCAGGCGACGTCGCTTTCCGATCCGCGGGTGAAGGTCAGCCGGCGCGGCGGCGCGCTGCCGTCGGCAGGCACGATCCACAGATCCGAGACCTGCTTGCTTTCGTCGTAGGCAGGCTCGGTGACCGAGACCACGACCCACTTGCCGTCCGGAGAGACCGTGGGTGCGCCGACGCGCGGCATCAACCAGACGTCCTCGTGCGTGATGGGCGCTTTGCCCGCCCACAGGGCGCTTGCCAACAACAGGCATGCGAGGTGATTCCGCATCATGGCAGGGAGTATAGCAGAGGCGCGCTGCGCCCCCGGCAACGGGCTAAAATACAAATCAGGGTTGCTCAGGGAGGGCGTCATGATGGAGATCCCGCCTGACCACCCTCTGTGCCGGTTGTTCCGTGAACTGGTCGTCCGCCGCTTTTACGGCGACGCGCAGGTGCGCGATCCTGACGTAGCCCGCTACGTTTCCAATCTGCTGGTGGAGTTCGCCCACGTGCGCAACCTGTACAAGATCCGGGACGCGCGCGGGCGGCCGCTGGAAGACGTCGCCCTGATGCTGATCGAGTCCAATCCTTTGCTGGAGGCTCGGTCCTTCGACCGGGAGCGGGAAGTGCGCAAGCACATCGGCGACTACACGCTGTTTTTCACCGGCCTGTTCCCTGAGTACGTGGCCTCGCTGCCGCGCCGCCGCCGCGTGGACGCCTTCGTGGATTACGTCAAGGCGGGCAAGGAATCCTACCACATCGTGTCCTGCTTCGATCAGTTCGAATACCGGCATGAGGCACCTTTGTTTCGCCGCCTTTCGGATTGCTTCGAGCTCTGCGTATTCGGCCTGAACCTGGTCAAGCAGGATCTGGAGCGCATGCGGCAGGAGCAGTATCGCCGCTGGCAGACGGAACTGGGTGGCGGCTCGCCCGCGCCTCTGCTGTGATACATTTTCCTGCATGAAGTTCGCAGCTCTTGCCCTCTGTGTGTTCCTGCCCGCGGCGTGGAGCCAGATTTTCACCTTCAGCCGCGAGCAGATGATCAAGTACACGGAAAAGAACCCTTACGATCGCTTCCCGGACGGGCGCCCGAAAGTGCCCGACGAGTTGTTGGAGCGTTTCAAGGAACTGACCTCGGAAGAAGTGTGGGCTGCGCTGCCCAAACCCGATTACGCCAACCAGTTCGAGGATGGCTGGCAGATCCTGCATCCCGGCAAGAAACTGGTGGGCCGCGCGGTCACGGCCCAATTCATGCCCTACCGCGCTGACGTGGCCCAGGTGGCCGAAGCCGAAGGGAAGGCGCGCTTTGGCGGGCGCAGCCCCAACCAGCGCGTGATTGACCAGCTTCAGGCCGGCGATGTCATCGTCGTGGATCTGTTTGGCAAGATTGAGGACGGCACCTTCGTGGGGGACAATCTCGCCACGTACATCCAGACGGTGACCCGGACCGGCATCGTCGTGGACGGCGGCATCCGCGATCTGGAAGGGATCTTTCCGCTGGGCATGCCCGTTTATTACCGAGGAGCGCACCCGACCGCGATCCGCAACGTCATGCTCACCGGCTACAACATTCCCATCCGCATCGGCAAGGCCACGGTGATGCCGGGTGACGTGGTGTTCGCCGACCGAGAGGGCGTGTGGTTCATCCCGCCGCACCTGGTCGAGAAAGTCCTCGAATACGCCGAGCGGACCCGGATCCACGACGAGTGGACCCAGCAAAAGCTGCGCACCGGCAAGTACAAGTCCAGCGAGATTTACTCCACCCCGACGGATCCGGAGCTCAAGAAAGAGTACGAGGAGTACCTGAAGAAGCGTCTCGAGGAAAGGAGGCAGCGGAAACCGTGAAGCGCCCGGGTCTGTTGGGTGAACTGGTGGCGGAGTTCCTCGGTACGTTGATTCTGCTGGCTTTCGGCTCGGGCGTGTGCGCCATGGTCGTCCTGTTCGGAACGGGCGCGCCCGGTGAAATCGTGCACGGAGGCTGGACGAACATCACCATAGGCTGGGCGCTGGGCGTCACCTTCGGCGTTTGGGTAGCCGGGCGGGTGAGCGGCGCTCACCTGAATCCGGCGGTTACGCTTGCGCTGGCGGTATTCCGCGGTTTTTCCTGGCGGAAGGTGTTGCCCTACAGCCTGGCCCAGACTGCGGGCGCTTTCGCCGGCGCGGCCTTGGTCTTCCTGAACTACCGGCCCGCGTTCGCGAAGACGGATCCCTTGCTGGAGCGAACGGCCGGGATCTTCACGACCTTTCCGGCCTTCCCATCCTGGCCCAGCGCAGGCCTGGTGGACCAGATCCTCGGGACCGCCTTGCTGCTCTTGCTGGTGTTAGCGGTCACCGACGAGCGCAACCAGCCGGCAGGGGCCAACCTGACGCCGGTGATCATCGGGCTGATCGTATTGGCTATCGGCTGCTCCTTCGGCTCGTTGCACGGCTACGCGATCAACCCGGCCCGGGACTTTGGCCCGAGGCTGTTTACGGTGCTGGCGGGATTCCGGAACAACGGCCTGACCGATGGCAGTGGGGTGTGGTGGGTCCCGATCGCGGGACCGCTGGTGGGAGGGCTGGTCGGCGCAGCGGTCTACGAGGTGGCGATCCGGCGTCACCTGCCTCTGAGTCGGGAGGCGGACGTGGGGTCATAAGGGATCGGCTATAATGAAATTTCTGTTTCCGAGCGCGGCCGGGGTGCTAACGTGTTTCTCAACGTTCAAGAGCTGCTGCTCCGCAACCTGCCGATTGCGGAGGTTTACGCCCCGGGCGTGATAGACTATTTCGACGCCCACCTGCGGCAGGTCAGCGATCTGGTGGTCACAGGAATCGCCGAGCTGCGGCAGGCCACGATGGAGATCGTGGTCCGGGGGCGCCTCGAAGTCCTGATGGAGGCGGATTGCGATCGCTGCCTGGAGGCAGCGCGGTTCCCGATCTCGCTGGACTTCGACCTGATCTACAGGCCCCTGCCGGATACCATGCCCGAAGAAGTGGTCCTGTCGCCCGAAGAGACCGAGATCGCCTTTTACCGCGGGCTGGGTATCGAGTTGGAGGACGTGGTGCGCGAACAGGTCCTGCTGGCGCTGCCCATGCGGCGGCTCTGCCACCCGGAGTGCCGGGGCATTTGCCCGGTCTGCGGGGAGAATCGCAATGTGGTGAATTGCCAGTGCCAGTCGCAATGGGTAGACGATCGCTGGGCCGTGTTGCGCAACTTCGTCCGCTGACTGCACTGACGCAGCAAACCAATTTTGTTCTGGGAACGAGGGATTTCTGAGCTATGGCGAACCCCAAACGGAGACATTCCCAGGCCCGGACGGGAAAGCGTCGCGCGCATGACGCTTTGCGGCCGCCCAACCTGGCGGAGTGTCCCAACTGTCACGAGCCGAAGTTGCCGCATCGGGTCTGCCCGCACTGCGGTCAATACAAGGGTCGGGAAGTCATCGAGGTGACATCGGAGTGATCTCTGTCCGGCCATGATCAGGATCGCGGTGGACGCGATGGGGGGCGACCACGCCCCCAAGCCGGAGGTCGAAGGCGCCATCCGGGCGGCAAAGACGCTGGGCATCGAGGTTCTGCTCGTCGGTCCCGAGGATGTGCTGTCCCGCGAACTGGCGGCTCAGGATCGCTCGCGGTCCCTGCCCATCCGTATCGTGCACGCCAGCGAACGCGTCACCATGCAGGACAGCGTGGCGCGCGCGGTTCGCACCAAGCGTGACAGCTCGATCCGGGTCGCCTCGCGGCTGGTGCGCGACGGCCAGGCGCAGGGCCTGGTTTCGGCCGGGAACACCGGCGCCGTCATGGCCACGGCGAAGATGGTGCAAGGCGTGGTGCGCGGCGTAGACCGTCCGGCTCTGGCTTCGGCGTTCCCTACGCTGACCGGCACGCCCGCCGTCATGATAGACGTGGGCGCCAACGTGGATTGCAACCCGCGCATGCTGGCGCAGTTCGCCCTGATGGGCGACATTTACTCCCGCGTGGTCTTCCACATCGAACGCCCGCGCGTGGGGCTGCTCTCCATCGGCGAAGAGGAGCACAAGGGCAACGAGCTGACGCGCAACGCGGCGCCCCTGCTGCGCAGCCTCCCGCTGAACTTCATCGGCAACGTGGAGGGTCGTGATCTGTACACCGGCGCGGCGGACGTGGTGGTCTGCGACGGCTTCATCGGCAACGTGGCCTTGAAGGTCAGCGAGGGCATGGCCGACGTGATCATGCACCTGCTGGAGGCTTCGCTCAAGGCCACCCTGAAGCGGAAGGTTGGTTACGTCCTTTCCCGCAACGCGTACAAGGATTTTCGCAAACGCGTGGACTACTCCGAGTACGGCGGTGCGCCGCTGCTGGGGGTGCGTGGCGTCGTGATCATTTGCCACGGGCGCTCCAACGGTTACGCCATATACAACGCTATTCGCGTGGCGGCGGAACTGGCGCAGGCGGGCATTGACCGCCGCCTCGAGAATGAATTGCGCGCCATGCCCAGTACGCTGTTACCGGTGGGCAAGTAGAAGCATCCACTAAGCAGTGAGGCGCCCCTTCCTGTTTGCATTCCTCTTGCTGCAAGCTGTCCATGCGCTCTTCGGGCAGCCGCTCAATCCCGTACGCTGGTCCCTCACGGTGGAGCCGGCCAAGGTTCCCCCAGGCGGCGAGGTGCTGGCGCGGCTGACTGCACGGCTGGATCCCGGCTGGCACCTCTATTCGATGACTACGCCCCGGCCTCCCATCGCCACGACCATCGAGGTCGCGCCGCACCCGGCAATCGAGAGCGTCCGCATCTACCAGCCTGAGCCGGTGCGCAAGCCCGACCCCAACTTCGGCACGGAGACGGAAACCTACGACGGCGAGGTCACCTTCCTGCTCGCGGTCCGCGTGGCCCGCGAAGCCTCGCCGGGCGAAGTCGAGCTAGTGGCGCGGCCGCGTTTCCAGATGTGCGATGACCGGCAGTGCCTGCCGCCGCGTCGCGTCAGCGTGAGCGCGCGATTCACGGTGGATCCCGCGGCCACTGCGATCACCCCCGTGATCCCGGGGAACTTCCGCCTGGTCACCGGGCCAAAGCAAGCGCCTGCGCCAGCCACGCCCTCATCTTCGCCTACGCAAGCTGCCACGCCCTCCGGCCTGCCGCTTTTCGTCCTGGTGGCGTTCGGCTTCGGGCTGGCTGCCGTCTTTACGCCTTGCGTGTTTCCGATGATCCCGATCACGGTCTCGTTCTTCCTGAACAAGCCGGCGACCACCCGCGCGCGGGCTGTATTGGAGGCTGCTGTTTTCTCCGGCGGGATCATCGTTTTGTTCACGGGCTTGGGCATGCTGGTCACCGCCTTGCTCGGTCCCTTCGGGATGGTTCAGCTCGGATCCAATCCCTGGGTGAACGGCTTCATCGCTGCGGTCTTTGTGGTCTTCGCAGCGAGCTTGCTGGGCGCCTTCGAACTGTCGCTGCCCTCAGGGTTGCTGACGCGGCTGGATCAGGCGTCGCGCGGCGGCGGTCTGGCGGGGACTATGCTTATGGGCCTCACCTTCTCGCTTACCGCTTTCGCGTGCGTGGGACCTTTCGTGGGCACGCTGCTGGCTGCCTCGCTGGCCGAGGGCGGCTGGAAACCCGCGCTCGGTATGCTCGGCTTCGCCGTCGGACTGGCCTCGCCGTTTTTCTTCCTGGCGCTGTTCCCCTCGTATCTGGCGCGCCTGCCGCGCAGCGGCGGCTGGATGGAGCGCGTCAAGATCGTGCTGGGCTTCATCATTCTGGCGGCCGCCCTCAAGTATCTGAGCGCAGTGGACAAGGTACTCGGCTGGGACGTTTTGACCCGCGAGCGCTTCCTGGCGGCCTGGATCGTGTTGTTCGGCCTCGCGGGACTGTACCTGCTCGGCCTGTTGCGCCTGCCGGGAGTGAAGCCGGACGAGCCGCTCGGCCTGGTCCGCCTGTTCACCGGCGCTGCTTTGCTGGTCTTCGCCGTAAGTCTGATTCCTGGGATGTTCGGCGGGCGGCTAGGCGAGCTGGACGCTTTTGTGCCGCCTCCCTCGGAACGCAGCTTCCCCGGCGTCTCTGCGAACCGGGGCTTGCGCTGGATGAAGAACCAGTATCAGGAAGCGCTGGCTGTGGCGCGGCAGGAAGGCAAGCCGGTGCTGATCAGCTTCACCGGCTACGCCTGCACGAACTGCCAGTGGATGAAAGCCAATATGTTCACGCGGCCGGAGGTCGCTTCCGAACTGGAGAAGTTCGTGTTGCTGGAACTTTACACCGACGGCGCGGACCCGGCGTCCGAGCAGAACCAGCGTTTGCAGGAGAGCCGCTTTCACACCGTGGCCATTCCCTACTATGCGATTGTCTCGCCGGATGAAAAAGTGATCGCGACCTTTGCCGGGCTCACGCGGGATCCGGAACAGTTCCTGAAGTTTCTGCGATCCGCAGGGAGTTGATCCTGCCTGGCCCGGGGATTCACCCGAGATCGCAGCACGCCGGGTTCGCAGTACCATAAAAGTGCATGTCCGATTCCAGCTCCCCCGCGATTCGCATCCTCGTGGTGGATGACGACGAGACCGTGCGGATGGCTTTGCGGCGCATGCTGGAAAGCGCCGGCTACGAAGTCCTCGATGCGCCCAACGGTCGCGTGGCCATGAACCTCTGCCGGACGAATCCGCCTGCCCTGATGATCACGGACATTTTCATGCCTGAACAGGAAGGCATGGAAACCATCCGGGTCATGCGCCGGGAATTCCCGGACGTCAAGCTGATCGCCGTATCCGGCCAGGCGGGTGGACTTTACTTGCGCATGGCGAAGCTCCTGGGAGCTCAGGCGACTTTGGAAAAGCCTCTGCGCATGGAGACGGTGCTCGGGACGGTACGCTCGGTGCTCAGCGGCGAGCCGGCCGCAGACTCCCGCGACGCGTAGCCCTTGACGCGAATCCAACTCAACGGGGAATAGCCTTGTCCGGTTCTTTGGTTCAGATCGGCGCTTCTGCACCTCGGCCAGCCGCCCGAGATCCGGTGTGCGGGATGCTGGTGGACCCAACGCGCGCCGCGGCGCGCCTGGAATATCGCGGGACCACGTACTACTTCTGCTGCACGCACTGCCGCGAGAAGTTCCGGTCGGCGCCCGAAAGATACCTGACCGGGACCGCGGCGCCAGCGCGGGTCGCGCCCGGGGCGATTTACACCTGCCCCATGCATCCGGAAGTGCGCCGGCAAGGGCCGGGCGATTGTCCGTTGTGCGGCATGGCGCTGGAGCCGGAAAGCGGTGCTGCGGACGAGGCAGAGCTGGTGTCCATGAGGCGCCGCTTTTGGGTCAGTACGGCCCTGACCTTGCCGCTGGCGGCGCTTGCCATGGCGGAGATGTTCGGCGCCGGATGGCATGTTGCGGCCGGCGGGTTCGCGTGGCTCCAGCTCGCGCTCGCTACCCCGGTGGTGCTCTGGGGCGGGTGGCCGTTTTTCGTGCGCGGCTGGCGGCCCGCCGCTTTGCGGCATCCCAACATGTTCACGCTGATCGCCACGGGAGTGGCGGCTGCGTGGCTGTCGAGCGTGGCGGCGACGGTTGCGCCCGGCTGGTTTCCCGCTGCATTCCGTATGCACGACGGGCGCCCGCCTGTGTATTTCGAGGCGGCAGCCGGCATCGTGACCCTGGTGTTGCTCGGCCAGGTGCTGGAGCTGCGCGCGCGCCGTCGTACTGGCGAAGCGCTGCGCGCACTGATGGCGCTGGCGCCCAACACGGCCCTGCGGGTGGAAGCGGACGGCAGCGAGCGTGAGATTCCGCTCGCCGAGGTCCGCGTGGGCGACCGCCTGCGCGTGCGGCCCGGTGAAAAGGTTCCCGTGGATGGCGTGGTCCTCGAGGGTTCCAGCTCCGTGGACGAGTCCATGATTACCGGCGAACCCTGGCCAGTGGAGAAAGGCGCCGGCGCGCGTGTCATCGCCGGAACCTTGAACGGCACGGGGAGTTTCCTGATGCGCGCCGAGCGCGTGGGTGCCGATACCTTGCTGGCGCGGATCGTTGCGACGGTGAGCCAGGCGCAGCGCAGTCGTCCGCCGGTGCAGCGGATCGCGGACCGCGTGGCGGCGTGGTTCGTGCCGGCCGTTGCCGCGGTGGCGTTGCTGACCTTTCTCATCTGGATGCGTTACGGACCGGAGCCGCGGCTGGCGCACGCGCTGGTCAACGCCGTGGCGGTGCTCATCATTGCTTGTCCCTGTGCGCTGGGGCTGGCGACGCCGATGGCGGTGATGGTCGCCACCGGACGCGGGGCGCGCGAGGGCGTGCTGGTGCGCGATGCGGCCGTGCTGGAAACCATCGAACGCATAGACACCGTGGTGGTGGACAAGACCGGCACTCTGACGGAAGGCAAGCCTCGCTTGGTTGCGCTGGAGCCGACGGGGCAGCTAAGCCGCCGCGAGATCCTGCGGATCGCCGCCAGCGTCGAGCGAGCCAGCGAGCATCCTCTCGGCGCTGCTTTGCTTGCGGCGGCGCGTGCCGAGGGGGTGGAGCCGGATCGCGCGGCGATGTTCGCCTCCAAGACAGGACGCGGTGTTCTGGGGATGGTAGACGGACGCCACGTCCTGATCGGCAACCGCCGGCTGATGGAGGAAAGCGACATTTCCGTCGGGCGATGGGAAGACCGCGAGCGCGAACTCGCCGGTCCGGGTCGCACCGTGATGTACCTGGCCGTGGATGGACAGATCGAGGCGCTTCTGGCGCTGGCCGACCCCATCAAGCCATCCAGTCGCGATGCGGTGCGCGAACTCGCACGCGCCGGCATCCGCATCGTGATGCTCACCGGCGACAACGCTGCAACGGCACAGGCCGTGGCCCGCGAGCTGGGTGTTGAAGAAGTCAAAGCCGAGTTGATGCCCGAGGACAAGCTGCAAGAAGTGCGGAGACTTCAGGCCGAAGGACGTCGGGTCGCCATGGCGGGCGACGGCATCAACGACGCCCCGGCGCTGGCTCAGGCCGACGTCGGCATTGCGATGGGGAGCGGCGCCGATGTGGCGATGGAAGCGGCGCCGGTCACGCTCATCAAGGGAGACTTGCGGGGGATCCTGCGCGTACTGAGGCTGGGGCGGGCGACGATGCGCATCATCCGGCAGAATCTCCTGCTCGCCTTCGCTTACAATCTGCTGGCGGTTCCGGCCGCTGCGGGAGCGCTTTATCCTTTCTTCGGCCTGCTGCTCAGCCCGGTGATTGCTGCGGCGGCGATGACGTTCAGTTCGGTATCCGTGATCCTGAACGCGTTGAGGCTGAGCCGTGTGGAACTGTGAGCTTCAACGTCAGGGCAACCGGCCCAGCGGCCACCGGCGCCCCGGTATGGGGATCGAACGCCGCTCTTCTTTGCGCACAGGGCCTCCGCCACCGGAGGAGGCCCGCGATGGTCGCCACGCAGCCTGACTGAAGTCCAGCTCTTCCTCACTGAAGACGAGGGGACGATCAAGCACCATTTCGATCGTGGAGCCTTTGGCCAACACGGCGTCAGGTCCGCGCGTGAGCAACACGCCCATCACCCCGGCCGCTGCTCCCGCGGCTGCGCCGATTCCTGCGCCCATGCCCGTGCGGCCCGCGGCGTGTCCCGCGATGACACCCACGCTGGCGCCGGCCGCGGCTGCCTCACCCACCGTACGCGCGTCTCCACCTTTGTTGCTTTCGCTCAGGACCTTGCCTTCCGTGCGGTCCAGTTCCTCGTTGCCCCGGCCATCGAGGCTTCCGATGCGCGCGCGGAAATCTCGCGTGACACCGTTGGGCAAGGTCAGCGAATCGAAGCGCAGAAACAGTTCGCCGCGGCCCTTGACCCGGCCCGGGCGCTTCACTTGCGTGATCGTACCGGCCACGTAGCTGCCGGGTGGGATCACCACGCGTCCGTTGACGAGAATCGGGAACACGGTCTCGAGATAAACGCGGTCGCCCTCGGCCGAATGCTTGGTGCTTACGCTGTTGATCAGGCTCAGCGGTATGCGCGTGCCAGGCTGGACAACGTACTTGCCTCGGGTTTCATCTTCCACACTGCGCCAGCCGGATCGCGGCGTCTGCGTATTTTCCGGGGAGGGATCCTGCCCCACGAGAGGCAGCAAGGCCACCGCCAGCAGGCCGCAAATTTTCAGCCCCATGGAAAACTCCTAACCTGATTGTAGCCTTCTGTCTGGTTAAACGCGCCGGGCGGGCCACGGGTTGCGCCGCGCAGCGTCAGTCCTTTTTCGGTGATACAGGCAGACGCAGGCCTTGGGGACTCACGGCGTCGCCGATGGCAATGCGGATTTCGGGATCCCTGCCAGTGTCTTCCGGTAAACGCACGTTGATCTGATAGAGGCCCGCAAAATTTGGCGCTACGCCGACGTAAAGTATGTTCGCGGCCGGGACCGGATTGCCGTCGAGCAGGAGCTGGAAACGCTGCCAGTTGGCGATACGCGCCGGCTCCCGCGGAAGCTGCGGCCACGCAACGGGCGGTTGGGTGCGGCCGAGACCCGTGGCCCAGAGGGTGATGATCTCTCCGGGTCGGGCGGGTTCATCCTTGCTGATGACGACGACTCTCTGCTCGTCGGATCCCTCGGGTTTGCGCACCGCCGTGACGATCGGCGTTGTGGCGTCGAGTTGGAAGAGGGCGGGCGCCGTCTCATGCAGCGGCAGTTCTATCTCGGGTCCACGGCGCCCGTCCAAGGTGACCCATAGCTTCACCTGAGTGGGAAACCTGGCGCCCGTCACGTAAGGGATAAGGAAGTTAATTTGTTCGGGAGAAACGTAGTAAAGGGGTGCAGCCAGCCCGTCCACCAGCACCCGGACGCCGTCCAGTTCCGTGGGCAACTGGTTTCCGCGGATGTCTTTCTCGGTGACGGCGCGCTTCGAGTAAGCCAGACCTGCGCCGTAAAGGGAAGCGATCGCGTAAGGCGCCAGCGGCCCGGGTGTGTTGCTCGCAGCGTTGACCACGCCGGCTGCCGAGTAGGACAGCGCCCCTCGGTTCTCGCCGTCCCCGGCCCATAAAACCGGCCCGAGGGCTAGCAAGGCCGGCAGCCACCACGGCCTTGGCACGGAGCCAGCTTCATTCTACCGCCCCGCAGGAAGGCGTGTCTATCCCCCTGCTTGCGGGCGGTCGCCTAGGGACCTGTGGTTCGCCGGGCCGTAGCCTTCAGTCACCCCAGGGGCGGCGACGACGCCCGAAGCTACTGAAGGCGCCCGCTGAAGTTCACGTTGTGTACGTCGTGGTTGCGCAAGTCTATGGACCGATCCACCGGGCTGAAGGAGTAACCGGCGCGGGTTACCGACACGCTGTAGATTCCGGGCGGCAGATTCTTCATTTCCCAAGTTCCGTCGGAACGCGTAATAACCGTGCCATTCGCCGGGCCATGGACATGGACGCTGGCGTGGTGTCCCGAGCGCAGCCCATAAACCCGCCCGCTCATGGTGCGGCGTTCGGTGGTTGCCTGGCCTGCCTGGGGCTGCTGGGTGGGGTGAGCCGTGAAGTTCAAGTCGTGTGCGTCCCGAGTGCGCACGTCGGCCGTGCGATCCGTCGGCGTGAACGTGTAGCCCTGGCGGGTCACCGTGACGCTGTAAATGCCCGGCACTACGCTAGTGATCTCCCACGTTCCGTCCGGCCTCGTCATGGCGGATCGGTTCGTCGGCCCGTGGGCGTGGATGGTGGCGTGGTGCCCCGGCGCGAGATTGGAGACCCTGCCCGTCATGCGGTATCGTGGAGACGGCGGGGCAGCCAACAAAGCCGAGGATACGAACCAGGCGGTCAGCAGTAACGTGGAGCGGGATGCTGCGGGCATGACTTTCCTCCTGATGACAGTCGCAAGTTAACTGTGGCGGGCTCATTCATCCGATGACCCGCGCCGGGTTATTCTAACCCAGATGCGGATTCCGATCTACCAGGTGGATGCCTTCGCCAGCCGGCTTTTTGCGGGCAATCCAGCGGCAGTGTGCGTGCTGGAAAGCTGGCCGCCGGACGAGTTGCTCCGCGCCATCGCGGCGGAGAACAACCTTTCGGAGACGGCCTTTCTTCGGGCGACCGGGGATGGTTACGAGCTGCGGTGGTTCACGCCCGCCGTCGAAGTGGATTTATGCGGGCACGCCACGCTGGCGGCGGGTTACGTGGTGTTCCATTTCTTGCAGCCCTCGGGCGAGCAAGTCCGCTTCGCGACACGCAGCGGCCCGCTGACGGTTCGCCGTCAGGGTCAGTGGCTCGAGATGGATTTTCCTGCGCGCCCGCCCGAGCCTGCTGAGCCGCCGGCGGGACTGGTTGCCGCCCTCGGGCGAGCACCGGTAGAGATTTGGAAGTCCCGTGACTTCATGGCCGTTTACGAAAGCGAGGACGAGATTCGCGAGCTGCGCCCGGATATGGACGCGCTGCGCCGGGTGGAGATGTTCGCCGTGATCGTCACGGCGCCAGGCCGCGAGGCGGATTTCGTGTCGCGTTTCTTTGCCCCGGCGGTCGGCGTCCCGGAGGATCCGGTAACAGGCTCGGCCCACTGCACGCTGGCGCCCTATTGGGCCCGACGGCTGGGCAAAGAAGTGCTGCATGCGCGCCAGCTTTCTCCGCGCGGCGGCGAACTGGTTTGCGAGCTGCGTGGCGATCGCGTACTCTTGCGCGGCCAGGCTGTGCTGTACCTGGAGGGATTCATTTACGTGTAGCCCGCGAGCCCCTTAGCACGGTTCGGTTTCCCAGACCCGCAAGCCGAACCGGCTCAGAAAGATGGGAATGTGACGGTAGCGGGGATCGGCGGCCTCGATATCGCGAATCATGGCCCGCTTGGCGGAGCGATCCGGGCCGGACAGAATGGTCACCGAGCCTCCCGTCCCGCCGGCCCCGTTCACCTTCCAGCCCAGAGCGCCGTGGGCGCGAGCGATCTCGATGATGCGGCGGTGGTGCGGGCCGATCAGCGCCGGATGCAGGTTTTCCTGCGCTTCGGTGTTCTCGATCATGGCCCGCCCCAACGCGACGAAATCGCCCGCGTAGAGCGCGTCGCGCGATTTCTCGGCAGTGAGACGGAGCGGTTTCAACTGCGGGGCTTCGGGCCCGGCATTTTCCAAGTTGCGGATGACCATCTGGTGGACTTCCGAGGAAGAGTGCGCCTCGCCCACATAAATCAGCGACAGCCGGGCTTCCAGTTCCCACCAGATGGAGTCGGGCAGGCGAATGGGGCTGACGGCGGCGTGCGGGTAGCGGAACATTTCGATGTAGTTGATGCCGCCGTACGCGGAAGCAATCTGATCCTGGATGCCGCACTGCTGGCGGAGCAGTTCGGTTTCGATTTTCTGCGCCGCCAAAGCGATTTCGTGCGCGGTGAGGCGTCCGGGCGTGAGCCGGTCGAGGGCGCCGATCAGGGCCACGCTCACGGCGGCGGAAGTGCCTGTAGAAGCCCCGCCGGGCGCTTCGCTGTAAATGGAAACCTCGATGGCCAGATTGTCGGGCACGCCCATGTACTCGATGGCGGCCTCCAGCAGCGGATGCTTGTCGTAGATGCCGCGGGGCGGCTCGATCGAGTAACGCTGGCCGTAGTTTTCGGCGTGGATCGTGATGCGCGCTGCTTCGCCTCGGTGCTCGCGCACGCGCAGTTGCACCTCCGCGTACGGATACACGGCGATATTGAACACCTTGCCGTAGCCGGCGAACCAGGTGTCCGTCCAGCCCCCGTTATCGCAGATGCGGATGGGGGCGGCCGCGTTGATGATGCGCAGCAGACGGGCTTCGGAACTCACCGGAACTTGTAGGTGCCGGGTACGGGCAGCGGCGGCGCCTCGATCTTGACGTCGTAGCCGAACTCCTTGGGCATGAGGTCCTGCTGGGAGTTCATGATCATTTCCCAGGTGACTTCCTGCCCGGAGTAGGCCGACTCGCGGGCCATGATGCAGGTCATGGTGCTTTCCGCCACCGCCATGCCGTGATTGATGTACGGGCCGTCGCCCAGGATGCTCTTGACCATGTCAATGTGCTCCTGGACCTGGCCGTTGATGCCTTTGGTTCCCATGTCGTTGCCCGTGGAGCGGCCCTTGGTCCCCACAATCAGGTCGTTGACGATCCGGTAGCATCCCTGCGGATACTGCCGGCAGTGGCTGGAGTAATGCACGCCGTTGGGATAGACGAAATCCGAGAACATGTGGTCGTAAATGTTGCCGTAGAGTTCCTCGCGCGGGCGCCAGGCGGCGCCGCCGGAAGCCACCACACGCACCGGATGGGTCCCCATGACCCAGTTGATGAAGTCAATGTTGTGGAAGTGCTGCTCGACGATCTGGTCGCCGCACAGCCAGAGGAACGAGTACCAGTTGCGGTGCTGCCATTCCATGTCGCCCCACTTGGGATCGCGCGCCTTGGCGTGCATGACCGGGCCGCTCAGATAGTTCGAGTACAGGGCGACAATTTCGCCGATGGCCCCGTCCTGAATTTTCTGAACGGTTTCGATGTACTCGCGCGTGGACCGCCGCTGCGCGCCGGACATCACCGTGAGTTTCTTTTCCTCCGCCTTGCGGGCGGCGGCCATGAAGCGGCGGCAGCCCACCGGATCCGTGGCCACGGGCTTTTCCGTGAACACGTGCTTGCCGGCTTCGACGGCGGCCTCGAAGTGAATGGGGCGCCAGCCGGGCGGCGTGCACAGCATGACGATATCCACGTCGGTAGCAATGAGTTTCTTGTAGGCGTCGAATCCGATGAAACGGTGCTCGGGATCCACCTTGACGCGGTCGGCGATCTGGGGCATGTTCTTGAGCCGGGCCAGATTCTTCTCCAGGTGGTCCTCGAAGATGTCGGCCATGGCCACGACTTCCACGTTAGGGTTGCCGGTGAGCAGATCGCGCACCGCGCCGGTGCCGCGGCCGCCCACCCCGATCAGCCCCGCTCGCAGTTTGGCCTGTCCCCAGCCGCGCACCAGCTCGGGGCGGACGATGGTGAAGGTGGCGGCGCCCGCCGCCGACTTGCCCAGGAACGACCTCCTCGTGACCGATTCGGACATTTCTCCTCCTCTTCAGATGAACTTGTACTGGCCGGGGATAGGCAGCGGCGGGACCTCGACCTTGGCGTCGTAACTGAACGCCTTCGGGTAAAGGTCCAGTTGCGAGTTCATGACCATATCCCAGGTAATTTCCTGGCCGGAGTAAGCCGCCTCGCGCCCCATGATGCAGGTCATGGTGCTTTCGGCCACCGCCATGGCTTCGTTGATGTAAGGTCCGTTGCCCAGGATGCTGTTGACCATATCTATGTGCTCCTGGACATAGGGATCAATTCCCTTGGTTCCCATGTCGCGGCAGTTAGTGCGTCCCTTGGTTCCTACCAGCAATTCACTTACGTTGCGATAAATGTGTGGGAGGTTGGGATACTGCCGGCAATGGCTCGACATGTGGACACCGTTCGGGTAAACAAAGTCCACTGTGAAATGATCGTAAATGTTGCCGTAAACCTCTTCGCGCGGTCGCCAGGCGGCGCCGCCGGAGCCTACCGCGCGCACGGGGTGCGCGCCCATGAACCAGTTGCAGACGTCAATGTTGTGGATGTGCTGTTCGACGATCTGATCGCCGCACAGCCAGACGTAGGAATACCAGTTCCGGTTCTGGTATTCCATGTCGCCCCACTTGGGATTGCGCTTGCCCTTTTCGTAAGGCCAGTTCGGCCCCTGGAACTGGAGCACCGGAGTGCCGATCCAGTAAGCATAGCAGGCGAGGATTTCGCCGATCGCCCCGTCGCGAACTTTTTGCCAGGTCTCCACGTATTCGCGCTGGGAACGGCGCTGGGCGCCGGACTTGACCGTCAACTTCAGTTCTTCGGATTTCTTGGCCGCGGCCATGAAGCGCCGGCAACCCACCGGGTCCGTGGCGAACGGTTTTTCCGCGAAGACGTGCTTGCGAGCGTTGACCGCAGCTTCGAAGTGTTCCGGCCGGTAACCGGGCGGGGTGCAAAGCATCACGATGTCAATGTCGGAGGCCAGGACTTTTTTGTAGCCGTCGAACCCGATGAAGCGATGCTCGGGATCCACCTTCACGCGATCTGCGATCTTGGCATTGCGCGGTGACTCCTTGAGCTGCCGGTACGACTTTTCGAGCCGGTCTTCGAAGATATCGCACATGGCGACCAGCTCGACATTCGGGCAGCCGTTGAGGATATTCTCCACCGCCTGGGTTCCGCGTCCGCCGCAGCCGACGAGGCCGGCGCGCAAACGAGCCGGCCCCACTGCGCGTACCTGCTCGGGTTTCACGATCAAGAAACTGGAAGCCGCCGCAGCCTTGCCGGCGGAAGACTTCAGGAAAGATCTACGCGAGACCGATTCAGCGCTCATGACGTGTTTACCTCGGGCGTCTATTGTATCCCAAGGCAACTCCGCTTGCGTTGCCTCAGCGACGGCTGGCGGCCTGGCCCTGACGCAAGGGCACGAAGCGGCAGAAGGTGACGATGCGTTGCGTGAGACGCCCGTCCCGTTTCCAGATCAGTCGCAGTTCCTGATCCCACCCGCTGCCTACGGGGATCACCATGCGCCCGGGATCGGCCAGTTGCTCGATCAATGGCCACGGGATCTCGGGCGCCGCCGCAGCCACCGAGATGGCGTCGTAGGGCGCCAGCTCCGGATAGCCCAGCGACCCATCCGCGCAGATCACCCGCACGTTGTGAGCGCGCCCGGCCGCCTCCAGATTCTGCTGCGCCCGCGCGGCCAGCTCCGGAATCAGCTCCACAGCGATGACCTCGCGGGCCAGCGCGCCCAGGACCGCGGCATGATAACCGGAGCCCGCGCCCACTTCCAGAACCCTTTCGTCGCCTTTCAGCTCCAGGGCCTGCGTCATCAGGGCCACCATGTAGGGCTGGGAAATTGTCTGGCCGTAGCCGATCGGTACGGGTTCGTCGTCGTAGGCCCGGTGGCGTTGATCTTCAGGGACGAACAATTCCCGCGGGATTTCGGCCATCGCGGCCAGCACGCGCGGGTCACGGATCCCGCGGGCTCGCAACTGGCGTTCGACCATGCGGCGGCGCAATTCAGCGAAATCGCTCATGGGCACTATCCAGCATAGCCCCGTGGGGGCCGCTCGCGGATGCGCGCGTCCGAGAGCAGATGCGGCGGCGTTGAAAAAACTGCGCAGCAGGGCGCGATCTGTGTTATGCTGGAAGCAGAGTTTTGAACGTTTCCGCCTGGCGTAGTGAATCCCCTTCCCGATTTACCCGCCGCGTGGGGAGCGTTTGATCCTCGGTAAGTTCAATTCGAAGGAAAACAGCAACACCATGAAAGAAAAAGGTACTGTGAAGTGGTTTAACGCCTCCAAGGGCTTTGGTTTCATCCAGCGGGATTCGGGCGAAGACGTATTCGTACACTATTCGGCCATCCAGATGAGCGGCTACCGGAGCCTGGAAGAAGGCGCGCGGGTGGAGTTCTCCGTCCGCAAAGGTCCCAAGGGTCTTCAGGCCGAAGACGTCCGGGTTTTGTAATTCCTCGCCCCACGCAGGCGATCCTGCCGGGAACAAAAGCGGGCCGGTTCCGTATACCACATCGTGAGGTGTGTTATGCGTCTGCGCGGCCCGCTCCCGGTCCTCCTCGTTTCGCTAGTTCTCACCTCCGGCTGCGACCTGGACAGCGTCCTCAGTGAAACCGCACGGTTCCGGGAGGAGTTTACCTACACTTGTGCGCTGCCCGCCGGCGGCAGACTCGATTTGGAGAACTTCAACGGCTCCGTCGAGATCATGGGCTGGGAAAAGGATGAGGTGCGAGTCAGCGGTCTGAAGTTCGCAGGCAGCGAGGCGGATCTCCGTGAACTCAAAATTGAGGTCACGTCCGACGGGCAGACGGCCCGCATCCGCACCGTAGCCCCCTCCGGGCGTCGCAGTCATGCCGGCGCGCGCTACATGCTGCGGGCGCCGCATCGCGTTGAACTGGACCGCATCCGAACTTCCAACGGCTCGATCCGGGCGGAGTTCATCCAGGGGTCTGCGCGCCTGGAAACCTCGAACGGCTCGATCACTCTCCGGCAACTGGAAGGCAGTGTCGAAGCACGTACGAGCAACGGTTCCATCAGCCTGACGGAAGTACGAGGCGACTGCGTCCTGCGCACTTCCAACGGCAGAATCAGCGTGGAGCGACTCAAAGGCGCGCTGGAAGCGACCACGTCGAACGCTTCCGTTTCCGCTCGCATCCTGGAGCCGGGCGCCGGGCGCGTCATCCGCCTGGTGACATCGAACGGCAGCATCGAACTGGCGCTCGATGCCTTCCAGCAAAACGAAATCGTGGCGCAGACCAGCAACGGCTCGGTGACGGTGCGCTTGCCGGCATCACTTCAGGCACGCTTGCGGGCCACGACCTCCAACGGCGCCATCCATTCGGACTTTCCGGTGCTGGCGGGCAGCACGGGCAAGGATCATCTGGAGGGCGAGATCGGAGGCGGCGGACCTTTGATCCGGCTCGCCACCACGAACGGTTCGATTCGCGTGCTGCGATTCTGAGCGGGCGCGGTTGCGACTTCAGCACCCTCGCCAGTGCGGCCGCCGCTTTTCGAGAAACGCGGCGATGCCTTCCTGCGCGTCAGCAGTCAGCGTGTTGAGAGTGATGAGCTCGGAGGCGTAGGCATAAGCCTCATCTACCGGCATTTCGAGCTGCGCGTAGAACGCCTGTTTGCCCAGCGCGACCACCATGGGGCTGGCGTCTGCGATGCGGGCGGCCAATCCCAGCGTTTCCTCACGCAGCTTGGAGGCGGGCACGACGCGATTCACCAGTCCCCAGGCCAGCGCCGTGCGAGCGTCAATCGGATCGCCTGTGACCAGCATCTCGAAGGCGCGTTTGGGCGAGATGACGCGGGCGAGCGGGACCATGGGCGTCGAGCAGAACAGCCCGATGCGCACGCCCGGCGTAGCGAAGCTCGCCTCTTCCGAGGCCACTGCCAGATCGCACGCGGCCACCAACTGGCAACCGGCCGCAGTGGCGATTCCCTGCACTTCGGCGATCACCGGCTGCGGCAGCTTGCGCAAGGTCTGCATGAGTTGCGTGCATGTTTGGAACACGCGCCGGTATTCGTGCAAGCCGCGTCCGCGGAGCTCGTTCAAATCGTGGCCGGAGCAGAAGACCGTGCCTGAGGCGGCCAGAATCACGGCGCGCACGGAAGGATCGGCGCCGGCCCGTCCCAAGGCCTCCATCAGCTCTTCCATCAGTTCCAGCGAAAGCGCGTTGCGGCGCTCCGGGCGGTTAAGCGTCAACACAGCCGCGGGCGGCTGCGTTTCGTAAAGCAGATTCCTGAACATCTGGTCTCCCTCTGTCGGATGCCTAACAGGATAGCGAGGCCGGACGGCGTGATAGCATAAACGCTCATGTCTGAGGAGGTCGCGCCATCCCGCTACTTTCCCCCCTGGCGCCGCGCCGAACTGCCCGAGCCGCCGCTTTTCCGCTGGCGGCAATGGACGATGCTGATCGGGCCAGGCCTGATGATGGCGGGCGCCAACATCGGCGGCGGCGAGTGGCTCTTCGGTCCCGTCGTGACCGCGCAATATGGCGGCCGCATCATGTGGCTGGCCACGCTCTCCATCGCGCTACAGGCTTTCTACAACCTTGCCGTGATGCGCTATGCGCTGTACTGCGGCGAGCCGATCTTCGTAGGATTCTTTCGCACCGCGCCCGGCCCTGTGTTCTGGACGGTTTTTTACTTCCTGGCGGACCTCGGCGGCCTGTGGCCGTATCTGTCGTCCAATGCCGCGGTCCCGCTGGCCACGGTGCTGCTCGGCCGTCTGCCCACCGTGGCCGACGATGCACTCACCCGCGGCCTCAGCTATGCCATATTTCTGGCCTGCTTCGTGCCTTTGATCTTCGGGGGCAAGATTTACAACGCCCTGGAAAAAGTCATGGTCGTGAAGCTGGTGCTGGTGCTGGCGTACCTCGGTTTCACGGCCGTCGCACTGGTCAGCTGGCAAACCTGGGCGGAAATCATTTCGGGGCTGTTCCGTTTCGGCGCCCTGCCGGAAGGCCACTTCGACTGGGCTGTGCTGGCGGCCTTTGCGGCCGTGGCCGGCGCCGGCGGGCTGACCAACAGCTACTTCTCCAACTACGCGCGCGACAAGGGCTGGGGCATGGGCGCTCTGGTGGGCGCCATTCCCAGCGCGATCGGGGGTCGCTCCGTCCAGCTTTCCCACACCGGCATGGTCTTCGATCCCCAGGGTCCTGCGTTGGAGCGCTGGCGCGGCTGGCTGCGTCATATCCGCCGCGATCAGCTCGCCCTGTGGGTCCCGGGCTGCATCGCTGGCATGGCCTTGCCTGCGCTGTTCTCGCTGGAGTTCATCCGCGGCGCGCAGGTGGAAGGGCACGCTGCTGCGGCCATGACGGCCCAGGCCATTGCTGCGCGTCACGGCCCCGTGTTCTGGTATCTCACTTTGCTCTGTGGTTTCCTGGTGATGGCGCCCACGCAGGTCAGCCAGATTGACGGCATGTGCCGCCGTTGGACGGACGTCATTTGGACGGGCGTGCGGCGGTTGCACAAGCTGCCGGGCAACCAGGCCAAGTACGTCTACTACGCGATCCTCGTGCTGTACGCGCTTTGGGGCATGCTGGCGCTGCGGCTGACGCCGAATCCGCTGGTGCTGGCGGTGGCCAGCGGAGTGATGATGAACTTCGCCCTGGCTTTTTCGGCCTTGCACACCCTTTATGTGGACATGCGGTTGCTGCCGCCTCCGTTGCGCCCGGGATGGTTGCTCCGTTTTGGGCTGGTAGCCTGCGCGGCCTTCTACTTCGGCATTTCCGCCATTGCCTTCCGGCAACAGTGGCCGAAAGTCGCTGCCTGGCTCGGCTTGTAACTTCGCCGGCTCAGGGAAGGTCCTTCCATGCAGGCAGCGAGTAATTGGCCCGGTAATTGGATTCGTTGTAATGCGGATTTCGGATGGGCGCGTAAATCCGCTTGCCGGAGAAGGGCCGATCCTGCGTGTAGATCCATACGCGGCGGCTGTCCCAGACCACGATTTCATCGCGCGGGTCACCAGTCAGATCCAGGACGTTGAAGGCCAGATCGGGGTGGCCGTCGTCCGGGAACATGACCACGCGGCGCAGATGGCCATCTATCATGCCGCCTTCTTTGGGATTGGCCGAGAGCATGGCGAACTCCACTCCGTCCCCGCGCCAGTTCACGGGCAGAATGGGACTGCCAGTGTGAATCGGCTCGCCCTGCGCCAGAATGTTGCCCTCGTGATCGAACAGGGTTACGATTCCAGGATTGCGCCAGAAATTGATGGTCATCAGTTGCAGCCCGGGGACGTCGGCGCGGTATTTGGCGATGCTGGGACTCTGTGCGTGCCCGATGCGGATGTGCCGCAGGATCTGCCCCTTGAGGTCCAGCATGAGGAAACCTTCGTCGCTGGCAAACCAGTAGAGGCGCGGCGGGGCTTTCGGGTCGGGACTGAAGTTACCGGCAATGACGCCGTCGGCGTGATCTCGCAGCTTGTCGTGGCTCCACAGCAGCCGCCCGTCCGCACTGTACATCGCGTAACCGATGAACAGTTCCTCGCGCCCGTCCCCGTCTACATCGAGAGTGTACGGATAATGTCCGATGTTGGACCGGCCCTGCCAGAGTAAGTTCAAGTTATTGTCGAAAACCCAGAAATTGAGGTAACGATCCTTGATGAGTATTTCGCGCCGGGATCCCCGCCCCGTGAAATCGGCAAAATAAATCGAATCGCCGACCTCCAGCTCATAAGGCCGGACCTTGTTGTCCTTGGGCGCTTCAGGCATCCAGGCCCATTTCTTCAGCCGGCCCGTAGCGCCTTCCAGGATCTGGATTTTGAAGTCCTTGACCATGATGACTTCGTTCCGGCCATCGCCGTCAATGTCGTAGATCTGGAAGGGATTGTCGTGGGCGAGCACGTCGTTGTAAGGTTCAGGTCGCCCGATCTGCCATAGCACTTTGCCGTCCAGGTTCACGGCGGTCAGGCAACTGATGTGGGCGAAAGAGTTGTCCTGCACCTTGCGGATGTTCTGGGCGATGAGCATGTCCAGCCGCCCGTCGCCGTCCAGATCGCCAAAGCGCGCATTGCGGCCTGCGCCGAAGCCGGGCGTCTCGAACTTTTTCCACAGCTTGGGCTGGGGATTCTCGGCGCGCAGCCGCGCCAGCTCCGCCTCCCGGCGGTTGATGCGTTCCCGGATGGCGCGCGCCGTGGCCTCGGAAACGCTCACCCGGACGTCGGTGAAGCGCGCCGGAATGTTGGCCGTGATGCCGATGCGCCCGGCGGTGATCTCGGCGTCGCGGGCTTCGAGGACCAGTTTCCCGTCAATGTAAGCGCGAATCTCCGGGCCTTGATTCTCGACCCTCAGCGTGTAATAGCGCAGTGTGTCGTAACGGAAAGGCGCTTCGCCCAGGTTGCGCCACTCGGCCACGCGGAACTCTCGCTCCAGCGGGAGCCGCACGCGCAGGATGGCGCGATCGCCTCCGGTCAGCGCGAAAAGGTAATAGTGACGGTTGGTCTGATAGCGGAAGACGATCCCCGCCATCTCAGCCAGCGACAGCGGGCGCACCTTGACTTCCAGCGTGTAATCGAACCACTCGGGATCCCCGGTCACCAGCGTGGGATTCATGATGCGGCGCCAGGCATTGATCTCGTGCTGTTCGATATAAGTCTTGCCGTCTTCATCGCCTCCCGCCCAAGAGTCCGTGTGACAGATGGCGTTCTCCCAGGGATCCAGAGGGACGCCGCGGTGAGGCAGGTAGTGATATTCCTGGATGGCGTTGGTCAACTGCTTGATGGGTTCCGAGAGCACGCGCGGCGGCAGGCGACGGAAATCGTCCTGGAACAAATCCACCGCCAGGGCCGCGTTGCAAGCGATCGAGAGCAGGATTCCGCAAAGCCTCATAACTCCTCCGTTCGATCAGGCCCAGCTCCGCCTCGCGCCTCCGTCTTGCCTGCGATCTGCCATTCCGTGAAGGGCGAGCGGGCGCCGCGGACGCGAACGTCAATCAGGTACGGGACAGAAGCTTTCAGGGCTCGTCGCAGGGCGGCGCGCAGTTCCGCGACCGTCTCCACGTGCTCGCCCGCGCCGCCGCAGGCCTGCATCACGAGATCGTAACGCGTCGGGCGCAGCTCGCAGGCCACAGTGCGGTCGCTGGCCCCGGCGGCGCGCTGCAACTCGCGCTCGATGCCCCAGCCCGCGTCGTTGCCCACGATGATCACGACCGGCAGCCCGTGTCGCACCAGCGTGTCCAGCTCCGCCAGATAGAACCCCAAGGCGCCATCGCCGGTGATCAACACGACCGGCTCGTCCGGGTGCGCCAGCTTCAGCGCCACGGCGTTCGGCAAGGCAGCGCCGATGGTCCCCAACGGACCCAGTCGGATCCATCCGCCGCGGCGGCGGGCCGGCAAATACGCTCTACCCCAGTGACAGAAGTCTCCGCCGTCCCACGAGTAAAGCGTTTCGGGCGGCAAGGTTCGCTCCAGCTCCGCGAAGACCGCCAGCGGATGCATGAGCGGCTCGTCCTGCGCGGCCAGATTCTGAAGGTGCTGCCGCCATTGCCGCCGCAACTGGCGCACCCGTTCGAGCCAGGGCCGCGCCGCCCAGCGCCTCGCGCCCAGATGATCCAGAAAGGCGCGCAGGGTGGCGCGAACATCGGCGCACAGGCCCACCTCCAGACGGCGATTCATGCCCAGTTCGGGAGCGTGGATGTCCACCTGGATGAATCGCGCCGAGGGCGCGAACAGCCGCGGGCCGCCAAACGCCACGCGGTAATCGAGCCGCTTGCCCAGCACCAGGACCACGTCGGCCTCGCGGAAGGCAGCCAGCGCCGCCCGGTTCAGCGCGGGATCGGCATAGCCCATGGCCAGCGGGTGGTCGTCCGGGATGGTACCTCGCGCCAGCGTGATCGTCCACACGGGCAACTGGGTCTTTTCCACGAACTCGACGAGCTCATCTTCGGCCTGGGACCACCAGACGCCGCTGCCCGCGATCACCACGGGCCGTTCCGCTTTTTCGAGCAGGGCTAGGGCGCGCGCAACGTCCGCGCCGGAGGGAGCAGGTCGCGGCGGCGCCGGCGGTGCAGGGGTCGGCGTGACTTCGTCCGTCTGGGCTTCGAACAAATCCACCGGGATGGTCAGATGCGCCGGTCCCATGCGCCCCGCGACGGCCTCCGCGTACGCGCGTCCGAGGTAAAAGCCGAGGTCGGCGGCGCGCGGCGGCTGTGCAGCCCACTTCACGATGGGCCGGACGAGGCCGAGCTGGTCCAGCTCCTGGAAAGCCTGCCGGTCGGCGAGGCGCCACGCGCGCGCTCCGCTGACAGCCAGAAGCGGGCTTGCTGCCTGGAAAGCCGTCGCGATGCCGGTGACGGCGTTCGTGTGTCCCGGGCCGCCCGTTACCATGCCCAGAGCCGGCCTGCGATGCAGCCTGGCCCACACGTCTGACGCGTGCATCACGGCGGATTCGTGCCGCATGTCCACGATGCGGATGCCACAGCGCGCGGCCTCGAGCAGGACCGCGTTGAGGTGATCCCCCACCAGGGTGAAGATTTCGCGCAGGCCGAGCTCCTGCATGGCCCGCACGAACACTTCGGCGCCGCTTGGCATGGCGCACTCATCCTACTACAATCGCGTTTATGGTGCTCTTTGCCTTGCTCGCCCTGGCGGCTGCCCCTCAGCCTGACTTCGATCTGTTGCTGAAAGGCGGTCACGTCATTGACCCGAAGAACCGCATCAACGAGCGGCGCGACGTGGCCATCAAGGACGGTCGCGTCGCCGCCGTGGAACGCGATATCCCGGCTACTCGCGCGGTGAAAACCGTGGACGTAACCGGCTTCTACGTGACGCCAGGCTTGGTGGACATCCACGTCCACGTTTACGCCGGCACCGGAATGCGCAACGCCTATTCGGGCGACCTCAGCGTCTACCCCGACGGCCACACGTTCCGCAGCGGCGTCACGACGGTGGTGGATGCGGGCAGCTCAGGCTGGCGCAACTTCCCCGATTTCAAGGACCGCGTGATTGACCGGGCCCGCACGCGTGTGCTCGCCATGCTGAACATCGTGGGGCGCGGCATGGGCGGCGGCAAGATCGAGCAGGATACCTCGGATATGGACCCCAAGGCTACGGCAGAGACCGCCCGCCGATACAAGGACCTCGTCGTCGGCATCAAGACCGCACACTATGCCGCGCCGGACTGGACTGCGGTGGATCGCGCGATCGAGGCCGGACGGCTGGCTGGCCTGCCCGTGATGGTGGATTTCGGCAGCTTCTTGCCCGAGCGGCCTTTCCAGCAGCTCGTGCTCGAGAAACTGCGTCCCGGCGATATTTACACGCACACTTACCTTGCCGCTGTGCCCATGCTCGATGAAGAGGGACAGGTGCTGCCTTATCTGTTTGCCGCGCGCAAACGCGGCGTCATCTTCGATCTGGGCCACGGCGGCGGCAGCTTTGTGTTCCGGCAAGCGGTCCCGGCCATGCGGCAAGGATTCTACCCCGACACGATCTCGACCGACCTCCACGTGGGCAGCATGAACGCCGGCATGAAGGACATGCTCAACGTCATGTCGAAAATGCTCAACATGGGGATGGACCTGGAGGAGGTGATCCTCCGCTCCACCTGGCGACCGGCACAGGTGATCCACCGAGAAGAACTGGGGCACCTGACGCCGGGCGCGCCGGCCGATGTGACGGTCCTCAACCTGCGCTATGGCAGCTTCGGCTTCGTGGATGTCTATGGCGCGCGTCTGCGCGGCGACCGGAAGCTGGAGGCCGAACTGACGATTCGCGACGGGCGCGTGGTCTGGGATCTGAACGGCATCACGCGCACGGACTGGAACCGCCTGCCGCGGGACTACGGGCCGCAAACCGATCCGCGCTGGGATGGCACGATCGGCGGCGGTGCGCGTCCGCGCAAGTGAGTCCGCCCGCGGGCACACTCGTAATGGCCGCTATGTCCACGCGGAAGATACTGAGCTGATCAGGCTTCGCCTTCTTCGACGATCTCCAGCAACTCGATGTCGAACGTCAGATCCTTTCCTGCGAGGGGGTGGTTGGCGTCGAGGGTAATCGTGGTTTCGGTAACTGCGGTAACCAGCACGGGGGTGACGCGTCCGTCGGGGTGCTGAAGCTGGAGCCGGTCACCCACTTTGGGATCCAGCTCCGGAGGCACGCGGCGGCGATCCACCTCAATGACCAGGAAGTCGGCGTGCGGTCCGTAGGCCTCTTCCGCCGGCACCCTCTGGGTCTTGGTCTCGCCGGGGGACATGCCGATGACAGCGTTTTCGAAGCCGGGAATGAGCTGGCCGTCGCCGATGGTGAACTCCAGCGGCCCGCTGCGCAGCGAGGAATCGAACACCGTGCCGTCGTCCAGTCTCCCGGTGTAATTAACTCTGACAGTGTCGCCTAGTTTTGCTTGAGCCATGTTCGTCTGATGCCCAGGATTGGAGGTCGGATCCAAGGCGGGGCTTCTCGAAGTATAGCACGGTCGGCGCGCGGGTGCAGCGTTTCGCCGCCAGGCACGGAATTGACCCGAGGGGGTCGGCTCCGATACACTTTGAAATGCTGCCCGATGAGGGTTCATACGCCGGCCGCTCCCGAGGCGGTCGGACGGAGCGAGAAGCCGTAACGGAGGTTCATGCGTGTCAGAAGGGCGTAGCTTTATTTTCACGTCAGAGTCGGTGACCGAAGGGCACCCGGACAAGATGGCGGATCAGATTTCGGACGCCGTCCTGGACGCGGTGATGGAACAGGATCCCAACGGACGAGTGGCGTGCGAGGTGCTCGTCACCACGGGGATCTGCGTGGTGGCAGGCGAGATCACCACCACAGCCTCGCTGGACATTCCCAAGGTGGCTCGTGAGACGATTCGCGATATCGGCTACACGGACCCCTCCTACGGCTTCGACTGGCAGACCTGCGGCATTCTGAACATGGTGCAGCGGCAGTCGCCCGACATCGCCATGGGCGTAGACACCGGCGGCGCGGGCGATCAGGGTTTGATGTTCGGGTACGCCTGCGACGAGACGCCCGAGCTCATGCCACTGCCCATCATGCTGGCGCACAAGCTGGTGCGCCGCCTGAGTGAGGTGCGGCGCGCGGGCATCCTGGATTTCCTTCGCCCTGATGGCAAGAGCCAGGTGTCGGTAGAGTATGTGGACGGCGCACCCAAGCGCGTCACTGCCGTGGTGGTCTCCACGCAGCACAGTGACCGCGTGCCCATCGAGGAGGTTCGCGAGCAGGTCAAGCGTCACGTAATTGACGCGGTGATCCCGCCCGAGATGGTTGACAGCCGGACCAGGTACCACATCAACCCCACCGGGCGCTTCGTCATCGGTGGTCCTCATGGCGATACCGGACTCACCGGACGCAAGATCATCGTGGACACCTACGGTGGCATGGGACGCCACGGCGGCGGCTGTTTCTCCGGGAAGGACCCGACCAAAGTGGACCGTTCCGCTTGCTACATGGCGCGCTACATCGCCAAGAACCTGGTGGCGGCAGGCTTGGCGCGACGCTGCGAGGTCCAACTCGCATACGCCATCGGTGTAGCGGAGCCGGTATCGGTTGCCGTCACCACGTTCGGCACGGGAGCAATCCCGGACGAGCGGATCGTCGGGCTGATCCGCGAGTTCTTCCCGCTGACGCCAAGGGGTATGATCGAGCACCTGAAACTGCGGCGTCCGGTCTACCGCCGTACGGCTGCCTTCGGTCACTTTGGCCGTACCGAAGATACGTTCACCTGGGAAGCCACCGACAAGGCGGCGGCGTTGCGCGAGGCGGCGGGCCTGCGCGCGGCCAGCGTCGGTTAGTCAGGCAGGAAGGCGCCACAGAAGCGAGGCGATATGTCCACCAATCTTCCGAGTTCGGTTCCTTGCGATATCAAGGATCTCTCGCTGGCGGATGTGGGCAAGCGACGGATCGAGTGGGCGTTCCAGTCCATGCCGGTCCTCCAGCAGATCCGCAAGCAGTTCATCAAGGACCAGCCTCTGGCCGGCATACGGATCGCCGCCTGTCTCCACGTCACTACGGAGACGGCCAATCTCATGATCGCCCTGCGCGACGGCGGGGCCCAGCCCGTGCTGTGCGCCTCCAATCCGCTTTCCACCCAGGACGACGTGGCGGCCGCGCTGGTGCGGGACTACAACATTCCCGTTTTCGCGATCAAGGGCGAATCCAACGATACCTACTACGCTCACATCCTGGCTGCCCTCGAGCACCGTCCGCAGATTACCATGGACGATGGCTGTGATCTGGTGACTACGCTGCACACGCGCCGGCAGGACCTGCTGGAGGGCGTGCTGGGCGGCACCGAGGAGACCACCACCGGCGTCATCCGCCTGCGCGCCATGGCCAAAGACGGCGTGCTGCGCTATCCGGTGATCGCCGTCAATGACGCCATGACCAAGCACCTGTTCGACAATCGCTACGGCACCGGGCAGAGCACGGTGGATGGCATTATCCGCGCGACCAACATCCTGCTGGCGGGGCTGAATTTCGTGGTGGCCGGCTACGGCTGGTGCGGGCGCGGCGTGGCCATGCGGGCCCGCGGCATGGGCGCCAACGTGATCATCTGCGAGGTGGATCCCATCAAGGCCCTCGAAGCGCTCATGGACGGCTACCGCGTGATGTCCATGCTCGATGCGGCGGAAATCGGCGATGTCTTCGTGACCCTGACCGGCAACAAGAACGTCATCACGCGCGAGCATTTCGAGCGCATGAAGAATGGAGCCATCCTGGCCAACTCGGGACACTTCAACGTCGAGATTGATCTGGAGGCTCTGGGCCGCATGGCTTCCAGCCGTCGCCAGGTGAGGGAATTCGTGGAAGAATACGCCATGCGCGACGGCCGCCGAATCTACGTGCTGGGCGAGGGCCGCCTGATCAATCTGGCTGCCGCGGAAGGGCATCCCGCATCGGTCATGGACATGAGCTTCGCCAACCAGGCCCTCGCGGTCCAGTATCTGGTGGAAAATCACGCGCGGCTGGAAAAGCGCGTTTATCCGGTTCCTGAAGAACTGGATCGGCGGGTGGCGCGGATGAAGCTGGAGTGCATGGGCGTCAAGATTGACCGGCTCACGCCGGAGCAGGAGCGCTATCTGGCGACGTGGTCCGAAGGGACTTGACACCACTGGCGGCGAGGTGCAGGCTTGGCTGATCCTTCGCAGATTCGCAAGACCCTGGAGATCACGGTTCCCGCGGCGGAAGTCACCGAGGCCAGTGACCGCGCGGTGGCCAAGATCCAGCAGAAGGTGCATCTGCGTGGCTTTCGCCCGGGCAAGGCGCCCGCCAGCCTCATCCTGCGTCTGTATGCGGAGGAAATCCGCCGCGAGGTCCTGAACGAGCTGGTCCCCAAGTATCTGTTCCGGCGCGCGGAGGAGGAGGGTCTGGTCATCGTCGGGACGCCCGAGATCCGTGAAGTGCATTTCGCGCCCGGCGACCCGCTGCGCTTCACGGCCGAGTTTGAGGTGCAGCCGCAGTTCGAGCTGCTCGAATACAAGGGCATCGCCGTTCCCTATCAGGAGCCGGAGGTCACCGACGAGGATGTGGCGCGGCGCCTGGAAGAGCTGCGGCAGCAGAAGGCCGAACTGGTGACGGTGGAGCCTCGGCCCCTCGAAGACGGCGACTTTGCGGTTCTCGCCATCGAGAGCCTGGCCGGCGCGGATCCCCCCATCAAACAGGAGGAACTCACGCTGGAAATCGGCGGCGAGGACACCTTGCCTGCCTTCTCGGATAACCTGCGCGGGATGTCGCCGGGCGAGGAGAAGGAATTCGAGGTCCGCTACCCGGAGGATTACGGGCAGCCACGGCTGGCCGGGAAGACGGTCCGCTTCCGCGCCCGCCTCAAGGCTGTGCGGCGCAAGGAACTGCCCGAGCTCAACGACGAGTTCGCGCAGGACGTTGGCGATTATCTGAACTTGGAGGAGTTGCGCGAGGCGATCCGGCGAGCTTTGCTGATGGAACGGCAGGCGGCGGCGCGCGAGGAGGCGCAGAACAAGCTCGTGGAAAAGCTGGTGGACATGCACGACTTCCCTGTGCCCGAGGCCTACGTCGAGCGTCATCTGGAGTCGCAGGTTTTGCGCGCCATGGACCAGCTGGAGGCCCAGGGCCTGGATCCCGACAAGGTGGATTGGGAGGCCTGGAAGGCGGCACGGCGCGAACGCGCCATTCGCGACGTGAAGGCCTCGTTGATCCTGGAGAAAATTGCCGACCGCGAGGGCATTTACGCCACCCAAGACGAGGTGGACCGCGAGGTTCAGCGCATCGCCCGGCAGGAGCGCCAACCGGTTGCCGCCGTGCGCATGCGGCTGGAAAAGCAGGACGCGCTGCGCCGCATCGCCCACCACATCCGTACCGAGAAAACACTGGCTTTCCTGTTCGAGCACGCCACCAAGACCACGGGCGATTGAACGCCGCCCGGTGTGGCTGGTCCGTCTGCCGATTGCAGTAAAATAAGCAGAGCGGCGCACGTCGAGCTGCACGACAGGTTTGGATTCCTTCTTGCAACGACCCGAACAGCCGTTCCATCAGCATTGCCACAGGAGGACTGGGATGAACGCCACCGCAGCGGGCGTGTTCATGGCGCTGGTTCTTTGCGGATCCCTGGCTGCGCAGGCGCAGCAACAGCCCGCCCCGCGCGAGCCCGAGGCGGCCAAGCCGGCGGGCGAAGCCGCGCGCGAATCTCTGGCGGAGGCCCCGCCGGCGGCCGTGGACCCGCGGACTTACATCATCGGCCCCGAGGACATTCTCCTCATCCGGGTCTGGCGGGAGCCCGAACTTTCAGGGCTGGTGACCGTGCGTCCCGACGGTAAGATCACCTTGCCCTTGATCGGCGACATCCAGGCCGCCGGCTTGACGCCGGACAAACTCGACGCCGCCGTAACCGCGGCGTTCTCAAAATACATCAACAACCCCGATGTGATCGTCTCGGTACAGGCAGTTCGCAGCAAGCGTTACTACGTTACGGGGGAGGTCAATCGTCCCGGAGCCTATCCGCTGGTGACGCCGGTTACCGTGCTGGAGGCTCTTACCCTCGCCGGCGGCTTCCGCGAGTTCGCCAACAAGAAAAACATCACGATCCTGCGCGGCAACCAGCGCATCAAGTTCAATTACAACGACGTGATCAAGGGCAAGAACCTTTCCCAAAACATTGTTTTGCAGCACGGGGACTATATCATCGTTCCCTGAAGGCAGCTTCAGCAGGCGAGGCGAATAACCGATAAGAGGATTGAGGGATGCAGCCGCCCGGGGAAGCTCTCACGGTAGAACGAAGGCCACTGGATCTGGAAGATTATCTGGAAATCGTTCGCCGCAACAAGGGGTGGCTGGCAGGGCCGGCTTTTGCGGGCCTGGTGGTGGCGGTGGTCGTCGCTTTCTTGTGGCCGGATACTTATGTGTCGGAGGCCACGATCCAGGTCACCCCCCCGCAGGTACCGCAGCAACTGGTCCCCTCCAACGTGACGATGGAAATTTCCCAGCGCATCAGCGCTATGGCTTCCAACATTCTCAGCCGGCCCACCCTCATCAACATCATCCAGACGTATAACCTTTACCCGCGCGAGCGGGCTCGCCTGCCGATGGAGGACATCATCGAGCAGATGCGCACCCGGGACATTCGCATTTCCCCCGTGACGCGGCTTTCCACGGCGGCCCGGGACCGAGCCTCGGTGTTCCGGATTTCTTTCGCCTACCCCAATCGCTTCTTGGCCCAGAAGGTGGCCGCCGATCTGGCCGGGCGCTTCATCGAAGAGAATATCCGCACCCGCTCCAGCCAGTCCGTGCAGACCACGGAATTTCTCAAAGACCAGCTCCAGCAAGCCAAGAAGGAGCTGGACGAGTGGGAAAACAAGCTGGCCGAGTTCCGCGTGCGCAACAGCGGGCGCTTGCCGGACCAGTTGGATCGCAACTTCAACGCCATCCGGGCGTTCGAAACGCAACTGGCAGGCATCAATGACGCCATCAATCGCCTGGTGCAGGAGCGGCTGATGCTGGAGTCGCAAATCCGCATCCTCCGGGACCAGATTGCGTCCATCGGCCCGGCACAGGAAGCGGCGGAAGCGCCCGTGCGTCGCGAGCGCCTGGCTGAAGTCGAGCGCCAGATCGTCGCGCTGGAGACGGCCCTGGTGGGTATGCGGGAACGCTATCGGGATGATCACCCGGACGTGCAGCGGTTGCAGCGCCAACTGGAAGGGCTACGCAAGAACCGCCAGGCCTTGCTGGCTCAGGAGGCGCCGGCGAAGACGGAACAGCCGGGGACCCGCGCCCTGCGCCCCGAACAACTCAAAGCACTGAGGGAAGCCGAGGCCAACATCGCCCGTTTGCAGAGCCAGATCGAGGCCAAGAATCTGGAGATCGAAGCCAAGGTCAAAGAACAGCAGCAAATCCAGCGGCTAATCAAGCAATACCAGAGTTACATCGAGAGCAGTCCTCTGGTGGAGCGCGATTACGCCGAGCTGACGCGCAACCGCGATCTGGCCCGGGCCCGCTACGAAGATCTGAGCAAGCGCGCCGCGGCCTCGGAGATGGCGACGGACCTGGTCGCCCGGGGCCAGGGGGACAAGCTGGAGCTGCTCGAACCTGCGTCCCTGCCCGAGCGCCCGGCCAAGCCGAATCGTCTGCTCATTATCGGAGCGGGCCTCGGGATAGGCCTCATGCTGGGAGTTTTCGCAGTGGGCGTGCGCGAGATGAAAGATACGTCGCTGAAAACCCTCAAGGACGTGCGCGCCTACACCAAGCTGGCGGTGCTGGCCACGATCCCGTTGCTGGAAAACGACCTGGTTTTGCAACGCAAGCGGAGGCTGCGCTGGCTCGCATGGTCGGCGGCATCCTTGGTGGGCCTGGCAGCCATGGCGGGTTCGGTGCTGTATTATTACTCGAATCGTTCCTGAAACTGGATGTGCGCAAGGCAGGGTAAATGAGCCGGGTTCACGATGCGTTGCGAAAGGCTGAACAGATGGCGGGCGAGACCAGACCGCCGGTGCAGCCTGCCCCCGGCGCCGAGCTGGCAGGCGCTTCGGGAGTCATTCCCGCAGCCGGATTTCTCGAACTGCTCGAAGAGGTTCCTTTCCGGCCCGCCCCGGAAGCTTTACTGATTGATCTGGCCCGACCGCACGCGCCGCCGGCCGAAGAGTTCCGAAGTTTGCGCACCCGCCTGAACCACTTGCAAAAGCTCCAGCCCCTGCACGCCATCGTGATCACCAGTCCTTCCCCCGCCGAAGGCAAATCTTTCGTGGCGGCCAATCTGGCCATCTCGCAGGCGCAGTTGAGCGATCAGTACACGTTGTTGGCGGATTGTGACCTCCGGCGCCCTGTGATCCACAGTCTCTTCCAGATCCCTCGCAGTCCCGGGTTCACCGACTTCCTGCTCGGCAACGCGCCCCTGCAAGCAGTCATCAAGCGCGTGGCAGGTATGAATCTGTGTCTGATGCCTGCGGGCAGCATGGTCAAGAATCCTCTCGAACTGCTGAATCTGCGCCAGGTGCGCGTGCTCTTCCGGGAGCTGCCCAAACTGTTCAACTGGGTGATTCTGGACAGCCCGCCCCTGCTGTTTTCCGCCGATGCGAATCTGCTGGGCACGATCGCCGATGGCACCCTGCTGGTGGTGCGGATCCGGCAAACCACGATTGACACGGTGGCGCGCGCCATGCAATCACTGTGCGAGAACAACGTGATCGGCGTGGTGGTCAACGGCGCGCGCGCCGGCGAGCTTTACAGCAAGTACACCTACTACTATTCGAGCTACGGTTACCGCGAGCGCGAATCCGAGACCGAGGACGCCGAGACGCCGGCGGATTCCGGGGGCGAGAGCCAGAGTTGACCTCTCGCCGGCCTCGGGGTCGGGCCTCAGCGCTTGACGATCGGACGCAGCGGCCTCACGTAAATGGAACGGAACGCGACCGGCCCGTGATCCCCCTGAAGCATGATCGGGTTGGTGGGCGCCTCGGGGATCGGCATGTGAGCGCGCGTCGGGCCGTCTACCTCCACGTCCTGCTGCACCAGAAGACCGTTGTGGAGCACGCGGATGAAGCGCGCATTCTCGATCTTGCGACCCGAGGCGTCGAAGCGCGGGGCGCGGAACCAGATTTGAAACGACTGCCATTCGCCCGGACGCCGGCTGGCGTTGCGCAACGGCGGTGAGCCGCCCACCCCCTTGCCGTCAATCCAGCGATGATAAATCGCGCCGCAATCGGAGGTCCTCATGGGCTCGGGCGAGCCCCAACTGTCGAAGATCTGTACTTCATAAAGGCCGTGCAGGTAGACGCCCGAGTTGGAGCCTTTGGCCAGCATGAATTCCAGATAGAGTTCAACGTCGCCGAATTTTTCGTCCGTGACCAGGTTGACGGTGCGGCCGTTGGGTCCGTTGATCAGGCGGTCGCCCGGAATGGGGACGGCGAACAAGCGCGTGGGCGCCAGCAGCGGTTCCCATCGCACGCCGCGCGTGGTCATCCACTCGTTGGGAATTTTGGCGTCCTGCGAATGCCAGCCCGAGAGATCCCGCCCGTTGAACAGCGGCCTCCAGCCGTCCTCGAGCAGGAAGGGCGGGTCCCCGTGAGGCTCGCCATCGTTGAGTTCGGGCAGTTTCTGCGCCGGGGCCACCAGGCCGATCAACGCCGGCAAGCAGAGAATCCACGATAGCTTTCGCATGGTGATATTGTGCCGCAGCGCCGGCCGCTTCGTGGGAAGGGAGCGCTTCAGACCACGGTTTCCCGCGGGGCGTGGATTTCCTGCAGGCTCCAGACGCGGATGGGATCGCGCCGGCGGGAGGTCACGGCTTCGGCAACGGCGCGCGCCGCGCTGATCGTTGTGATGCAGGGAATGCGGTAGGCCAGTGCGGTTCGCCGGATGGCTTTCTCATCCGAGAACGAATGCGCGCCGGCGGGCGTGTAGATCACCAGTTGCACGGCGCCGGCCTTCATCAGATCCACGCCGTTGGGCCGGCCTTCGTTTACTTTGAACACCGTGCGGCAATTCAGGCCCGCCGCCCGCAGCGCCGCCGCAGTGCCGCGCGTGGCGTAGAGCGCGAAATCGAACTGCGCGAGCGTCCGCGCCACTTCCACCGCTTGCGGCTTGTCTCGGTCGTTCACGCTGATGAAGACCGCGCCGCGGTCAGGCAGCGGCACTCCGGCGCTCAATTGCGCCTTGGCGAATGCCTCGCCGAAGTTTTCGCCCACGCCCATGACTTCGCCCGTGGAGCGCATTTCGGGCCCCAGCGCGGGATCTACGCCCGGGAACTTGGTGAAGGGGAACACAGGCGATTTCACGAAAAACTGCGGCACGGGCAGGACCCCGGAGACCTGGCCTCCGGTCAGATGCGCGAAGTCCTTGAGCTTGCCGCCCAGCATCAGCCCCACGGCGATTTTGGCCAGCGGCACGCCGGTCGCCTTGCTTACGTAGGGCACCGTGCGCGAGGCGCGCGGGTTGACTTCCAGCACATAGACCGTGCCGTTCTTGATCGCGTACTGTACGTTCATCAGACCGACCACGCGCAGGGCGCGCGCCAGTCGAACGGTGTATTCCTCGATGGTGCGCAACTGCTCGCTGCCGATGGAGATGGCCGGCAGCACGCAGGAGGAGTCGCCCGAGTGCACGCCTGCTTCCTCGATGTGCTCCATGATGCCCGCGATCAGCACGTCATCGCCGTCAGAGAGTGCGTCCACGTCCACTTCGAGCGCATCTTCGAGGAAGCGGTCAATCAGCACGGGTCGCTCCTGGCTGAAGATGACCGCCTCCTGCATGTAGCGGCGCACGGTTTCTTCGTCGTAAGCGATCACCATGGCGCGCCCGCCCAGCACGTAGGAAGGACGCACGAGCACGGGATAGCCGATGCGTCGCGCAATGGCGCAGGCTTCCTCGACACTGGTGGCTGATCCGTTGGCGGGCGCCGGGATACCCAGCCGCTCAAGCAAGGCGCCGAACAGCTTGCGGTCTTCAGCCAGATCAATGGACTCGGGATCCGTTCCGATGATGGGCACGCCGGCGCGTTTCAGTGGCAACGCCAGGGTCAGCGGAGTCTGGCCGCCGAACTGCACGATCACCCCGTGCGGTCGCTCGGTCTCGTAGATGTTGAGCACTTCTTCCAGCGTGAGCGGCTCGAAGTAAAGCCGGTCGCTGGTGTCGTAGTCGGTCGAGACCGTCTCCGGGTTGCAGTTGACCATGATGGACTCGATGCCGAACTCGCGCAGCGCGAAGGAGGCATGGCAGCAGCAGTAGTCGAATTCGATTCCCTGACCGATCCGGTTGGGGCCCGCGCCCAGGATCATGACTTTGCGCCGCTCGCCCGGCTCGGCTTCGCACTCGCCTTCGTAGCTCGAATACAGGTAAGGCGTAAAGCTTTCGAACTCGGCGGCGCAGGTGTCCACGCGGTTGAAGACGGCGCGAATGCCCATCTCCAGCCGGCGCCGTCGCACCGCCAGCTCGTCGGTCTTCCACATGCGGGCCAGGGCGCGGTCGCTGATGCCGTCGCGCTTGGCCTGCCGCATCTTTTCGGGCGTGATCGTTTCCAGGCTTTCCTGCTCGAGCTCGGCCTCCAGCTGGACGGCCTCGCGCACCTGCTCCAAGAACCACGGATCAATGGCCGTCATCTCGTGAACCTGCTCGACCGTGTAGCCCTTGCGGAAGGCGAAGCGCACGTAGTTCAGGCGATCCGGATTCGGCGTGATGAGCTTTTGCGGGATCAGGCTTTCGTCATAGGTTTCGGCGGACGGCGAGCGCCCGGTTTCCAGACTCCGCATGGCCTTGGCCAGCGCCTGTTTGAACGTGCGCCCGATAGCCATGACCTCGCCCACCGACTTCATCTGCGTGCCCAGCACAGGCTCGGCGCCGGGGAACTTTTCAAACTGCCAGCGCGGGATCTTCACCACCACGTAGTCAATCGTGGGCTCGAAACAGGCCGGCGTCTTGCGCGTGATGTCGTTGGGAATCTCGTCCAGCCGATACCCCACGGCCAGCTTGGCGGCGATCTTGGCGATCGGGAAGCCTGTCGCCTTGGAGGCCAGCGCCGAGCTGCGCGAGACGCGCGGATTCATTTCGATGATCACCATGCGCCCGGTGCGCGGATGGATGGCGAATTGCACGTTCGACCCGCCGGTATCCACGCCAATCTCGCGCAGGCAGGCCAGGGCGGCGTCGCGCATCATCTGGTATTCCCGGTCGGTGAGCGTTTGCGCCGGAGCCACGGTGATCGAATCGCCCGTGTGTACGCCCATGGGGTCGAAGTTCTCGATGGAGCAGACCACGATGGCGTTGTCCGCCAGGTCGCGCATCACCTCCAGCTCGAACTCTTTCCATCCCAGGACACTTTCCTCGATGAGGACTTCGTGCACGGGCGAGATGGCCAGACCGCGCTCCAGCAGCTCGACCAGCTCCTCGCGATTGTAGGCGATGCCCCCGCCGGTGCCGCCCAGGGTGAAGCTGGGGCGCAGGATCACCGGATAGCCGATGCGCTGGGCGAATTCCACCCCGTCGGCCACGTTGTTGACCAGTTGCGACTGCGGCACTTCGAGGCCGATCTTGCGCATCGCATCCTTGAACAGCAAGCGGTCCTCGGCCTTCTTGATGGCCTCCAGCTTCGCGCCGATCAGCTCGACGCCGTAGCGTTCCAGCACGCCCGCTTCGGCCAGCTCCACGGCCAGATTCAGGCCGGTCTGGCCGCCCACGGTGGAAAGCAGGGCATCCGGGCGCTCGCGCTCGATGATCTTTTCGACGAAAGGCAAGGTGAGCGGCTCGATGTAGGTCCGGTCGGCCAGCCCTGGATCGGTCATGATCGTGGCCGGGTTCGAGTTGACCAGGATGACCTCATAGCCTTCGGCCTTGAGGGCCTTGCAGGCCTGGGTGCCCGAATAGTCGAACTCGCACGCCTGGCCGATGACGATGGGGCCGGAGCCGATGATCAGGATGCGGTGCAGGTCGTTGCGACGGGGCATCGGCTCGTCAAACCTCCCGCGGACGCGCGCTGAATTCCTCCATCAGGCGCACGAACTCGTCGAACAGGTAAAGCGAATCGTGCGGCCCCGGGGCTGCCTCCGGGTGATATTGCACGCAGAAGACGGGTTCCCGGCGGTGCCGGAAGCCTTCCAGGGTGCCGTCGTTGAGATTGAAGTGGGTCAGTTCGATGTCCGCCGCCGGCAGCGAATCCGGATCCACAGCGAAGCCGTGATTGTGCGAAGTGATCTCGACGCGGTTGGTCAGGCGGTTGATCACGGGATGATTGGCGCCGCGGTGGCCGAATTTCAGTTTATACGTTCTGCCCCCGAAGGCCAGTCCCAGAAGCTGATGGCCCAGGCAGATTCCGAAGATGGGTTTGCGCCCGATGAGCCGGCGAATGTTGGCTACCTGGCGCTGGAGCGGTTCCGGATCGCCGGGGCCGTTGGAGAGGAAGATGCCATCCGGCCGCAGCGCGAGCACGTCTTCGGCCGGCGTCAGCGAAGGCACCACGGTGACGCGACAGCCGGCGTGAACCAGGCGGCGGAGGATGTTGCGCTTGATGCCGAAATCGTAGGCCACCACATGAAAGCGCGGCTCCGCAGGACGGCCCACGCGCTCCGAGGGCGAACAGGGGACGACGCCGCGCTCCCACGTATACGTGGTGGGGGTGGAGACTCCGGTTGCCAGATCCAGTCCGGCCATCGGCGGGATGCTGCGCGCCTTCTCCACCAAGGCTTGCGGGTCCGCGGGCACGCCCGAGAGCACCCCGCGCATCGTGCCGCGCGTTCGCAGACGTCGCACCAGCGCTCTGGTGTCCACGCCGCTGATCACCGGGATGCCGTGCCGGCACAGAAAGCTCCGTGCTTCTTCCTCGGCTCGCCAGTTGCTGGCCACCGGAGAGAACTCGCGCACCACCAGGCCCTCGATGTACGGGCGGGCAGCCTCATTGTCCTCCGCGTTGGCGCCGTAGTTGCCGATGTGCGGGTAAGTGAGGACGACGATCTGGCCGGCGTAGGAAGGATCGGTGAAGATTTCCTGGTAACCGGTGATGGCCGTGTTGAAAACGACCTCGCCGGATCGCTCCACAGCCGCACCAAGACTGGCGCCCTCGAAGACCGTTCCGTCTTCCAGGGCGAGGATCGCTTTGCTCAATCGAGGAATCCTCCCGCGGAACGCGCTGTTTCTTTCATTGAACCATCCCGTGACCTCCCGCTTCAACCCGTGGAGTATACTGTCCGGGGTTATGACGCGGCGGAGCTTCCTTGGCTGTTGTCTGGCCGGCGGCGCCTGGCGCGGATTCGCTGCCAGCGGGCGTCCCAATTTCGTGTTCATTCTGGCTGACGATCTGGGATGGGCGGACACCACGCCTTACGGCGCTGATCTGCACGAGACGCCCAATCTGGAACGGCTGGCCCGGGAGGGAGTGCGCTTCACGCGCGCGTACGCAGCTTCCCCCGTTTGCTCGCCCACGCGCGCCTCGATCCAGACGGGAAAGTATCCCGCGCGGCTGCGCATCACGATCTGGCGCGAGGCCGCGTTGCGCGGTCCGGAACGGCGGGCGGTAATTACGCCGGCGGTGGCCGCTGATCTGCCCCATGAAGAGGTGACGATCGCCGAAGTGCTGCGCGAGGCCGGCTACTTCACGATCCACATCGGCAAGTGGCACCTGGGCGGCGCCGAGCATTACCCGGAAACGCAGGGCTACGACGTCAACATCGGCGGCAGTGTGTGGGGCGCCCCGGCCACTTATTTCTGGCCTTACCGCGGGCCCTTCGGGCAGGCAGGGGAGTATCGCTACGTGCCGGGCTTGCATCTGGGGCGGTCTGGCGAATACCTGACCGACCGTCTCACTGACGAAGCGCTGAAGATGATGGAGGCGGCCGCGGGACGTCCCTTCTTCCTGAATCTTTGCTACCACACGGTCCACACGCCCATTGAGGGCAAGCCGGAGCTGGTGGAGCATTACCGCCGCCGGATTGCGCCGGGGCTGCATCACCGCAACGCTGGCTACGCCGCCATGGTGCGATGCCTCGACGAGAACGTGGGTCGCCTGCTGCGCTATCTGGATGAGCGCGGCCTCGCCGCCAACACGGTAGTCATTTTCACCTCCGACAACGGCGGCTACATCAACGTCTGGCGCGGCGAGCAGGTCACGGACAATTACCCGCTGCGCTCGGGCAAGGGGTCACTTTACGAGGGCGGCATCCGCGTGCCTTTGATCGTCCGCGCTCCCGGCTGCGCTGCGGGCCGCACCTGCGAGGAGCCGGTCTGTTCCACCGACTTTTATCCGACCATGCTCGAGCTGGCCGGGCTGAAGGGCGACCCGAAACACAACGCCACTGTGGACGGCATTAGTTTCGCGAAGCTGTTGCGACGGCCCGAGGAACGGCTCGAGCGCGACGAGCTGTATTTCCACTACCCGCACTACTACGCCACCACCACGCCCGTGAGCGCGATCCTGCGCCGCGAGGGCGGTCGCCAGTGGAAGCTGCTGGAATACTTCGAGGGCGGGCGCGTCGAGCTGTACGATCTGGCCGGCGATCCGGGCGAGCAGCGCGACCTGGCGCAGCAGTTCCCCGACGTCGTCCGGCGATTGCGAGAACGCCTGCACGCCTGGTGGAAGCAGGTCGGGGCGCCTTTGCCCACCCCCAATCCCGAAGCTCGCCCCGCAGCGAATTAGTTTACGCGGGCGTGAAGAGCATCTGCTCGACGAAGATTTCCTGGAAGTCTGGATCCGCCGCCAGCGAGATGTGCTCCACACGGCGGCGCACCTGCTCGAACACGTCCGTACCCTGCTCGATGAGGAAGAGCGCCATCTTGGCGCCGAGCAGGGCGGTGTTGCCTGCGGGCACGATGCGCTCTTCGGGGAGTTCCAGCAGCCCGATGCGGCGGGCGCTCGTGCGGTTGATGTAGTTGCCGAAAGCGCCGGCGAGATAGAGGCGCGAAACCTCTTCGGGTCTGCGTCCGAGACGGCGCAGCACGATGCGCACGCCTGCGGCGATCGCCGCTTTGGCGAGTTGCAGCTCGCGAATGTCTTTCTGTGTAAGAACCACGGGCGGGCAGAGCTGCCAGGCCTCACCGTTGCACAGCAGGCGGCCCCGCTCATCCAGCAGGCCCGTCTCCAGCGCGACCGCGGCTGCGTCCACCAGGCCGCTGCCACAGATGCCACGCGGCTCCGTGTGGCCCAGCACGCGGCACTCGATGCGTCCGTCGCGCAGCAGGACTTCCGCGATGGCTCCCGTGGCCGCCCGCATGCCCCAGCGGATGCGTCCCCCTTCGAACGCCGGACCGGCCGCAGCAGAGGCGCAGACCGCGCCGGCGCGGGAACCGAACACGATTTCGCCGTTGGTGCCGAGGTCCATCAGGCCGACGAGCCGGTCGCTTTCCAGCAGTCGCGTGGCCAGCAGGCCGGCCAGCACGTCGCTGCCCACGAAACCACCCAGGCAGGGCAGGAAGAAGACGGGCGGATTGCCGTTGAGTCCCCAGCCCAGTTCGCTCGTCTGGAACATTTCGAGCCCATCGTGTTTCGGCTGGAAGGGCACGTGGGAGAGCGGTTCTACGTCTCGCCCGGCAAACAGGTGGTGCATGGGCGTGTTGCCGACCAGGACTACGCGGCGCAGCTCGCGACCGGCCGCCAGCTCCTCGGCCATGCGTCCCACTTCGCGCCGGATCGCATCGCGCAACCGGATGAGGCCACCGGGCGTGAGCGCATACTCGATGCGGCTCATCACATCGGCGCCGAAAGCGGCCTGAGGATTCAGGGCGGTGCGCACGCCCAGCACGCGACCGCTGGCCAGATCCACGAGCTGCGCGACCAGAGTGGTTGTGCCCACGTCCACGGCGATCCCCAGACCCTCGGACGCCGTGAACTCGAACGGCGTGTCGTCGGCCAGGATCGCGGTCTCCCACTGGCCAACCTCCAGCGTGAGCGGGCCTTCGGCGCGCGCGTGGCAGCCCAGGCGCCAGCCGGCCGCCAGTTCGGAATCGCTGAAAGCCTGGCGGTCGGCCTCCGTGACCGGAAGGGAACCTTCGAGCACGCGGACACGGCAACGCTTGCACAAGCCGCGACCGCCGCAAGGAAACTCGACGCCCCAAGCGAAAAGTGTGTCCTTGAGAAGGGCGCCGCGCTCGAGCGCGAGTTCGCGGCCCAGGGGATGAAGCCGGATGCGGACTGGTTCGCTCACGGGTGGCGCGTCGCCGGCGGCTTCATTCCGTGAAGAAATTGCCCATTCGCCGGAACTTTTCGAAGCGCTGCTGAACGAGCTCTTCCGGGCTCAGCGGCGCCAGCTCGTCGAGCGCCCGGCGCAGGGTCTCGCGCAGGAGTGCTGCGGCTGCATCCCAGTCGGTGTGGGCGCCCTCGCCGGGCTCGGGAATGATGCCGTCAATGAGTCCCAGACGGAGCAGGTCCTGCGCAGTCAGCTTGAGGGCGGCCGCGGCGCGCTCGGCCAGTTTGGCGTCCCGATAGATGATGGCCGCGCAACTTTCCGGCGAAATGACGCTGTAAATGGCGTTCTCCATCATGTAGACGCGGTTGCCCACGCCCAGAGCAAGGGCGCCGCCGCTACCGCCCTCGCCGATGCAGATGGTGACGATGGGGGAACGCAGGCGGGCCATCTCGCGCAGGTTCGTGGCAATCGCCTCGGCCTGGCCGCGTTCCTCGGCGTCAATGCCCGGATAAGCGCCCGGGGTGTCGAGCAGGGTCAGGATGGGCCGCCCGAACTTGGCCGCGAGCTGCATGACGCGCAGGGCCTTGCGGTAGCCTTCGGGCTTGGGCATGCCGAAATTGCGGTAGAGCTTTTGTTTGGTGTCACGTCCCTTTTGCTGGGCCGCGATCATGATGGGGCGGCCCTCGAAGAAGCCCATGCCGCAGACGATCGCGGGATCGTCGCCAAAGCGCCGGTCGCCATGAATCTCCTGGAAATCCGTAAACAGGCGCTGGATGTAATCGAGGGAATGCGGGCGCTTGGGATGACGCGCCAGTTGGACGCGCTGCCAGGCGATGTTGGTTTCCGGAGCGCCGGCGCCCGGCGCTTGCGCTGCTGCGTCACTCATGGGGGAATCCTCGCTCATGCGGGGTCTTCACTGCGCGAGTACCTCCAGGGCATCGGGACCGCAGATGCGCTCCACCTCCTGCTGGAACTCGCGATCGGGCCGCACCTTCTGCGTAATATCCAAGATTACCGAAAAGTCGCGAGGCCGTTCCAGTCGCAGCCGCACTTCGGTGGGACCGGGCTTGCGCTCGAACAGGCGTGCCAGGGCCTCCGCAGCCTCGCCCTCGGAATTGGCCGCCAGCGGGACGCGAATGGAAATCAACGAGGGCAGGGCAGGACTGGCTACCGCCAAGGGGATGAGTTCCTGGACGGAGACCTTGGGCGGCCCGCCTTCCTCGGGCAGCGCCGTGCCGCGCACGAGCACGGCCTCACCGTCGTTGAGTTCGGCGCTCAGCCGCTCGTAGTACTGTCCGAACACGACCAAGTCCACGGAACCGTACAGGTCCTCCAACTGGGCCGACGCCCAAGGGCGTCCCTCGCGTGAGCGCCGCCGCTGCACGCCGCTGAGCAAGCCGCAAATGGCGACCGGCGTGCCGCGTTCCACTCCTTCCAGAGTTTCGCTGGTGTGCGTGGCCAGTTCGCGAATCTTCTCCGCGTACTGCTCCAGCGGGTGGCCGGTCACGTAGAAGCCCAGCACCTCTTTTTCGAAAGCGAGCTTCTGCGCCGGCTCCCACTCGGGCACAGGAGGCAGAGGCTTCTCCTCGACCTGCTGGTCCTGCCAGCCGGCGAACAGGGCCGCCTGGCCGTTGAGCCGGTCACGCCAGGCGCGCTGGCCCGCTTCCATCGCGCTGTCCAGCGCGGCGAGCAACTGGGCGCGGCGCCCGCCCAGTGAGTCCATCGCGCCGGCCTTGATCAGATTCTCGAGCACGCGGCGGTTCAATGCGCTCAGGTCCACGCGCTCGCAGAAGTGATAGAGGGAACGGAAACGACCCACCTCCCGCCGCGCGGCCAGGATGGCCTCCACGGAGTTGTGGCCGAGATTCTTGATCGCGCCCAGGCCGAAGCGGATCGCATCGCCATCCGGCGTGAAGCTCCACTCGCTGGTGTTCACGTCCGGCGGCAGCACGCGGATGCCCATTTCCCGGCACTCGTTGATGTAGCGGACCAGCTTGGCGCTGTTGCCGGCTTCGGAGGTGAGCAGCGCGGCCATAAAGTAGACCGGATAGTGAGCCTTCAGATAGGCGGTGATGTAAGCCAGATAGGCATAAGCCGCCGAGTGGGATTTGTTAAACCCGTAGCCGGCGAACTGCTCCATCAGATCGAACAGTTTCTCCACTTTTCGCCGCGGATAACCGCGAGCCACCGCCCCGCGGATGAAGCGTTCGCGCTGCGCGGCCATTTCCTCGGGCTTCTTTTTTCCCATGGCGCGGCGCAGGATATCGGCCTCGCCCAGCGTGTATCCCGCCAGCTTGTGGGCGATCTGCATGACCTGCTCCTGGTAGACGATGACGCCGTAGGTTTCCTCCAGGATGTCTTTCAGTTCGGGCAACTCATAGACCACGGGGCGGCGGCCGTGTTTGCGCTCGATGAAATCGTCCATCATCCCGCCCTGGATGGGGCCCGGGCGATACAGGGCGTTGAGCGCGATCAGATCCTCGAAGCGGCTGGGCTGGGCGCGGCGCAGCAAGTCGCGCATGCCCGCGGATTCGAACTGGAAGACCCCGCTGGTGAGGCCGCGGGAGAAGATTTCGAAAGTTTTGGCGTCGTCGAGGGGCAGCTCTTCCAGGACCAGCTTCTCGCCGCGGTGGATTTCGATCAGGCGCAGGGCTTCGTGGATCAGGCTGAGGGTGGTCAGCCCGAGAAAATCCATTTTGAGCAGGCCGAGCTGCTCCAGTCCCTGCATGTCGAACTGAGTAACAATTTCATCCTTGTTTGTTTTATAGAGCGGGACCAGCTCCTTGAGCGGCACGGGCGAGATCACCACCCCGGCGGCGTGCACGGAGGCGTTGCGCGCCAGGCCTTCCAGCCGGCGGGCGGTCTCAATCACTTCGGCAATCCGCGGGTCTTTGGCGGCGGCCTCGGCCAGCGCCGGCTCCAGGCGCAGGGCTTCGTCCAGCGTGATGTTGAGCACGTTGGGCACGAGCTTGGTGATCCGGTCCACTTCCGCGTAGCTCATGTCCAGCGCGCGTCCCACGTCCTTGATTCCGGCGCGCGCGCCCAGCGTGCCGAAGGTGATGATTTGCGCCACGTGATCGCGTCCGTATTTCTCCGTGACGTACTGGATCACCTCGCCGCGGCGGTAGGTGCAGAAGTCAATGTCAATATCGGGAAGGCTGATCCGCTCGGGGTTGAGAAAGCGCTCGAACAGCAGCCCGTACTGGAGCGGATCAATATCAGTGATGCCCATGGCGTAGCTGACCAGGCTGCCGGCGGCGGATCCGCGGCCCGGTCCTACCGGGATGCCCCGCGAGCGGGCGAAGCGGATGAAGTCCCAGACGATCAGGAAGTAGCTGGAGAACTTCATCTGCTGGATGGTACGGATCTCCAGATCCAGCCGCTCCTGGTACTCGGCCAGATCATGCTTCAGACGCCCGGCGGCCCGCAGCGCTTCCAGGCGGGGACGCCGTTTTTCGAAGCCCTGGCGGGCCACCCACTCAAAGTAGGTGTCGGCCGTGTGACCTTCGGGAACGTCGAACTTGGGGAAGGGGTCGGGAATGCGATCCAGGCGCACGCGGCAGCGCTGCGCGATCTCCCAGGTCACATCCAGCGCCTCCTCGATCTCGCCGAAAATCTGCATCATTTCGGCGCGGGATTTCAGGTAGAAATCGGGCGTGGGCCAGCGCAGCCGCGAAGGATCGCTCATCGTTTTGCCCGTCTGGATGCAGAGCAGGATCTCGTGGGCACGCGCATCCTCACGGCGCAGGTAGTGCGTGTCGTTGGTGGCCACCACCGGAATGCCGGTTTCCCGCGACAGGCGCACGATGCCCGGCGCCACGGTTTCATCCTGGGGCAGGCCGTGATTCTGGAGCTCGAGGAAGAAGTTCCCCTTGCCGAAGATGTCCAGGTAGGTGTAAGCCAACCGGCGAGCTTCGTCGTAGCGGTCTGCGGCCAGCGCTTCGCTGATATCGCCTTTAAGGCAACCCGACAGCGCGATCAGTCCGCGGGCGTGCTGCGCCAGCAGGTCTTTGTCAATGCGGGGCTTGTAATAGAAGCCTTCCAGGCAGCCAGTGGTGACGAGCTGGATGAGGTTCCGGTAGCCTTCCTGCGTTTCGCAGAGCAGGACGAGGTGGTGGTACTTCTCGCTGCGGCTCTTGTAGCCCTGCGGGGCGACGTAGACCTCGCATCCGATCACAGGATGAATGCCGCGGCTCAGGGCGGCGTTGTAGAACTGCACGGCGCCGAAGAGGTTGCCGTGGTCGGTCATGGCGATGGCCGGCATGCCCTGGGCCGCCACGGCCTCCATGAGCTGGCCGATCTCGCAAGCCCCGTCCAGCAGCGAGTAGTCGGTATGGCAGTGCAGGTGAACGAAGGGAACCTCACCCATTCTCGTTTTCAGTATAGGATGCGGCGATGAAACGAAAAGGGCGGAGCGCGTTGCGCTCCGCCCCCGCTCTGCTACCGGATGCGCGTCAGAAGTCTATGCGCAGGTTGAACTGGATGACGCGGCTCAGTCCGCGCTGCGTGTTCACCATACCGAAGTCGGCTCGGGTCGGATCGGTCACCGGCCCGGCGAAGTTGGTATGGTTGGTGGCGTTGAGCAGGTCCACGTCGAAGCTGGTCCGCAACTGCTCGGTAATCCGGAAGACGCGCTTGATCTTGACGTCCCAGTTCCGGATGCCGTCCTCACGCAGTACATCCAGTCGGGTCGGGAAGACCCGGACGTGGAAGGAGCCGGGCTGCATGGCTGTGCGGCCCTCGAAGCCCACGAAGCCCTGCGGGACGGGACCGGCGCCGGTGTACCGGATCGAGCCGTCAAACCAGCGGTGGATGTCGTTCTTGTGGACCTCGTCGTGCTTGAAGAGGTCGCCGATCTTCGAGATATCGCCGTAGAAGAAGCAGTTGCCCCAGCTCGTGGGCGGCCCTTGCTGGAACTGGTAGACCCAGCTAAGCTGCCAGCCGCCGATGATGTGCTGGATGGGGTGCTGGGTCACCCACTTGCGGCCCTTGCCAAAGGGCAACTCCCAGATCGCGCTCCAGACCGTGCGATGCGGGCGGATCGCATCCTGGGGCCGGAAGGAAGGTTTGGAGTCGAACTCGTTGGCGTAGAAGTCCGACTCGCTGCCCTTGGACCAGGTGTACATCACGGCCGTCTGGAAGCCCTTGGAGAAGCGCCGCTCCAAGCGGAGCTGGATGTCGTGGTAGATGTTGATGCCGCGCGAGTCGCCGAAATCGGCGCCCGGGCGCAGCCCGCTCAGCCCGTTCATGTTGGGGAAGGCCCGCAACAACTGGTGCTTGCGGATGGTGGTGCTGGTGAAGAAACCGAGGGTCCGCAGGTAGTTGTAGACCTTCGGATCCGTAGCTTGCAGCGCAGCCAGGTTGTTGATGTTGAACGGATTGGGCAGACTGCGGTTCAGGTCGTCGTCAATGGCCTGATTCCGGGTCAGCCCATAGGCCCAGTACTGCGCAGGCAGGTAACTGATGGTCTGCGAGACCGGGATGCGGGAGTAAGCGCCGCTATAGGCCGCTTCGAACACCATGTCGGTGCTGATTTCGCGCTGGAAGCCGAAGCGGCCGCGCTGCTGCCAGGCCGGCCGGTAATTCCGCGGTATGAAGCTCCAGCCGCGTCCTTGCCGGATGATGGGGCCGAGCGAGTTCCCGTACGGCATGTCAAAGCGAGTGCCATCGGCGCGGACAGGGAAGGGGTCCACCATGGGGTTGCGAGTGGCCGAGAGGTTGGCCACCGGCCCCACGCCGCAGCAGATCGTCAACCCGCGGTCCGTGCTGATGATGGTCGAGGTCGGCTGGCTGTAGCCGTCCTGGCTGGGCCGGTCATTGTTTGAGTTGAACGTGTCGTAGTACCAGCCGTAGCCGAAGCGCATCACCAGCTTGGGCGTGATCTGGTAAACCACTCCGATGCGCGGCATAAACAGGTGATTGCCGTCGGTGAAGCTCTTGTACTTCTGGCCGAGATAGTACGTGCCGCCGCGTACCTTGAACTGGGAAGCAGGCAGTTCGGGCAAGGGATTCTTCGCATAGGCGGCCTCAACCAAGTCGGCAAAGGGTGGCTTGTAATCAAAGTCAAAGCCGCCGGCGATGCCGCGGTTGAAGCGCTCGGTAATGCCGCCCTGCCATTCGTAGCGCAGGCCGAGCTGGAGTTGGAGTTTGCGCGTCACACGCCAGTCATCCTGGAAAAAGATGCCGCGGTAGGGCGTGGTCCAGATCGCGGTGTCGTTGGTGTCAATCGAGATGCCGGAGGGAAGTCCCATCATGAAAGCCGCCCACGCCAGCCCGAGGTTAGAAGCGGTGGTCGTGTCGTCGGCCTGCCGGGTGTAGTAATTGCTGAAGGAGAAGGTCCCGGACGAGTAACCCGGGCCGGCCGTGGTGGTCCAGTAGCGCCGTTCCTGCCAGCCATAGCGGAAGGAGTGGGACCCCCTGACCGTGGTGAACTGTACCCGGGCTTCCCCGGTAGTGCCACGGATGGTGATGGCGGGATAAGAGTCGCCCACCGACTCTACCCCGGAGATGGACATTTGCGGCAGGGTATGCCATTTGTCGGCTTTGGCGTCCAGGTAGGCGGGCAACCCAACATCGCTCGGCTTGTACTGGGTCTGGATGGGCCGCTCCGCTCCCTCATTGAAGCGCGTCCAGCTCACGCCCAGGTCCAGGACCGTGGTATTGGACAGCGTCCAGATGTAGCTTCCGCCGCCGCCCTTGTTGATTCGCACCAAGCCGTTGGTGTGCAGGCCGCGCTTGGTTTCGTACGTCCAGTCGTATTCGTCAGCCAGCCGGTGATTCCAATACCAGCGGGCGAACAGGCGCTGCCGCTCGCTGATGTTGTAGTCCCAGCGGTTGACGATCGAGTTGAAGCGCTCGTCCTTGGGCATGTTGGCGGCGTAGTAGTTGTTGATGCCCTCGGGCGAGACCAGGCCCGGCACGTCGTTGGGCTTGGGATAGAGCGGCTCGTAGAATTTGTAAACCGGGTTCAGGATGGGTACGCCCTTGTTGCCCGGGAAGGGAGTACGCACGACGTGCCCGCCCACCTCGCGGGCCGACCGGGGATCATAGACCGTGTACTTGACGGCGTCAATGGCCAGCAGGTCGGAAAAATCGCCCTGCCGCCAGGCCATCTTGGGCACGGTGCGGTTGATCGAACTTGTGGTCTCAGTCTTCTTCTGGTAAATGCCGTTGTACTGGAAATAGAAGAAGAACTTGTCGCGCCCGTTGTAGACCTTGGGGATGCGGAAGGGGCCGCCCAGATCAAAGCCGAAATCGTTAGAGCGACCGGGCGCCTGTTTGGGATCGCTCGGCTTTTTCTTGCCCGCAGCCACATCACGTTCCCAGAGCAGGCGAGTGAAGTGCGGCGTGGCGTTCCAACGTTGCTGCCAGTGCTGATCGAACAGCGAGCCGTGGTAAGTGTTGGTGCCGGATTTGGTGGAAACGTTCACCACGGCGCCGGAGGTGTACCCGTAGGAGGCGTCAATGGGCAGCGTCTCCAGCTTGAACTCTTCCACCGCCTCCGAGGAGGGCACGAAACCCACGCGGCGGCCGGTGCCAGTGACCGGCATTCCGTCAATGCTGTACTCGTTCGACCCCACGCCGCCCGCCGTGTTGAACGAAGAAGTGCCGGCGTTGTCGAACGGGCGACGATACTCGGGCTGGCCGGTCCAGTGCATGCCAGGCGCCAGGGTGGCCATGGCGAACGGGTTCATGTCCGAGAAGGGCAAATCCTGGATCTGGCGCGTGTCAATGACGCGCCCGCCGGACGCCGTCGTGGCGTCGAGCAGCGGCGCCTGCGCCACAACTTCCACGGTTTCGGCGATCTGACCGACCTGCAACTGCAAAGTCAGATTCAGCCGCCCGGCGACTTGCAGAACCAGGCCGGTCTGCACGGTGCGCTTGAAACCCGGCGCCTCGGCCGCGACCGAGTAGTTGCCCGGGTTTAACAGGCTGACTTCGAAGTAGCCCGTCTCGTTGGTTACCGTACGAGTGGAAACATTGGTTTCGGTGTTGGTAACGATGACTGTGGCGTTCGGAATCACGGCGCCTTGAGGATCCAAGACGCGCCCGGCAATAGTGCCGCGCGGGTCCTGCGCCAGGGCCGCCACAGTGGCGATAAGCACGACCAAAATCAAGCGGACATAGCGATTTGACATGGTTTCGATCCCCTGATTTGGTTCCGGGGCCAACCCCCGTGGATCCGGCCGAACCGCCGCTCGAGAATGCGTGAGCAACGGTCGTCCAGATCTGAATTTATGCTAGACCTGCAAAGATCCCATGTCAAGTTAACCGCTGGCTGCGACGAGGCTGCGAATCTTTGGACACGGCGGGCAACTGCGGACCCCAGGGTCCGGCTTTGCGCTACAATATGGCCGTTTCCGTTCCCGTCCGGGCGCTGCTGACGAGCCCGCAGCCCGCCACGCGCCGGCGAGACGAAACTCAGCCCATTCGAGAAGGAGGGCGCCATGGGACTGTTCGGACCCAAGCAATCGCCGGCCACCGTCTACACCACCATCAGCGGAGAGGAAATGGCCGAGATCGTGCGGGAAGAGGGTTACGCGCCGGAACTGGATGAGGATTCGCACGGCGATCCCATGATCCGCTTCCGCGTGGAGGGTTACAACTGCCTTCTCTTCTTCTACGGCGTCGAGGACGGCCGCGCCATGAGCCTGCAATTTCGCGCTGCCTTTCGCGAACAGGTGCCGATGGAAAAAGTCAATGAGTGGAACCGCCGGAAGCGCTTCCTGAAGGTCTACCTCGATGAGGACGGCGACGTGAACATGGACATGGACGTGGACCTGGAAGGCGGCGTCACTCGCGCCTACCTGGCCGAACGTCTGCGCACGTGGCGGGCGGCTTTTCTGGCTTGCGTACGTTTCCTGGCCGATTGAGGGAAGCGGCGCCCCTTCGCCACCCAGTAGAATGGCTGCAATTCTCGGAGGGAGCGTACATGCACCACCAATACACGCGTCGTGAGTTTTCACATCTGGTGACCGCGGGCATTTTGACCGCCGGGTCCGGCTCGGCGAGCAGCGGCTTGCCGACGCGTCCGCTGGGCAAGATCGGCTTTCAGGTATCCATCCTCGGCCTGGGCGCGCAGCGCATCGCCGATCAGCCCATGGAACAATCGGCGGTGGACCGCCTGATCGGGGAAGCGCTGGACAACGGGCTGAACTACATAGACACGGCCCGCGGCTACGGCGACTCCGAGGACAAGCTGGGCCGCGCCTTGGCGGGCAAGCGGCACAAGGTCTTCCTCGTCACCAAGACCCGCTCCGCCACGCGTGAGGGCGCTTTGCGCGATCTGGAAGAGAGCCTGCGACGCCTGCGCACGGACTACGTAGATTGCGTCCACATTCACAACATCGCCCGGGACGATCGCTTCCCTGACTTGCAGGCGGCGCTTTCCGAAGATGGCGTGCTGGGCGGATTGCTTGAAGCCAAGAGAAAGGGGATGACGCGACACGTCGGCTGCACGGCTCACCTGCGGCCTGGTCGCGTACTGCCGGTGTTCGCCACGGGCGCAATCGAACTGTTCATGTGCACGATCAATTTCGTGGAGCGGCACATTTATAACTTCGAGGAGCGGGTATTGCCGGAGGCGGCCAAAAGGGGAATCGGAGTGGCGGCAATGAAGGTGTTGGGAGGCCCGCAACGCGGCTCCGAACCGCGTTTGGCTTCCCCGGAGGACTACCGCGACACCCTGCGCTACGTCTGGAGCGTTCCGCAGGTCGCGGTGGCGGTGATCGGGATGCGCAACAACCAGGAGCTGCGGCAGGCCCTGGCTGCCGCGCGTGAGTTTCGACCCCTCGACGCGGAGGAAATGGCGCGGATCATGGCCCGGGGCAAGGCGAAAGCTGCCGACTGGGGAGCGTTACGCGGCCCTACTGACTAAAAGACACTAAAAGCAAAGCGCCCCTGCCTTTGGGGGAAGGCAGGGGCGCGCGGGATTGCGGAGGGAAGGGGACGAGAGATTACGGGGTCTTCTTCTCTTCCTTCTTTTCCTCTTCGGCCTTCTTCTTCTTCGAAGACTTCTTCTTCTTGGTTTCCTGCTTGGTCTGCTCTTGCGTGGACTGGCCAGTCGCCTGCTGAGCAAACACCGGCAGGCTCAGGGCGCCCGCAACCAACGCAACGATCAGCTTCTTCATAAGTTAACCTCCTGTGTCGAAGGGTTTCACCTACGACAATTTCATGATGGCGCAGCAGGCCTCCGGGGGCCTATCGCCTCGGGAGGCTAATGGGGGTACCCTTGTTAAGGGATGAGTGGCGCGCTGACACCCCGGACCGAGGGATGGCGGGATAGCCTGCCGGGGCGATGGCTTGCCGCGCTGAGTCGGGCCAAAATGATAAGGGGAGTAGTGTTGTTCACCAGCGGCGAAGTCACGCCGAGGACCATCTTCCGCGTCCTGCTGGCCGGTTTTTTGCTCGTCATCGCCCTCTTGGTGGCCGCCGGCTTCGTCGCTGTGGAAAACATCCGCTCGATTCGGGACAGTGCGGACCGGCTGGCGAGCCAGGAGCTGGTGGCGACCCGGTTGCTCGAAGACGTCCAACGCGAGCAGGCGGCCCTGAGCGCGGTGTTCCGGAAGCTCTCGCGCGGGCCCGAGCTGGAGGACAAGGAGAAGATCCTGAGCGAGCTGGACGAGGCGGACGACCGATTGGAGGAGATCAGCGCTTCGGTAGCCGGGACGCCTGAGGAGCCGCTTTGGAACGAGCTCAAGCGGGCCTCCAATGCCTTTTCGGCCGAGGCGCGGCGGCTGCTGGCGCAGGAAAATCCTTCCACGCTGCTGTCGCGCGACTTGTTCCGGCGGCACGAGGAGGCCCTGGCCCTGGTGGCCCGGCTGGCTGCCGCCAGCTATGCCAAGGCTGCCAGCGCCAAGCAGCAGATCCAGGAACGTTCCCGCGAGCTTTTGCGGAACTCCATCGCGCTGCTCGGCAGTTCGTTGTTGCTGGCCCTGGTCTGTGCAGGGCTGACGGTACGGCTGGCGGCGAGCATGTTGCAGAAACTCGAGGCCCAGACTAGCGAGCTGAGCCGCGTTTCATGGCACCTGCTGGAGAACCAGGAAACCGTGGCGCGCCGTTTCTCGCACGAACTCCACGACGAGCTGGGCCAGTCCCTGACGGCGGTGAAAGCGAACCTGCTGGCCCTGCGCACCCAGCCCGGCGCCAACGGGCGGGTGGAGGACTGCGTGGCGGCGGTGGACCGGGCCATCCAGAACGTGCGCGAACTCTCCCAGCTCTTGCACCCCACCATCCTGGATGATTTCGGTCTGGACGCCGGCCTTCGCTGGCTGGCGGAAGGCTTCATGCAACGCACCGGCATCGAAGTGGAGTACGAGTCGAATTTCAAAGGGCGCCTGCCCGAAGAGGTGGAGACTCACCTGTTTCGCATCTGCCAGGAAGCTTTGACCAACGTTGCGCGTCATTCGGGCGCCAACCGGGTCAGGATCCAACTGCGGCAAGCGGGGGACGAGGTACGGGTCGTGATCGCCGACAACGGCCGCGGCCTTCCCGCGGACGACTCCGTCCTGCGCCGGGGTCTAGGCCTGATCGGAATGCGGGCGCGGGCACGCAGCGCCGGAGGCGAAGTGCGCTTCTCCAATCAACCGGGAGGCGGCCTGTGCATTGAGGTTCGCGTCCCGGCGCGAGGGGTACGCCATGACGAAGAAAAAGATACGGGTCTTGCTCGCCGATGATCACGCTCTGGTGCGGCAGGGCTTCCGATTGATTCTGTCTTCGCAGCCCGACATCGAGATTGTGGGCGAGGCCGGCAACGGGCGCGAGACCGTGGAACTGGCCGAGAAGCTGCGTCCCGACGTGGTGGTCATGGATGTGGCGATGCCCGAGATGAACGGGATCGAAGCGACGCGCCGTCTGGCGGCGCTGGCGCCACGCACCCGCGTGCTGGCGCTGAGCATGTACAAAGATTCGGTCTACGTGCGCGAGATTCTGCGTGCCGGGGCGCGGGGATATCTGCTCAAGGACGCCATTGACCGGGACCTGGTAGCCGCGGTGCGCGCCGTGGCGGCAGGGGAGGGCTATTTGAGCCCTGCCGTGTCGGAAGCGGTGCTCAGCGATTATCGGAGGCACGTCAGCGATCCCCTGGATCTGCTCACCCCGCGCGAACGGGAAGTTCTGCAACTCATCGCTGAGGGCAAGACCAACAAGGAGATCGCCGCTGCCCTCAATTTGAGCGTTTACACCGTGGACGCCCACCGCGGGCGGATCATGGAGAAGCTGAACGTCCACAGCGTCAGCGAACTGGTGCGCTTCGCGGTGCGAGCCGGGCTGGTGAACTGAGCCTGCTGCAGCCGTTATAGTCACGGGATGCTGCAGCCGATGTGTATAGAGGGCCAGCGTGGCTGCCAGCCCATGCCCGTGAAGCCATGTTCATCAGCCTGAAGCGATACCTTGCCGGCGGCGATTACGAGCTGGCCGAATCCCTGCGCCGCATGGCGGGATTGTTGCTGGAGACCGTGCGCCTGCACGCGGTGGTGGGTGATCCCTCGGATTACGAAAAATTCCAGAAGGACATTGCCCGCCTGGAAGCCGACCTGGAGAAGGATTTTTCGGCCTCGCAGATTCTGGTAGTGGCGGGCGCGGTGGCCAAGACCTTGGAGGACTACAACCAGCGTACCTCGCGGTACGTCCGCACGCAGAACGCCGAGCTGCAAGCCATGCTGGCCATGCTGACCGAGACCGTGGCCGCCATCTCTGCGGCTTCCGATCGGACGGTAACGCGGCTCCAGAACATCGAGAAACAGCTGGAACGGGCCTCGATGCTGGAGGATATCCGCGGTTTGAAGGCCAAGCTTTCCGAATGCCTGCTGATGGTTCGCGACGAGGCCCGGCGACAGCGGGAGGAAACGGCCAGGACGATCGCCGAATTACGCAGCGAGATCCAGCGCGCCCAGCAACGGCAGGCGCCTATCTCCCTGGCCAAACCCACGGCGGCGCCGCCCGAGCGGATGGGAAGGGCGGAGGCGGAGCAGGCTTTAGCCCGAGCGTTGGAGGAGCGCGCTCACGCTTACGCCGCGGTCTTCGTGGTGGACCGGGTGGAGCTGGTCAGCGGTCGCTTTGGCGCCAATGCCGGCGAGCAACTGGTCCAGTTCTTCCAGCACCATCTGGCGCAGGGCCTGCTTTCGTCCGATCAGGTGTTCCGCTGGGGTCCCGCCAGCCTGCTGGTTTTGATGGAGCGTCGCGGCTCGCTCGAAGAAGTACGCGAGGAAGCGCAACGCGTCGCATCCGTGCGTCTGGAAAAGACGATTCAGATCGGCACGCGGACGGCCTTGCTGCCGGTAACGGGCCGTTGCGCGGTGATCCCCGTGTTCCAATACCCCTCGTTGCGTCTGCTGATCGAAGAGATCGAGGGGGCGGTGGCCCGGCGGGGCGCCGCTGCTTGCTAGCGCGCTTCGCGGGGAAGCAAGGCCGCCTGTCCCCTTGTAGGGAATTACGGGCGCCAGCGGTGCGCTAGCGCACGTCAAACGGCGGGAAGCGAAGCGGATCGCTTGCCTTCTCTGCGTGCTCCCGGAACGCCTCCAGGAGCCTCCGGTACGTGGTGGGCAGATCTTCCGGAAGCACGCGGGTTTCGCCAATGGTGGTGAGGAAATTCGAATCGGCGGGCCAGCGCGGCAGCACGTGCATGTGAATGTGCCCGGCCACGCCGGCGCCGGCGCATTCCCCGATGTTCATGCCGATATTGAATCCCTTGGGGCGGTAGACCGTCTGGAGCGCGGCCTCGGACAGACGCGTGAGCCGGATCATCTCTTCGAGAGTTTCCGGGTCGGCCTCCGACAGCGTGGCCACGTGGCGATAGGGGGCGATCATCAGGTGGCCTGTAGTGTAGGGGTAGAGATTGAGCAGGATGTAGTTGAGCCGGGCGCGGGCGAGGATGAAGTTCTCGGGGTCGCGCTGCTCCGCGGCCTTGACGCAGAAGATGCACTCTTTGGGCGCTTCCCGGCTGACATATTGATAGCGCCAGGGACTCCAGAGACGGTCCATGGTCTGTCCTGTCAGGATTGGCGCGCTGACCGAAGGAGCGCCACAGCCCTCAGGAACCGGGAGCGGCCTGGTCCTCTGCGGGCAGTGTGGATTCGGCAGGCCGGCCCGCACCGTTCACCAGATCCTTGAGCTCCTTGCTGGGCTTGAAGAAGGGGATGCGCTTGGCGGGCACGTCCACGCGCTCGCCGGTCTTCGGGTTGCGACCGATGCGCGCCTTGCGCTGGCGAGTGCGGAAGCTGCCGAAACCCCGGATTTCGACCTTGTCGCCTGCCCGCAGAGCGCGCACGATGCTGTCGAAGATCGTTTCGACGATCACTTCCGAGTCCTTGCGACTCATTTCCACGACCCGCGAGACCTCTTCGATCAGTTCCGCCTTGGTCATATGCTCCCGGTCCTTTCTCCTGCTCAGTGTCTGCTTCCGCGATCCCCGGGCCAGGCGCCTGCTCAGTGCGCCTCGCCCTGGCTCTTCAGGTTCATGACCTCCTCGATGGTCATGGTGGCGCTGGTCGCCTGTCGCTGGTATTCGATCAGGCGGCTGCGTTCCTCGTCCGCGGTCAGCGCGCGGATGCTCAGGCCGATGCGCTTTTCAGCTTCGCTGAGCCGGATAATCTTGAAGTCGTACTCCTTGCCGATCTCCAGTGGCGGCTCGCCTTTGGGTCGCTGGGCGGCGCCCGGAATTTCCGAGTTGTGACACAACCCTTCGACGCCCTCCGCCAATTCCACGAAGACGCCGAAAGTAGCGGCTCGGGTGACGCGTCCGCGCACGACGTCGCCCACCTGATGGGAACGGAAGAAAGTCTCCCAGGCGTCGGGCTGCAATTGCTTGATGCCGAGCGAAAGGCGGCGATTGGCGCCGTCAATGTGCAGCACCACGGCCTGCACCACCTGTCCTTTCTTGAGGACTTCGGAGGGGTGCTTGACGCGCTTGCTCCAAGAGAGATCGGAGATGTGGACCAGCCCGTCAATACCCTCCTCGATTTCTACGAAAGCGCCGAAGTCGGTGAGCTTGCGGACCCGCCCCTCTACGATGGAACCGACGCTGTAACGCTGTTCGACCGTGGTCCAGGGATCCGGCTCGAGCTGCTTGATGCCGAGGGAGATGCGTCGCTCCGCAGGCTGCACGGAGAGAACCACCGCCTGTACCTGGTCGCCCACCTTCACGACCTTGGAGGGGTGCTTGAGCCGGCGCGACCAGGTCATCTCCGTGATGTGGATGAGTCCTTCGATGCCCGGCTCCAGCTCGACGAAAGCGCCGTAGTCGGTGATGCTCATCACGCGGCCCACGACGCGCGAGCCGACGGGATAGCGCTCGGCGGCGGTCTCCCAAGGGTCGGGAAGGAGCTGTTTCAAACCGAGCGAAACGCGCTCCTTCTCGCGGTCCACCTTGAGGACCTTGACCGTAATTTCGTCACCCACGTTGAGCAATTCGGAGGGATGATTGACGCGGCCGTAGGACATGTCGCTGACGTGCAGCAGCCCGTCCAGGCCGCCCAGGTCTATGAAGGCGCCATAATCGGTCAGGCTCTTGACGACGCCCGTGACCACCGCGCCTTCTTCCAGGGCTTCCAGAATCGCCGCCTTGCGTGCGTTGATTTCTTCCTCGATGGCCAGCTTGCGCGAGACGACCACGTTACCGCGCCGGCGATTCAGCTTCAGGATGCGCACCGGGACATACTGGCCGATGAGAGACTCGGGGTTGGGCACCGGGCGCACATCAATCTGGGAAGCGGGCATGAAGGCCTTGACGCCCACGTCCACCGTGAGGCCGCCCTTGGTGCGACCCAGGACCAGCGCGGAGACCAACAGGCGCTCGCGGTAAGCCTTTTCCAGGTTTTCCCAGGCGCGGACGCGGACCGCCTTTTCGTGGGACAGCAGGATATAGCCGTCCACCTCGATGCCGCGATCCACCATCACGTCCACCACGTCCCCGGGCTGGACGGTGACGCGGCCATCGGGCAGGACGAACTGCTCGATCGGCACGAGGCCTTCGGTCTTGTAGCCGAAGTCTACGATGACTTCCTTGTCGGTGACCTTCAGGACGCGCCCTTCGTAGATCTCGCCCTGGGCCGGCGGGGCGAAATGACTGTAGTCCTCCAGCAGCTCTTCATAGTCCTCCTCGGCGCCAGGAGGAGTCTGCGCCTGGGGACGTACGTCATCCTGCTCGCGGGCCATCGCCATCACTCCGCCGGAAGCCTTGGACTTGCCTGTCTGGACTGGCGCTGCCGGGCGTCGGCAGTCCTCGCCAATTCAGCTTAACACGGGGATGAGCGCGTTTTGCGGAAGCCGAACCGCCTGGCCAATCGTAGCCCTGACAGACAAGCCCTTGATGGAACAATACTTCCCAAATCTTAGGCCGATCGGCAGGCGGTTGTCAACCGCACCCGATCGGCGCGCCCGGGCCACGGCGTCACCTCCGACGACAACGCTGCGAAGGCCCTGCCTAGGGCTTGCCGAGCAGGATTTCCGCGCCCGCCAGTACGCTGCGCCCGGGCATCGGCACGCCCGCGATTTCCTCGTAACGGGTATTGGTCATGTTTTGAAGCCCCACAAAGGGACGCAGCCATCCCCGCTCCCACGCCAGCGCGCCGTCTGCGACAAAGTAAATGTTGCGCCCCGTCCGCTTGTAGCTGCCCAATCGCAAACGCGCAGCCAGTCCTTGGCCGATCACTGCGTGCCAGCTCGCTACCGCGGCTTGAGACGGGTAATTGAAAACATAGCGTGACTCCAAGTCGCCGAGTGCCTTGCGCCAGCCCGACAGAGCGGTCCACGCCAGTGCGAGCTGGTGCCCGCGCCCCAGATCGGCGCGCAAATCCAGCTCCAATCCCCGCATGCGCAGGCGATGCAGGTTCGCTGCCTGCCAGAAGCTTTCGCCCGGGCGACGCACATAGTCAATTCCGTCGCGTTCGCGACGCTCGAAAGCGGCAAGCCCGAGCTGAACGCGCTCAGCGTAGACGTCCAGCCCGGATTCGAAGCTCCACGCCGATTCGGGGCGAAGGTCGGGAGAGCCGCGCGTTGCTGGGTCCCGGTAATACAAGTCCGTAAAGGTGGGCAAACGAAAAGCTCGTGCAGCGGCGCCCCGCAGTTTGAGCCGCCGGTGGATCCACACGCCGCCGCTGAGAGTGGGAGCGAAGGGCGAGGCGCCGGCACGGTAGGTCTCCTGCCGGGCTCCCGCAGTGAACGAAAAGCGCCGCAGCGCGCGGGCGTCCCAGGCTGCGTATGCAGCACCGCGGGTTCGCGAGTGCAGTCCGAGATTCGTGCTGCGAATGCCGTCGCGAAGATACTCGACGCCGTAGTGAAGGGTGCTCGAAGCGACCAGCGAGTGGCGGCGGCGCAGCGAAGCCTGCCATGTCTCGGAGCGATGCCGGTTCGTATAAATTTCGGGGCGTTCGCGATAGAGTACGAACAAATCGGTGTGACGACGCCAGGCTACGGCCAGGTTAGTATTCGGCAGCCGCTGGTGGATGGCGCCGTACCAGGTCCGCGTCCGCTCCCACGAGGGGAAGGGGCCATAGAAGCGTTCGGCGCCGAAAGGCCGATCGTTATAAGCCAGCGTAACGGCAGTTCCCGCGCGCGGGTGTTCGCGCCGGGTGACGGAGGCCAGTGAGAGATTGCGGAAATCGCGATTGGGCATGAAGCCGCTGGAGAATTGGCGGGAGGCGGCCAGTTGCTGGCTCCAGATGCCCCGCACTCCCGCCAGGTAAATGCGCTGGTCCTGCAAGCCGTGATTTCCGGCGGCGCCACGCAGGCGTAGCTCATGACGTTCGGGAATATGGGTGACGAGATGCACAGCGCCACCCACCGCGTCCGCACCGTAAAGCGTGGAACCGGCGCCGTGCAAGACCTCGATACGCGAGACCGTCTCGAGGGGGAGAGGAACGTCGAGGTTATGGTGTCCGGTTTGCGGATCGTTCAGGCGCATGCCATCCAGCAGCACCAGCGTCTGGCCGAACGTGGCGCCGCGGATCGAGAGATCGGCCTGAACGCCGAAGGGGGCGCGCGACCGCAAGTCCAGTGACGGATCGTAGGCCAGGAAGTCGGTCCAGACGCTGTGCGTGAGCAGTTGGGAGCGGACGGGGAGTGACCGAACGGCGCGATCGGCTTCTTCCAATGGGATGGGCTCCCAGGCGCCCGTCACAAGAATTTCGTGGCGCAGCGGCGGACCCTGGGCCAGACAGGCTGCGGGCAGAATCGCCAGCCACAGCGCCGGCGGCCACGCGGCTGCCCCGCTCAGTAGTGCGCGCACCGCTCAGAAGCGGTAGTAGGCGCCGAACTGGATCAAGCGGCGACCGAAGAAAGTGCTCGTAATGCGGCCGAACGTCGTCGAGTCAATGTTCTGATCCCCCACGAACCACGTGGGATGGTTGAAGATGTTGGTGGATTCCATGCGAATTTCGATGGACTGGGTCTCCGTGATTCGGGTGCGCTTCTGGATGCCGAAATCCAGATTCGAAGCCCAAGGCCCGCTGAACATGCGGCGCTGCAAGGTTCCCACGGTGCCCGGGCCGGGGTGGAAGAACACCTGCCCCTGGAAGGGGGCGCTGCCGTCGGGCGCTACGGCGCGACCGTCCGGGCCGATGGCGGAGGCAGCCACGAAGTAGGGGCCGATGCCCGTCATGCGCAGCGTCAACAGTTTGTCCAGCTCAGATTTGGTCGCCAGCGCCACCGCGGTGTTGGTTCCTGTGGAGCGCGCCGCGCGGTTGAGCGTGCCGCGTTCGGAGAGGATGGAGAACGGCGTGCCCGATTGCGAGGTGAGAAAGCCCGAGATGCTCCAGCCGCTCACCAGACGGCTGAGGCGGCGCGGATTGAGCCGGTAACCTTCGCCGAAGGGCAGGTCGTAGACCCAGTTGGCCTTGATCTGGTGCGTCAGATCGTAGGGTGCGCGGGCCCGTTCCAGCTTGGGATTGTTGATGTCCAGAAAGGCCTCGAAGCGGGTTTGACCGTCGCCGGCCGCGTCGCTGAGCACCTTGGAGAAGCCGTAGTTGAATTGCATGAACAGGCCGCGGGAAACGCGCCGGCGGATATCCAGTTGCAGGGCGTTGTAAGTGGAGTTGCTGTAGTTGGTCAGCATGTTGCAACCGAGCGCCACTGGGTTGCGGTAGAAGTTGATCTGGCCGTTCAGCCGGTTGATCTGGTAGATATTGGCCAGCTCGCCGGCCGCCCCTTGCCGGATGTAAGTCTGGATCGTGGCGTTGGTCAGCAAACCGCCGCTGGCAAGGAGCGGAAATACGGTCAGGGGCTGGCTGCCCGGTATGTTGGGGTCGTAGCGGGGATCGAAGGCGCCCCGTGCCGCCAGCGCCAGGAAGCCGTTGTTGCGGGCGCGGATAAAGTCGTCCAGGAAACCGTTCTCGCGGATCACGACCTGATTGTAATCGAAGGCCCGGAAGGCCTTAGTGGCGTGATTGCCCACGTAGCGCACCTCGACGACGGCGCCTTTGATTTCCTGCTGGATGCCGAAATTCCACTGTTGCACATAAGGGGTGCGCAGGTTGGGATCGGGCATGCCGAAGGCGCTCTGGGTATTTTCAGCGTAATTATCTGCGAAGGTGCGGGGCACCTTGAAAATCGGCGTCTGAACAGGAGGTAACCCCGTCCCCACGCGTGCGCTGAGGCCGGTGCGCGTCGAGGTGGCGGAAAGACCGGCGTTGGTGCCGACGTTGTTGTCCACGGAGCGAATGGTTTCGTCGTTGACGAAGCCGAGCGCGTAGCCGGCGCGCACGGCTGTTCGTCCGTTCCCGAACAGGTCCCAGGCCAGGCCGATATTAGGGGCGAAGTTGTTGAGGTCGCGGTTATACCAGGGCCGTCCGACGGCCTTGCCGGCAAAGTCCAGAGTGGAATTGGACAGAAGGGTAAGGATCGGATTGTTGTCGCGCAGCACAGGCAAGAGGGCCAGCGCGTCGCGCTCGTCCACGCGCGTATACGTATCGTAGCGCACGCCCAGAGTAAGATTGAAGCGGCGGTGGATCTTCCAGCTATCCTGGAAATACAACGCATAGTTGTCCAGACTGAAGTGCCGCAGTTGGGTGGCCCCGCCGACGAAACCCGAGGTGCGATCTTTTACGTTGAATGTCTGGGAGTAACTGGTGACGTAGCCGGCCAGCGAGGCCAGCAGCAAATTGGCGGCGGCCAGATCGGTGGAGCTGATTCCGGGTAGCTGGGCCGCGGTCAGACCGGGGTTCCCTGTCCCGATGCCGATGGTGTAAGTGGGGGTAATACCGGCGTCGTTGAAGGGCGCGGTCCGGATCTGCTGAGCCTGGAAGCCGAACTGGAAGTTGTGGCGGCCGGTTACGTAGGCGGCATTGGATTGCTGGGTGTAAGTATTGGTATCCCGGCCCTGAGCCCGGAAGGTGTTCACCGGGTTGCTGTAAATCATCCCGGCCAGAATGTAATTGCCGAACTTCTCACTGGTGACGAAGGTTCCGGGCGCGAGATTAAAGCCGGCGCGCGCTTCGTTCGTGAAGCTGGGCGTCGGGTTCCAGCGCCAGGTAAGGGAGACGAGATTTTTCGAATCGTCGTTCTTGACTTTGGGCACCGTGGAGTAATCGTTGGCCAGGTCCGGCCGGTCCACGATGTCGCGGTTCCAAGCCCAGGTGGCGGCGATCGCGTGCCGGGTGGAGGGAATGAAGTCGAGCTTCAGGGTGTAATTGTCCCGGGTGCGGTTGTTGCGCAGCAGGAACGAATAACCGGCCGTGTTGCGCAGCAGGGCTTCGCTGCTGTCACCGACGCGGAAATTGTTGATTTTCTCGGGACCGGGGACCTGATCGAGCAGAGCCCGCATGGCCGGATCCAGGGAGACGCCCGCCAGTTGCAATACGTTGGCTTTGCGGATTGCGCCCGCGGCGTCACGGTAAGTGAAAATGCCCTGGCGAGCGTCCGCCGTGAGGATCGTGCGGTTGGCCGAACTCTGCTGTCGCAGCCGGAAGGCTTCGTAGTTGGTGTAGAAGAGTAACTTGTCCTTGATGATGGGACCGCCCAGCGAAGCGCCTGCCTGGTTCTGATTCAGAAAGGGGCGGGGAATTCCGTCCCGGTTGTTGAACCAGGTGTTGGCGGCGAGCTTGTTGTTCCGGTTGTACCAATAGAGCGAGCCGCGGAAATTGTTGCTGCCTGAAGGAACGACGAAGCTCACCTGAGCCGTGCCACCGGGGAACATGGCGCCCGCATTCGAAGTTACGATCGTGACTTCCGCGACCTGATCAAGCAGTAGCAAGTTGGGAAGGAAATCCAGGGCATTGGAGCGGATGAAATTATCCTGGGCGTTGACGCCTTCGAAGGTCACGTTGGCGTAGGAAGTGCGCTGGCCGTTGATCACGGTATTGCCGCGGCCGAGCGTGACGCCGACCTGAGTCTGGATCAGTGCCAGGGGGCTGCGGTTGAGCAAAGGCAGGCGGCGTACTTGTTCGTTGGTCACGGTGGTGGAGATCTCCGCGTTAGCCAGTTGCACGCCGGGCGCCGCAGCGGTCACTTCGACCACTTCGGTCACGGCGCCGACCTCCAGGGTGATCGTGGGCAAGCTGGTTTCGCGCCCGGGGTTGATTTCAATGGCGCGGAGAGTTTGCTTCCGGAAGCCGGCCGCTTCGATCGTGATGTCGTAGGTTCCGGGACGGATGCCGATCAGGCTGAAACGGCCTTCCGTTGTGGTGACCGTGGAAAGGACGGGACTCTGGCCTCCGGCCAGGTACAGCTCCACTTTGGCGGCCGGAATGGCGCTGCCGGAGGGATCCACGACGGAGCCGCTGAGGCGTCCGGTATCCTGAGCCATCAGCGTTGCCACGGCCAACACACAGGACAACAGCGTCAACGCGGCATTATGCGGGGCCTTGCCGGCGTTCATGGTCTCCTGTTCCTCAAATGGATTTCGAGGCGATCCCCTGAGGCGGGCATCACGTCATCATTGCTACCACACCGCTTTGGTGGGTGTCAAAGACGGACAAGCTGGCGGCTGCGGTGAGGGGTCAGGGCGTGGCGGTCAGCGCGGCGCGGACTTTGGACAGCAGCGTCTGCTTGCTGAAGGGCTTTTCCAGAAAGGGCGCCTGTTCGGCGAGGGCGCCGTTGTGCACCGCAGCGTGGTCCGTGTAACCGGACATGTAGAGCACGCGCAGCGACGGGAACTGCTCGCGCAAGCGATCGGCCAGTTGCCGCCCGCTCATGCGCGGAAGCACCACGTCGGTCAACAGCAGATCCACGCCGCCGGGCTGTTCGGCAGCAATCCTGAGGGCTTCTTCCGGATCGCCGGCGCTCAAGACCCGGTAACCTGCCTGCTCGAGAATCCCGGCGATCAGCCTTCGCAGGTCAGCCTCATCCTCGACCACCAGGACGACGCCGCTGGCGCTGCCCGTGGGAATCGCTTCGCTCACCGGGGTCTCCTGGGTGGGACCGGGGAGTGCCTCGGCTGCGGGCAAGTAAATCTTGAACGTTGTCCCGGCGCCGGGCTCCGAATATGCCCAGAGTTGGCCCCCGTGCTGCTGCACGATGCCGTAGACCGTGCTGAGCCCCAATCCCGTACCCGATTCTTTCGTCGTGAAGAAGGGGTCGAAGGCCTGGCGGAGGACATCGGGCTCCATGCCGCAACCAGTGTCGCTCACCGCCAGCAGCACGTGCGGGCCTTTCCTGGCGCCCAAGTGAGTGCGCACGTAATCGTCACCGAGATCCGCCAGGGCGGTTTCGATCACGATGCGTCCGCCTTCGGGCATGGCCTCGCGGGCATTGACCACGAGATTCATCAACACTTGTTCGAGCTGGACCGGGTCGGCCTGGATCTTCGGGAGGTTGGGACTCAGGACCGTGATCAGCTCGATGTCTTCCCCGATCAGGCGCCGCAACATGCGTTCCAGGTCGCTGACTAGCTCATTGAGATCCACCAGGCGCAGGTTGGCTTTTTGTTTTCGACTGAAGGCGAGCAGTCTGCTGGCCAGGGAAGCGGCCCGGCCCGCGGCGCCGAGGATTTCGCTGGCGGCGTCGCGCAACGGACTGTCGGCAGGAAGACCTTCCCAGAGCATCTGGCCATAACCGGAGATGATAGTCAGCAAGTTGTTGAAGTCGTGCGCCACCCCGCTGGCTAGCCGGCCCACGGCCTCCATTTTTTGAGCCTGACGGAGCTGGGCTTCGAGCAACCTGCGCTCGGTGACGTCAATGCCCGTTCCGATGACGTATTCGACCTGGCCTTCCGCGTCGAGCAGGGCGGTGTTCGACCACACGATCAGTCGCTTCTGACCCGTGCGTGTCACCCAGTGGTTTTCGTGCTGATTGGGAAACTCGCCTGCGCGCAGTTGTTCGAAGACGCGGCGGACTTGTTCCACCTCATCGGGCGGCACGAACAGATCCCAGACGGTCTGCCCGATCACTTCCTCGAAGCTGTAGCCGGTGGTCTTCTCGCAGGCGCGGTTGAAGCTGACGATGCGTCCTTCGCGGTCCAGGACCACGACCAGGCTGCCGACCGTGTCCAGAATCGTGGAGGCCCAGTCGCGTTCGCGGCGCAGAACCTGCTGGGCCCGCCGGGCTTCGGTCACGTCGTGCAGGACCAGCAAGGCGCCGCTGGGCTGCCGGCTCTTGTCTAGCAGGGGCGCAGCGGTGGCCGCCACCCAGATCCCTTCCGGGTTCAGGTCGTTGCGAATCAGCAGCTCCTCGGTAAAGACGGGTTCGCCCCTCAGGGTGCGGCTCACGGGTAGTTGCTCAGCAGGGAGCGGCGTCCGAGCATCGCTTTGGAAGATGCCGTAGCGCTCCGGCCATTCCGGGAGGGGCGGCGCCGGCTCCTCGATCGGGAGCATCCGTCGCGCCGCGGCGTTGGCCAACACCAAAGTGCCCGTCAGGTCGAACACGAGCACTCCATCCAGCATGGCGTCGAGAACGGAGGCCAGATCAGCGCCGGGCAGGAGAGGGCGATTCGGGGCGCCGTGAGAGTGCGATTCGGTACCCTGCGCGGGTTGACTCGTCATGCGACTCCACCGTCCTTCCGCGGACTGGGTTGGCCGCGAGCTCAGCCCCCGCTTGCCGAGATCGGATCAGCGCGCCCCAGCACGCCTGCTACTACACTACCACAGGGTGGTGGTGTTTGTTTAAAGAAATTTTAACCACGTGAGGGGGCCGCGGCAGTTTGTCGGCGGGCAGGCTGCTTCCCCTTTCAGCTTTCCAGCCCCATTTGCGACAGGCGGTACCGCAGGGCGTTGCGGGTCAGGCCGAGCATACGGGCAGCCTGACTCTTGTTGCCGCCGGCCCGTCGCAGGGCCTCGCGGATGATTGCCTGCTCGAATTCTTCCAGCGTCATGCCCTCGGGCAGGAAGAAGCCCTCGGCGGGCGGTCGGGCGCGAGGCGCGGTGTCCAGCTTGATATCGTCCGCATCGAGCACGGTGCCCTTGGCCAGCACGATGCTGCGCTCGATGACGTTTTCCAACTCCCGCACATTGCCCGGCCAGTGATACGCCATCAGCTTCTGGATAGCCGCCTCGGTGATGCCCTCGACGCGGCTGCCCAGCATGGGGGCCAGCTTGCGCACGAAATGCTCGGCCAGGAAGGGGATGTCCTCCCGGCGCTCGCGCAAGGGAGGCAGGTTGATGGGCACTACGTTGAGCCGGTAGTACAGGTCTTCGCGGAACGTACCTTGTTCGAGGGCCGCGCGCAGGTCCTGGTTGGTTGCGGCGATGACCCGCACGTCAATCTGGCGCGTCTTGTTGCTGCCCAGCCGCTCGAACTCGCGTTCCTGGAGCACACGCAGTAGCTTGACCTGGACCGAGGGCGGAACGTCGCCGATCTCGTCCAGGAAAACCGTACCGGTATCGGCTTGCTCGAACTTGCCGGGCTTGGAGGTCACCGCACCTGTGAACGCCCCTTTTTCGAAGCCGAACAGTTCGGCCTCCATCAGGTTTTCAGGCAGGGCCGAGCAGTTGATCTTCACGAAGGGGCGGTCGCGGCGCGGCGAGTGGTAGTGGATGGCGCGAGCGATGAGATCCTTGCCCGTGCCGCTCTCGCCGCACAGCAGCACGGTGGCCCGGGTCGGCGCCACGCGCTCGATGGTGGCGAAAATCTCTTGCATGGCCGGGCTGCGCCCGATGATGTTGCGGAAATCGTAGCGGTGGCCGAGTTCCTCGCGCAGGCGCAGGTTTTCGTCCTCGAGGGCGCGGCGCTGCAAGGCCTTCTCGATCACGGTGCTGAGGTGGTCGAGGGAAAACGGCTTCAGCACGAAATCGTCCGCGCCGCGGCGCATGGCTTCCACCGCGGTTTCCACCGAGCCGTAGGCGGTGATGACGATGACGGGCGTGCGGGTGTTCTGGCGGCGCAGGCGCGCCAGCAACTCCAGGCCGTCGAAATCGGGCAGGCGGAGGTCGGTGATGATCAGGTCGGCGCGATCGGCGAGCTTCCAGCCTTGCTCGGCTGTGCCCGCGCTTTCCACTTCGTAGCCCGCCGAAGCCAGATGGAGTTCGAGCACGCGCCGGAGCTTTTCCTCGTCCTCGATGATGAGGATGCGCTTTTTCATGGCGCGGCGCGGCGACCGACAGGCAGGTAGACGCGGAAAACGCTCCCTTTACCAGGCTCGCTTTCCACCGTTATTGTACCGCCATGCAGATCCACGATCTTCGAGACGATGGCCAGGCCCAGACCCACGCCGTCCGGCTTGGTGGTAACGAACGGGTTGAAAATCACCTCCTGGCGCTCTGGCGGGATGCCTTCCCCGCGGTCAATTACCGCGATCTCGGCGTTGCCCTCCACCAACCTCGTTTTCACCGTAATGGCGGCGCCGGGCGGGCTGGCTTGTGCGGCGTTCAGCAGCAGGTTGTAGACAACCCGCTCCATCAATTCGGGGTCGAACTCAAAGGGCGGCAGGTCGGGGGCATAGTTCTTGTAGACGGCAACGTCGAAGGGCGGCGAGTGCCGCTCCAGTTGGGCGATCGCCCGGTCTATCACCTCGCTCAACTCCGCGCGCACGGGCTTCAGTTCGAGCGGACGCGCGAATTCGAGGAAGCGCGTGACCAGCGCATTCATCCGATCCACTTCGCTCTGGATGTATCCGACCAGCTCGGCGGCCACCGGGTTATCGGCAGGGATCTGGCGGGCAAGCATCTCGGCCGAGGCGCGTATGGTTCCCAGCGGATTGCGAAGCTCGTGCGCCAGGCCGGCCGAGAGCTGCCCCAGGGCGGCGAGCCTCTCCGAGCGGCGAACAGCGGCTTCGGCCTCCTGCAAGTTGCGGTTGGCTTCCGCCAGTTGGGCAGCGACGGCCTGCGCGCGGCGTGCCGCGGGATTGACTTCCGCCAGCCGTTCGGCAAGAAAGCCGATCAGGGCGAGTACGGTGACGCGAAGCACGATTTCCGGGATCTGATCGGGCGGCAGTTCGTACCGCGTCCAGTCAATCCAGAGCAGCGTGGAGAGATAGGCGCCGCAAGCCAGACCGGTGAAGACCGCGGTGCCGGGCACCCCGAGGACCATGCCCGCCGAGATGACAGGCGCCAGCAGGATCCAGTAATAACTGCTGTTGATTCCACCCGTCAGCCCCAGGATGCCGTAACCCAGCCCCAGTTTGAGCAGGTTTGCCAGCACGCTTCCGGCAGGCCGTGCGAAGAAAGGGACCGAAGGTTCGAGCACCTGCAACAGCGCCAGCCCCGCCAGCAGCAGGATTACCGCCGGGCGGCGCACCGGACCGGCCACCGCCAGCAAGGCGAACAACAGGAGCAAAATCACTTCGTGCTTGGCGAAACGCGCCACGTCTACCCTGACATCTTAAGCCTGCTGCTCGCCTGCCGGCTCGTCGTTGTTGTAGACTAACCTAATGCCGGTAGCCTGCTAGAATGCTGCTCGCCCGCGAATTCATCCACTATCTGGCGCGGCAGATGGTCCGGCGGCTGACGCCGCGCATGATCGAGACCACCGAACCGCAAGCCCTCGCCGATTTGATTGCCGGCGTAATTATCGAAGAGCTCGAGGTAGAGGACCGGCTCAACGACGAAGTTCGCGAGATCCTCAGCCAGTATGCCGACTACATGCGGCGCGAAGGCATCAGCTACCAGGAAATGTTCCGCCGCATCAAGAATCAACTGATTGCCGAGCGCAAGATCGTGCGCGCGTCAGGCCGCGACACCGGCGATCCGATGAAGCTTTCCCGGGACAAAGTCATTGACATTTCCCACAAGCTGATGACTGCGCTGCGCAAGGCGCGTAACGCCCGGATGAAGGTCGAGCAGAACGAAATCCGTCTGGAGATGGTGCGGGCTATGATGGACCTGCTCGCGCTGGAGGAGAAAGTGGACCGCGCGGCGCGCCAGAAAATTCGTTCTCAGAAACGCGAAATCCCCGAAGGCAGCGAAGAGTGGGAACTTTTGCACCGCCGCTATTACGCCGAGGAACTGAAGAAATTCGGAATTGATCTTTCCCGATGACGCCCGCACTGGTGGTGGTCGGCAGCCTGAACATGGACTTTGTGGTGACGGTGTCGCGGCTGCCCGCGCCCGGAGAAACCGCCTTGGGGTGGGATTTCCAGATGAATCCGGGCGGCAAGGGCGCTAACCAGGCCTACGCGGCGGCCCGGCTGGGCGGGTCCAGTTTGACGGTTCGGATGGTAGGCCGTGTGGGCTACGACTGGTTCGGGGATCATCTCAAGGCTGGCCTGGCCGCGGCGGGCGTGGACGTCAGTACGGTTCACGCCACGCGTTCCCAACCCACCGGTGTGGCTCTGATCTGGGTGGATTCCGCGGGACAGAACTCGATTGTCGTGGCGCCCGGCGCCAACCATGCGCTAACAGCCGAGGAGATGGAAGGGTTCCGGCGCAGCTTCCGCGGCGCCCGCTTCGCCCTCTTCCAACTGGAAACGCCGCTGGCTACCGTCGAGGCCGGTTTGCGGATCGCCCGGGCGGAGGGAGCTTGGACCATGCTGGACCCGGCGCCCGCCCAGCCGCTGAACCGTGAGCTGCTCGGCCTCGTGGACATTCTGACTCCCAACGAAAGCGAAGCCTCGATCCTGCTGGGACGCCCGCCCGGGCGGCTCTCGCCCGAGGAGGCCCCGGAGCTGGTTCGAGCGTTGCACCAAATGGGGGCACGTTGCGTCGTGCTCAAGCTGGGCGATCAGGGCTGCTATTACGACGACGGTCAGCGGCAGATCCATCAGCCTGCGTTTCGTGTCGCGGTGCGCGACTCCACGGCAGCCGGCGATACCTTCAATGCCGCTCTCGCCGTGGCGCTGGCGGAGGGCAAGCCGATCGAGGAGGCGTTGCGATTCGCGAACGCGGCCGCAGCGGTCTCGGTTACGCGCCTTGGCGCTCAGGCTTCGGTGCCGTCGCGCCTGGAGGTCGAGGAGTTTCTGAAGGCTGCGGCCTGAGCGCGTAGACCACGTAGCGCGCGTTCTCGAACACGGGGGTCCGCCCAGGCAGCCGGCGCGGCCGGCGCAGCACCAGATAATCGGCGCCAGTGGCTTCGTAGACGGGCAGGCGGCTGACCCGGAAACCGCCCTCCATGGTTTGCTGCCACCGCCGTTGCCATTCGCGGGCAAAGCCACGCAGGAAGTTGACCTGCCCTCCGCCCTTCCAATCCACGTACACGGGGCGCAAGGCTTTGGCGCGGAAGATCCCCGGGAATAGCTCCCGCCCGGCGTCCGGAAACAGAAACACGGCCGAGGCCGCGGTGTGCTCGCGCGCCCAGGCCGCCAGTTCATCGAGCTCCTCGTGATGCAGGTGGGGGTAGTTCTCCACTTTGCCGAGCTTGGGGATGACGAAGAACGGCGCCAGGGCAGCGATGGCGGTCAGGGCGGCTGCCGCGATGCGGTTGCGGATGTTCAGGGCCAGAGCCGAGAACGCGGCGAGCAGGAGGACGATGGCCGCGCGCTGCCGCGCCAGGGGCGTGTTGAAAGCGGTTTCGCTGAATTGCAGCAGGCGCATGTGGGCAGGGATTGCGTAGACCGCGAGCAGCCAGAGCAGGCTCTCCCACCAGCGTTTCTGCTCGCCCGCCTTGACCGCGGCCGCTGTGGCCAGCACCGCCGAGATCGCCATCAGGTACATCAGGTTGCGCGCGGGCTGGAGCTGCGCGATCACGGCCCACTTCATCACGTCCAGCAGCCAGTAACTCAAAGGAATCGAGAGCAAGCCCGCCAGGGGCAAACCGACCAGGAAGAATTCGAGGTCAATGACGGGCCAGGATTCCGGTTCCCGGGAACGGAAAGCGCCGGCGCGCCGCAATCGCCAGAAAGCGGCCAGAGAAACCAGCCACAGAAATACGTGCTGCCGAATCCAGGCCGGTTCCCACAAGCTGATCCAATTGTAGGGGGCGCGCCACCTTTGCAGCTTTTCCAGTTCCGCGTCGAGACGATCGAACAACATCTGGGATTCGGTGACGCCCGGCTGCCAGCGTGAAAGCAGGAACAGCAGCGCCGCGCCCAAGGCCAGCGGCAGCAGCCCAGCGATACGCCGCGTCATTACGGGCGGGGGCGAAGGCCACAAGGCCAGCACGAAGTAAACGGCCCAGAATGCGGCCGCGGTGGGCGGGTGATAGAGAAAGGCGAGCGTGGCTGCGATTCCCGCGCCCAGATCCATGCCGTGGCCTGCGAGGCCCAGGGCCAGCAGGACCAACGGTCCGGCGAAGCCTCTGGGAACCGGCTCGTATTCCAGCGTCAGCACGGCGGGACCCACAACGGTCGCGCCGAGCGAATAGATGGCGGCCATCAGAATCGCGCCGCGGAGCGAGAGGCCGAGCGCCGTCCCGATCAGGTACACGCCGAAGATCCCGAGGGCGCGGAACAGCAACTGCTGAGCTGTCAGGATCGCGTGAAGCTCCAGGCCGGTGAGACGCCGCAGGCCCAACGTAACCTCGTCGTAGACGGTGAAGGCGACGTGCGGGCGCTGGGCCACGGGATCGTTGGCCAGCACCGAGGGATCCCAGAGGCGCTCCAGGATGGGCACGTAGATTTGCGTATCGGCTTGCAACCAGGTGTGTCCGGGGAACACGAAGTAACTCAGCAAGGTCAGGCCGACGATCGCTACGGGAACGAGGATGCGGGTCCGGGTGCAACTCATTGCGCAGGTGTCTTCTCCAGTTGCCGGCGGGCCCAGACACGCTCGGGATTCAATTCGAGAGACTTCAGGATGGCCTGGCGAGCTTCGGCATGGCGTTGCGCCTTGCGCAGTGCGATTCCCAGCCATAGCCAGGCGTCAGCCGCCCGTGGATTCAACTCGATCGCCTTGCGGAAATCGGCGATGGCCGCCTCGACGCCGCCGCCCAGGGCCGGCGGCAGGTAGTAATGACCCACGCCGCGGCTCAACCAGGCTCGCCAGGAAGAAGGGTCCAGTTCCAGGGCGCGCTGAACGGATTCGGCGGCGCACTTGCCGTAACGCATGGCCAGCAGGAGGTTGCCCGGTATGGCTTGCCCGCAGAGGGCGCCCAGCAGCCGGTGGTATTCGGCCACAGTGGGTTTCAGCGCGACCGCCCTCCGGGCGGCCTCGATTCCGATCTCGGCCGCGGAGCGGGCACGGTCGCGGTCCTGGAGCTCGAGAGCGACTTCAGCCAGATAGGCGGCCGCCTCGGCAAGCTCGGCCTGCGCTGCGGCGTCGCCCGGCCTCTTTTCAGCCAGGCTGGCCTTTTCGGCGACGATTTTCTCCAGGGCGTTGCGGTCCTGGCGGTTCCTGGCCTGCTCGAGTTGCGAGCTGGCCGCCAGCAAGTACCCCGCGAGCAACGCCACGGTCCACCTGGTCATGTTTCTCCCAATTCTAAAGCCCCCTTCGCCAGGCTCGCAGGCGACCGACGCATTGGCTGTCCGGGCCACGCAGTGCGTGTTCAATACACGTCAAAGCAAAAGACCTGGTTGGAGCCTTTGGGGGTGATGGCGTAGGAGCCGTTTTCCAGGCCGAAGCGCTCGCTGACCTCGAGCTTGTAGAGTTTGTCCTCCAGCCGTTGGATGATCAACCGCACCGGGCGCGGCCTGTCCTTGAGCCGTTCCGGAAAGACGATCTGGCGATTGTTGCCCTTGACTTCGAGGCGGTAAAGTTCGAGGGCCTCGGGCGCGATTTTTTCGGAAAGAAACAGGAATATCGGTTCGGGCACGGGCGTGCGCGCGGGCGAGCTTGGTCCCGGAATGATGTAGATGGTCTGCTTGCCCCGTGTCTCTTCCCGGGCCTCGTTGACCTCGGTGGGAATCAGGTTATCGGCGTGGACCAGATAGGGCAAGTCGGGTTTCGGTGGCCGCGGTCCCTGATACTGGCCAGCGAGGCAGAGGGCGAACAGGAGTGCGAGGCTGAGCGTGCGCTTCATGCCAGGCTTTTCCGTTCCCATTCTAACTTGGCGGGCCGGGCCGCAAGCGGTTGCTATCATGGAACGTTTCCATGCCGCGACGAGTCGTGATCGCCATTGACGGACCGGCGGGGGCGGGAAAAAGCACCATCGCTCGCCGCGTAGCTGCTCGTCTGGGCTTCGTTTACATAGACACGGGCGCCATGTATCGCGCCGTGGCGTTGTGGGCGTTGCGGGCGGGTGTGGACCTCGAAGACATGCACCGGCTGGAGCAACTGGCGGCCTCGGCGCGGATCGAGTTTGCGCCGGGCAGCGGCCGCATCTTCCTGAACGGGGAGGATGTCACGGAAGCAATCCGCACGCCGGAGGTTGCCTCGGCGGCTTCCCGCATTTCCGTCTACGGTGGCGTGCGCCGCGCCATGGTCGAGGAGCAGCGACGGATCGGGCGGGAAAGCAGCGTGGTGATGGAGGGGCGCGACATCGGCACGGTCGTGTTTCCCGATGCGGACGTGAAGATCTTTCTGGACGCTTTGCCCGAGACGCGCGCCGAACGACGCTTGCGCGAGCTGCGCGAGCGCGGGCAGGAGGTGGATCCTGCGCGGGTGGCCGCCGAACTGGCTGAACGGGACCGCCGGGATCGCACCCGGTCGGAGTCGCCCCTGGTCCAGGCGCCCGACGCGGTCTACCTGGACACCACCCACCTGAGCATCGAGCAAGTCGAGGAGGCCGTGCTCAAGCTGGTGCGGCAGCGGCTCGGCAACGGGCAGCAACTGAGCCCGGAGGGCGTGGAGACCGGCGCCTGAGAAGGCCCGGCTCGCAATGATGAAGATCGAGGGTCGGATGCTAACATAGAAAAAACCAATCCCCGCGGCGCGTCCGTACGTGCGCTCGCGGTCATTTGCGGGAGACTCCAGGAGTGAACGACCTGCTGGTAATGAAATTTGGCGGGACCAGTGTCGGTTCCGCCGAGCGTATCCAGGCCGCCTGTCGCATTCTGAGCGAGGAGAGCCGGCGCCGGCCCGTGGTGGCGGTGATTTCGGCCATGGCGAAGGTGACGGACCTGCTTTTGGATACGCTGCGGTGGGCCGAGGCCGGCGAAGAGGAGGATGTGCGCGCCAGCCTGAGCAAGCTGCGGGAGCGCCACCTCACGACATGCCGCCAGCTCTTGCCGGAAGCGGAACGAGCCCCTGTCGAGCGAGCCATCGAGCAGATTGTGGGCGAGTTCCAACGGATCGCGACCGGGATCCTGATGCTCGGAGAGCGCCCACCGCGGTCGGTGGACGAAGCGGTAGCCGTGGGCGAGCGGTTGTCCGTGCTACTGGTGAGCGCCTACCTGAACTCGCAAGGCGTACGCGCCGAGGCGGTCAATGGCGCAGAGGTGATTGTTACGGATGCCGTTTTCGGCAACGCTACGCCTCTGATGCAACCTACGCGGGCCAGGGCCCAGGCCCGCTTGCGGCCCCTTCTGGAAGCGGGCGTGCTGCCTGTGGTGACGGGTTTCAACGGGGCCACGGTGGACGGCAAGCCGACCACGCTGGGGCGCGGCGGATCCGATTTTTCCGCCTCGATTCTGGCCGCGGCGTTGGATGCTTCCGAGTTGTGGATCTGGACGGACGTGGACGGGATCATGACGGCGGATCCGCGCATCGTGCCGGATGCCGCTGTGCTCGACGAAGTCACTTACAACGAAGCTGCCGAGCTGGCTTACAACGGGGCCAAGGTGCTGCACCCGCGGACACTGGCGCCCCTCATCGAGCGGCAGATTCCGGTGTGGAGCAAGAACAGTTTTGCGCCCGAAAAGCCGGGCACGCGCATCGTGCCGCGGATTCAGGTCTCCAACGGGGCCCGCGCCGTCACTTCCCTGCCGCACGTGGCGTTAATTTCGATCGAGCCGGCCAGCGGCGTAATCAGCGGGGCCCAGATCATGGGGCGCGCACTCGAGGCGCTGGGACGGGCCAACGTGGAAGTCCTGGCGCTCACCAGTTCGTCCTACCGGCAATCGTTTTGCTTCCTCGTGCGCGAAAGCGAGCTGGGCGCGGCCATGCATGCGCTGGAGGACGCGCTCCTGCTGGAACTCGAACACGGCTATATCAAGCCCATCGAAGTGGACGAAGAGGTGGGCCTGCTGGCCGTGGTGGGCGAAGGGATGCGGGGAACGCCCGGCCTGGCCGGGCGGATTTTCACCGCCATCTCGCGGGAACGGATTAACATTATTGCGATTGCACAAGGCTCGAGCGAGTTGACCATCGCCATCGTGGTGCGGCGGGATGAGTTGGAGAAGGCGGTGCGGGCCGTCCATGCCGAGTGCCGCATGGCGGAACAGGCGCGCGCGAGGAGCGGCCTATGATACCGCGGGCCATCGCCCTCTGTTGCTGGGTGGCCTGGCTGGCAGGCGCAGCCGTGGACGCCCAGGACGCCGTTCAGTGGCTGGCCGCCTTGCAGTGGATCTCTGCCGAACTCCGGGACTCGGGCAACGATGGCGCCCGAAGTCAGCAACTGGCGCGTGAGTTGCGGCTGCTGGCGCGCGAGATCGAGACGGCGGGCTTGGAGATTCCCCCGCCTCCAGCGACGACGGATTCGGCTTCGTTGCAGGCCTATGCGGCGCAACTGCGAGCATCCCTGGAAGCTTACGAACGGACCCGCCCGGGCGGCGCTTTCCGCCTGGGTCGCATCGAGGTTCAGGTCACAGCGGAGGCGCCGCAACTCAGCGCCGCTGCCACCGTGGATGAAAACGTGTACCGGTTGCGCAATGCCTTCACGCTGGCCGAGGCACTGCTGCCGGTGGCCGGGATCAATCTGGACCGGATCGGGCAGCGCAACGAGATGGGCGCTTTCGTCCGCGGCTTTGATGTTCGCCAGACGCCGGTTTACGTGGACGGCATTCCGGTCTACGTTCCTTACGACGGTTACCTGGACCTGGAGCGATTCCTGACGGCGGGCGTAAGTCAGATCGAAATTGCCAAAGGCTTCACGTCTCCGCTTTACGGTCCCAACGCGATCGGCGGCGCCATCAACCTGGTTTCCAAGGAGCCAGCCGAGCCTTGGTACGGCGAAGTAGGCTTCGGATACGGGTCAGGCGAGCAGGTGCGTTCCTATGTCAACGGCGGTTTACGTCGGTCGCGGTTCTGGGCTCAGGGCAGCTTTTCCTGGCTTTCCAGCGAGTCCTTTCCGCTCTCGGGCGATTTTCGCGGTACGCCGGCACAACCGCCTGGACGCCGGCTGAACGCCTACCGTACGGATTCCGTGGTGCGCGCCCGGTTTGCGTGGACTCCCTCCCAGAACGAGCAATACTCTTTCACTTACGCCAACCAGAATGCGGAAAAGGGACAGCCGCCTTACGCAGGGACGGATCCTGCCGTCCGGATCCGTTACTGGCAGTGGCCGCAGTGGGACAAACAAAGTTATTACTTGATCGCATCGCGCAATTTCGGCGCCCGGACTTACTTGCGCGCGCGACTGTTTCGCGACCAGTTCCAGAACACGGTCAAGTCCTTCGACGACGCGCGCTACGCCACGCAACTGCGTCCCTCATCGTTCACCAGCGTCTATGACGACGCCACCAATGGGGCCATCGCCGAGCTGGGAAGCGGTTGGGCCAGTCGCCAGACGCTGAAGGCGGCCTTTTACGTCAAGGATGACCGGCACCACCAGTTCAATGTGGGTCAGCCCGCGCAGAGTTTCCGCGATCTTTCCCTGTCGCTGGGCGCCGAAGATACCATTCGCCTGTTCGAGCGCACCCGTTTGGTGGTGGGCCTGAGCACAGACCGGATCCAGAACCGCCGGGCGGACGATCTGCGCGGCGGCGCCGTTCTGCCGTTTCCACGGGCGCATCTGGCGGCGTGGAATTTCCAGGCGGGTTTATGGCAGGGAGTTTCCGAGTCGGGTCGGCTGCGACTGACTTTCGCGCGCAAGACCCGGTTGCCCACGCTAAAAGACCGTTACTCGTACCGGCTGGGCACGAGCATACCCAATCCCTTTCTGCGCCAGGAGCAGGCCAGTAACTGGGAGGCGGGTTACTCGCAACTGTTGGGCAAGCGGAGCCTGGTCGAGGCTGCCTTGTTTGCGAGCTGGCTGAACGGCGCCGTGGACCGATTTTACGTCGAGCCAAATGTCTACCAGTTGCGGAATCTGGGACGTACGCGGCATCTGGGCGCCGAACTGAGCGTGCGCAGCAGCCCGATTTCGCGGCTGGACGTGACGGCGAACTACACTTATCTGAGCCGGCGGAATCTCACGGACCCGGGATGGCCGCCGCTGGGGGCGCCGCGGCATCGCGTCTACGCGATGGGGAGCGCGCGCTTGACGCCGCGAGTGACGGTCTTTGCCGACTGGTACTTTGAGTCGGGACGGTTGAACCGCAACGACGCCGGGCGGCTATGGTTCGGCGATGAGATTTCGGTGGCCGGTGCAGGAGGCGTGGTAAGTCTGGGGCGCGGTCTGGAAGTTCAGATCGGGGCAGGCAACCTGTTCGACCGTAACTACTCGTTGCTGGAAGGGTATCCCGAGCCGGGACGCCATGGTTACATCAACCTCCGTTACCGTTTCTGAGAGCAGGCAGCTTGCGGCCAGCAGGGTGTGGAGGCGCGCGGCGGCGCTGGGCAGCCTGTGGGCGGCGTTCGAGATCGTCGTAGGCAGTTTTCTGCACAACCTGCGCGTGCCGTTCACGGGGACGCTGCTGGCGTCGTTGGGGGTTCTGCTCATGTGCGCCGGCGCGCAGGTGTGGCGGGACCGCGGGCTGGTGTGGCGCGCGGCGCTGATTTGCGCGCTGATGAAGTCGGTCTCGCCCAGCGCCGTGATCCTGGGTCCCATGCTCGGGATCTTCGCGGAAGGGGTGCTATTGCAAGTTGCTCTCAGGGTGCTTGGGGCAGGGGCGCTGGGCTGCGCGGTGGGCGGAGCGGCCGCGGTCAGCCTCACTTTAGTGCACAAGATCGTGTCGCTGCTGGTCGTCTACGGCGCCGACCTCGTGCGGCTCTATGAGGGCCTCGTGAGGTACGCTGCCCGCGTAACGGGCTGGCAAGGGCTGGATCCGGCGAGTCCCATCTTGTTGCTGCTGGCAGTTCAGGGCGTGCTCGGTGCGTCTGCGGGCGTAGCGGGATGGCGGTTGGGGAAGGGGTTCCGCCCGGGAGCTTATCAGCCGGCGGGGGAGCGGGCGACGATCGGCTTGGACTCGGCGCAGGCGAAGGTCAGCCGCGGGCCGCGCCCATCACTTGTAGGATTAGGACTGGCGGTGGCGGCCCTGCCCGCGGGTTTGTACTGGCTTTCCACTGCGCCGCTGGAGGCGGCAGCCCCGGTCGTGGCCGCGGTGGTGGGCCTTGCGGTCTGGCGCTACGGAGGACGCTTGCGCCGTCTGAGGCGGCCGCGGTTGTGGATCGAGCTGGGCGTGGTCCTGCTGCTGTCCGGTTTGGTGCTGGGCGCGCTGGAAGGTGATATAGCGGCCGGGGCTCGTGCAGGCGCACAGATGATCCTGCGCGCTGTCTACGTGGTCGTGATATTTTCGGCGATCAGCGTGGAGCTGAAGCATCCGCGGATTTCGTCATGGCTGTATCGCGGACGTCTGGCGCCGTTGGGCGCCGCGCTCCAAGCGGCTTTTGAAGCGCTGCCCGATTTCGTAAGCGCAATTCCCGGTCTGCGGGCGGCGCGGAAGAACCCCGCCCAGGTGCTCGCGGGACTGTTCGACCGCGTGGAATACTGGCAGAATCGCACCGCCGGTCCGCCTGTCGTCCTGCTCACCGGCCAGAAAGGGGAAGGGAAGACCACCCTGTGCGCGGAATTGGCCGAGCTGGTGCGGTCCCGAGGGGGGCGAGTGGCCGGGATCCTTTCGCCCGGCTTCTGGGATGACGGCGTCCGGAGCGGCTACCAGATCGAGGACCTGCTGACGGGCCGACGGTTGTGGCTGGCGCGGCGTGCCCAGACGCCCGGGCATCTGGCCCAGGGGCCATATTGGTTCGATCCCGTGGCCCTCCAGTTCGGGCGGCAAGCGCTTGCGGACGGGGCCGCGGCCAGGCCCGATCTGATGGTTGTGGACGAAGTGGGGCCGCTGGAGTTGCGGGGCGAAGGCTGGGCGCCAGCGCTTGACCTGTTGCAGGCGCGCCAGCCTTGCCCGATGTTGTGGGTGATTCGGCCCGCACTTCTGAATGTTGCCCGCAAGCGGTGGCCGATGCTGGAGGGAGCGCCGGTGGTCAGCGCCGGGCAGGTCACCGCCGTGGAGCTGGCGGGCATGCTGCTGGAGACCGAAAGCCGGCGGGTTGCATCCGCCGGGCCGGAAGCCGCTTTTTCGCGCGAAGCTTGAGGGTCAGTTCCGGCGATCGGGTAGGATTATCTGGTTTAAAAACTGGGGGATTGGCCCCGATGCCGGGTTGCGCCAGCACCGGGGAAAGAGTTATCATTGAACTTCCCCCCAACTCAGCAGCACTCACTCGAAATCCAAGCCGATTTCGGGGATTGCGGAACTTCAAAGCAAAAGACGGGACCCTATGCAGAAACAGGCCAAGAAAGTACTGGCGGCGGTCGGGGATCTCTTTTTCACCATCAAGATCACCGATGCGGCCAAGAAAGCGGGATTACAGGTCGAGTTCGTGAAGACCGACAAGGAACTCCTGGAAAAAGCCAGGGAAATGCCTTCCCTGATCCTGATGGATCTGAACTTCCAGGATATCCATCCGCTAAAAACGCTGGCCCGGCTCAAAAGTGATTCCGAGCTCAAGCGCATCACCGTGATCGGGTACGTGCTGCCCGTGCAGGGCGAGCTCAAGCAGAAGGCTCAGGAGACCGGCGCCGACCTGGTGCTCATGCGAGCCGCGTTTTCCCAGAATCTGCCCCAGATCCTCAAGCGCCACGCCAGCGCGGCCTGAGAAAGGCATGCGATGAGGCCTGCGCTGCGTCTGCTCGACGACGATCTGATTGGGCGGATCCTTGCCGAAGCGCGGCAGTTGCTCTGCCATCTGGGCGTCGAAATCCACAATCCGCCGCTGGTGGAGCTGCTGGCCGATCACGGGGCCAAGGTTGGCGCGGATGGGCGGGTTCGTTTCACAGAGAATTTGTTGGATCGCGCCTTGGCCACAGCGCCCCGATCCTTCCGGCTTTTCGACGTGCTGGGCAACCCGACCCACGAGTTCGCGGGTGACAATGTTTACTTCACGCCTGGGTCGGCGGCCATCCACATTCTCGACCCCGCTACCGGCCGCATGCGGCGCCCGGACACTTCCGATTACGTGCGCTACGTCAAGCTGACCAGCCAGCTCGAGTTCCTGGCCGCCCAGAGCACCGCGCTCATCCCGGCCGACGTGCCGGAGAAGATTTCCGACAGTTACCGGCTCTATCTGAGCCTGCTTTATGGGGAGAAGCCTGTCGTCACCGGGGCGTTCACCATCGAGAGCTTCCCGGTGATGCGGGACCTGCAACTCATCGTCAGGGGCGATGACCGCAGCCTGCGCGACAAGCCCCTTACGATCTTTTCCTGCTGCCCCACGGCGCCGCTGAAATGGAGCGACGTCACCAGCCAGAACCTGGTGGACTGCGCTCGGGCCGGCATCCCGGTGGAGCTGGTTTCCATGCCACTCTCCGGCTTCATGGCGCCGGTCACGCTGGTGGGAAGCCTGATCCAGCAGACGGCGGAGAATCTCAGCGGTGTGGTGATCAGCCAGACGGTGGCGCCCGGGCATCCCCTGCTGTACGGCGGCTCGCCCGCGGTCTTTGACGTTCGCTACGAGACTACCCCGATGGGAGCGATCGAGACCGCGATGCTCAATTGCGCCAACGCCGAGATCGGCAAGCGGCTGGGGCTGCCCACGCAGGGCTACATCGCCTTGAGCGACGCCAAGGAATTGGATGCCCAGGCCGGCCTGGAGACCGGCATGGGCGCCGTGCTCGCGATTCTTGCCGGCATCAACAGCGTTTCCGGCCCGGGGATGCTGGATTTCGAGAGCTGCCAGAGCCTGGAAAAGCTCGTGGTGGATCACGAAATCTGTCGCATGTGCTACCGGCTGGTTCGCGGCATCGAGCCGCGCGAAGATTTTCCTGCCCTGCCCCTCTTCGAAGAGCTACTGCGCGAAAAGCACTTGTTGATCGCCGATCACACGCGGCGCTATCTGCGCGAGCAGATCAGCTTCCCCGGCCCGGTGATTGACCGCGCCAACCGGGAGCGGTGGATGAAGGCGGGCGCCCCGAGCCTGAAGGACCGGGCGGTGCGGGAAGTAGAGCGCCTGATCGGGCGCTATCAGCCATCGCGCCTGCCCGAGGATCGCAAAGCCGAGCTTCGCCGGCGGATGGAGGAAGAAGCACGTCGCTACGGCATGGCCTCGCTGCCGCCTTGCGAGAGTTGATCCTTACCGCGGACTGCCGGGCGCGCCGGGATTCAGCGCAATCCGCACCTTGGCGTTCATGCCGGGCTTGATCGCCGGGTTGGGATTGCTGAATTCGATGATGACGTGCCCGTCTTTTTCGATGGTCAGAACGCGGCCGGGCAGCCCGGTCTGGGGTGCTTCAGGCACGTCCACCAAAGCGGGGTATCCGGGACTCAGCCGCTCCAGTACGGGCGGCTCGGGTTCCACCACGACTTCCAGCACGGAAAGATCCACGGCGATCTGAAGCAGATCGGGCACGTGGGGTCCGACCGGGTCACCGGGCTGACGAGTGCGTGCCAGCAGGATGCCGTTCACAGGTGAGTGGACTTCGGTGGCGGCCACCCTTTGCTGTGCCTCCTCCAAAGCCTCGCGAGCCTTTTCCAGTTGCTGGCGCGTGCTATCGAGTTCTTGGGTGAGGGAGGCGACGCGGTCTTCGGCCAGCCCTGCCAGGTTTTCCACTGCTTCGTATTGCTGGCGCGCGGCTTCGAATTCTTTGCGCGCCTTTTCAAAGACCATCTTGGCGATGGCGCCTTCCTTGAACAGGAACTGCTGGCGTTCGAAGGTCTTCTCCGCCCTTTGGTAGTCGTCGCGCACGCGCTCGGCCTCGGCGCGCGCCCGCGAAGCTTCCAGGCGGGCCGCGATCAACGCGCTTTCCAGGGCACGGGCCCGTGCCTCCACGCGCTCCATATCGGCCTGCGCGGCCTGGCGAGCTGCTTCCAGACCCTCGTTGTGGATGCGAGCCAGCAACTGGCCCTCGAAGACCTCCTGGCCCGGCTGAACCATGTACTGTTCGAGGAGTCCTTCGACGGGGGCGGGCACGGCAACTACGTGCCGGGCGCGAATGGCGCCGGGCAGGGTCACTTCGGGCGGCAGCACCACAGGGGTGGGTGGGGCCGAGGAGGCAACTCGCGAGGCAACCCGGTGCTGGTATAGCCACGCGGCGGCCCCTGCGGCGACAGCCGTTACCCCCAGCACGATCGCCCACAACCGTTTGCTCTTCAACACGAGGCCCGCTGATTTGAATGTAACATTGTCGCTATGCCCGTGGTTCGCTTGCGGGAAATGGCCTGGATCTTCCTGCGCATCGGCAATCTGACGTTCGGTGGCGGCGATCCCATCATGGCGGCCTTTCAGCGGGAGCTGGTGGAACGCCGGCGCTGGCTGAGTCCGGATCAATACGCGCTGGCGTTTGCCCTGGCCCGAGTGACGCCGGGGACCAACGTGCTGGCCTTTTGCGCGGCGGCCGGATGGTTCCTGCGAGGCTGGCTGGGGGCTTTCATCGCGGTGCCTGCCGCTACGGTTCCTTCCGGCCTTCTGGTAATCGCACTGACGGCCGCGTACGAGGAACTCCAGGGCATGCGACTGGCCGCAGGCGCCATCGGCGGCTTGCTCGCGGCGGCAGTAGGCATGATGGTGGCCGCGGCCTGGAACTTGATCCGCCCGCGCCTTGTCGCAGGCAACCGTTTGCGGATCGCGGTGCTGACGCTGGGAGCGCTCGTGTTGTTGCTCGGCTTTTCGGCTTCGCCTTTGCCGGTTCTGGGGCTGGGGGCTGCGGCCGGGGCGCTCTGGACGGGACCGTTGGCGGAACGCCAGATGCGGGAGCCCTCATGAACTTGCTGGTTCTCTACCTGCTGTTGCTGAAAGCCACGGTGACCTCATTCAGCGGGCTGACCTCGCTGCCCGTAATTCATCACGATCTGGTAGTCGAGCGGCGCGTGTTGACGGATCGGGAGCTGAACGCGGCAGTGGCCGCCGGTCGCGCCGGTCCCGGACCGTACGGTTTGTACGTGGTCAGTGTGGGCTACTTTGTGGCCGGCGTGCCGGGAGCGTTCATGGGCCTGCTGGCGTTGATGACGCCGGCGTTCCTGATCATTCCCATGGCGCGATACGTGGGCAGCAAGGCGAACCAGCCGCGGATTCGCAGTGCGATCGAGGGAGTGCTGGCCGCCGCGGCCGGTCTGTTGGTGGCTTCCACGCTGCCGCTGGCGCGCGAGTCGGTTACCGGCGCCTTTTCCGGCGCCGTCGCGCTGGCGTCTTTTGTCTTGTTGACCGCGACCCGTGTAGACATCGGCTGGGTCATGCTTGGGGCGGCGGCTGCCGGCCTGCTGGCCGCTGCCCTGTGAGACCCCGGCTGCGTGCTACAATCGGCAGGGCGATTGCGGTAGCGGAGGGCGCCATGCGGGAACTGCAATTGGGCGACATCATTGACGACTACTGCGTCAAGTGCAAGCGGCTGACCAACCACTCCGTGGTCTCGATCGTAAATGCCGAGCCGGCCAAAGTGCGCTGCCGCACGTGTTACCACGAACATGACTACCGCCACGAGCAGCCGCCGCCCTCGCGGCGCGATCTGAAAAAGCAGGCCTTGTTCCGCGAAGTGCTTTCGACGATCGCTCCCGATGCGACGGCCGAGGAAAGTCAAAAAACGCGCGGCAGCCGGAAGAAATCAACCAGAACGTAGTTCACGGCGCAAATCCTCCAGCACTTCCTCGCGCTTGTCGCTAGCCAGATCGCGCTCGAGGCGGCGCAGCGCGACGCCAACTACATCCCGATGGTGCAACCGCGCGCCGAATTCTTCGAGGCTGGAAAGCTGTAGCCAGAGCTCGTGCAGGCGCTCGATGTCTTCGGGCCACAGCCGCGGGGGATGGGGACCGAGGTTCACGTAGACGGAAGGCCGGTCCGGGCTGATAATTTCCAGTGAGAAAGCGTGGCGCGGCTCGGGCAATCGCTCCCAGGCCAGGCCGATGCGCCGGGCCAGTTCTTCCGAGCTCATGCGCGCCGAGACTCCAGTGACCAGGCGTGAGGCCTTGAGGCGGGCCGCCGTCTGCACCATGGCGTCGAAGGGATCCACACCGGGCACGGTGAGCAGCTCGACCGGCTTGCCCTCCTTTTCCGCCAGCGCCACCACGCGCGTGAAGAGCTCTTTTTCGTAGTCGGTGAAGAGCTGTTCTTCGGAGAGCTCGTATTCGCCGGCGCCGGGCGGGATGGTGCGCACGGTCATCACCACGATGTCGTGCTTGCGCACATTGGTCTTTTCGAGAACCTTCTGCAAGTGGTACATGTGGCGGTAATCCCGCACCGCCACCAGCACGCAACCCGGGCGCGCGCGCACGGTTTCTGTGGAAACGTTGGGTTGCAGTTCGAGATTGAACTCCTCCAGGCCCTTGGGCTGGCGGGCGCGGCGGGCCAGATTGATGCGCTCGGAGATCGTGAACAGGACGAACAACAACAGGGTGAAGCTGACACCGTAGATGGTGGCGAATTTCTTGGTGAGGAGGTTGGCCACCGCCACGGCAAACAGGGTCAAGGTGATGAGGCCAAGACCCACGGGCAGCTCGCGGCCTGCCACGCGCAGATTGAGCGGCGTCTTGTACTCCTGGTCATGCCGCTGGAAACGGAGCACGAGCACGCCCAGCGCTTTCATGCAGAAGCTCCACACGACGCCGAAGGCGTATGCCTCGCCCAGCAGGTAGACATCGCCGTGACTGGCGGTGATGGTTACCAGTTGCAGGAGGGTGATGAGATTGATGATGCGGTAGCTGGTGCCGAAGCGCGGATGGGGACGGCGGAACCAGTTCAGCAGGATGCCGTCCTCAGCCACGCGATTGAGCATGCCGTTGGCGCCGATCATCGAGGTATTCACGGCGCCTGAAAGGATGAGCACGCCCACCAGCACCACGAAGCCGTGCAGGAGCCAGCGCATGAGCTCGGGGCCGGCCAGGTTCATGGCCAGGCCGGCGATCAGGTTGTTGTAATAGCGGGGCCGTTGCGACTCGGGAATGATCATGCCGGCCAGCAAGGTCACCAGCCCCGTGGAGACCAGCGCGTAGCCGCACACCAGGTTGGCGGTTCGTTTCAGATTCTTGAGCTTGGGATAAGCGACTTCGCGATACACCTGGGCAAGGGTTTCGAAGCCGCTCATGGAGAGGATGGAGTGCCCGAAGGCGATCAGGATGGCGATGGCGCCTACGTTTGGCCAGGGAGTATCCTTCAACCAGCCGAGAGCGTCCGGGCTGAAGCGAAGGTTGGCTGGAACCGGCCAGGGAGGCAGTTGGGCCACGCCGCGCATCAGCAGGGTAATCGGCGCCCAGATCAGGATCGCCACTACCATGACGGTCATGATCTGCATGATGCGCAAGGCCTTGGCGCTGGACTCCTGAATGCCCTTGATGTTGGCCCACCAAAAATACAGGGTCACGGCCACGCCGAAGGCCGCCGAAAACAAATCGGCGTCCACGCGGAAACTCTGTCCCATCAGCTCGCTGGTTTCGTTGATCAGACCTGCCAGGTACTGGCCCGCGCTCACCGAAGAGATGGGCCCGGTGAGGATGTAATCGAAAACCAGCGCAGATACGGAAAACTTGGCCGCCACGTGGCCCATGCTGTCGCGCACCACCACGTAAACGCCGCCGCGCACGAACATCGAGCAGCTCTCCATGTAGACGGAGCGCACGGCGAAGGCGAACAGCATGACGCCCAGCACGAACCAGGGGGCGGATCGTCCGATGGCCTGCTCCGCAATGCCGCCGGCGTAGAAGGACGAGGAGGCCAGATCGTTCAGGACGATGGCCGCTGCCCGCCAGAAGGAGATGAAGCTCAGGGCCACCGTGGTGGCCACGATCACCTTGGTCGGGGCAGCGGGCGACGTGGATTGTGTGGTCGAGATGGCTCGGAACCTCCTGCTAACTAACCTATACGATCATAGGAGGGTGAGCAGGAAAGCGGAAGAGCTGGCGCGCGCTGTGGTGAAGCGACTGCGGGCCGCGGGTCATCAGGCCTGGCTGGTGGGAGGCTGCGTGCGCGATCACCTTCTCGGACGCGAGCCGGAAGACTACGACGTGGCCACGGATGCGCTGCCGGACAAAGTGGCCGCATTGTTCGAGAACTCCTTCGTGATCGGACCGGACTTCGGCGTGGTGCTCGTGCGCGACGGCGACGCGGAAGTGCAGGTGGCCACGCTGCGCAGCGATCACCGCTATGTGGACGGGCGGCGCCCGGTGAGCGTGACCTTCGTTAACGACCCCAGGCTCGACGTGGTCCGCCGCGATTTCACCATCAACGGGCTGCTCATGGATCCCGAGACGGGCGAAGTGCTGGATTTCGTGGGCGGGCAGCAGGATCTGGCCGAGGGATTGATCCGCGCCATCGGCGATCCCGAGCAGCGTTTCGCCGAAGATCACCTGCGCATGCTGCGCGCCGTGCGTTTCGCCGCCGCTCTGAACTTCCGCATCGAGCCGCGCACCTTGGAAGCGATTCGCCGCCAGCACAAGCAGATCAGCCGCATTTCGCCCGAGCGGATCCGCATCGAACTGGTCCGCATTCTCACCGAGGGCGGTGCGCGCCGCGGCATGGAAATGATGGACGAAACCGGGCTGCTGGCCGAGATCCTGCCCGAGGTGGCCGCCATGAAAGGCGTCCCGCAGCCACCCGAGTTTCATCCCGAAGGCGACGTGTGGACGCACGTGCTGCTGATGCTCGAGATGATGCAGCGGCCCACGACCACGCTGGCGATGGGCGTGCTCCTGCACGATGTGGGCAAGCCGAGAACCTACCGTGTGGCGGATCGCATTCGCTTTGACGAGCACGACGTGGTGGGCGCCCAGATGGCGGTCGAGATCATGACGCGCCTGCGCTTTTCCAGCGAGGAGATCCGCCGCGTCGAGGCCCTGGTGCGCTATCACCTGCGCTGGCGGCACGTCAAGCACATGCGCGAAAGCAAGCTGAAACGCTTCCTGGCCATGGAGCACTTCGAAGAACACATGGAGCTGCACCGCCTGGACTGTCTGGCCAGTCACGGGAACTTGGAGAACTACGAGTTCGTGCGTCGCAAGCTCGAGGAAACCCCGCCCGAGGCGCTGAGGCCCAAACGACTGATCACCGGTCACGACCTGATCCGCGCCGGTTACCGGCCGGGGCCGGCCTTCTCCGTGATCCTGCGCGAGGTGGAAGACGCGCAACTGGAAGGGCGGGTGCAGACCCCGGAAGAGGCTCTGGCCTTTGTGCTGGCGCGATTCGAGCCGCCCGAGGGCCGGCTCCGCGAGGAGGTGGCATGAGGGGGCGCGCACTGAGGCTGGTTCCGGCTGCGCTGATTGCGTGGCTGCTGCTGGTTTCAGCCGGCTGCCGGCGGCCTCCGAGGGAGGTTACGCCGGCGGTTAAGGTCATCCGAATCCTCGACGGGGATACCATCGAGGTGCTGAAAGACAACCGTCCCGTGCGGGTGCGACTTTGGGGCATAGATTGCCCGGAACGCGGGCAGGCCTTCGGCAACGTGGCGCGCCGCTTCACGGGCGACCTGGCGTTCGGGCAGAACGTGGTGTTGCGAAGTCACGGAACGGATCGCTATGGGAGGCTGCTGGCCGAGGTGGTTTTGCCCGACGGTCGGGTGCTCAATCAGGAGCTGGTGCGGGCTGGTCTGGCGTGGTGGTACCGCGAGTATGCGCCGGAAGCTGCGGATCTGGCGCGGCTCCAGCAGGAAGCCCGTGCAGCGCGCCGCGGGCTGTGGGCGGACGCGAACCCTGTGCCTCCGTGGGAATTTCGCCGGAGCCGCGGGGCGCGCGCCGAAGCGCCGATCATGCGGGACGGTAGGTGAAGACCATGTAGAGCACCAGGGCGATGATTGCGAAGATGGTGGTCGCCGCCACGAACTCCAGGAAGATCACCCTCCTGTCGTCCAGGTCGGGTTTGTTCCGCTTGCTCAGTTCCAGCATGGGACAAACCCCCTTGCCTTTTTTGTACGCCCGCCATGGCCCGGTGTCAAGCCGGTTCCCCGCGACGAAAACCGCCTGGTCTTCGTGCTAGCCTAAAGGCCGGTCGTTATCGAACGGTGCAGGAGCGGCAACATGCAGAGTACGCGCAGGTTCTTTCTCGGTTCGGCCACGGCGGCTTCGGCGGCGCGCGTGTTGGGGGCGTCGGATCGGATCCGCATCGGCGTCATCGGCACGGGCGGTCGCGGGCAGTGGCTGATGAAGGCCTTGCAGCGCATTGCCGGAAACGAAATCCAGTTCGTCGCCGTCTGCGACGTCTATGACGTGCGGCGCAACGAAGCGGCGAAGATCGCCGGCGGTGCGGCGGAGCAATACCTGGATTACCGGCAGGTGCTGGAACGCAAGGATGTGGATGCGGTCATTATCGCCACGCCCGATCACTGGCACGCGACGATGACGGTGGACGCGCTCAACGCGGGCAAGGACGTTTACGTGGAAAAGCCCATGGTGCATTTCCCCAAGGACGGTCAGGCCATCGTGCGGGCGGCGCGCGCCAACCGGCGCATCGTGCAGGTGGGGATGCAGGGCCGCGGTCTTTCTAATTTCGTGGAGGCCAAGAAACGTTACATTGACACCGGCATCATGGGCAAGGTCGGGCTGGCGCGCACCTGGTACACATCCAACACGGGCTACATCCGGACTGCGCCGCCGGGTTTCGAGCGCAAACCGGAAGGTTTGGACTGGAACCGCTGGCTGGGGCCGGGTCCCAAGGTTCCCTGGAATCCGGAGATTTACTTCAGCCCTTACAAGTGGCTGCATTATATGGGCGGCATGATCATGGGCATCGCCATCCACGTGGTGGATTCGGCCCATCACTGGCTGTCTTTGCGCAAGCCGCTGGCGGCGGTGGCGGGCGGCGGCATTTATTATTACAAGGACGGCAGGGATACTCCCGACGTAGTGAGCTTCATTCTCGAATACCCCGAGGAAGTCATTGTCACTTTCACTGCCGAATGTCTGACGGCACCCGGAGTAAGAACATCGGCCGGGGTTGAGCTGCGCGGCACGGGCGGCACCTTGTGGGCGGAACGTTACGTCCAGGATTACGGTTATATTTACACGCCCAATACGAAATTCAGCAAGGAACCGCCCGCTGCGGTGCGGTTCAAGCCGGAGAACGCGGAGAACATTCTGCGCGACTGGCTGGACCGGATTCGCGATCGCAAGCGCACGGTAGCCAACGAAGAGGAGGGTTACTATTCCTCGGTGGCCTGCTTCATGGCGGCGCAGGCGCTGCGCACGCGCTCGCGCGTAACCTGGGACCGGCGGTGGGATCTGCCGGCGTGAGTCGTTAGCAGCGGACTGAACGCAGCCAGCGGGCCGCTCACCGTTCCCGCACACTTACTTCGTGCGTAACTTCGAAGGTCGTGGAGCGGGCGCGGCGCCGCACCACCAGCACAGGCACTTTCTGCGCAGGATTGCGACCGGGCGCCAGGCCGGTGAACACTTGCGTTCCGGGCTCGGCAGCGAAGTGCAAGATAAGGGTTGCCTCGCCCGCATCCCAGCGGGCCCACCAGGCCTCGTCCGTAACGGCGGCGGCCACGTTCTGGATGTGCTGGTAGCCGTTGTCGGCGCCGAGCTGCCCATCCCGTGGCTCCAGCGGTAGCGATGTGGTCAGCCGGCCCTCGGCGTGAAACGCCCAGTCGTAAACGTGCTCGCGCTCGGAGACGCATTCGAAACGGTCCTGCAATTGGGCGCCGCGCAGTCGCAGGGTGCGCGTGAGCTGAACGCCCGGATAAACGGTGTGAGCGGAGGCGGCGAGCATAGTTTCTTCCTCGGTGACCTCCCAATGTTCCAGGCGGCCGTCTTTGTTGGCTTGCAGTTGCTCGTCCACGCTCACCGTGTTGTGGGCGATCGTCGAACGGTACCATTCGCGGTGGAGGGGAACGCCGTAGTTGATCGAACCCGGATCCAGCCCGAAGAGCCGGCCCGCGCCGAACGTCACGATGTTGAGCTTGTCGGGATGGCCGTGGCCGCCTCCGTGCATTCCAAAGCGCACGGCCACGGTCATCATGGGTGAACGAAGAACGGCGTAACCGGCCTCGGGCAAGAGAGTGCTTTGCGTGGGCACGATGGGGCCTTCGGGAACCTCGGGCAAGCCCCACAGCAGCGCTTCGAGGCTGTCGCGCGATGTGTGCGAGAGCAGGCGTCCGTAAGCAGGCTCTCCCCAGCGCGCATACGCCAGCTCGTAAAGCGGCGCCGCGCTCTTGAGATTTCCGCCCGCGCTGTCGTTGAACCCCGGCGAATCGCCGTTGGGCAGGGCGAGCGCCAGCGGCGCATCGAAGAGGCTGCGGTAACGGTCCGTGTAGAGATCAATACCCGCGAGCCGTGCGGCTTCGGCGAGCGGCCACAGCGCCTGCATCGTGTAGTAGTGGTATCCGAGCGATCCCTCCCACCAAAGGCCGTCCGCTGTGACGCCACGGGCAATTTGCGCGCGGAAGCCCCGCTCGGGATCTTCGATGGCCTCGTCCACCAGCTCCTTGCGGCCCGTGACCAGGCCGACGAGACCCACCGCCGAGTTCTTCCAGCACTGGATGTTGTGGATGCCCATCTTGTGCTCGCGGATGAGGTCGGCGGCGGGCAGAAGCAGGTCGTTTTCCACGTGCTCGCGCGCTTCCTGGTCCATGGTCTCGCGCACCAGAGCGTAAGCCCAGGCCAGCGGGATCAGCCACACGCTTTCATCCAGGGTTTGCGCGGTGGCCTTGGCGCCCCCGATCTTGTCCTCGCCGTAAATGTTGTGCCTGGGGTAGCTTCGGTAGCGATCGGCGTAATCGGTGAGGATCCGGGCGGCGCGTTGGGCGAATTCTTCGCGCCCGGTGAAGCGGAAGGCCAGGCCCAGATCGCGCGCCGCACGGCTCAGCCGATTATGAACGCGGTAAATGATGACGGCGTCGTAAGGGTCGCCGGTGTAGACGGTGCCGCAGACGGGGCAGCGATGCTCGGTGTCGGAGATGGTCTGGAGCGTCGCGCCATCCCGCGGGCAACTGTACCAGTGCGGCCACTGGCCACCGCGTTCGGGCACGGGCGGCAGCTCGCGCAAAGCCTGTTCGGCGCCGGAGAGAAGTTGTTGCAAGACACGCCCCGCCCACGGCTGGCTCTCGGCTTTGCGCTGCGCGGCCTGAAGGGCGGCTTCGTCCACCAAGAGGTAATTCCCGGGCGCCGCCTGTACTGCCCAGGACGCGATCCATAACGCCAGAGCGATCATGATGGAAATTCTAACCGCAGCAGGCTAGACTGGTGGACATGCGGCGACGTGAATTTCTGAAGACTGCGGCTGCGGGGACGCTGGGCGTCGGGGCTTCGGCTGCCGGCAGTTTGCCCCGCCGTCGCTACCGGGATAACGTCGAGCTCTCGATCATCGGCTTCGGCGGCATCGTGGTCGTGGGACTCGAACAGCAAGAGGCCAACCGGCTGGTAGCCGAGTCCGTGGAGCTGGGAGTCAACTATTTCGATGTGGCGCCGTCTTACGGCGACGGCGAGGCGGAGGTCAAGCTGGGAGCGGCGCTCCAGCCCTACCGCAAGCAGGTGTTCCTCGCCTGCAAAACACAACAGCGGGACGCAGCGGGGGCGCGGCGCGAGCTGGAGCGTTCCCTCGAGCGCCTGCGAACGGACCATTTCGATTTGTACCAGCACCACGCCGTCACTACCCTGGAGGACGTGGAACGGATCTTCGCCCCCGGCGGCGCGCAGGAGCTCTTCCTGAAAGCCCGCGAAGAGGGCAAGGTGCGCTACCTCGGGTTCTCCGCGCACTCGGTGGCGGCGGCGCTGGCCATGCTCGATCGCTTCCCGTTCGATTCCGTGCTGTTCCCCATCAACTTCGTCTGCTACTCGCAGGGGAACTTCGGACCGCAGGTGGTGACGCGGGCGCGGGAAAAAGGCGCGGCCCGGCTGGCTTTGAAGGCGCTTGCGTTCACGCGCTGGCCCAAGGGCACGGACCGGAGCAAGACGGCGACGCCAAAGACCTGGTACCAGCCGGTCACCGACGAGAAACTGGCCGAGCAGGCCCTGCGCTTCACGCTATCGGAAGACATTACCGCCGCCATTCCGCCCGGCGACGACAAACTTTACCGCCTCGCTTTGCGACTAGCTGCCCGATTCAGGCCTTTAAGCGCGGAGGAAAGAAAAGAACTACTGGCTCGTGCTGCCGGCGTGGAGCCTATTTTCCGGGCGTGAGCCGGCGCTGCCGGCCTCGCGCCTCAGCTCTTCTTCGAGGTATTGGCGAAGAAAGGCTCGAGTTTCTGCTCGACCCGTGTGCTCCCGCACTCCGGGCACTTGATGCCTCCCTTCTCCAGATCCGCGATGTGCATGAACAGCGTGAAGGTCTTCTTGCAATCCTGGCAGACGAACGAGTACTGAGGCATGGTACCTCCCGTTGTCAGGCTGTTCCCCGTTAATATTCTACTCAGGACGCGGCGGCAAGGCGAGGCCCGTCCGCGTCGGCGTAAGGAGCGTACTTATGGCGGTGTACCAGAAGATTTTCCGCATCTCGACGCGCGGGCACGCGGACGTGCTCGATATCACCAGCGAAGTCGAGCGCATCGTGCGCGAGAGCAAGATTCGCTACGGCGTGGTGAACGTCTCCGGCAAGGGTTCCACCCTCGGCATCACCACGATCGAGTACGAGCCCGGGGCGGTGGCGGATCTGAAACGCGCGCTGGAGAAGATCGCTCCGACCAATCACGATTACGCGCACAACGCGCGCTGGGGCGATGACAACGGTTACTCGCACCTGCGCAGCGCCCTGATGGGAACCGCCCGGAGTTATCCGGTGCGTGAAGGGCGCCTCGATGTGGGAACCTGGCAGCAAATTGTGCTATGTGATTTCGATAACCGTCCGCGCGAGCGAGAAGTGACGGTTACGGTGATCGGAGAATGACGATGCAACGCCGCCGGTTCCTGCAAGCCTTGGCCGCGCCCGCCATTTTGCGTCCCGCTGCGGCGCGCCGGCCCAACATCCTGTTCTGCATTTCCGACGACCAATCCTGGGCGCATGCTTCTGCTTATGGGGCCGGGTTCGTCAGAACGCCGGGCTTTGATCGCGTAGCCGGGGAAGGCGTGCTCTTTCGCAATGCGTTCGTGGCCAGCCCTTCCTGTTGCCCTTCCCGGGGCAGCGTCCTCTCGGGACAGGATTTCTACCGCCTGCGCGCTGCTTCCATGAATCACACGGAGTGGCCAGGCGGCATACCGATCTTCACCGACCTGCTGGCCGAAGCCGGTTATCACGTCGGGTGCACGGGTAAGGGCTGGGGACCCGGCAACTGGCGAAACAGTGGCCGCAAGTTCAATCCGGCGGGACCTGACTACAGCAAGATCCGGTCGAAACCGCCTGGCCGCTATATCAGCGACATAGACTACGCCGCCAATTTCGAGGCCTTCCTCGAGGCCCGTCCCAAAGACGCTCCGTTTTGTTTCTGGGCCGGCTTCATCGAGCCGCATCGCGAGTTCGAAGAAGGCATCGGAGAGCGACACGGCATCCGCCTGGATTCGGTAAACGTGCCCGCGTTTCTGCCCGACAGCGAAGAGGTCCGCCGCGACCTGGCCGACTACGCTTTCGAAATCCAGTGGTTCGACGGCCACCTGGAGCGCATGCTGCGGACGCTGGAAAAGCGCGGAGAGCTGGAGAACACCATCGTCGTAGTGACCTCGGACAACGGCATGGCCTTCCCGCGCGCCAAGGCGAACCTGTACGACTACGGCACGCGCATGCCGCTGGCCTTGCGGTGGGGCGAACGCGTGAAGGCGGGTCGCGTGATCGAGGACCTGGTCAGCCTGATTGATCTGGCGCCGACGTTCCTGGAAGCCGCTGAAGTCAAGATTCCGGAAACGATCACGGGCCGCAGCCTGCTGCCCCTGCTGGATGGCCGCGCGCCCGGACGCACCGAAGTGGTGTTCGGCATCGAGCGTCACTTCCCCGGCAGTCGCCCGAACGGCGCCGGATATCCCAGCCGGGCAATCCGCACCGCCCGGTATCTTTACATCCGGAACCTCAGGCCGGAGGCCAACCCGTGCGGCGATCACCCGGGTCCGGTGTGGCCTGAGGATGATCCCGTTGGCGGCTACGGGGACACGGACGGCGGCCCCACCAAGACTTACCTGTGGCGCAACCGGGAGAAATTTCCGGAGCTGTTCCGGCTCGCCTTCGGCAAGCGCCCGGCGGAAGAGCTTTACGACGTGCGCGAGGATCCGTTCAATATGCGCAACCTGGCAGGGAAGGCTCAGTATGAAAAGATCCGGAAGGACCTGGCTGCCCGCCTCGACGCTTACCTGAAGCGCACGGCGGATCCGCGAGCGCTGGGGCGGGGCGAAGAACTGGATGCCGTGATGCGGCGTTTTCCGAGTGTACCGCGCGGGGCGCGGTAACACGTTGCATCCGCTGGATTGTTGTGATAATTTGGTCGCGAAGTGAAAGGGGGGTACTATGTCGAGAGCCCGCTGGATAGGGGTAACGCTTTTCGTCCTGCCATTAGCTTCGGTCCTCTGGTCTCAGACTTCGCAGGCTCGCATCACGGGCCGCGTGATTGACCCGGACGGCGCGGCGATACCGGCCGCCGAGGTCGTGGCGACCAATGAAGAAACCGGCGTCAGCACGCGCAGCCAGACCAACGAAGCCGGCATTTACGTGTTGCCGTTCCTGCCGCCGGGCCGTTACACGATTACGGCCACGGTCACCGGTTTCAAGAAATACGAACGAAAGGGTCTGGTTCTGGAGACCGCACAGGAGCTGGCCCTGGATATTCGCATGGAGCTGGGCAGCGTGACCGAAGTGGTCGAGGTGAGCGCCGAAGCGCCGCTTTTGGAAAGCACCTCGGCCACGGTGAGCCAGTTTTTGGACAGCCGCGTGGTCACGGAGATGCCGCTCGGCAACCGGCGCGCGCTCGAGCTGGTCCGTCTGGCCGCCAATACCGTTTGGGTGGATTACAGTGGTCTGGCCAAACCGTTGTTCAGCCTGGCGGGCGGGCGCACCGAGAATCAGATGTTCTGGTTGGACGGCGGCAACATCCAGAACATGCGGCTGGGCGTGGGCCAGGTGGACGTGGACCCGCCGGTCGAGGTCATCCGCGAATTTCGCGTGGTGCAGAACAATTATTCCGCGGAGTTCGGCGGGTCCGCCGGCGGATTGGTAGTTACCAGCACCAAGTCCGGCACCAATCAGTTCCGGGGCAGCCTTTTTGAATATTTCCGGAACGACAAACTGGATGCGGCGGGCTTTTTCGCTCCCACCGAGGGCACGCGCAAGATCAAGGCGCCGCTGCGCTACAACCTGTTCGGCGCCACCCTGGGCGGCCCCATCGTGCGCGATCGCACGCATTTCTTTGCGGGCTACGAAGGGACTCGCCGCACGGACGGCTTCACGCAGATTCTCACCGTGCCCACCGAATTGCAGCGACGCGGGGACTTTTCGCAGACCTTCAACGCACGCGGCCAGCTCATCCCCATTTACGATCCTGCAACCACACGCACGGAGGGAGGAAGAGTTGTCCGCGATCGCTTCCCCGGCAACGTCATTCCGCCCAGCCGGATTGATCCCGTGGCGCAAAAGCTGACGGCGTTCTGGCCCTTGCCCAACCGTCCTCCGGTGAACGTGGCGGGCGCCCAGAACTTCAGCGGCAACCGGGCCAGGATCTTCACGCGCGACAACGTCACGGGCCGGGTGGACCACGTTTTCACCGACAAGAACCGGTTCTACTTCCGCTTCCTTTATAACAACGATCCCTATAAGTGGACGAGTAACTATCCGCGCAAGGAGGCCGATCCCGAAAGTCCGTTCGACGCCGGGCGCTACGAAACCAGTTTCTTGTTCGCCGATACGCACACCTGGACCAACTCTTTGGTCATGGATGCTCGGTACAGCTTCGCGCACCGCACCTGGCACGCTAAGTCCGCCGGCTTGGGGAGCAACGTGGTCCAGGAGATCGGCCTGAAGGGTGTGCCCACGGGCGCGTTCCCGGCAATCTCGGTGGCGGGGATGGCGACTTTGGGGTCGAGCAACGAGCGCCGTCAGTTCCCCATTCGTCAGCACCAGGTGGCGACCAACTGGACCTGGGTGCGTGGCAAGCACGTGGTCAAGTTCGGCAGCGAGATTCGCAAGAGCATCAACGTGGACGTGAACCGTCCGAGCATTTCGGGCGATTTCGGCTTCGCCACCACGGGTACGGGCCTGCCCGGCGATGCCGCCACTGGCTTCGGGATGGCTTCCTTCCTGGTGGGCTTCGTGAACTCTTTCTCGCTGCGGGATACCGATCCTCTGGACCGCTACAGCTGGTACCTGGCGGGCTTCTTGCAGGATGACTGGAAGGTGACGCCGAACTTCACCCTGAATCTTGGCCTGCGCTGGGAGACCGACACCCCCATCATGGATAAAAACAACCGAATGAACTCGTTCGATATGGCGGCCATCAATCCCGTCTCGGGCACGCCCGGCGTGGTGCGGTTTGCGGGCGTGGGCGGCTGGCCGCGCCGGCCTTATGATCCCGACTGGAACAACTTCGGGCCGCGCTTCGGTTTCGCCTGGCGCGTGTTGGGTTCGGCGAAGTGGGTGATGCGCGGCGGCTACGGCGTGTTCTATGAGCATCCGTTTGCGCACGGCGTGCCCAACGCGGCCTCGCTGGGCTTCGAGCGATCCGCCGGTTTGTCCTCGCCGGACAACGGGGTGACTCCGGCGCTGTACCTGTCACAAGGCGTCAACGTGACCTTGCAGCCTCCGGTGCGCGACGACCGCTTCGGCGCCGTGCCCGTCGGCCAGGCCCCGACGACCAACGTTACTTTCTATGAGTTCAACCGTCGAACCGGTTATTCGCAGCAGTTCAATCTGACGCTCCAGCGCGAATTGCCGGGCAACACGGTACTGGAGCTTTCCTACCTGGGCAATCTGGGACGCAAGATGCCCATTTCGACACTCTCCATCAACCAGGTGCCGCCGCACCTGATGGGGCCGGGCAACGCCCAGGTGCGCCGTCCCTTCCCGCAATTCAACAACGTGCAGATCCTCGTGCCCACTATGGGTGCGCACAACTATCACGCTGGTTCGGTTCGCGTGGAGAAACGGCTTTCCCACGGCCTGAGCCTGCTGGCCAGCCACACCTGGTCGCGCAACATCGGCGTGATTGACGAATCCGGGAGTGGGTCTCTCGGCGACGACCAGCTCTACCAGGACTATTACAACCGGCGCCTGGACAAGGGGCCGCTCTCCATTGACATCGTGCACCGCTTCGTGGCCAGCGCGGTTTACGATCTGCCCTGGGGCAAGGGACGTCGCTGGCTGACCAGCGGGGTTCCCGCAGCGGTTCTGGGCGGCTGGACGATCGGCTCGATCGTGAATGCGCAGAGTGGCGGGCCGTTCACGGTCACCATGCAGACCAACACCACCAATGCGTTCTCCGCGGGCGCCTTGCGGGCGAACGTCCTGCGCAACCCGAACCTGCCCGCGGATCAGCGGCGGCTGGATCGCTGGTTCGACACCGATGCCTTCGTGGCGCCGCCGCCTTATACCTTCGGCAATGCCGGACGTGGCATCGTGCGCGCGGACGGGCGCGTCACGTTCGATTTTTCGATCAACAAGAACTTCGTGTGGGGCGAACAGCGCGTGGTACAATTCCGGGCCGATTTGTTCAATGCTTTCAACCACCCGGATTTCGGCCTGCCCGCCCGCGCGCTGGGCGCCCCCGGCTTCGGCGTCATTTCCAGCGCCACCGCGCCCCGCACCATCCAATTGGGCTTGCGTGTGGCATTCTGAATAGCCGGAGGCAATCGGGAATGCCGCTCACGCGAAGGGAGGCTATTGGCGTTTCTCTGGCCGGATTCGCCCGCGCCTCGGCGCCGGCCCGGCCGAACATCCTGTGGCTGATTGCGGAAGACCTCAGTCCGGATCTGGGCTGCTACGGCAATCGCGCCGTGCAGACGCCGAACCTGGATCGCCTGGCCCGGGAAGGCATGCGCTTCACGAACGCTTTCGTCACCGGGCCGGTCTGCTCGGCTTCGAGGTCGGCCATCGCCACCGGGATGTACCAGACCACGATCGGGGCCCACAACCATCGCAGCCACCGCGACGACGGTTACCGGCTGCCGCAGGGCGTCGAGCCCTTCACGCGCTACCTGCAACGCGCCGGCTACCACACGTCGAATGTCATCAACGCGGCTCCTGGCGTCCGCGGCACGGGCAAGACCGATTTCAACTTCGTCACCGAAGACATCTTCGACGGCAAAGACTGGGCCGAGCGACGCAAGGGACAGGCTTTTTACGCGCAGGTGAACTTTTCCGAGACCCACCGGCCTTTCCGGCGCTGTCCGGAGCGCCCGGTGGATCCGGCACGCGTCGAGGTCCCGCCCTGCTATCCCGATCATCCCTGGGTCCGCAAGGACTGGGCGATGTATCTGGAGACGCTCCAGAATCTGGACACGAAAGTGGGCAAGGTGCTGGCGCGCCTGGAACAGGAGGGACTTGCCGAAGACACGATCGTGTTCTTTTTCGGCGATCACGGGCGACCCATGCCTCGCGACAAGCAGTTCCTTTACGACGGCGGGATCCGCATTCCGCTGCTGATTCGAATCCCGGAAAAGTACCGGCCTGCGGGCTACCAGCCGGGTGGCGTTTCCGATGCCCTGGTCAGCGCGATTGACATCACGGCCACTACGCTGAGGCTGGCCGGCGTCGAGCCGCCGGCGCACATGGAAGGCCGGCCGTTTTTCGGCCCGGGCGTGCAGCCGCGCGAGTTCATCATCGCGGCACGGGATCGCTGCGACGAAACGGTGGACCGCATCCGCTGCGTGCGCACGCGCCGCTTCAAGTACATCCGCAATTTCTTTCCCGAGCGGCCCTATACCCAGCAGAACGTTTACAAGGACGTCAATTACGTGACGCTGGCTGTGATGCGCCAGCTTCAGGAGGCCGGCAAGCTGAGCGGGCCGCCGGCCGCCTTCCTGGCGCCGCGCCGGCCGCCGGAGGAACTTTACGATCTGGCCGCCGATCCGCACGAAACGCGCAACCTCGCCGACGACCCCAAGTACCGGCGCACGCTCGAGGAAATGCGCGCCATCCTGGACCGGTGGATTCGCGAGACCGGTGATCAGGGACAGCATCCCGAGGATCGCGTCATGCCCTGGGACCGCGATCGCACCGAGGTGGATGGCTGGTGCACGCAGAGCGGATGCCGGGCGTCGAAAGAGGGCGGGCTGCTCAAGCTCCGCTGCCTCGGTGAAAAGAGTGCGCGGCTGGAGCGGGCTTTCGTTGCGGCGGGCGGCAAGCTGGCGCTGGAGTTCCGCGCGCGGTCTTCAGGCGCCGCGGTGACCGGCTTCGCCTGGAGCCTGATCACCGACATCCGCAATCCGCAGAACCGCCGCCCGGTCCAGTTCGTCGCCGACGGTCAGTGGCGCGAGTATTCCGTGCCCTTCGAGGCGGCCGACGATCTGGCCATCCTTACGCTTGAGCTGGCGCCCACAGCGGGCGAGATCGAGTTCGACTGGATCCGCCTGAAGCGCGCCGGCGGCGAGCTGATCAAGTCCTGGGATTTCGCCTGAGGGCAGCTTTCCTCAAGGCCGGACGGCGCCCCTACGCCCGAGCAGCCCGATTTTTTCCGCCTCGCGACGCAGGTCCTCGCGGAAGGCGGGGTGCGCAATCTGGATCAGCGCTTCGGCCCGCTCGCGCAGCGTTTTGCCGTGCAGGTACGCGACGCCATACTCGGTCACGACGTAGTGCACGTCGCCGCGTGAAGTGACCACGCCGGCACCCGCGCGGAGCAGGGGCACGATGCGCGAGATGGTGCCTTCCTTCGCCGTGGCTTGCAAAGCAATGATGGGCAGGCCACCTTTGGAGCGCGCGGCGCCGCGGATGAAATCCACCTGACCGCCGATGCCGCTGTAAGGCAGCGGTCCGATGGAGTCGGCGCACACTTGTCCCGTCAGATCTACCTCGATCGCCGAGTTGATGGCTACCATGCGATCGTTCTGCGCGATCACGAAGGGGTCGTTGCAATACGAAGTGGGGTGGAATTCGAAGATCGGGTTGTCGTGGATGAAATCGAACAGCCTTTTGGTGCCGAGGACGAAACCGGCGATGACCTTGTTGGGGTGCAGCGTCTTCTTCTCGTTGTTGATCACGCCCGCCTGAATGAGGTCAATGACGCCGTCGGAGACCATCTCGCTGTGCACGCCGAGGTCTTTGTGATTTCTCAAAGCGCTGAGTACGGCGTCCGGGATCTCGCCGATGCCGGTCTGCAAAGTGGCGCCGTCGGGAATGAGGTTGGCGACGTGCCGTGCGATGCGGTGATGGACTTCGGTAGGCTCGGGCTTTCTGTACTCGGGCAGCGGACGCGAAGTCTCGACGATCGCTTCCACCTTGCTGACGTGGATGAAGGCGTCTCCCAGAGTGCGCGGGCACTGGTCGTTGACCTGCACGATCACGTGTTTAGCGCACTGCGCCGCGGTCAGGGCGATGTCCACGCCCACGCCCAGGCTCATGTAACCGTAGTCATCGGGCGGCGAGCACTGGATGAGCGCGACGTCCAGCGGCATGGCGCCGGTGCGAAACAGGTTCTCGATTTCATGCAGGAAGATGGGGATGTAGTCGGCACGGCCTTCGTGTACGGCCTGGCGGACGTTGGCGCCGATGAAGAAGGCGACGTGGCGGAAGATGCCCTCGTACTGGGGAAGCGTGTAATCGGCGTTGCCCATCGTGGTCAGGTGGACGATCTCGACGTTGCGCAGTTCGGGCGCGCGTCGCAGAAGCGCTTCCACCAGCTCCTCGGGTTCGGCGCAGCCGCCGTGGATGTGGATGCGATCCCCGGATTTGACGACCTCGAGGGCGCGATCCGCGGTGGTGACCTTGGCGCGATACTGCTCGATCCACCTCATGATTGTTGCGCGGGAGCGCGGCCGTGTTCGCCGCCGGACAGCAGGGCGTACAGATCCTGGCAGGGCGCGTTCCAGGCGGCCGCCAGCCGGGCCTGTACGCAGACGCCGCGATAGAGGTAGACGCCGCGGGCCAGCGCGCGCGAGCTGCGCAACGCGCCCTCGATGCCGCGGTCCGCCAGCAGCAGCACGTAAGGCATCATGGCCTGGGCGATGGCAATGGAGGCGGAATGACCCATGTCGGCGGTCATGTTGGGCACGCAGTAATGGACCACGCCGCGGTAAACGAAGGTTGGTTCGGCGATGGTGGTGGGACGGCTGGTCTCCACGCAGCCGCCCTGGTCAATGGCCACATCAATGATCACGGAGCCGGGTCGCATGCGCTCGACCATCTCACGCGTCACCACGTGCGGCGTGCGCGCGCCGGCAATGAGCACGGCGCCGATGACCACGTCGGCGGACGCCACCGCTTCGGCCACGGTTTCCGGATCGGCCAAGGCGGTGGCGACGTGGGGGACGTGCTGGACCAGGCGTCGCAACTTTTCCGGATCTATATCGAGTACGGTGACGCGCGCGCCGGCGGCGACCGCGGCCCGCGCCGCCCACGTCCCCACCGTGCCTGCGCCCAGGATGACCACGTGCGCCGGCGGCACGCCGGGACTGCCGCCCAGCAAAATACCGCGACCGCCCGAGGACGAGCGCAGCAGGTGATTGGCCAGCGGGATCGTCATCTGGCCGGCGATTTCGCTGGGCGCCGCCAGCACGGGCAGACGCCCGTCGTCGGTTTCGATGATTTCACAGCCGATCGCCGTGATCTCGCGCGCCACCAGCCGCTGGAAAATCTGAGGCCCGGCCACCGCCATGTGATAGAAAGCCATGATCGCCGTGCCGGGATGAGCCTCGTCCACTTCGTCCAGCCGTGGCGTGGAGATTTTCACCACCAGATCCGAGCGATGAATGACTTCGGCCGCCGAATAAGCTATGCTGGCGCCGGCCCGCAGGAAGTCGTGATCGGAGAACATTGCCCCTTCGCCGGCGCCGCTCTCCACCCAGACCTTATGCCCCCGCGCGGTCAACTGCCGCGTCACCGCGGGTGTCAGAGCGATCCTGCGATCGCCCGGATTGCGTTCTTTCAGGACCCCGATATTCACGGCAGCTCAGTAACCTTCTTCTTCCAGCCTTACTTTGCCGGCAAACCGTTTGTAAGTAAACCAGGTGTATACCGCCACCAGAATCATTCCCGGAATCCACCAGTACAGCGCCACGCGCATGCCGTAGGCGCCGGTGGAGGCGTTGTAGATGGTCAGGGACGTCCGGGGATCGCTGACCGAGGGCAGAACATACGGGTACAGGCCGAAAGCGACGCTGGCCAGCATGCCCGCCAGATAGGCGCACGAACCGACAAACGCCCCGCCGTCCTCACCGCGTCGCCGCTGCAACAGGCTCCACAGTAACCCGCCCAGCGCCAGAACGGCGAACACATAACCCCAGGGTTGCTCGGCGAGCCGCTGCGGAATGTGTGGCTGCACGCGGAAAGTTACTCCCGTTACCACCAGCGTCAGGCCCAGCACCGCGTACCAGAACAAGCCGGCCAGCCTGCGGGCGCGGCTGCTCACGGGATCTTCGGTCTTCAGGGCGACCCACAGAGCACCGTGATGGACCAGCGCCGCCAGCGCCGTCACTCCGGTCAGCACCGTGTACCAGTCCAGGATGCCGGGCTCCGGACCTACCGTCCAGTTCGTCCACAGGGGCAGGAAGAAATGGCCCTCTGCATCCAAAGGAACCCCGCGCACGACGTTGCCCAGCGCCGCACCAAAGAATACTGCCAGCAACGCGCTGGCGCCGGCGAAGACCGCATCCCAGAAGGGAATCCAGACGGCGTTCCGAATATGGCTGCGAAACTCGATCGCTGCGCCGCGCAGAATCAGCAGCCAGAGAACGATCATGAGCGGCAGGTAAAATCCGCTGAAACTGGAGGCATACAGGGCAGGGAAGGCGAAGTACAAAGTGCCGCCCGCAGCCAGCAACCAGACTTCGTTTCCATCCCACACCGGCCCGATGCTGCGCAGGATCTGGCGGCGTCCGGCCTCGTCGCGCGCCGCCAGCCAGTGCACGGCGCCCGCGCCAAGGTCGAAGCCGTCGAGCAGCACATACATGGTGATCATGAATGCGACCAGGCAGAACCACAAGGTTTCCATTGCCCCCTCCTCAGCTTGCACTCTCTTTGGCCGCAGGCTCGGGCCCGTGATCTATCTCACGGCAACTAAGATACAGGAACAGAATCGAGAGCACCGCGTACATGCCCATGAAACCGATCAGCGTGAACAGCGTGTTGCCGGAGGATACGTTGAAGGACGCGCCCTCGCCGGTGCGCATGACGCCGTAAATGAGCCAGGGCTGCCGGCCCAGCTCCGCCGTCATCCATCCGGCTGTATTGGCGATGAAGGGGAAGGGCGCCATGAGCAGGAGGGCCCATAACCAGCGACGACTCTCGAACAGCCGCTTCCGCCACAACTTATAAAACGAAACGAGCGAGACGGCGATGAAGATGGTCCCGAGGCCAACCATGATGTGGTAGGAGTAATACAGCAACGGGATCTGGTCGGGCCACTGATCCCGCGGGAAAGCATCCAGACCTCTTACCTCGGCGGTCCAGCGCCGGTAAGTCAAGAAGCTCAGCAAACGGGGGATGTAGAGCGGATTGTCGAGGCGCAGCTTTTCCATGTCGGGCTGGCCCACGATGGCCACCGGCGCACCCTCCTGGGTCTCGAACAAACCTTCCATGGCGGCCAGGGTTACGGGTTGGTGGCGGGCGATGTTCTGGCCCTGCATGTCGCCCGTTGGAATCAGCATCAGGATGCTGGCGACGCCCGCCGCAAGGACGCCCAGGCGGACGAAGGTGCGGCCGTACTCGACGTGCTTGCCGGTAAGCAAGTAATATGCGCCGATCGAGGCCATCACGAAACCCGCCGTCACCACCGTGCCGAACTGGTTGTGCAGGAACATCCAGCCCAGCCAGGGATTCAGCAGCAACGCCCACAGGCTTTCCAGTTGCGCCTGTCCGCCCGGTTGCAGCGTGTACCCTACCGGGTGCTGCATCCACGCGTTCGTGGCGAGGATGAAGTAACCCGACAGCCACGTGCCTAGCCACAACAGCAGGGAAACCGCCCAGTGAGCTTTACGCGAGAGGCGTTTCTCGCCGAAAAGCAACAAGCCGACGAAGGTGGATTCCAGGAAGAAGGCAAACACGCCCTCCATGGCCAGCGTCTGGCCGATCACCCCTCCGGCTGCGCGGGCAAAGCGGGACCAGTTCGTGCCGAACTGGAACTCCATGGGGATGCCGGTGACGACCCCTATGGCGAACGTGATTGCGAAAATCCGGATCCAGAAGCGCGCTGCCCGGTCGTAGTGATCGCGTCCGGTGCGCAGACCCAGCGTTTTCAGGATAAAGATCAGCAGCGCCAGGCCCATGGATAACTGTGCGAACACGTAGTGGAAGGTTACGGTGAATGCGAAGTGGAAGCGGTGCAACCCCAGTGCGCTTTCCATGGCCCACATTCTCTGCTACCAGCCCCCTGCCGCGCAACCGCCCGGGCTCACGCAGGCTGGATGGTTTCCCACTGCACACCCACGCGCGGGGCGGCGTAGCCGGCTTCCCGCAGCCAGTCGCCGTACGCCATCACCCAGTGCGAATCCCTGACTTCGTCGAGCAGCCGTCGCCAGTCGCCTTCGAGCCGTACGTCCTGCTGCGAGCGGCAGATTTCGTAAAACGGGTTGTTTTCGACGACGCCGCGCATGCCGATCCAGCGACACGTGGCGTATTCGGGATTGATGAACGTGACCGCCTGGCCTACCGGAACCTCGACCTTGGGCGCCGCGCCGTACTCGCTCTCGTAGTGAGTCAGGATGCGCGCCGGCTCGTAGCGCGTGCAACTCATTCGCCGCGGCGCGGTACAGTGCGCGCAAGTCACGATGCCCGCGTGGGGGAAGGTCGAATTGTGGAGGAAGACCGGCGCGCCGGCGATGCGCCAGAGCAGGATGCAGGCCGGGATGATCACGAAGTCGGATTCGCACAGCGCCAGTCGGCCTTCGTCGTTGAGCAGGCTCAGGGTCAGGCAGGCCGTCGTCTCCGCAAGCGGCAGGATGGTTCCCATGCAGCCGGCGATGGTCAGCACGGACGCGGCGTGTTCATCGAGCAGCTCGCGGAACAGGCCATACAGGATAAAGGCGTTGACCACGAACCGGCGGTCGGTTTCGAGCGTGGTCCCGGGCAGCGCCAGATACCGCGACGCCCACCGTTCGGCCTGTGCCACTTTGCGGGCATCCGACAGCGCGGCGCGAATGCGCGGGGCGAAGGACTCGTAACTGACCTCGACGATATCCAGCCGGAAACGCTCGCGCGCCACCTGCGGCGCTTCCGGCGCGTATTTACCGCGCGCCTCCCCCAGCGCGACCACGCGCGCACCGAGAAAGTTCTTGACGGCGTAGAGCGACCGCAGCCGCCACAGCAGCTCGCCCGGCTCGTCCACGACGACGTCCTCTACCGAAAGCGGCGGGGCGCCCGGGCTCGGCGGCTGGTTGCGCTTGCGCAGGTAACGGGTGCTGAGTGCTTCGTACCAGTAGTAAATGGGGCCGGAACGCCGGCGCACGAAAATGATGCCGTGGCTTTTCTGCGGCATCAGACTGCGGAGCAGATCGCCCGGGCCGGTGGCGGGATAGATCAGGCGCACGTCGGCCTCGGCTTCATCGAGTCGCGCGGCTGCCTCCGGGCTCGACACCTTTACGACGGGTTTGACCTCGATGCCGAAGCCGGCCCCCGCGACCAGCGTCCGCAGCTCCTGTGCGATGCGATTGGCTTCGTCAGCAGCCGCCTCCTCGCTTTGCACGCCGCCCCAGGATTTCCACGAGGCGGCCTGGCGGCGTTGGGGCACGCGATACATCAGCACCGGCTGCACCCGCAACGCCGCGCCCGGCGCTTGGTAAGGCCGCTCGGGATCCCACAGATCCGCCGGCCACGGCGATTGGGGTAAGGCAAGAGCGGGCGGGGTAGCGGCTGCGAGCGATGTGAGCAGAAAGTCTCTGCGGCTGGGATGTCCGCAGCACATAGGGCCTCCTTGCGCCCGCCACGCGGGCCGGAGGCCATCATAGCGCGGGCGTCCTGCGCCGCGCCTCACCAGTCCGCGTAGGGCGTGCCATCCAGCGCAATCTTGTCCGAGCCGCTGCGCACGTCAAAAATGCCGGGCTCGGACTGGTTCACACTGGTCAGCGCGTCCTCCATGATGAGCTTCCAGGTGCGATTGGATCCGGTCATGGGATCCACCGGAATCTGGCGCAGGTAACCGGCGGTGACCAGATCCTCCAGCGTCTGCGGCGCCTTGCCCTTGTCGTAGGTGTACTCGTCAATCACCGTACGCAGGGTGAACAGGTTCTGCCGCAGCACGCTCTCCTTGGTCGCGATGATGGACTTCTGGTACAGAGGCACGGCGATCGAGACCAGGATGGAGATGATGGCCATCACGATCATCAGTTCGATGAGCGTGAAGCCGGCGTCACCATTCCGAATACGGCGTGCCATCGGCAGCCCTCTCCGTACTCTTGGTGTAGACGTCGAAGACGTTCTGCCCTCCCCAACTGGTGGAATCGGGATCGTCCTGCACGCTGCGCAGGCCCCAGTCGTAAGAGTTAGTCATGGGGTCCTTGGGGATGCGGCGCAGGAAACGGATCTTCTTGTCCACCGTGCCGGCCAGGCGTACGCCTTCAACCAGTACCTCGAGCTTTTCAGGATAACATTCCGTGCCTACCTTGACCGGCCCCAGTAACTGCTGGTCGCAATAGTCCTTGTATTTGTCAATGGCGGCGCGGATCTCGCGCAGCGCCCAGCGCAGCTCGCGTTCCTTTTCGCGGCGGACTTTGGCTCGCGCCAGCGGCACGGCCATGGCCGCTAGCAAGGACATGATGGTAAAGGCCACGATCAGCTCCACCAGGGTAAGACCCCGTTGCCGCGATCGCATGGCTGCCAGGTTGCCTCCCTGATATCTATTTGATCGTAACGCTCAGTTGCGGCGCTTCCACCGGGATCGGCTGCAACTGGTAATTGCGCAGCAGCAGGCCAGGGAAGCTCACGGTGGTGACGCCGCGGCCCACCGCCTGGAACGTCAGCACGGCGAGCGTACCCGAGCCGTTGACGCCGCCCGAGCCAGGAATCCGGTTCAGCGTCACGATCGCCTCACCCGCGTCGTTGAGAATGTTGCGCGTGAAGGCGATTTGCTTGCCGTCGCCCGAAAGCAGGCCGCCGGCCTGGATCTCGTTCAGCCGCAGCAGTTGGGGATCGAACTTCACGCGGAACGGCGCAGAGAAGAGGTTCTGCACGTTCTCCAGCTCGAGTTGGACCGTGAAGGTAGCGCCTTGCTGCGTCACGACCTCGGCAGGACGCAGGACCAACTTCGTTGCCGGGGTCGGAGGCGGCGGTTGCGGAGCCGGCGCGGCGGCCTCGGGCGGCTTGGGCGCCGCCGGGGCTGGCGCCGCCGGCTTCGCCGGGGCTGGCGCCTCCAGCTTGACGGCGGGGGCCGCGGGCTTGGTTTCCTCGGGCGCGGCCTCGCGCGGCGCGTAGCTGAGCCGCACTGTGGTATCCGTACCGGCCGCGACGGCTTTGAGATTGAGGTCGGTGACGCCTGGCGTGCGCACCACGTGCGGGACCAGCGCGATCAGCAACTCACTCTGGCTCCGCTCCACGCTCTCGCTCGAGAACAGCCGGCCCAGCACGGGAATCTTGCTCAGACCAGGCACGCCCGAGACGGACTTGGTGTCCTGGTCTTGCATCAGGCCGCCGATCAAGCTCACCTCGCCCTCCCTCAGCCGCAAGTCCAGGATCGCCTTGCGCTGCCCGATTACGGGCTGGGCGATGCCGCCAATGTCAATGCGATCGCGCACGGTGGAGATCTCCAGCTCCACGTGCAGCGTGACCTCGTCCTGGCCGTGCACGCGCGGCGTGATATCCAGATTCACGCCCACGTCCTTGTACTGGAACTGCGTGTTCACCAGCGGGCTGATGCCTACGGCGCCGATGCCGGGTTGGAAGCTGCCGGTCGCGATCGGCACCTGATCCCCGATGCGCAGCGAGGCCTTCATACCGTCGGCCACGCGAATCTGGGGTGACTGGAGCACTTTGGTGCTGCGGTCCGTCATCAGGGCTTGCAGCAGCGCACCGGGCAGGGTGAGCGAGAAGTCGTTGGTGGAAAGCCGGTTCACTCGGGCCAGCGAGATCAGTTGCGTGCCCAGGCTCGTCCCGGTGGTCCCATACCCGCTGTAGCCGTATCCTCCGTAGCCGTAGCCCCCATACCCGTACGGGCTGTAACCGTAGCCATAGCCCCCGTACGGGTAATAGGGACTGTAAGGCGTGGTCGGCTGCGGTGTGGTCGTGCCGGTTCCGCCGGTATCGGTCCCGCTCGTATTCGTTCCCGGTTGGTTCGTCTGCCCGCCGAGCAAGACCGGGTTGCGCGGGGTGAAGTGAATCGGCACGTTCAGGCCGGCCTGCCCGGCCGTGGCAATCGCTGCCGCCAGATCGCGCGTGCGGACCTTGTTAGCCTCCATGACGAAGACGTCAATGACGACTTCGGACTTGGGCCGGTCCAGATCGTGGACGATCTTCTCGGCCAGGGCCACCTGATCCGCCGTGCCGCGCACGATGATGGCGTTCTGCGCGTTCGAAGTGAAGACGCGGCGGATGTCCGTCAAGGCGCGGATGTTGGTGGCCAGCTCCTGCAAATCCTGGGGCTGAGTGACGTTTTGCAGATAGAAGACCTTGACCACGTAGTCTTCGTAATCCCGGCGCTTGGTCTGGTTGTCGCTGGTCACGAAGATGGTGTTGGAGGAAAGGGGCTTCCAGAAGGCTTTGGTCAGGACGGCCAGGTAATCCAGGGCTTTTTCCAGGGTGGCGTTGACCAGCTCGACGCTGTGGTTGCGCGAGGCGGCGGGGTCCTGGCGGAAGTCCGGGTCGAAGATGACGTTGATGCCGGCCAGCTTGCAGACTGTTTCAAACAAAACGCGGGCCGGCTGATTCGTCATGCGCAGGTTGATGGGCTGGCGCGACAGCGGCCGCAACTCGGGCAGCGGCTCGATCCGCTCCAGCTTCTTCTCGGTCTGTTTGCGGGCGCGCTCGATGGGCGTGAGGCCGCGTTCCTCGGGCGGCAGGGGCTGGGGACGCTTCTTTTCCAGCTCGATCATATCGAGGGTGAGCTGGAGCTCCTGCCGCGCGATGGCCGAAGAGGGATCCAGGGCAAAAGCGCGCTGAAACTCCACCACAGCCTCCTCCAGTTTGCCTTCGGCGCGGAGCTTCTGGCCCCGGTTGACGCGCTCCTGGGCGGCCTGGAAACGCACACGCCGCACGGCGAGCTGGTAGCCCGCATCGCCGGGATCCTCGGCCAGAGCACCCTCGTAAAACTCGAGCGCTTTTTCCCAGTCCTTGCGGACCTCGGCCTTGCGGCCTTCGGCCAGCAGCTTGTCGCCCTTGCGGGTGCGCGCCGCAAGGGAGGCCGGCAAAACCAGAAGCGAAACCATGCACAAGGCTACAGCGCTGTAACTGGGCCGCATTCCCTTGGCTTCCAAAGGGTTGTGTTAAACTGGTCCTTCCCGGGACCGAACCTTCACACCAGAATTGACGCCGGGCGACGCGCCCGCGTGCAGAGGGAATGTGGCCGGGGACGAGGGCATCAAGGTTCTGACGGAAAACCGTCAGGCGCATCACAACTACATCCTGCTGGAACGCTTCGAGGCCGGACTGGCCTTGACCGGCACCGAGGTCAAGGCGGCGCGCGCAGGCATGGTCCAGCTCAAGGACGCCTATGCCCAGATCCGCAACAACGAGGCCTGGCTGATCAACGCCCACATCAGCCCTTACTCGCACGGCAATCGCCAGAACCATGATCCCCTCCGCGACCGCAAGCTGCTTCTCCACCGGCGCGAGATAGACAAGCTGCTCGGGCGTACGCGGGACGGCGGTCTGACCATCATCCCCACGCGCCTGTACCTGAAGAAGGGCCGGATCAAGTGCGAGCTGGCCCTGGCCCGCGCCCGCAAAAAGCACGACAAGCGCGCGCTCGAGCGCGAGAGGGAACTCGAGGCCGAAGCCCGCCAGGCTTTGCGCGAGGCGCGACGTCGTGCCGGCGACTGAAATCAAAGATCCCCGAGGAGTGGACGCTCATGGAACTTCGCTTGACTTCCTTGCCGGTTGAGCAGATCGAGACCGAGGCTTTGGTGGTCTTGGCCTTCCAGGCGGACCGTCCTGAAGACGGACTTGCGCACGATGCGGCGCGCCGGCTGGATGAAGCAACCGGCGGCTGGCTCACCGAAGCCTTGCGTAGCGGCGAGTTCACGGGCAAGCTTTACGAAACCCTGGTCCTTCACCGTCCGCCGAACTTGAAGGCGCGGCGGCTGGTGCTGGTCGGCGGCGGCAAGCGCGAACGCTTCGGCTCTCTCGAGCTGCGTCGAGCCGCGGGGGCGGTGGTTCGCGCTCTGCGGTCACGTTCGGTCACGGAAGCCGCCATGGTGGTCGAGGGCGGCGCCGAGGAGGTCTCCGCAACCGCCGAAGGGGCGATCCTCGGCAACTACGAGCCGGATCGCTACAAGACCGAAAAGAAGAACGGCAAGCCGGTGGAGCGGTTCACGCTCGCCGTTCCCGCGGTGGATGCCGGCCTGGAAGCGGCGCTAGAACAGGCGCGCATTGCGGGCGAAACGCAGAATTACGTTCGCGATCTGGTGGCCGAGCCAGCCAATCGCATGACCCCCAGTGTGCTGGCCGAGCGCGCTCGCGAAATGGCCGCAGAATGCGGGCTGGAATGCGACGTGCTGGACGCCGGCCGCATGAACCAGCTCGGCATGGGCGCCTTGCTGGGAGTGGCGCAAGGATCCGCGGAACCGCCGGCGCTTATCGTGCTCCAGTACCGGCCGCAGCAAGCTGCCGAGGGCGCCGTGCATCTGGGCCTGCTGGGCAAGGCCGTCACGTTCGATTCCGGCGGCATCTCGATCAAGCCTTCCGACGGCATGGACAAGATGAAGTACGACATGGCGGGCGGCGCAGCGGTGATCGGGGCCATGCGCGCCATCGCACAACTGAAGCCCTCGCTGCCGGTGACCGCGCTCATCCCAGCCGTGGAGAACATGCCGGGCGGGCGCGCGCAGCGGCCTGGCGATGTGGTGCGAACGCTGTCGGGCAAGACGGTTGAGGTTCTGAATACGGACGCCGAAGGTCGGCTGATCCTGGCGGATGCCCTGACTTACGCGCAAAGGCTCGGCTGCACCCACCTGGTAGACGCGGCCACATTGACCGGCGCCATCGTGGTGGCGCTGGGCCACGTGAACGTCGGCGCCTTTGGCAGCGACCAGGCGCTCCTGGACCGGGTGCTGGCGGCGGCCCGCGCCGCAGGCGAGAAATTCTGGCCCATGCCGCTGGATGACGAGTACAAGGAGCAGCTCAAGAGTGTGGTGGCCGACCTGCCTAACATCGGCAATCGCTGGGGCGGCGCCATCACCGCGGCCATGTTTTTGAAAGAGTTCGCCGATCCCCTGCCGTGGGTCCACCTGGATATTGCGGGCACGGCATGGCTGGAGGAGTCCAAGCCGTATATGGCGAAGGGGCCGACGGGCGTGCCCGTGCGCACGTTGATCCGGCTCGTGATGGACTGGAGCTGACGGGTCTCAGGGCTGGCGGAAGCGGGAGCGCAGGAACTCGACCAGGAACTCGTCCCGCCTGCGGATCACGGCGTTGAAATCGCGCTGGCTCCAGTCATAGAAGCCGCGTCCGCTGCGCGCGCCCAGGCGTCCCTGGCGAATCATCTCCGGCAAGATCGCCGGCGCCCGGGGCTCGCTGCAAAGATCGCGGGCGACGTAATCCAGCACGGCGAACGCCAGCTCGAGTCCCACCGCGTCCATGTGCTCGAAGATGCCGTAGACGGGCAGGCGCAGGCCGAAACCGGTCTTGGCGGCCAGATCCACCTCTTCCGGATCTGCGATCCCTTCGGCGACGATATAAAGCGCCTCACGCCACAGGGCGTGCTGGAGACGATTGCCAAGCTGGCCGGGACGATCCTTTTTTACCAGAACCGGCGTTTTGCCGCAGTCCAGAAGGAGCCGGCGCACGCTGGCGACCACGTCGTCGGCAGTTTGCGCCCCGCGGACGATTTCCACCAGCGGCATCAGGTCCGGCGGGTTCCAGAAATGCGTGGTCAGAACCCGTTCGGGGTGGCGGCAACGCGAAGCGATTTGCGTGATGCTCAAGCCGGATGTGTTGCTGGCCAGAATCGCTTCGGGGCGAGCAAGCGCGTCCATGCGTGCAAAGAGCTGCTGCTTGAGCTCCATGTCTTCCGGGGCTGACTCGATGACGAGATCCACGGCGGCGATGGTCTCATCGAAGTCCGTTCCCGCGCTGAGAATTTCGCGTGCGCGGCTGGTGCGTTCGGCGGGCGCCAGGCCGTTGTCGGCGAGGACCCCGATCTGCTCCTGCGCTTTGGCCAGGCCCCGGGCGGCGCCTTCAGAACTGCGGCTGAGGATGCGCGTGGGCAGGCCGCCGAGAGCCAGGGTGACGGCGATGCCGGGTCCCATCATTCCCGTCCCGATGACCGCAGCGGTTCGCAAGGTAGCTACAGGCATGCTTGTACTTGTACCATGCCGCTGCGGGCGCCGGGATGTCTCAGCCCCTTGCGAATACCGTCACGTGTTGTGTTGGAATAATCACTGGGATGCGGTGGCACAGGCTGCTGTACGGCTGCTGTTCGTTGTTGCTGTTTGCTTCCCCGATTTGGGCGCATCGCGAAAGCCATCCCCTGGCCGGTTCGGATGAGCTGGGAGGGCAGCAAAGGACCCAGCTCCAGCCGCTCCAGGAACCGGCAGGGCCGCCAGCGACCTCGCCCGAGGAGGGCGATGGTTCGGCTTTCATCCGTCCCGTGATTCGTCCCCAACCCGAATCCCAGCCGGAACCAGGCTTCCAGTGGGAGCCCGCGCTTCGTCAGGCGAGTTTTTTCTTGGGGATCATGCACGCCTGGCGGATCGCCACCGAGCCTGGTACGCGAGCGGAACTGCGCGGGCCTTTTTTCCGCGATTACATCGCTGCGGTCAAGGGCTTGCACGGCTGGGGCGACGGCGATCCTTTCATCGTGAACTATGTGGGCCATCCCTTCCAGGGAGCGGTCCACGGCTACATTCAGATTCAGAACGATCCGCGTTATAGCCGCCTGGAATTCTCCAACACACGGGCCTACTGGACGAGCCGGCTGCGGGCCCTGGCCTTCGCCGCCATGGCCAGCACGCAGTTCGAGCTGGGGCCGGTGAGCGAAGCTTCCATAGGCAACGTGGGCAAGAACGGAATCGGCGCCGGCGCGGTGGATCTGGTGGTCACACCCATCGGCGGGGTGGGGGTCCTCGTGCTCGAGGATGTGCTCGATCGTTACGTGGTTCGCCGAGTGGAGCGATGGACCACACAGCCGGTTTTGCGGGCCATCGTCCGTGGCGCTCTCAATCCCAATCGCGCCTTCGCCAACCTGATGCGCAAGCGCGTGCTGTGGCACCGTGACAGCCGGCCGGGCGTGCTCGAGCCTTGAGGCGAAAGCGTCCGCCCGTCAGAAGTGCAGGCGCAGGCTGTACTGCAACTGGCGGCCGAAAGTGTAATCGCGCGGCTGCGTCGTCTTGCCGAACAGCGAATCCGTCACGGAGGTGCTGGGGTTGGCCATGGTCAGATTGTTGATCACGTTGTAGGCTTCCACGCGCAGCTCCAGACGGAAACGCTCCGTGAGTGCAAAGGACTTGGACACTGTGCCATCCCAGGCGAAATAGCCCGGGCCGGTCAGACCGGGGAAGTCGCGCGGGTTGGTGCGCGGCGTATAAGGCTGGGCGCGAGCGAAGACTTCGGTTTTGAACCAGCGGTCGGGCGTAGGTTTGTCCACCTTGGGATCCTGCCCGTTCCATTCCATCTGCCCGAAGGTGAGCAGGCTGCCGGACTCCCAGGTTATGATCGAGCTGACCTGCCAGCCGCCCACGATGCCCTCCAGCACGGGATGGAGCTGGTTGAGCCAGTGACGACCCTTGCCGAAGGGCAACTCCAGCACGCCGGCGCCCGCGATGCGGTGCCGCGGGCGCGTGCCGTTCAGGAAGGTGAAGCGCCCGGCGTACTCGTCGTCCGCATTGAAGAACCCCTCGGTCTTTTCCCGGTTGTAGTTATAAGCCAGGAGCAGGTTGAAGCCCTGGGCAAAAGGCCGCTGGGCGCGCAACTGGAATGCGTGGTAGCGGCTGCGTGGCCCCGGAGTGTTCTGCTGGGTAAGCGTTCCGTAGTGGGGATAGGGCTTGAGCAAATCGGCTTTGGTAATTTCGGCCCGGTTGCGTAACTGGCCGGGGAATTTTTCCGGCGTCAGGTACATGTAAAAGGGATTGGGGATCCGCCGGCTCAGTTCCGCCTTGTAGGTGTAACTCAGTGAGGGGTCCATCAGATTCGGCCTCTTGTCATAGGCCAGGTTGTGGCCCAAATTGACGAAGTAAGTCGCGTCCACGACGATGTGATTGACTACTTCGCGCTGCAAGGAGAGATTGATGCGGTCGTTGGTGGCCGCTTTGACGTCCTGGTAACTCCAGCGCGTGTCGCCGCCGATGCCGGTGTAACGCCCCAGGCTCTTGCCCACGGGCATGATGAGCGGGTTGGTGGGCGGGAACGGATCGTAGAAGCGGGCCGTGGGGATGCCTTCGAGCACCGGAGTGGTGTACGTATCGGCGTTGAAGCCGGGCATGTAGAGGCTGCCCAGCAGGGAGTCCCCCACGCTCCCCAGAGGCATGAAGATCGCTGGGATCACGAACCGCGCCCAGCCGGCGCGCAACGCCGTCTTGTCGTTGACCCGAAAGGCAGCGCCCACGCGGGGCAGGAAGACCAACTTGGGGCTGTTCCACATCTGGCGGTCGTGCTTCTCGGCGAAATACCAGGCGCCCGTGAACTTGTAGGGGACCTTCATCATCGCCGCCACGTCGGCCGGGATCTTCGGCGGGTTGGCGACCATTTCGGGAATGGGGTCGTCCAGATCCAGATAGCGCGAGACGCGATCCTCCGGATCCCAGGGCGCGGTTTCGTACTCCCAGCGCAAGCCCAGATTGAGGGTCAGCCGGCGAGTTACTTTGAAGTCATCCTGCAAGAAGGCGCCCCAGTAGCGGAAACGCGCCTTTTGCATCGGGATGTAGCGTGCGTATGAGCTGCCGTCCAGAGCGCCGAGAAGGAAGGTGGCCCAGCCGTCGCCCACGTTGGCGGTATTGGGGGCGATGAAGGTGTCGGCGGTCAGGGCGCGGTTGAAGTAGAAACGCATGGGATCAGGACGCGCCGAACGTCCGCCATGCCCGCGCATTTCCAGACCCTCCTTGAGGTAGTGCGAGCCCAGATAGTGCGAGAGCCGGCTGTGAACGCTGTAGCTCTTGGGGCGCTGGAACCAGTAATTACCCCGGGCGAACTGGCCGCTCTGGTCTATATCGAAGCGCGGCGGCAGAATCTGCGGCACCTCTTTCATGTAGGGCTCGAACCATTTGTTCGGCCACAGCTTTGCCAACCCTTCGATGTTGGTCACGAAGGGGCCGCCGTCGTACTGGTCAATGATCGAGTTATAAGCACCGCGGAGGTTAAGTACTGTCGTGGCGGATCGCGTGTAGACGGCGTCTCCCGCGATGTTCAGCCCGTGCCGGATGCTGCCGGCATCGTAAGGCCACCACTGCGAGTTGTTCCCGGAGAGATTGTCTTCGGAAACCACGGTATGGAACTGGCTGTAGCGTCCGAAGACCTTCCAGCGATCGTTGATGTGCCAGTCCACGCGGTCCGAGAGGTTCCAGTAATCGTAAAAACGGTTGGATTCCACCTGGAAGTTGTTGCGCCCGCTGGGATCGGCGCCGGGATTGTTGGGACGCCAGACCTGCTCCATGATTTTCACCGAGAGCGGATCCATGCGGTCTTTGGGAATGATATTGCCCGGGAAAGGCTGGCGGGTGGCTACGTTGCGCGCCGGATCGAACTTGGTGGTCCAGGGATCGTAGATGGGGCGCAGCGTGCCGCGCGCCGTCAGCGTGCGCGAAAAATCGCCGTTGCGCTCCAGATCCGTCGGCATGGTGCGGGTGAAATTCCAGGGCTGGACAGTCCTCCAGTCCTCGAATGAGAAAAAGTTGAACAGCTTGTTGCGAACCACGGGATGGCCGAGCGTCCCACCGAAGACGTTATGGCGAATGCGGTTGCGGCTGCGCGGGATGACGGTGCGGTCGGCCACGGCGTTCAGCCTCGGCGTGCGGCCCAGATAGAAGAGTGAGCCGTGATACTCGTTGGTGCCCGATTTCATGGCCAGCGTGATGATGCCGCCGGCGCTGTGGCCGAACTCGGCGTCCACACTGTTCTGCTGGATGGTGAATTCAGCCACGGCGTCCATGTTGGGCGTGTAAGCGGTCTTGGGACCGGTTTCCACCGGCGTGCCGTCAATCAAAATGTCGTTGCGGCGATTCGTGCCGCCGCCCGTCTCCAGGTCCTGGGCCGCCCAGTGATGATACGGCGCCTGCTCGCCGCCCGAAGTGTTGACCACCGCGGGATCCAGCGCCGCCAGCTTGAAGGGGTTGCGCGTGATCAGCGGCAACTCGCGCACCATTTTGTTGTCAATCGTAAGGTCGCGGTTGGCGGTATTGAACTGGATCGCGGCCGGCGCCTCGGTCACTTCCACCGTCTGGCTGGCCATGCCGACTTGCAGCTCCACGTCAATCGTGATGTCGCCGCGGGTCTGAACCAGAATGTTCTGCTGGACGAACTTGCGAAAGCCCTGCGCTTCCACCGTGAGAGTGTACGTGCCAGGATCTACGAAGTCGAAGACGTAAGTGCCCGTGGGCCCGGTGGTGCGGACGCTTTCCACTCCTTGATTCACGTTGGTCAAAGTGACCTTGGCGCCGACCACGACGGCCTTGGTGGCGTCGGTCACCTGTCCTTGAATGCGGGCGCGATAGTCCTGCGCGTAAATGCAGCAGGCCAGCGCCGCGACAAGACAGAGACTCTGAAGGGCTTTCCGATGAACCCTCCCCATGGGTTACCTCCCCTTGTGGCTACGGCTCAGGGCCGTGCGGCAAAAACATACCACAACCGTTGGGCAGGCGCAAGGGCTCGAGACGCCCGTTTCCCGATTCCCTTCTCAGGCGGCAACGCGGGCCAGGGGCAGCCCCAGCAGCACAGCGAGCTTCTCGATCTCGGCGAGCCGGTGTCCGACGCCCAAGGCGCAGTGGTGGGTGGGGCCTTCCATGCACCAGCGGTTCACGAACTCCGCTGGAGGCAAAGCGAAACGGATACGCGAATTGGTGTTGCCGATGCGCAGGATGGGGCCGGGCAGCGACTCCCCTTCGGCGGCGATCATCTTGAAGCGGCCATCCCGCGTCTGGGTCAAGGCAAGAATCGTCACCGGCCCCGTCTTCACGTTGAATTCGACCGAGACGCCGTAGCCTCGCTTGCCGTGATAGACCCCGAGGCTGCGCAGGATGGGTCGGCGATCGCTGATGGCAATGTGGCCCGGCCCGTCGTGCCCCATCAGCACGAAGTTTTCGCGGAAATCCATGGCGTAAAACTCGGTGTAGGAGCCGCCCGCGCCCAGCCGGTCCATCAGGAGCATGGCGATGCAATTCTTCAGATCCCCTTCGCCGCTGGCGGGGATGCCGCGGGCTGTAAGCAACGAGTTGCCCAAAATCATTCCCGCGGCGAGCCGTTCGTAAAGGTTGCCATCCAGGCCGCGGTAATAGTAAGCCAGGCCTTGCAGGTCGAATTCCTCCACGAGCCGGTCCAGTCCCACGGCCACTTGCGCCGCCCAGCGCAAGTCCTCCTCGGCGACGTTTTCCGCGAGCTCGAAAATTTCTCTGGTCTCAGCCAGTTTCTTCTCGATTTCGCGATCGCTGACCGCCTCCACCAACTTCGCCAGGTCGCACATTTCCAGCACTTCCACGTGGGCGCCCAACTGGCCGTGGACCATGGTGAAGTCCGAGTACATGTCCAGCATGCCCGGATAGGTGTGACCCAGAAAACCGATGCGGCTGTTCCGCAGGGCGCTGGCGGCGGTGGCCGCCCGGCACCATTGCTCCACTTGCCCCCAGGCAACCGGATCGTCGAACAGCATGCCCGAAACTACGTGAAACTCGATGCCCGAGCGCGCGAAAGCGTTGGAGATTTCCGGCACGCAGCACGCCGAGCAGTTCGCCAGCCATTCGGCGGTGTCCGTGCGTTCGTAATCAAGCGCGGCCAGAGGCTGCATGTTCAGGACCAGCACCGGAGCCCGCGTCTGCTGGACGATGGGCAACACCTGGGAAGAGGTAGCGTACGTGGCCGTGTGACATACCAGCAGTTCGACGCCCTGACGCGCGAACATCTCGCCGGCCTGCCGTGCCGCCTGCGCCGTATCCACGAGGCCCGCGCGGACCAGCTCGCAGCCGAAGCCCGCGATGCGCCGTTCCACTTCGGCCAGGTAACCGAGCAGCCGTTCTTTCAGCCCGGGGAATTGGGGCCAGTATGCGGCCAGCCCGACGGCGAACACGCCCACGCGAGCGGGCCGTCCGCGCCTCGAGTTCGGCAAACTGGCTCCCGAAGGCGAGATCGAAGTTACTTCGGTCATCACGGCGTAGTCTATCAACGCGCGGGCGGGTCCGTGCAGGCGGACTCAGCCGGTCTCGGGATGGCGCGCTCCTCGCATGCTTTGTTACGCTGAATAACCAAAGACACAGGCGAACGCTGACCCCATGGCATCGCCCGCACAGACGCAGTCCACAGCCGTGACCTCGCCGCTTGTCGCGCTCGAGACGCCCAGGCCGGACGCTTTTGCCCTCAAGCCCGCCAAGGGCGCAGTGGTCTCGGAAATCAGTGAAGCGACGGCTGCGGCGCCGGTCCCTCCGGAACAGCGAGTCAACTTCCACATCGGGAATCCGGTCGAAGATCCCCGACTGGTCGAGCTCTACGCACGGATCGCGCTGGGACTGGAGCCTCGCTTGGGAGCCGCGGGGACGGATCTGGCCGCAGCGCTCGTGCACGATCTTGGCTGGAGCGAGCAGGAAAGGCCGATGGTCCAGTTTCTGCTCGACGCCATCCGCCGCAGCGGCCCCTACGCGCCGCGCGGGGGATTCCAGAGAAACAAGCCGGTCGAGATTGTGCGCAGCTTCGTGAACTGGCTTGCCGGTCAGGGCGAGCCTTTGACGTACGATCTCGGCGAGACCACGGGCCGGCGGGAAATCATTCTGGCCTCGGGCGGGATCTGGGAGACGCTGCGTGTCCTTTTCCACGGCCTCTCGCGCTCTCTCGCCTCTCTGCCGGCCACCGTCTTTCTATACTCGGTCCGCTTGCCCCAGCACCTCACCGAGTTTGCCGGTCTGGAGTTCTTCGAGCTTCCGTCCGCCGAAGGCGCTGCCCTTCAAACGGTTGAGGCCTCGTTGCGGAATCGCCCGCAGGCGCCCGCGTTCCTGCTGCTGGGCGCGATCCCTTCCGAGGAATCGCGTCGCTGGCTGCGGCGTCTGTGCCGTGACTTTCCGCTCTTCGTGATCGAAATCAACAACGCTCCCAACCAGGCCTCGCTGGCGCGCGAAGCGCGCATGATGAACCGCACGCTGCGTCTGTTGACTCCGGCAATCTTCGACCCGGAGCTGGCCGCGATCTCGCTGGTTTTTGTCGCCGGCTATCACGAATTCGTTCGCCTGATCGAGCGCACGCATTTCGAGTTGAAGGGCACGCCCTCGGCCGCGGAAGTGGAGCTGCTGGCGTGGTTGATGAAACAGCCGCGTCCGGCGCGGCCCTCGGCGGCGGATGGCGACGGAACGCTCTACATCGAGAAGGACCCGCGGCTCATCCGCTTGCAGGAGGCGGTTTGGGAAAGGCTGAACCGGGTGGCTTCCCGGATCGGCGAGCTGGCAGGCGCGCGCGTGGCGGACCTGGAGGCTCGGCTCGGTGCCCTCATCGAGCGGACAGCGCAAAAGCTGGAAAGCGTAGCGGCGCCCCTGGCCAGCCTGGGCGCGCCCGAGGACCCGCTGGAGGCCCTGGATTTTCGCCAAATTCTGCGCGCCTTGCCGCAGCGAGCCCGCGATCTGGAGGTCGCCTTCCGCGCCGCCTTCCTCCGCCATCATCCCGAGTATCAGGCCGAAGCCACGTTCGTGGTGAGCGGCTCGGCCAGGACGGCGCTGGGCCTGCTCGGGTTCCACTGCGGGATTCGCGAAGCCATCGTGCCCGACCTGAGCTGGACCTACGAGCACTGCTTCCCGCAAGTGACCTGCGTGCCGCTCACCAGCGACTTCCAGCTCGACGTCGAGCGGATCTTCGCCGTAGTGGACGAGCGTTTGCGCACCGAGCCGGCCTGGCGTGACCGCGGCGCTTTCGTTCTCAACAATCCTCACAACGCCACCGGCCAGGTCTTCGCCGAGGACGACGTGCGGCGCCTGGTGCGCGGCTTGCTGGAGCGTGGGGTCTTTCTGATTGACGATCTTTCCTACGAAAACGTCGCCCCGGCGCAGGATCTTCGCGGACCCGCCACGGCCCGCCAGATCGCGGACGAGCTCGCACGGCTGGGCTATCTGTCGCGCCAGCAGGCCGATCGGGTGGTCACGGTTCATTCCCTCTCCAAGACGGATTGCCTGGCGGGCGCGCGGCTGTGCGTGGTGGAAATCCGCGATCCCGGATTGCGCGACCGCTTTGCCCGCGTCAACGCCACCGTGGCGCACAACATCGGCGCGCTTTGGCTGGGCTATCTGTTCTACCGGCGCGACGCGCAGTGCACGAACACCTACTGGCGGCTGCGCAACGCGATTCTGGACGAGCGCATGAGCGCCCTGGAACAGGCGGCGCGGAACCTGCCCGCCGAGCGCAATCCGTTCTCGATTTCGGTGTTGCGCCCGCAGGGCAGCATGTACCCGCGTCTGGTGGTCGAGCAGTTGCCGGCCGGAATTTCGCTCGACTGGATCGCGGGCCGCCTGGCTCGTCAGGGCGTAGGTTTGATCCCGCTCTCCACTTTCGCCCGTACCGAGGAAGGCATCGAGATCGGGCGCAAGTCTTTCCGGCTTACTCTGGGCGGGGCCGATGACGCCGAACGCCTGCTGGTCAAAACGCGGCGCGTGCTGATTGACCTGAACCGCATCATCGCGGAAGAGCAGGCCCACTACACGCGCAGGGAGGTCCGGCTGCGACCGCCTCTGCGCGGCGCCCGCCTTGATCACGCAGCCCGGCGTCAGGCGTGGCGTGAGCTGGAGGTTAGGCTGGAAGAACTCTACACGGCCTGTGTCGGGGCGGAGGTGAAGCGGCTGGGCCTGAGCGCGGGGCGAATCGAGGAAGGCTTGGACCCCGCGGAGTTCTTCGAGGACCGCCTTGCCTGCTTCCGACAGCGTTTTCGCGACCGCCTGGAGCTGGCGGAGGAACGGCTGGCCTTGGCTGAGGAACGCGAGGGCGCAACCTTGCTGGAGTGGCTGGAGCAGGAGCTTCAGCCCGATTCTCTGGAGCGTCGCCAGCTTTGCTTCCGCAGCAGGATCTCCGACCGCACCGTTCATCCCACCCAGATGTATTCGCTCGCAGCCGAGCTCGCATGGGAGCGGGCAATCGCTGCGGTGGTGGAGGGGGAGGATTGGCGGCCCTTGGTCGAGCCGCTGGCGCGGGAGCTGGCTCGCGAATACCTCGGGTTGAACGTCGCCATCCCGTCGCGTGCGGAAGGCGATGAGCTGTTGCTGGATTTGTCGGCGCGGATTGCGGCCGAAGACCTGCTTCGCCTGCGCGCTGGAATCCATGAGCGCACGTTTCTGTCCTACTGGGGCGATTGGGACGGCAGCAACCGCCCGTCGGGTCAGGGGCACCACCTGGTGGCCACGGTCCTGATGGCCAACGTGGAGCAGATGGGCCGTCTGCTGGAGCTGCTGTTGCGGGCCGAACCGGGGCTGAAGGTGGATCCCGGCCTGGTCGAGCAAGTGCGGCGCCTTCCTGAAACAGGTCGCCGCTTCCGCGCCCTGTTCGATGAGATCAATCAGCTGACGCATCAGCTCGAGCGGCGCTATCGCGGCTTGCTCCCGTGGCAGCTTCAGCCTAGCCCGTTGCGCAAGGTGGGCATGAAGCTCCATCTGGCGCGGGATCCGGTGGTGGTGCTCTGGGAACACAACGACCGGCTGGAGCGGCGCATGCTCGAGCTGCGGCGACGCCGGCGGCGGATGCTCGAGCAGTACTTCCGCCTCAACGCTTCCTTGCGGGCCTGCCTGCTGGCCAATCTTGCCGCGGTGCGCAAATTGCGGGGATCGTGGCGAGCCCAACTGGCGGCGGCCTCTTATCGCAATCTGCTGAGCCGAACGGTGATCACGCCGCGCATTCATCAGAACATGATCACCTCGGCGGATCCGTTCGCCATAGACACGACGGCATACAACCTCACCGAGATCAACGAGATTGCAGGCCGCTATGGCGATCCTGGCATGGTGCTGGCCTTGCAGGTCAGCATGACCACGGAACCGGAGGCGCTGATCGCGCTGGATCGCAAACTGCGGGCGCGGCGGGAAGAGGCCTTGCGCGCGGCCGAGGCAGAGATCCCGTCCATCTGGCTGATTCCGCTGTTCGAAGGGCTGGAGCACGTGCGGCATGTCCGCACGTACCTGGACAAGCTCTGGGAGTACGCGGTCCAGAGCCGCCGGCTGAACCAGCGGCCGGAACAAAGAATGGCGGAAATGATTTGCGAGATCTTCATTGCCGGTTCCGATCTCAGCCAGGAAGTCGGGCAGACCGCAGCGCTGCTGGCTTTCCGCGAAGCCAAATTCCAAATCGCCCGCTGGCTGGCGGAACGCGGCTTGGTGGAAGCCGTGCGCGTGAAAATGGGGGCCGGCGAGCCCATGCAACGGCAGGGCTGCTACTACGCCCCGGTCTCGGGCCAGCCTGCGTTCCTGCCGGGACCGGAAAGCGAAATGCTGCTGAGCCAGTCCGTGAGCGCCTCGGCCAAGCGCAGCGCGCGCTACGCCACCACGCCGCTGCTGGGCGTGTTCGCGGCCAGCGACCTGATCACGTTCCAGAGCAATCTCTCCGAGCGCCTGCGCCAGTTGCCCGCGGCCGAGCTCATCGGGGTCCTTCACCACGTCCGCCAGGCGCAGGCCTTCTACCTGAGCGAACTGCGCCGGGCTGCGGAGCCGCTCACCGAGACGCGTTTGCAGTTTACCGAGCGCGGCTTGCAGGAGCTGGAACGCCTCACGCTGGGCCCGCGCGACGAGCTGCTGGAGGAATTCGCCCGCCTGAGCACGGAGAACTTCCGTCACATTCTTTACGGGCGCGAGGAGGACGTCGTCGGCATTTACGTGATCTCGTACTTCATCGCGCGCACGCTGCCGCCGCTGCGCGACCGTCCCACCGTGCGGCCGGCAACCGGCCCCTCTTCCAGCCGCGGCCAGCGCATCGTCGAGCGCATCGCGGCCACCGTCCCGTTCTGCCGCTACGGCAGTTCGCTGCGCGCCATCGCCCACAATCAGGCGCAGACGTTCCTGCTCGGCATCAATCAATTGACCACGGGATTGTTCCGGTCGCTGGACTGGTTCGCCCGCGCCCGGGCAGGCGAGAGTGAGGCCGAATTGCTGCTGGCCGAACGCATTCTTCCGCACCTGCCCGTCTACGAGATCCTGCAAAGCCTGCGGCTGTATCAGGATCTGGAGCTGCGGTGGCTGTGGCAGCTCGAGCGGGCGTTTCCCGCGGGCAACTCCGCTTTCGTGGTCCTGCGCGAGGACGTGGATGCGATCCGCCAGGCGGTCTCCTGGTTCCAGAAAGAGCTGGTGCGCCGGCACGGTCTGCCCGCCGCCGAATTCTTCGAGGGCGATCGCTTCATTCCGCGGCTGTTGCCTACCTTGCGTCCCGATCTGGCCGTGCTCTTGCAGCCTGACCTTTTCAACACCGACATGGAAGCGCTGCTTGCCCAGATCGGTTTCACCCCCGCGGCTTCGTGGCGGCGCGAGGTCGAGCGCCTGCTCAGTGTGCCGGCGCGGATCCGCGCCTTGCGGGCGCAGGCCTGGGAACTTTTGCTGGAGCCGATTTTCGAGCGGGTTTCGCGTTTCGTCGAGCTGGCGGTCGCGCTGCACTCGGTGGCCAGCCGGCACGCGCCGGTCGAGTCGCCCGCTGTCCCGCCTCCCACATTGCGGCAGGCGATGGGGCACTTGCGTAGCACGCAGGAAGACTCCTTGCAGCAGTTCCTGCTGGCGGCGTTCGAATACCTGTCAGCGCCGCTGGGCACTCTGGAGCTGCCGACCAACGTGGTGCGGGCCATGAAGAAGGATGTGGAACGCCTGGTGCGGATCGAGGAACAGGCGTTGCCGGCGCGCCAGCAGGACTTGCTGCGCTTTTATCTGCTGGAGATGGCCCGCCTGGCGGGCGAGAACGGTTGAGACGCAAGCATCTGGCCGAAAGGCTTCGATAGGATCGTGGCGATGAGGAAGATTCTGGGTCACCTGGTGTGGGCGGCCATTTCGGTGCTGGCCGCTTTTGCCCTGGCGGGCATCGCTTTGAACCGCGGTGAACCAGTCAATTCCGTGTGGCTGGTGGTGGCCGCGGTCTGCACGTACGTGGTGGGCTTTCGCTTCTATGGGCGTTTTATTGGCGCCCGCGTCATGGGACTCAACAACGACCGGGCGACGCCCGCGGAACGTCTGCGCAACGGATACGATTACGAGCCCACCAACAAGTGGATTCTCTTCGGGCATCATTTCGCCGCCATCGCCGGGCCGGGTCCGCTGGTCGGGCCGGTCCTGGCCGCGCAGTTCGGTTACCTGCCCGGCACCCTGTGGATCATCATCGGCGCCGTGCTGGGCGGATGCGTGCAGGATTTCATGATCCTGTTTGCTTCCATGCGGCGGGACGGCAAGTCGCTGGGCCAGATGGCGCGCGAGGAGATCGGACGCGTGGGCGGGGTGACGGCGCTGGTGACCGTCCTGCTGATCATCATCATCTTGCTGGCAGTGATCGCGCTGGTGGTGGTCAACGCGCTCAAGGGGAGCCCGTGGGGGACTTTCACCATCGCGTGCACGATGCCGATTGCCGTCTTCATGGGCCTTTACCTGCGCTACTGGCGCCCGGGCAAGGTGCTGGAGGTATCGCTCATTGGCTTCTTGCTCGTCGTGCTGGCCATCATCGGCGGCCAGTGGGTGGCGGAGTCGCCCACCTGGGCGCGGGTGTTCACGCTTTCCGGTCCGGCGCTGGCCATTGCCGTGATCATCTACGGCTTCTTCGCCAGCGCGCTGCCGGTTTGGCTGTTGCTGGCGCCGCGCGACTATCTGAGCACTTTCGTCAAGCTGGGCGTGGTCTTCCTGCTGGCGGCCGGGATCTTGCTCGTGCGCCCGCAATTGCAGCTTCCTCCAGTGACCCGCTTTGTGGATGGCACCGGCCCCATCTTCGCCGGCACGATCTTCCCCTTCTGTTTCATCACGATCGCCTGCGGTGCGATCTCCGGTTTCCACTCGCTCATCTCCTCGGGCACCACGCCCAAGATGATTGCGCGCGAATGGCATGCCTGGCCGATTGGTTACGGCGCCATGGCGCTGGAGAGCTTCGTGGCCATCATGGCGATGATCGCTGCCTCCGCGCTGCCGCCTGGCGTTTACTTCGCGGTGAATTCGCCGGCGGGCGTCGTCGGCGAGACGCCGGAGCTAGCGGCGGCCACGATCAGCGGCTGGGGCTTCCCCGTCACGGCGGCTGAAATGCGGGAATGGGCGCGCGAGGTGGGCGAGCACACGCTCATGCACCGCACGGGCGGCGCGCCTTCGCTGGCCCTCGGCATGGCTTACATCTTCGGCAGCTCGGTGGGACGTCAGTTCCTGGGCTTCTGGTATCACTTTGCGATCATGTTCGAGGCGCTGTTCATCCTTACCCTCGTGGATGCCGGCACGCGCGTGGGCCGGTTCATGCTCCAGGATTTTCTCGGCCACATCTGGAAACCGATGGGGCGCACCAGCTGGATGCCCAGCGTGATCTTCACCAGCGCGGCCATCGTGCTGGCGTGGGGTTATTTCCTGTATCAAGGCGTGCTCGATCCGCTGGGCGGCATCAATTCGCTGTGGCCGCTGTTCGGCATCGCCAACCAGTTGCTGGCCGCGGTGGCACTCTGTGTGGCCACCACCATCCTGGTCAAGATGCACGGCGCGCGTTACATGTGGATCACCTGTTTGCCGCTGGCATGGCTGGTCACGGTGACATTTACGGCGGGCTACCAGAAAATTTTCTCGCCCGAGCCGCGCATTGGTTTTCTGGCGCAAGCGGCGCAGCTCGAAGCGGCGCTGCGGGCCGGGACGGTCGCGAATGTGGCCGAGACCCAGGCCCTGATTTTCAATGCGCGGCTGGACGCGGTCGTATGCGGCATCTTCCTGATCCTGGTCCTGCTCATTCTGGGCGACTCGATTCGCGTCTGCTATGGCGTGCTCACGGGCAAGAAGGAAGCGAGACTGCTGGAAGCTCCGTTCGTGATGACGCGCCTGAAGCCGGAGGAAATATGAGCCACCTGAGAGGCTGCGTGCGGTTGTTGCTCGATTTATTGCGCGAGCTGGCAGACGAGAACGCCTATCGTCGTCACCTGGCTGCGCATGGGGAGAAACCTTCGCCCGAGGCGTGGCGGAAATTCTGCGACGAGCGCCTGGTCGCCCGCTTCGTCCGCCCGCGTTGCTGCTGACATGCTGCCTTGCATCCTGGCGCTGTTCTGGCTTCAGGTGCCGCCCTCCACTCGCGTGGCGGAAGTGCGCGAGCGCCTTCACGGGGTGGAGGTCGTGGATCCCTACCGCTGGCTGGAGCACCGCTCCAGCCCCGAAACCGCCGCATGGATCGAGCAACAAAATCGCTATGCCCGGAGCATTCTCGACCGGCTGGCCGGGCGCGTCGAGATCGAGCGTCGGTTGATCGAGTTGCTCCGGGTGGATGCCGCGCAGACCCCGGTGGAGCGCGCGGGGCGTTACTTCTTTCTGCGCAAGCGCGCCGGGCAGGAGCAGTATGCGCTCGTAGTGCGGCGCGGTCCTCGCGGGCGCGAGGAGCTGCTGATTGACCCGCATCCATGGAGTCCCGACCGCACCACTTCGATCCGTTTGATGGACGTGGCGCCCGACGGCGCGTGGCTGGCTTACGGCGTGCGACGGGGCGGCGAGGACGAGGTCGAAGTGCGATTCTTCGACGTGGAGGCCAGGCGGGATCTGCCCTTCCGCCTTCCCCGCGCCCGGTACCACTCCGTCACTTTGCTGGCGGGCCGGGAAGGCTTTTACTACAGTCGCTATACGCCGAACGGGCCGCGCGTTTACGCCCGCACGCCGGCAGGCGCGGACGAGCGCGAGATCTTCGGCCAGGGCTACGGCACCGACACTGGCATCACCTGCCGGCTGAGCGGCGATCAGCGCCGCCTCCTCATCCACGTGCTCTATGGCGCTTCAGGCGACCGCTCGGATGCCTTTTTCCTGGATCGCGACGCAGGCGCCATCCGCACCGTCGTGCGCGACGAGCGCGCAGCCTTCTTCGTTCAACCCGCGGGCGAACATTTTCTGGTGTTAACGAACTGGCGCGCCCCCAACTGGCGCGTCATGCGCGGCGAGTGGTCGAGACCGGAGCTGGCCAACTGGCGCGAGGTCATCCCCGAGGGCAAATCGGTCATTGAGCAGGTGGTGGCAGCCGGCGGTCGCATCGTGGTGGCCACGCTGGAAAATGTGCAATCACGCCTGCGGGTCTTCGACGCAGACGGCAGGCCGTTGCGGGACGTCCGGCTGCCGGAAATGGGTTCGGTTTCCGATCTGACGGGTCGCTGGGAGAGCAACGAGGTCTTTTACACCTTCGCGTCCTTTCATGTCCCTCCGGTGATCACACGCTACGATGTCGCGCGCGACCAGACAGAAGAATGGTTCCGCCGTCGTGTTCCGGTCCGGAGCGGGGAGCTCGAGCTGCATCAAGTCTGGTACTCTTCCCGCGATGGCACGCGCGTGCCGATGTTCCTGTTGCATCGCAAGGGCTTGGTGCGGGACGGGCGCCGCCCCGTGCTGCTGACCGGCTATGGCGGCTTCAACATCAACATGACGCCCGCTTTCTCGGAGCTGGCGGTGGTGTGGGCGGAGCGCGGCGGAGTGTTTGCGTTGCCCAATTTGCGCGGCGGCGCCGAGTTCGGCGAAGCGTGGCACCAGGCTGGAATGCTCGATCGGAAGCAGAACGTCTTTGACGACTTTGTCGCCGCCGCCGAGTGGCTGATCCAGAACGGTTACACGGAGCCTTCCCGACTTGCCATTTACGGGACCTCCAACGGCGGCTTGCTGGTGGGCGCGGCGATGACGCAGCGGCCGGAGCTGTTCGCGGCCGTGGTTTGTCGCTATCCGCTGCTCGACATGCTGCGCTATCACCGCTTTCTGGTGGCACGTTACTGGGTTTCCGAGTACGGCTCCTCCGACGATCCGGAGCAGTTTCGGTACCTTTACGCCTATTCGCCGTACCATCGGGTGCGCGATGGCGTCCGCTATCCGGCGGTGTTGCTCGTCACCGGAGACGCAGACACGCGCGTGGATCCTCTGCACGCGCGCAAGATGACGGCGCGTTTGCAGGCGGCCAGCGCTTCGGGCAAGCCCGTCCTGCTGCGCTATGACACGCAGGCGGGACACTCCGCCGGGTTGCCCGTTACGCGCCGGGCGAGGGATCTGGCCGACGAGATCGCGTTCATGCTGTGGCAGACGGGCGGCTCGGCCCCGCGCTGAAAGCGCCTTGCTTTACCGTGCGGACCGCCGCTCGCGAAAATAGAGTCGTATGGGCATTGGGCGCTTCCTGATCATTCTTGGCGCAATTCTGATCCTGGTGGGCGCCATTATCAGCATCCTGCCGCGTCTGCCCATTCCTCTGGGAAGATTGCCGGGCGACCTCGTTTTTCGCGGCAAGAACTGGGTGTTTTATTTCCCGCTCGGCACTTCCATCCTGTTGAGCGTCGTGTTGACGCTGCTGTTGTGGCTGCTGGCGCGCCGCTGAGCTGCGCTCAGGCCAGGCCGGCGCGCCTCAGAGCACTTCTTCCGACCAGTTCTCGAGCACCGACTTGATCTTGAGCATGAACTGGTCGGCCAGGGCGCCGTCAATCAGGCGGTGATCGAACGTCAGCGAAAGCAGGCACACGGAGCGGATGGCGATTTTGTCGTCATCCACCACCACGGGCGCTTTCTCGACGACCCCGACGCCCAGGATCGCCACTTGCGGCTGGTTGATGATGGGCGTGCCGGTGAGGCTGCCGTAGCTGCCGAAGTTGGTGATCGAGAAGGTGCCGCCCTGTACTTCGTCCGGCTTGAGCTGGCGCGAGCGCGCACGGGTGGCAAGATCCACGATGGCGCGCTGCAAGCCGATCACGCTTTTTTCGTCGGCATTGCGAATGACGGGAACGATGAGGCCGTTTTCCAGAGCCACGGCGATGCCGATATTGATCTCGTTGTGATAGACGATATTGGTCCCGTCAATGGAGGCGTTGAGCAGGGGATAGGCCCGCAGGGCCTGCGCTGCAGCGCGCGTGATGAAGGGCAGGTAGGTGAGCGAGAAGCCGTACCGCTGCTGGATCTCGGCCTTGTAACGCTCGCGCATGCGCGCGACGCGCGTCATGTCCACGCGATGAATCGTGGTGACGTGGGCCGAAGTGCGACGGCTCATGATCATGTGTTCGGCGATTTTCTGCCGCATGATGCTCATGGGCTCGATGCGCACTTTGGCGGCCTCCGGGCGCGGCAGGGGTGCCGCTTCGGGCGGGCTGGGCGGCGTCTCGGGCGGGGCGGGCGCCTCAGGACGGGCAGAGGGAGGCGGTGGCGGGGCGGCAGCCGGTGTTTCCGGCGGGGCTGCTGCGGCGGCGGCCTGGGCGCGCGCCGCCAGGTAGGCTTCCACATCCTGCTTGGTGATGCGGCCTCCGGCGCCGGTGCCCTTGATAAGGCGCGGATCCAGGTTGTGCTCGCGCAGCATCCTGCGAACCAGGGGCGAGAGCGGGCCGACGGCTTCAGCGGCCGCGGGTTCTTCCACCTCTGGCGCAGCCTCTACAGCAGGCTTGGCCGGCTCTGGCGCCGCGGCTTCGACGGGCGCGGCCGCCTGAACCGCTGGTTCCTCCCGCGGCGTGGCCACACGTGCGGCGCCGGATTCGTCAATGCGCGCCACCACCGTGTTGATGGGCACGGTTTGCCCTTCCTGTACGAGCACTTCCGCCAGTGTGCCCGCGGCAGGGGAGGGCACTTCGGTATCCACCTTGTCCGTGGAGATCTCGAACAACGGTTCGTCGCGCTCGACCCTGTCGCCTGGCTTCTTGAGCCACTTCGTCAGGGTGCCTTCCACGATGCTTTCGCCCATTTGGGGCATGACTACGTCAATCATGTTGCCTGCTCCACCGGGACTACCGGTCCTATCATCTCGCATTCGAACACGCGGGAAAAAGCGCTGACCAGCGCCGCGTGCACACGCTCGAGATCCGTTGGAACGCCCAGCTCCGCCATCGAGGTCACCGGTGCCGTCAGCCCGCAGGGGACGATGTAGCGGAAGTAGCTGAGGTCGGTCGAGACGTTGAAAGCAAAGCCGTGCGACGTCACCCAGCGGCTGACGTGAACGCCGATGGCGGCGATTTTGCGGCCCTGAATCCAGACGCCGGTGCGGCCCGGCTCACGCTCGCCTCGCAGGCCGAACTCGGCCAGGGCCTCGATGATCACCTGTTCCAGGCCGCGCACGTAAGCCACGACGTCCTTGCGCCAGCCGCGCAGGTCGAGGATGGGGTAGCCGACGACCTGGCCGGGGCCGTGGTAAGTGATGTCGCCGCCGCGATCCGTGTGGAAGAATTCGATCCCGGCGCGCTCCAACACTTCGGGCGAAGCCAGCAGGTGCTCGAGACGCCCGTTGCGGCCCAGCGTGATCACGTGCGGGTGCTCGAGCAGCAGGAACTGGTCCGGGATCAGACCGCGCTTGCGCTTCTCCACCAGCTCGCGCTGCAGCTCAAGGGCAGCGCCGTAACGGATGCGTCCCAGCTCGCGCCACTCGCAGATGCGCATAGCCTGCTCAGGCGTTGATCGCCAGCCCGTAGACCGCGTTGAAAGCTTCGCCCAGGGTTTCGTAAAGCGTGGGATGGGCGTGGATGGTGTTCATCATGGTTTCCACCGTAGCCTCTGCGGCCATCGCCGCTACCGCTTCGCCGATCAGCTCGTAGGCTTTGGGACCGATGATGTGCACGCCGAGAATCTCGTCGTAACGCTCGTCGCTGACCACCTTGACGAAGCCGTCGTGCCGGCGCAGGATGGTGGCCATGCTGTTGGGCCGGAAGCCGAACTTTCCCACGCGCACCCGGTAGCCCTGGGCGCGGGCCTGCTCTTCGGTGAGCCCCACGCTGGCTACGCCCGGCTCGGAGTATACGCAACTGGGAATCAGGCGCGGGTTGACCGGCTGTGTGGGCTTGCCGGCGATGTCAGCCACCGCCACCAGACCCTGCCGTGCGGCCACGTGCGCCAACTGGGGCGTCCCCGCCACGATGTCCCCGATGGCGTAGATGCCGGGTTCGGCTGTGCGCTGCCGCTCGTCCACGCGGATGTAGCCGCGGTCCAGCTCCACCCGTGTGTTTTCCAGGCCGATGCCTTCGGTGTTGGGACGGCGGCCTACGCCGATCAAAACTTTTTCCGCCTCGAATGTTTCGACCCGCCCGTCGCTCAACAAAGCGCGCACGCGCACGCCCTGATCCAGGCTCTCCACCTGCTCCACGCGGGCGCCGGTTTCCACGCGGATCCCGGATTTTTTGAAGACGCGCTCGAGTTCACGCGAGACCTCGGCGTCTTCGAGCGGGATGATGCGCGGCAGCATTTCCAGCAACGTCACGCGCGTCCCGAAACGGTGGAACATGGAGGCGAACTCGACGCCCACGGCGCCTGCACCCACGATGACGAGCGATTCGGGCACGCGCCGTAGCTCGAGAATCTCGACGTTGGTGAGGATGCGCTCGGGATCGGGCGAGAGGCCGGGCAGCATGCGCGCCTCCGAGCCGGTGGCCACGATGATGGCCCGCGCCTCCAGGGTCTTTACGCCGTCCTCGCCGCGCACCTCGACGCGCCCACCGCCCTTGAGCGAGCCCTCGCCGCGGATCACGTCCACCTTGTTTTTCCTCATCAGAAATTCGATGCCGCGCGAGTGCTGGTTGACGATTTCGTTCTTGCGTTCGATCAGGCGGGGGAAATCCAGGCGGAAGTTGTCGGCGTGGATGCCGTCGGCGGAGGCTTCGCGCAAGGATTGCCAGAGCTCGGCGGCATGGAGCAAGGCTTTGGTGGGAATGCAGCCGACGAGCAGACAGGTGCCGCCCAGCCGCGGCTGCCGCTCCACCAGAGCGGTACGCAGGCCATACTGGCCCGCCCGCACAGCCGCCGTGTAACCACCCGGCCCGCTACCGAGGATGATCACGTCGTAAGTCATTCGTTCCAATTTTAGCAGGGCACGCGGGTCTTACTTCCACTCGGCGACGAAGATATTGAATTCAAACCGACTTTTGGCTCCGTAATCGGACACGAAGACCAGATACTTGCCGTCCGGCGAAAACTCGGGGAAGGAAACGAAGCCGCCGAAGTTGGTCAGGCGCTCCAGTCCGGTGCCGTCCAGGTTCATCATGTAGAGCTCGAAATTACGGGTGTCACAGGCGTGGTGATTGGAGGCGAAAACGATTTTTTTGCCGTCAGGCGTGAAGGTGGGCGCGAAGGCGGCGCAACCGAAACGGGTGAGCTGGCGCGGGTTGCGACCGTCGCCATCGGCCAGGAAAATTTCCACGCGCGAGGGCGCGACAAGATTGCGCGCCAGGAGCTGTTTGTATTCGGTCACGGCGCCCGGCTCCTGCGGGTAGTGCGCGCGCCAGACCAGCTTGCTGCCATCGCGCGAAAATACGCCGCCGCCGTCATAACCGAGGCGCTTGGTGATCTGGCGCTTGCCAGAGCCGTCGGTGTTCATCACCCACAGATCGAGGTCGCCGGAAGCCAGCGAAGTATAAACAATTTTTCCTGTTTTCCAGCACACGGTGGCCTCAGCGTCGTAGCCGGGCGTGTCCGTGAGTTTTTTTACCAGCCGCCCGTCCTCGGTGGCGAGGTAAATGTCGTAATCCGGATAGATGGCCCAGACATAGACCTTGCTCTGGCTGCGATCGGGAGGGGGCGGACACTCCGCGCCGCCCTCGTGCGTCGAGCTGTAGATAATGTGCTTGCCATCAGCGAGAAAATACCCGCAGGTGGTGCGGCCCTTGCCGGTGGAGACCAGGCGGACGTCCGAGCCGTCGGCATTCATGATGAACATCTGGTCGCAACGATACGGCTCACGGGTAGACTGGAAGATGAGGCGGCGGCCGTCCGGAGACCAGTAGGCTTCCGCATTCTGTCCGCCAAAGGTCAGTTGCCGGAGGTTCACCAGATGAGGGGAGGTTTGCGCGACGGCGACCAGCGCCAACCACGGGATCACCACAAACCTGCGTGCCTGGATTCGCATAACCAACCCATTGTATATTGGCGATCGGTGGCGGCATCGTGAAGATGTTGCTGGCGTGGCTGGCGGTGTGCGCCGCCCTGGCGCGAGCGGCAATTGCCGATGTGCGTCTGCTCGGGCGCGTGGTGGACGAGAACAACACGGCGGTAGCCGGGGCGCGCGTGACGCTGCGCCCGGATTCCTCCGTTGCCGGTTCCTCCCGCCAGGCCCTCACCGACGCGCGCGGCAACTTTGTCCTTTCCCTGGAGCGCCCCGGCCAGTATTGGATCAGCGCCGAGTGTGAAGGTTTTTTCCGGCTTGCCGAGCGTCCCCTCGAGCTGGAGGAAGGCGAACAGGAGGTCGTCCTCGTCCTCAATCATCAGCAGGAAATTTTCGAGCGCGTCACGGTGTCTTACTCGCCACCCGCGGTGGATCCGGACCGAACGGCGCCGCAGCAACGGATGACGGGGACCGAGATCCAGGCCATCCCGTATCCCACCACGAACAACCTGCGCAACGTGATGCGCGCCTTTCCCGGCATCGTGCAGGACAACCGCGGCGGATTGCACCTGAGCGGCGCTCCCGAAGAGCAGACTTACTATACGCTGGACGGCTTCCAGCTCAACGATCCGCTGAGCGGCCGCTTCGAAACGCGACTTAGCGTGGATAGCGTGCGCTCGCTGGAACTTTCCACCGGCGCGCTGACCGCCGAGTACGGCAAAGGCGCCGCAGGGGTGCTGGCGATCAAGACCAGCGCGGGCGACGATCGCTTTCGCTATTCCGCCACGAACTTCATTCCCAGCGTGGAAAATCGCAAGGGGCTGATTCTCGACGGCTGGACGCCGCGCCTGGGCGTTTCCGGGCCTATCCGCAAGGGTCGCGCCTGGTTTTCCGAGAGCCTCGACCTGCATTATATGAAGCACGTGGTCGAGGATCTGCCCAAAGGCGAAGATCGCACTTCGAGCTGGCGAGGCAGCAACCTCCTGCGGAATCAGTTCAACCTCGCCCCGTCGAACATTCTTTACACCGGTTTCCTCGTCAATGCCTGGACGGCGCCGCGCACCGGCCTGACGGCGCTGGATCCCTGGGAAACTACCGTGGACCGCCGTTCCCGCCAGTGGTTTTTCTATGTTAAGGACCAGGCTTACCTGGCAAACGGTTTGTTGCTTGAGCTGGGTTACTCGTTTACGCGCACGTTCGGGCGGGAAATTCCCCAAGGCGATGAGCCGCTCGATATTCTTCCCGAAGGCAGGAGGGGGAATTACTTCGCCAACGCGGTGCGAAAGGCGGGGCGCGACCAGTATCTCGTTAACGTTTTCCTGCCGTCTTTCGGTCTTGCCGGCACGCACCAACTGAAGGCAGGCTTGGACCTGGATCGGGTCCATTACTGGCAGGACGTCAGGCGCACCGTGTACCGGCACTACCGCCCCGACTATACCGTCCTGCGCGCCGTGGGTTTCGGGGGCAGCGGACGCCTGTCGCGTTCCAACTTCGAGGCTGGTTCCTACGTGCAGGATTCCTGGCGTGTTCGGCCCAGCCTGCTGGTGGAGGCTGGCGTGCGCCACGATTGGGACCGGTTGATCGGTACGCACAACGTAGCCCCGCGATTGGGCGTGGCCTGGACGCCCCCTGGCCTCGATGCGGCGAAACTTTCCGCCGGTTTTGGGGTGGTTTACGAAACCGCCAGTCTCCGCGTGTTCACGCGTCCGCTCGATCAGTACTCCCTGACGACTTACTACGCGCGCGATGGCACTGTAACTCGCGGGCCGGCTGTTTCCTTGTTCGCGTTCGCTGACCAGCCGTTGCAGCGCCCGGCATACTATAACTGGAATTTAAGTTGGGAACAAAGGCTGGGAGGGGGACTGTACGTCCGGGCCAGCTGGATTTCCCGACGGGGACGGCGCGGACTTACTTACGAAAATGTTCTCGCCGAAGGTCAGACGCCCCCTCCTGAGTTGTGCGCAGCGCTGGGGGGTCTGCCCTTCGACGCGATTTACAGGCTTCAGAACCTGCGCCGCGACGTATACGACGCTTTCGAAATCGCCTGGCGCCACGTTTTTCGCCAGCAGTATGAATGGGTGGCTTCTTATACGCGCTCCCGCGCTCTCTCCAACGCGGTGGTAGACCTCAGCATAGACGACCCCATGATCATTTCGCGCAACGTGGGGCGCATGCCCTGGGATGCGCCCAACCGCTGGATCAGTTGGGGCTATCTGCCGCTGTTTCGCCGCAACTGGGCGCTGGCGTATTTGCTCGAGGCGCGCAACGGCTACCCGTTTTCCATCCAGGACGATGAAGGGAGGCTCGTGGGCCAGATCAACGAGCGGCGTTTCCCCTTTTTCTTCGAGTTGAACCTGCACGTCGAACGGCGGTTCTTCCTCAAAGGTCACCGTTGGGCGCTTCGGGCGGGATTCAACAATATTACGAACCACCGCAATTACGATACGGTGAACAATAACACGGGCTCACCCAACTTCCTGCGATTCTATGGCGGCCAGTCCCGGTCGCTCAACTTTCGGATACGCTGGCTGGGGAGGAACTGAATTGGCAATCCGGATCATCTCGCTGTTCTGCCTGCTCGGGGTCTTCGAAGCGCGCGCTGCGGCGCCTGTGGCCTTCCGCGCACATGTTCTGGCGGACGATTTGAAGGGAGGCTATCAGGTGGCCGCCGCGGATCTGAATCGCGATGCGCGGCCGGATCTGATCGCGCTGTCCAGCGCTTCGCGCGAACTGGTTTGGTTCGAGAATCCGGGCTGGACCCGGCACGTGATCGCCCGCGACCTGCGTGGCCTGATCAACATCGCCGTCGCCGACGTGGACGGCGACGGAATTCCCGAGATCGCCGTGGCGTGGGAATTTTCCATGCGACCGAGCCAGAGCCAGGGACGGGTCGGCTTGCTGCGCGCTCCGGCGGATCCCCGTCAGCCGTGGTCGCTCGAAGAGTTCGACCGGCTGCCCACTTCTCACCGACTGCGCTGGGCGGCCATCGAAGGCAAGCGGCCCGGCGTCTTGATCAACGCTCCGCTGGCGGGCGCTGTGGCCGAACCTCCTGACTATCAGGCGCCTGTTCCTCTCGTGCTGTATCGTCCGGGTCAGTGGAAGCGCGAGACGATCAGCGAAGAACTCCAGGGGGTTCTTCACGGCATCGCGGTGACGGATTTCGATGGCGACGGGCGCGAGGACATTCTGACGGCGAGCTTTCGGGGGCTTGACCTGTTCACCTACACGGGCGCGGGTTGGCGCCGCACGCACCTGGTCGATGGCAATCCGGATCCCTGGCCAAAGAGCGGGGCCAGCGAGGTCGCTGTGGGCAGACTGCGCAAGTCGCGTTTTCTGGCTTCCATCGAGCCCTGGCACGGGAACCTGGTCGCGGTTTACCTGCAAGAGGCGGGCGTCTGGAAACGCGTGGTGATTGACGATTCGCTGGCCGAAGGGCACGCTTTGGAAACGGCGGACTTCGATGGCGACGGGCGCGATGAAATTGTGGCAGGTTTCCGCGCGCGGGGCGGCGGTCTTTACCTGTATCGGGCCGTGGACCAGCGAGGCCAGCGATGGCTGCGTCAATCGCTCGATTCTGGCAAGATGGCGACCTCCAGTTGCGTTGTCGCGGACCTGAACCGGGACCGTCGCCTCGATCTGGCATGCATCGGAGGGAGCTTGCTCATGTGGTTCGAGAACGTGCCCTCTGCGCAGGTTCCGTCGCGCAAGCGCGTCGGCGCTCAGTCCGAGTCGCAGGCTCGCAGACAGGCTTCCGTGGCCTCAGGCGGCTTCGAGCAGGCAGGTCAATAACCAGTGTTCGGGTTCGGCGCCGGGCTTGAGCGTCTCCGGCGTGAGGCCCAATTGCCGCAAAGCCCGTTGAAGACGTCGCGGCGAAGGCAGGTCTTCGTCGCCCGCTGTGTCACTCCAGCTCTCCGCAGCGTGCAGGAGGGCGGCCATGGGGGAAGGGCAGGCTTCCGGGCGGTGATGGTGCTGCACCGCCTCGACCAGGGCAGCCGGGAAGCTCCAGGAACGCAGGATTTCGGCGCCCGCGGCACCGTGGTCGAAGCCGCAGAGCATGAGCTCAACGAACACCGCGTCAGCGCCGCGCTCGCGTAGCCGGGCGTAGCGTTCACCCTCGGCGCCGCCCAGCCGGTGGAGCGCGAGCCTCCCCACGTCGTGGACCAGGCCTGCCAGGAAGGCCTCCTGACCGTTGACTTTTCCCGACAGGCAAGCAAGCCGCTCCGCCTTGACCGCCGTTTCGACGGCGTGCTTCCAGAGTTTCTGAAGCGCGGGGGAGGCGTACAGCGGGCGAAAGACGTGCGCCAGAACCACGCGCCGGGCTCCTTCCACGCCGATGTACGCCATGGCTTGCGCGATGGTGCTGATGCGACGGGCGGGGCTGAACAGGCTCGAGTTTGCGGTCTTGATGACGGCGCCGGCCAGCACTTGATCGGAGCTGAGCAGACTTTCCATCTGCTCGAAGCTGGTGTCCTCGTCGGGCGCGATCATGAGCGCCCGCAGCGCCACAGCGGGAAACACAGGCAGGCGCTGCACGGTGGCGAGCAGATCCTCCATGCGGATCGAGACCAAAGCTCCCAGCGTCGCGGTTACGACGGGATCGTAAAGACCCTCCTGGGCCAGCCAGTTCATTTCGTCCACGATTTGTTCCAGCGCGGCGGGCTGAAAGGGCAGAAACTCGATGCGCTCGGTCATCGCTTCGGCGACGCGCAGGATGGCGGCTGCGCGCCCGCCGGCTGGGTGATCCGGATTTCGGAAGGAGTGCAGGATGGCAGCGGCCCGCGGGGACAAAGTGCGGTTGGTTGCTTCAGTGGCCGCCTTGCCCATGCCCGAGGCGAGTTCCGCGTGATGGTAGAAGGCGGCTTCCTCCAGCGCCGCGACGTTGGCAGGGGGCAGGCGCAGGCGTCGCGCCAGTTCGCCGGCCAGGACGGCTACGCGACGGCAATGCCCTTCCCAGGGGCTGGCGACGGCACACGAACCCGGCGCTGGCTGCACGTGCACGGCTTGCTTATCGGCCGTCCCGCCGAAAACTTGAGTGGCCCCAGCCCGGGTCACTCCCCAGCCGGTAAATCGTAAGCCCCGAGAGCAGCTTGGGATAAAAGTCGGTGGACTTCTGCGGCATGACGCCGCCGGAGAAAGCGATGCGCGCCACGTCTTCGATGGCTACCGGCTCCACCAGCCAGGCCATCTGCGCTTCGCCCCGTTCGACAGCCGCCACCGCCGGCTCCATCCCGCGGACGTAGCGGATGAATCGCTGCTCGCGCACGTCGGCTTCGCTGATGCCGAGCAGGTCGCGGAAGATCTCTGCGTGGAGGATTTCCAACGTCAGGCGCTCGCCGCGCTCTTTCTGGAGGAGATAGACCTTCGAGTCACCCGCCAACTTGAGTCCGATGCGGGCGCGGGACGGCTCGGGTTGCGACCAGACGGCGCGCAACTGCTCCAACGATTCGAGCTCACGCAGCGCGAAATGCTCGCGGAGCCGGGCCAGCAAAGCGGCGCGGTCGAAATTCACGAGACCCCCAACCAGGCGGTGCGTGGCCAGGATCTTCAGGCCGGGCGAGTAGAGATTGACGAACATCATCATGGCCTTGTCGGCCCCGGGCAGCTCCGGGTGGCGCTTCCAGAACGTCAGGGCGGTCTCGTAGCGGTGGTGACCGTCGGCGATCAGCAGTTTTTTGTCGGCCATCGCGCGCTGGATGGCCGCGATACGCTCCGGCTCCGCGATGCGCCAGAGCCGGTGCAGGGCACCGTACTCGTCGCGGACTTCGGCCACCGGCGGTCCCTGGCAAGCCTCGTCCAGCAGCTTTTCGACGCGGCCCTCGGGGTCGGGGTAGAGCATGAAGATCGGCCCGCAGACGGTGCGCGTCCGTTCCAACAATTCCATGCGATCCTGTTTCGGTGCGGAGAGCGTCTGCTCGTGCCGGTAGACCACGCCCGCCCCGTAGTCTTCCAGGGCGCCCAGGCCGATGAAGCCCTTGCGCAGGAAGCGACCCTCGCCCTCGGGCATATCGAATTCCTGATAGCAGGCAAAGAGCGCAGGCCGGCTCTCGCGCACGAGCACTCCCCGTTCGATCCACTCGCGCAAGTAAGCCGCGGCCCTTGTGTAGACGTTGTTGGACTCGTCATCACCGGGCAGCACGGGTCCCAGCTCGACCCGGACCAGATTGTAGGGACTGAGGCCGAGGTACCGAGCCTGCATCTCGGGCGTGATCTTGTCGTAGGGTTGCGTCAGCAGGTCTTCCAGGCGTCCGGCCTCGGCGCTGTAGCGATAGGGTTGGAACGGGAACACGCGCGCCATGGGTAAACTTTCAGGATAGCAGCCGGGCAGAAGGGTCCACGCGCACGAAGTTCACCGCAGCAGGAACGGCCAGCGCGGGACCAGGCGGTAGCCGTAGCGCGTCACCGCCAGCGCCAGGGCGCCAGCGGCCGCCAGCAGGATGGCCCCTGTCACATACAGGATCTTTCTCCACGGGAAGCGTCGCCCCTCACGATGCAGCACCAGCAAATAGCTGGCGAACACCCCGACGAAGTACAGCAACACCATCGGAACGGAGAACAGCATCAAGTTGAACACGTCGGGTGTGGGCGTAATCACGGCGGCGATGATGACGATGATCAGGATGGCGTAGCGGCTGTGGCGCAGCAGGAAGCGCGGGCTGACGATGCGCAGCAGGGTCAGGAAGAAGATAAGCACCGGCAGTTCGAACACCAAGCCCACGCCGAGGATCACATTCACGAACAGGTCGAAATATTCGGTGACGGAAACGATGGGCTGGATGCGGATGTCGCGCCCGATGCCCAGCAGGAAAACCAGTCCGTAACGGAAGGCCACGAAGTAGGCGAACAGGCCACCCAGGATGAACAGGCCGGCCGAGCAAATGATGAACGGACCGGCCCAGCGCCGCTCGCGCCGGTACAGGCCCGGCGCGATGAAAGCCCATGCCTGGTAGAGCACCCACGGAGAGGCCAGAAAGATGGCCGTGAGCATGGGCAGCTTGACCCAGACAATCGAAAAAACTTCCATGGGCTTGATCTGGGCCAGCCTGGGATCTGGGATGCCGATCTGCCGCAGGGCATCCGCCGCGGGCTCGCTGATGATGAGCCAGAGCTGGTTGGCAAAGATCAGGCTGAAAAGGAAAGCCACGCCAATGCCGGCGAGGGCCTTGATGATGCGCGCCCGCAACTCCTCGAGGTGTTCGAGGAAGGACATGCGGAGCATCTGCTCCTCTTCTTCCTCTTCCGGCGTCTTGGGGCGCGGGGGAGGGGCGGGGGGCTGGGCGCCGCCGCCGGCTGCCTCGGCTACGGCAGCAGTGGATGTGGCTTCGGCGCTGGCGGCGCCGGCATCCGTTTGGTAGGCGCCGGCATCCGCTTCGTAATCGAAGGTTCCGTCCTCGCGGTAGGGACCGAGTCCCTGTTCGGCAAAATCGGGCGCGGCCTGACCTTCCTCGGGGGATTCCGACGGCCCGTGTGGGTCGTCCGTGCGGGCAGTCTCCTCCGTCTCTCCTGAGGCAGCGGCCTCGCGGGGATCCTTTTCAAACTCCATGCTGGCAGTGGGGCGACTTCAGAACGCTCGCAGCTCAGCTGGTAATGACCGGCGGATCGCTGGCGGGTCGGGGCTGTGCGGCATCGCTGGCCTGGGTCTCCGGGGCAGCAGGCTCAGGGGCCGCCGCCAGTTGGACCGGCTCGCCGGCATCCGCGCCGGGTTCGTTCGCAGCGCCCTGAGTTGCGGACACGCTGTCGGTGGACGCTTCTGCGGAAGCCTCTCCGGACGAGCTGCCGTAGTCGGTGCTCGCGTACTCGGTGCCACCGTAGGAGTCGCTTCCGCTGTCGTAGTACGAGGAGTCGTAGTTGTAGTCGTAGCTCGAGTAGTCGTAATCGTAGCTACGCGTCACCTCTTGCAAGGACTGGTTCTCCTGCTCCAGGCTGCGCATCTCGCGGTCGAAGGTTGCCTTGAGCTCGCTGGAGGCGCGACGGAACTCGGTGATGGCCTTGCCGATGTTGCGCCCCAGCTCCGGCAACTTCTTCGGACCGAAAATGAGCAGGGCGAGCAGGAAGATGAACAGCGTTTCCTGCCAGCCCAAGGGACCCATTGAATGACCTCCTTGCTCGGGGGCGGCGACGCCTGCCGCCCGCCTTCCAACCGGACAACTTCATGATAGCGAGCGCGAGGGGTCGAAGCAACCGCCGGGCGCGGGGAGGTCAGGCTGGATTGCCCGGTTCCGGCGCCCTCATGCCCAGGATGCCCGGCTTCCAGAGTTCGATCGGCGCGCGCACGGCGGGGCGGAACGGCAGCGACACCCGTCGTCCCGTGCGCGCCGATTCGTAGGCCGCCATCAGGACTTGCAGCACGGCGCGCCCGTCCTCGCCCGTTTCCCGGGGTTCGCGGTCCTCGGCGACGCAATTCACGAAGTGTTCGAACTCCTGCGGGAAGCCGTAATTCCAGATTTCTTCGAACATCGTGAACGACCACCCGCGCGTGAGGCCAGCCTTTTCTACCGCGTAGCTGTAGCCGCGCTCGCTGTAGGTCAGGATCGAGCTGCCCCGCAGCAGGTCGGCGTAGGCCACGCCTTCCGAACCGTAAACTTCGGCCCGGTCATCCATGCCGCCGGGTTTCGACCAGCTCTCTTCCGCCAGGCCTGTAGCGCCGCCTGCGAAGTTCACCAGAATGACCGCGTTGTCGTCGCCCTGCGTCTTGTCGAAGTGCACGGACGTGCTCAGGTGTGCATAGACGTCGAGGGCCGGAGGCTTGCCCAGCATCCAGCGGAAGAACTCGATCGCGTGGCAGCCCATGTCGAAGGCCACGCCGCCGCCTGAGCGGCGAACGTCCCAGAACCAGTCTGAATGCGGTCCGTCGTGCTTCTCGCTTTGCTTGACCAGGTAGACGCGCCCCAGCGCGCCCTCGTCCACCAGTTCTTTCAGCCGCACGTATTTGGGCGCAAAGCAAAGCTCTTCCGCGTACATCAACTTCACGCGGGCCTGCCGGCAAGCCTCGATCATTCGGTCCGCCTCGTCCAGGTTCAGAGCCAGCGGCTTTTCCACCACCACGTGTTTGCCGGCGGCGGCTGCGTCCACCGTGATCCGGCAATGCAGGTCGTTGGGCACGCCAACGACCACCATGTCTACATCCCTGCACTCGAGCAACTGGCGGTAATCGGCGAATCCGCGCGGGATGCCTCGCTCGGCCGCAAAGCGCGTCGCGCCGCGTGGCGAGGCCACGGCCACCACCTCCGCCCGAGGCACGCGTCTCAGCGCCTCATAGTGAATCGCGCTCACAAAGCCTGATCCGATCAAACCCACCCTCACTTTGTCCATCACCGCCCTCCAAGTCAGAAGTTTTCCTTGCGTTGTTGGCGGTTCTCCGCCAAACACTTGCCGCCAGCCACAGGCCCCATCCCAGCCCGCTCAGCGCCAGGCCGTAGTAAAAAACCGGCGGCTCGAAGCGCATCCGGATCCGATGCCTGCCAGGCGGCACAAACAATCCGCGAAAGGCCACGTTGGTGAGATACAGCTCGGCCGGGCGCCCGTCCACCCAAGCCCGCCAGCCCGGATAGTAAGTCTCGGAAGTAACCAGGTAGGCGGGCGACGCGGTTTCTACTTCCAACTCAACTTCTCGGTCCTCGTATTTCAGCACGCGTACGGGCAGCCGTTGGGTCGGCTCCGTGTCCAGTGGCCCGGCGCCTTCCACGAGGGCTTCCCGGCGCGGGTCGAAGTCCGGGGAACCGAGCAGGGCCAGGGCGTGCGATTCGCTGGCCGCCGGCACGACCCGACCGACGAGAAAGAAACGTGGCAACACGCGCAGATTCTCGTAGACCTGATGGCCGGGCAGGTCGGCCACGCGTTTCCACTGCGGGTGCTGGAGCGCCGGCGCATCGCTGGGAGCCCAGGTGACTACGTAGCGCACGTTGAGTAACCCGGGCAGTGGCGAATTCAGGTCGGAGAGTTCCCAGTAGCGCAGCCACGGCTGGCCCTGCCCGAACAGCCGCCGGACGCGCAGGATGCGGGCCGGTGCCAGCGGATCGTTGCCGGTAGCGGTGGGGATGCCGGTCATGGGCGCGCTGTTGGCCCAGCGCATCGAGTCGCGGTAGGGCTCGACACGCCACGGCGGCACGGTTTGCCGGACGAGGCGGCGCATGCCCTCCAGCGTCTCACGGCTCCCTTCGAACTGTTCAGCGGTGGCGGCGGGCTCCTGGTCTACGCGAACGGTGTTCATCATGCGGCTCGAACCGGCCAGCGTAAGATCGAGCGCGCTCACTCCGACCAGCAGCGGCCCGAGCCATCGAGATCGCCCGCTCACCAGCCGCTCCGCTCCCAAGGCGGCCAGTGCGGCCAACCCGAGCAAGAAGCCGGCCATCGCGAATTCTGCGTAAAGCGGCGACTTCACCGCAACGGGCAGAGCCAGGAAAGCCCATCGCCCGAACGGAGTGGTTTCGCCCAGCATCCAAAGGCCCGAGAGCAGAGTAACTGCGAGCACCGGCAGCCGCCAGGAGGAACGGGACGCAACCAGGCCCAGCAAAGCTGACAGCAGCCCCGCCCATCCACAGTACAAGTAAAGAAAGGTAGGATTCCACTCCAGATGATAGTTATTCAAGTCGAAAATGTTGTTATGGTTAGGAATCACGAGCGACAAGAGCGCGATCCACGGAACGCCGCCGCCCGTTCCGGCAAATTCCCCTCGCGAGTAAGCTGTGGAAAGTCGCGCCGCCTCCTGCGCGGGGAGTAACTGGACCGCGGCCAGCAGGACAGCCCACAGTCCTCCCAGCGCCGTCCAGGCGAGGAGTCGAAGCGAGGCGCGCCGGAACGCGACCAAGGCCGCGGCCAGGCCAAGCGTCGTTACGGCAACCACGATCGTGACCGCCGGGAAGCCCGCCAGAAAGGCCATGGCCAGCGCGAACGCAAGCACGGCAAGACGCCGCAGACGAAACTCGCTGCCGAGCTCGACTACGGCCAGCCAGGCCAGTGGCAGCCAGGCCGCCCCACAGACCGCGCCGAGATGCTGGGCTTGCGAAGCGAAGTAGCCGCCAAGTTGGAAGATCGTGGCGCCGAAAATTGCGGCCCACCGACCGGCGCCCAGGCGCCGGAAGAGCAGGTAGCCAAAAAGGCCCGCCAGAAAGATATGCAGAACCAGGCACCATTCCAGGAAGTCAAGCAGCCTTTTCCCTCCGGCGAAATTGCTCAGGACAATGGTCACCCATGCTGGGAGATAAGCAAACTGCGTTTGTAAGTTGGCATAAAAAGGTACGCCGCAGTAAGTATAGGGATCCCAGAGCGGAAGCCTTCCTTCCCGCAGCGAGCGGGCCATGAACTCGGCCAGCGGCAGGTGGTAATCCCGGAAGTCCCACGGGATCGTCCAATTACGCGAAAAGAGGACGCGGCGATGGAAGATGAGCGCCTCGGCCAGCAGGACGCCGGCGGGCGCCAGAGTCCGCAATGCACTTACTGCACGCGGATTGTGCCCAGGCGGTGCCATCCCTCGCTGTCTCGTCCTTCAATGGGCAGTTTGATTTTCGGTCGTCGGGTGTGCGGATCCAGCAGGCCGATGCCCAGCTCGTATTCGCCGGGCGGCATTTCTGCGGGCAGGAACACGGCGTCATCGTAAATGATGTCGCCCGGCAGCCAGTTTCGGATGTCGGCGTCGGTCTCCAGGATCTCGGTGTGGCGATCGTTTTTCAGTCGGAGAGCGACGGGAAAGCGGCGATAGCAGGGCGCCACGCCTTTGTTTTCCCACCAGCTCGTAAACTCCAGCTTGCCGTGCGGGCGCACGACCTCGGGATAAGTAAACTTGCGCAGCACGAACCGATAACCCATTTTCTTGAGCCACCGCTCTACATGGGGCTTCCATTCTTCCGGTACGGGAGAGGACTTGGCATTGAACGATGAAATATGCCACTTCAGAGATTGGTCAATGATGTAATCTATGTCCCAGCCCTGGTTCTTCCAGTGTTGCATCACCCAGCAGGCTTCGAAGGTTACCGGAGCGCGTTTCCAGGCGTCTTGCATGCCGAATTTGACCAGCGCCTGAGGATAATAGTCGAACATGTGGTTCCAGGTGGGGCTGAAGCCCCCCAAGTCGCCCAGACAGTCCACCCTCCAGCCGACCGCCCGGCGCGAGATGCCATAACCGTTGGTCTTTTCGTCGGTCAGCAACATGACCAGAGGCGTCTTGCGAAAGGCTTCCAGATAGGCGTCCACCAGGGCTTCGCGCGTCTTCTGGCTGAGCAGAGCGGAGCCGGCCCCCTCGCCCCACGCGCCGACGATCGCCAGGTCCACGCTCTCCAGGTCTGGGTGGCCGTCGTAGCGGCGCCCGAGGGCGCGAATCATGCGCCCGAAATAGTGGGCGTACCTGGGGTCCTCGGGGTCGGTGCGCCACTTCTTTTCCGGGAACTGTTTGTTGCTTTCGTCCCCCACCATGGCGCGGTACCAGTCAGGCACGTCGTTGTCAGGGCGCGTCCCGTAAGGCGCGATGCGCAGCATGAGGGTCTGGCCCCTTTGATGGGCGGTTAACAGCGCCTTGTCGAGCATCTCCCAGTGGTAACGGCCTTCCTCGGGTTCGACGAAACGCCAGTAAACGCGGAAGTAAGCGATGGAAGTCAAGGGGTAGTTTCGGTTCTCCAGCGTCCCCTTGAATTCCTGGTACACGATGGGATACCCTTCGGTCCATTTCAGGTCTGGGTTGAGGTCGTCGCCGTTGAAGCGCTGGAAAGTCATGAACCCGATGCCGGGGTTTACTAGCACTTCGTCGGTCTCTTTGGGTCGTACCGTGATGATTTTTTGGGCGGCCAGCGGTGCGAGAAACGCGGCGGTCAGTGCGAGCAGGAGCAGACGGCCGGCTTTCACCATGAGGCTTATTCTACCAGCCCGGTGCGTTGCCGCAGCCGCTTGCGACGCACGGCAGATCGCGAGTCGCGTCTCCGCCTTCGTTTGGCATAGACTGGATCGGGTTGTCGTGTCCCCCGTAGTGGGACCGGGAGTCAGGCCCGTGAAGTTCCTCGTGGTATTGTTCGTCATCGCGCCGTTGATGGCCGGCGAAAGGTTTTCGTTGGCGGAGAACTGGTTCCTTCAGTCCTCGCAAAAGGTTCGCCAGACCGGCGCCGCCCTTTCTCAACCCGGCGTTGCGCCGGCGGGCTGGTATCCGGTCCGCGTGCCGACTACAGTGCTGGCGGCGCTGGTGGACAATGGTGTCTACCCTGACCCTTACTACGACTTGAACCTGAAAAAGATTCCCGGCTTCAAAGAAGGCCGCTGGCTGGTCATGCCCGAAGGCAGTCCGTTTCGCTTCTCCTGGTGGTTCCGGACGGAATTCGATTTACCGGAGTCATTCCGCGGGAAGTACTTGCGTCTGCACCTGGACGGGGTGAATTATCAGGCCAACGTGTGGTTGAATGGCCGGAAAATCGCCGGCGCCGATCAGATTCTCGGAATGTTCCGGCGCTTCGAACTACCGGTGGACGGGCAGGTTCGAATTGGCGCGCGGAACGCCCTCGCGATCGAGGTGATCTCGCCGGGCTTGCTGCCCAATCGCACTTACGGCACCAAGCAAATCCAGGCCACCACCGGATGGGATGACCACAATCCGCAGCCTCCGGACATGAATATGGGACTGTGGCGGGACGTCTATATCACCGCGAGCGGTCCCGTCATCCTTCGGCATCCTTACGTCACGTCCCGACTCGAGTTGCCGTCTCTGGCCTCGGCTGAACTGAAGATTTCGGTAGAGGTTACTAACGTGAGCGCCCGCGAGGTTACCGCAAGCGTGGCGGGCGAGATCGAACAGATTCGTTTCGAACAAGCCATCCCGCTGGCGCCCGGGGAAACCCGGCTGGTCCGTTTCACCGCAGATCGTTTTCCCCAGCTTCGCATCCGCCGGCCGCGGGTATGGTGGCCTCATCCGCTCGGGCCGCAGGAACTTTACGAGCTGCGGCTTTTCGCCCGGGTCAACCGCACGCTCTCCGATGAAGCGAGGGTTCGGTTCGGCATCCGCGACGCGACCACATACCTCAACGAGGAGGGGTGGCGGCAGTACGTGATCAATGGCCACAAGATTCTCATCCGGGGCGCTGCGTGGATGACCTCGGACATGCTGCTGCGTCTGGAGCGGCGGCGCTACGAGGCGCTGATCCGGTACGCTCGCGAGGCCTACTTCAACATGCTGCGCTCGGAGGGATTTTCGATTCGCGAGACGGACGAGTTTTATGACCTTTGCGATCAGTACGGCGTCATGGTGACGCAGCAGTTATTCGGTCGCAGTATCCCGGACGAGGCGCTGGCTGTGGCCTGCGTGAAGGACACCATCTTGCGCATCCGCAATCATCCCAGCCTGGTCCATTTCCTCGGTCACGACGAGACGTTTCCCACCCCAACGCTCGACAAGGCCTATCGCGAGCTGATCGCCGAGTACACGCCCGAACGCACCTACCAGCCGCATTCGGGCGCCTTCGATGTCAAGGACCGGTTTCAGACGGGCGGCACGCGCACCGGCACCCGGCAGTTGTGGACTTACGCCACGCCGTCGCATTACTACCGTAACAAGGAGTCGGGCGCCTGGGGCTTTGCCCAGTCCGGCGGCATTGGCGGGGTCGTAGCGCCGATGGAAAGCATGCGGCGCATGTTGCCGGAGCACGAACTCTGGGCGCCGTGGACCGAGGCCTGGTCGTTCCACACAGTCATCCAGGGCGGGCGTTATTTTGACGCCTTTCTGAAGGCGATGGAGGCGCGTTACGGAAAGCCTGGCGGCATCGAGGATTTCGTGATGAAGGCCCAGGCCATGAATTATGAAAGCGCCCGCGGCATGTACGAAGCCTACGCCCGCAACAAGTATTCCGCCACAGGAATCACGGCCTGGAAGTACAACGCCGCATGGCCGGCCTCGCCCACATGGCAGTTCATTGACTGGTATCTTCTGGCCGGGGGCGCCTATTACGGGGCGAAGAAGGCCTGCGAACCGTTGCACGTGCAATACTCCTATGATGACCACTCGGTATGGGTGGTCAACAGTTACTACCGGCCATTCCGGCAGTTGCATGTTCGGGCAGAGGTTTTCGATTTCGACTTGCGATCCCGGCTGGTCGAAACGGCCAGCGTGGACGTCGCTGCCGACGGCAAGACCCGCGTGTTCGTGCTGAAGTGGCCACCGGATCTTTCCGTTACGTTCTTCCTGAGTCTGAAGCTGCGGGATAGCTCCGGACGGATCATTTCCGATAATTTCTACTGGCTCTCGACCCGGCCCGAAATTCCGGCTGGTCAGGGATCTCGCGGTGGTGTGTTCTACCTTGACAGCAAGTCGTACCCGGACTACACGGCCTTGGCGAAGTTAGCCGCCGTGCCTTTGCGGCCAACGGCGGTTTTTCGTCAGGACGGCAATGAGACCGAGGGCGTGGTCACGGTTGAAAATCGAACGGACCGTCTGGCTTTTCTCGTCCACTTGGCCGTGCGCCGAGGCGAGCAGGGTCCGGAAGTGGCGCCCTGTTATTGGGAGGACAATTATTTCAGTCTGTTGCCGGGCGAGCGGCGGGAGCTGCGGGTGCGTTTTCCGACCGCCGAGCTCCAGGGTGCATCGCCTGTGGTGCACGCGGCTACCTGGCCCGAGCTGGGGCGCAAGCCCTCCCGTTGAGCCTCAAAACAGCAGTTTCAACCCGAGCTGGATGGTGCGCGGCCACTGCGTCTCCGCCGTCACCATACCGAACGCCGTGCTCGAGGGCGTGGTGTTCGGCGCCGCGAACTGCGTGTGATTCCACGCATTGATGAATTCGGCCCGGAATTGGAGCTGCACATCTTCGCGGATAGCCGTGTTTTTGATGACCGAGAGATCCCAGTTGTTCATGCCGTCGCCCCGGATGCCCGAGAAACGAGACGGGAAAGTGCGGATGTTGGACGCCAGTTGCTTGCGCGGGTCGCGCTCGAAGCCGGCGTCCACGTTAAACCAGCGATCCACGGTGCGCTGGCTCTTGGGCAACGGAATGTCTTTCAGATTCCCGAAGAAAATGGCGTTGCCAAAGCCCAGCGCAGGGCCGCTCTGCCCCTGGTAGATGCCCTGGGCCTGCCAGCCGCTGATCAGCTTACTGAGCACGGGATGAACGTTCGCGCCCCAGCGCTTGCCGCGGCCGAAAGGCAGCTCCCACAAGCCCGTGATCGCGATGCGGTGGGTCCGATCCTGGTCCGAGATCACGCGTTCCGGCACGGGATCGGTTTCGTTCAGGTAGCCGATCGCCTCCATGAACTTGGACCAAGTCCAGGCAAGGGTGACCGTGTAACTTTGGGCGAAGCGTTTTTCGAAACGGGTTTGCAACGAGTGGTACCATGAATAACCCTGATTGCAGTTCGCGCTTACGCTGGTGAAATGAGGATAGGGGCGGAGTAACTGGGCGCGCGAGACGTTGACCCCTGCCAGCGAGGTCTTGGGTAGCAAGGGATAGAACGGATTTGGCACCTGCGCCGCGAGATAGTCAATGGTCGCCTGGTCGCGCACCGGCAATGTGCTCAAGTACTGGCGCGGCACCGGGTCATACTGGCGGCCAATGCGGATCTTGGTGCCGCGGTTGCCCACGTAGGCGACTTCGATGACCGATTGCATCGGCAGCTCACGCTGGATGCCGAATTGCCACCGCTGCATGTAAGGCGCGATCAGGTTTTCCTCGAAGTAACTGATGCCCTGGCCGAGGAAGGTAGCCAGGCCCAGGCCCGCGCCTACGGGCCGGTCCAGCCCCATGGGGAACGGATTGGTCAGGTTGGCGATGAAGGTCTGGCCGTTGTCCAAGGAGGCCACGAAATCGGTGTTCCGGCTGAAGCCTGCCTGGATGACATGCTGCCGTGTGATGCCCAGCGGATCGAAGAAGATGCCGTAGCCCGTACGGATGACCGTCTTGCGGCCAAGGGCATAGACCAGGCCTACACGAGGCATCAGGTTGTTCTTGTCCGTCCGCCACAACGTCCGCGGCAGGCCTCCGACGCCCGCGAAGGTGAGTCCGCCTCTCACCCGGAACTGCTCGGGGGGAATTTCGGGGATAGGCCTGCGGGCATAATTGGCTCGTACTTCCGGCTCGATGGGACTCGGCGAAACCGCATCGAAGCCGCGCACCGTGCGGTTGAAACGCTCGGTGAGCGGCTCTTCCAGCTCATACCGAAGCCCAAGACTCAGCGTCAGGTTGCTGGTCAGCTTCCAGTCGTCCTGGTAGTACAGCGACCACGTTTTGGACTGCTCGGCATAGGAATCGTTGATCGGGAAATAGCCGCCATCAGGCAAGCCGTACAGAAAGCTGGCCAGGCTCTGACCCATGGGAGCGCCGGGTGAGGTGTCGAGGGGGCCGCGCGTCCAGGTTGTGCCGAAACTGAATGCCCCGGAGGACTGGCCGAAATTGAAGGCGTTTTCCCGGTACACGCGAAAACCGGCCCCGAAGCGCATGGTGTGGGATCGGACCATGCGCGTCAAGTTGGCCGCCAGGTCGTGAATGTCGTTGTATCGGAAGTTGTACGTCCCGTCGGCCAGCACCGCGTACTGGCTCACGTTGATGTACGGTAGCTTGATGCCGCGGGGATCCACTTGCCGGATCTGCTCGATGAAGTTCGCTGAAAAGCCGAGACCCGCGAGATCCCAACCCATTTGCAGCGGGCGGGTGCCTTCGATAAAACGGGTGTAACTGTAGCGGGTATTGAGCAGGAACTGCGGACTGAACAAATGGACATCGTCGAAGGCCAACCCGCGGTTTTTGCGATAGAAGTTATTGCCTTGCCCGTCCTTGAAGCGGCGGTCGTACTCCTGGACCCGGTCGTTCAGATTGCCGCGCACAAAGAACCGGTGTTTATCGCCCAAATTGTGATCAATGCGAAAGACATGATTGTAGTACTTGTCCCATTCCGGCCCGGGAGTGGTCCAGTTGTTGCGCCCGTCCGCAGTCCCCTGCTGGTTGGGTGGGTCCCAGAGGTCGGCGATCTTGCGGGCCACGGGATTGATACGCGCGGGCGGGATGACGTTCCCGGGCAAGGGATCGCGACGGAAGCGCCCGGCCGCCTCGGGCCGTGTGGTGAAGGGATCGTAGATCTGGTACTGAGGACCCAGAGCCAGCAGGGCCGAGAAGTCCCCGTTCTTTTGCTGCGCGGTTGGGACCGCGGTCGTGTAAGTTCCGCGGGGGTCGGAATCGTGAATGCCTTCGTAACCGTACATCCAGAAAGTTCGGTTCCGGCCGTCGAAAATTCTGGGCAGGTAGACAGGTCCGCTGGCTGAGCCGCCCCACCGGTTCTGCCGGATCACAGCCTTGGGCAGGCCCGCGCGGTTGGAAAAAAACTTGTTGGCGTTCAGTTTCGGGTTTTGCAGGAAATGGTACAACTGGCCATGAAATGCGTTCGTGCCGGCTTTCAGGCTCACGTTGATAGCGGCGCCGGGCGTGAAGCCGTAACTGGCGTCGAACGTGGCGGTCTGGATCTTGAATTCTTCGACTACCCCAGGCGGCGGTACATAAGCCACATTGGTGCGTTGGATGTTGGGCGCCCCGTCCAGCATGAACTCATTCGAACCCGTCCGCGTGCCGTTGATGGCGATCGAGGAAGGCGATCCCACGTCGAAGGGGCGCGTCCAGCCGCCCGTGGTCAGGTTGAGCACGCCGGGCGCCAGGCTGGAAAGCATGATCGGGTTGCCGTCCTTGAGCGGCAATTCCAGGATCCGGCGGTGATCCACCACCTGGCCCATCGAGGCGGTGGAAGCATCCACCAGCGGCGCGTCGCTGACCACGCGCACCGTTTCCGTGGTGGGACCGATTTCCAGGGTTACGTTCAGCGTCACTTTGTCATTGACCTGGACCGAGATCCCCTCCTGCACGAAGCGCTTGAACCCGGGCGCCTCCACCGTGACGGTATAAGTTCCGGGGACGAGGAACGGCAGCACATAGTCCCCGGATTGGTTGGTGACCGCGGTGGTCCGCACGTTGGTGGCGGTGTTGACGGCCTGCACAGCGACGCCGACCACCACGGCGCCCGAGGGATCCACCACCCGGCCCAGAATCTGCCCGCGCGTCTCCTGTGCGAAGGCCGGCAGCCAGGCCACCAGCCATGCGATCACGAAGGCGTAGCGAAACATGAGTTCCTCCTCCGGCGAGCTACCATATCAAAATCCGACACACGTGTCCACTACCCCCGAGCGCGACCCGGCCCGCTACGCCACTCCAATTCGTTACAATGCCCACCGTTCGTTCTTTGAGAGCCCTTACGGAGGATCATCATGACCCGGCGCACTGTCTGTGCTTTGCTGGCCGGACTTTCGGCCGCGCGACCGCAGAGCTTTCTTCCTGGTTTGCCCAACCTCGGAGTGAAGGCGGACACCGGACCGGCCCGTTCCGAATCGGGTGTGGGCGCCCTGCTGCCCTGGGCCGACGTGCTCTGGGCCGTAACTTATAACTCACACAAGGCGCCCACCGGCTCCGGACTCGGGCTTCACGTGATTGACGATCGTCTGAACATTCGCCTCGTCCATCGCAGCGACGGCACGCACGCCAACCGCTACGTTCATACCCAGTCCCAGCAAGCCATCATCGGTCCCTACGCGATAGATTTGCGGGGTAACTTCCGCGTCATTGAGTCGCTGCTCGATCATCGTCTTACAGCTACCATGGACCACCTCAGCGATCCCGCCAATCGCGTCTACATGCTTACCATGGAGGGCCTGCTGTTGGAAATGGATGTCAGCAGCCTCAAGACTTCCCTTCTTTTCGATCTCAACAAGGAATTCGGGATCAAACGCCCTCACTTCAAAGGAGGCTGCACAGCGCAGGGGCGTGTCGTGGTCGCCAACAACGGCTTTTATCAGTACGGCGAGACGCAGGCCGGTCTGTTCGAGTACGACGGCAAGCAGTGGCGGGCCCTCAGCCGCAAGCCGCACATGGAATGCGCCGCGCGGCGCAATCTGGGGCAAGTGATGTTTTGCACAGGCTGGGACGAGGCCTCGGTCCTGTTCTGGGCGCTGGTCAACGGACGCTGGCAGCGCTACCGCCTCCCCAAGGCCAGCCATACCTTCGATCACGCCTGGCAGACCGAATGGACCCGCATCCGCGAAGTGGAAACCGAACGTTTCCTTGTGGACATGCACGGCATGTTTTACGAGCTGCAACCCGTGGCTTTCGAAGACGCGATCTGGGGACTCAAACCCATCTGTCAGCACCTGCGCATCATCCCGGATTACTGTTCTTTCCGCGGCCTTTTCGTCATGGCGGGCAACCAGAACACGCCCAACGCCGACAACAACCCGCTGGGCGGTCAGCCGCAAGCCGGCCTGTGGTTCGGCAAGACGGATGACTTGTGGAGTTTCGGAAAACCGCAAGGCTGGGGCGGCCCGTGGCGAGGCGCCGAGGTCCGTGCCGGCGAACCCAGCGAGCCTTTCTTGTTCACCGGCTTTCAGAACAAAGTCCTGCACCTCAAAACGGACCGCTCGGCGGAGATCCACATCGAGGTTGACTTTCTCGGCAACGGGAGCTGGGAAACTTACGAGACCATCAAGGTCAGCGGTTATCGGTATCACGTGTTTCCCGCGGGCTTCAGTGCCCACTGGGTCCGTCTGGTTCCGCAAACCTCCTGCGTCGCCACGGCGCAATTCATTTTCACCTGATAAGGAGGCCTGTTCATGCACGCCGGCAAACTTTCCGTGGCCTTGCTGCTCGCGCGGCTGATTCTGTTCGCCCAGGCCGAGCCGCGCGAGATCGCCCGTCTGCTCGAGCCCTCACTCCATTCGCCGGATGCCGTAACGCTCGAGTTGCGCCGGTACCTGATCGCGAAAGCGCCTGCCCTGCCCGAGGCAGGCGCCCGGTGGCTCGAATCCGCACCGCAGTTACGGCAGCGCGTCCTGCGCGAGGTGATCTTTCACGGCTGGCCGCGTGAGTGGATCGAATCGCCTGCCCGTTTTGAGGACCTCGGTTTCGTTCCCGGCGGCAACGGCTACCGCATGCGCAAACTGCGCTACGAGATCGTCCCGGGCTTTGCTTCGACAGCCATCCTTTACGAGCCACTCGAGATTCGCGGGCGCATTCCCGCCGTGCTGAATGTCAACGGACATGTAGGCGCTCCGGGCAAGGCGGTCGAGTACAAGCAGAAACGTTGCATCCACCTCGCCCGCCACGGTGTGCTCGCCTTGAATCTGGAATGGATCGGCATGGGCGAACTGGCCCACAAAGAAAACGCGCACTGGTTCGGCGCCCATCTGGATCTGGTCGGCGCCAACGCGGCGGGTCTGTTCTATCTCGCCATGCGCCGGGGGCTGGATTACCTCTGGGATCACCCGCACGTGGATCGCGCGCGCATCGCCATGACCGGCCTTTCCGGCGGCGGCTGGCAAACGATCGTCCTTTCCGCGCTGGACGAGCGCGTGCGGCTGGCGGTCCCGGTGGCCGGCTACGCGTCCGTCGTTTCCCGCATCGAGCGCCCTGCCGATATCGGCGACATAGAACAAAACGCGACGGATTTGTTAACTCTGGCGGACTACCCGCTGCTCACCGCCCTGCGCGCTCCGCGACCCACCCTGCTCATTTACAACGCCGAGGACGACTGCTGCTTCCGTGCGCCACTGGTCAAGCCCTATATCTTCGATGCCGTGCGCCCGTTCTTTGAGCAAGCCGGCGCCCCTTCCGCCTTGGCCTGGTATGAGAATACGGATCCTTCGACGCACAACTACCAGCTCGACAACCGGCGGCAGTTCTACCGCTTCCTGAACCGGCACTTCGGCCTCGGCGTGCCGGAGGATGAGGCCGACGTGGATCGGGAAATTCGCAGTTTCGAGGAGCTCGCAGTGGGCATTCCCCCGCACAACCTCACGATTCTCGGGCTGGCGCGCAAGCTTGCTGAGGGGATCCAGCGGGCGCAGCGTACTCCGTCCGAGGCGCGCGCCTTGCTGGCCCGCCTGCTCCGGTATCGCAAAGCCGCTGTGCGACACGCGTGGGCCATCTCGAACACCAAGAGCAAAGGCATCGAAACGCACGGCTATCGCTTCGAATTCGACAACGGCCTCAGCGCTACGGGCTTGTGGACGAAAGCCATCACGGCGCCGCCGGATGGTCCGGCCACCATCGTGCTCGATGACGAAGGCAAGCGGGCCTCAGCCGCTGTGGTCGCCGATCGCGTCAACCGCGGCGAACGGGTGCTCGCGGTGGACCTGCTTTTCTTCGGCGATGCGGCGCCGGAAAAGCCTGCCTCGTTTGCCTGGACGCAGCTCGTGGCCACGCTGGGCGAGCGCCCCTTGGGCTTGCAGGCAGCGCAACTGCTCGCCCTGGCCGACTGGTTGCAGCCAAATGGGCCGGTGCGGCTGGAAACGCGCGGGATCCGCGCGCAGCTCATCGGATTGGCGGCAGCGGCGCTCCTGCCGCAGCGCTTCCGCGAGGTTCACGTGCGCGACGGTGTGGCCTCGCTGCGTCATTTGCTGGATGCCCCCATCGAGTACCGCACGGCCCCGGAGCTGTTCTGCCTGGACCTTTACCGCGAGTTCGATCTCGACCAGCTCGCTGCCTTGGGTACCGGCACCCGCTGAGGGGTACCCCACCCACGGTTTGGGAGCAACGGTTCCGGCTTGACCCGCGTCCAAAAAAGGGCGAAGATTGAAGTGCGAGGTGTCCCCATGAAGCGCAACGGGGCGGCGGTGGTGCTGGTCGGCCTGCTGGGTCTGTTCGGCCCGGCAGCTTTGGCTCAAAACGTAATTTCGGCCAAGGCGGGTCTGATTCATTACGTCGAAGGAAAGGTCTTGCTGGACGGCCGCCAGGTGCAGCCTAAGTTCGGCGAATTCCCTCGTATCTCCCCGCAGAGCATACTCGAGACGCGGGCGGGTCGCGCGGAGGTGTTGCTGGGGCCAGGCGTTTTCCTGCGCGCGGCGGAAAATACCCAGGTTCGCCTGCTCTCCGATAACATCACGGACACGCGCTTGGAATTGATCGCAGGCGCTCTTTTGATCGAGTGCGCGGAAGTCAGCAAGGGCAGCCTGCTGGCGGTGAGCTTCCGGGACGCTCTCATCAACATCCGCGAGGATGGACTCTATCGCATCGAGTCCGATCCGGCCGAGCTGCGCGTTTACGCCGGGCAAGCCCTGGTCGAAGCCGGCGGACAGGCTCTCACGGTAAAGAAGGGCAAGGCGCTCGCGCTCGACGGCACGTTGCTGGTGCGCAAGTTCGACGTCAAAACGGGTGACCCCTTCCTGCGTTGGAGCAAACGTCGCGCCGAAACCATCGCGCTGGCCAACCTTTCTTCGGCCAAGGCGCTGAACGACTCGGGAGTGCGTCTGCGCCGCAGCGCCTGGTACTGGAATCCTTATTTCGGTTTGTTCACTTACATTCCTTACCGCGGTATCTGGTCGAGCCCGTTCGGCTGGCGTTTCTATAGCCCGCGCGAAGTGTATGTGGTGTACGAGCCGCCGCGGGTCTCCGCGCGATCGGCATGGGATCCTTCGCCGCGCTGGGACGCGAGCCGCGGCTACGGCACGATCCACCCGACGCCCGCGGGCGGCTCGGGCACCGTGGCGGCTTCCGGGCCGCCGACTGCGGCTTCTACCGCCTCCACGGCGCCGATTCCCCGCCAGACCGGCAGCGCCGGCGGGCGTACCCGCTGACCGCTCACTTGAGCGTCCGCTCGAAGAACTCGAGCATCAGCGAGTTCAGGTGACGGCGGTTCTGCGCGCCGTGTCCCTTGGCCGGATACAGCATCATCGCGAAATGTTTGCCCGCGCGCTGCAAAGCGGCCGCCATCTGAATCGTGTTCTGCACGAGAACGTTATCGTCCTCGAGATTGTGGATCAATAACAATTCTGCCCGGAGCGCCTCTGCCTTGTGCACGGGCGAGCTGCGCCGGTAACCTTCGGGATTTTCCGAAGGCAGGCCCATGTACCGCTCGGTGTAAATCGTGTCGTAATTGCGCCAGTCGGTAACGGGGGCGCCGGCCACTCCTGCCCGGAATAACTCAGGCGCGTTGAGCAGGCAATACAACGTCATATAGCCGCCGTAACTCCATCCGTGGATTCCGATCCGCTTGGGGTCCACGAACCCGAGGGAAAACAGGTGGCGCAGGCCTTCTTTCTGATCCTCCAGCTCGCGGACGCCCAGGTTGCGATGAATGGCCGCTTCCCAGAGATGCCCGCGCCCGGCGGAGCCCCGGTTGTCCAGTTGCCATACGACGAAGCCGCGGTGCGCCAGCACCTGATCGAAGCTGAGGCCGTACCATGCGTTGCGCACCGCCTGCGCGTGTGGGCCGCCGTAGATCACCACCACCGCGGGGTACTTGCGCGCAGGATCGAAACCGGCGGGCCGGATCAGGCGCGCGTAGAGAATGGCCCCGTCGGAAGCCTTGACTGGCACGATTTCCACCGGCAGGATTTCGTATTCCGTGAGGATCTTGGTGTCCGCAGGCCGCAGCGTAGCGATCTCGCGCCCGTCGCTGCCGCACAGCACGGTCGAAGGCGGCGTCGAGAGACTCGAGTAAGTATCCACAAAGTACTCTGCCCCGGGACTCATGCTGACGGCGTGGGTTCCCTCGCGGGAGGTGATCCGCTGCGGAGGACCGCCTTCCAGGCTTACGCGGTAGAGCTGCCGCTCCAAAGGACTGGCCTGCGTGGAAACGTAATACACATATCCGTTCTTTTCGTCCACCCCTGCAACCTCAGTAACTTCCCAGTCCCCCCGCGTAAGTTGAGTTATCGCTCTTCCGTCGGTCGTGTAGCGGTAGAGATGTCCGTAGCCGTCCCGCTCGCTCCACCAGAGAAACTCCTTGCCGCCTTTGAGCCAGCGGAGGTTATCGCGGACGTTGATCCAGTAGGGATCGCTCTCTTCGAGCAGGACGCGCGCTTTTCCTCCTGCAGAATCGGCCAGAATCAGTTCCTGCCGGTTTTGCGTACGATTGAGTTTCTGGACCAGGATGCCAGTCGAGTCCGGCAGCCAGTAGAAGCGGGCCAGCAGCTTGTCGTTGGCGTCGCCGAGATCCAGCCAGCGCGTAGGACCGCCAGATGCGGCGACGACCCCCAGCCGCACTTCGGCATTGGGTTCGCCGGCTTTGGGATAGCGCTGTGGCTCGTAACGGGGCGGCAACGGCAGCAGGTCCACCTGCGGATAGAGCGGTTGGCGGCTTACGTCGAACTGGAGGTAGGCGATGCGGGTGGAATCCGGCGACCACCAGTGTGCCGTTCCCAGCGCCAGCTCCTCCGGATAAACCCAGTCCAGTTCGGCGTTGCGGAGGGTTTCGGAGCCGTCATGGGTGAGCCGCGTCTCGCGACGGGAGGCGATATCCAGAACCCACAGGTCGTGATTCCGGCGAAAGCTCACGCGACGGCCATCCGGAGAAACCTTGGGATCCCGTTCGTCCTGGGGCGTGGCCGTCAACTGGACCCATCCGCCGGCGGCCAGCCGGAACAGGAACAAATCCCCGCCTGCGCGGATCAGCAACTCACGGCCTCCGGGCAGCCACTGAATATTCTGGTCGCGTACGCCGCGGTTTTCCCAGGGATAAGTGGAGGGTTCTTCCGTCTTCACAGCCGCGGCGCTCAGCGCTGCCAGGGCGACCAGCTCCCGCTTGTTTCGGGACGGTATGTCGTAGAGCCATAACTTGCCCTCTTCGGTGTACACGAAGCGCCGGCCGTCCGGCGCCCACACCGGAGAAAGCGGCGGCGTGGGGCGCTGCGCGGCGAGAGCTTCCAGGGTTACGGGCTTCTTTTGAGCGACCGCAGGGATCGAAAGGATCGCGACGAGCAATAAGGAGACCAGCATGGCTCTTTCGATTATATTCATCGTGTGCACCGGCCAAACCCTGTGCTGCTATAATGGCCCCTGACTCCGGGGATCAGCAATGGGAAGGTATAACCTTTTTGTTTCGATGGGGCGCCCTGCGTTGCTGGCTATTTGCGCATTTCTTGGGTGCACGTGGTGTTTTGGACAGGCCGAGATCGCGGGTTGCCCGGTCTTCCCGCCGAACAATATTTGGAATACGCCGGTGGATCATCTGCCTGTGGATCCCCGGTCGGCCAGGTACATCGCAAACAACGGACCCGAACGCAGCCTGCATCCGGATTTCGGGCGCAGCGGCGCTATTCCCTTCAACATCGTGCCCGAGGACCAGCCTCTGGTGCCCGTCCGCTTCACTGCCGGAGCGGCCGAGAGCGACCCCGGTCCTTACCCGATACCGCCCAATCCCGCCGTCGAACCGGCTGCCGACGCTCACTTGATCGTCGTGCAACAGGGAAAGTGCAAGCTGTATGAACTCTACGCCGCCAAGCCGCTGCCCGATGGCACGTGGGAAGCTTCTTCGGGCGCGATCTTCGATCTGCGATCGAACCTGCTGCGTCCCGCGGGCTGGACCTCCGCCGACGGCGCCGGCTTGCCCATTCTTCCCGGCTTGGTCCGCTACGACGAGGTGGCTAGCGGTGAGATCCGTCACGCCCTGCGCCTCACGGTTCCGCGCACGCGTCGCGAGTATGTCTGGCCAGCCCGGCACTTCGCCTCCCGCACAAGCGATCCCGACCTGCCGCCCATGGGCCAGCGCTTCCGCCTGCGCAAGGACTATGACATTTCCGGTTTCCCTCCCGAAGTGCAGGTCATTCTGCGGGCTCTCAAAAAATACGGATTGATCCTCGCGGACAACGGATCCTCCTGGTACATTACTGGCGCGCCCGATGCCCGCTGGAATGAAGAGGCTCTGGCCACGCTGAAGCGAGTTCGGGGCGCTGACCTGGAGGCGGTGGACGTGTCCTCCTTGATGGTCAGTCCCAACTCGGCTGCGGCCGGCACGCCCCTGCTCACCGGGCGCGTGGCGGTGCCCTTTTCCCCCACGCCCGTGTTCGACCTCTCCGCGGGAACCGCACAGAGCATTACCCTGACGGGCGACGTCACGGCCGCCACGATCACCGGACTGGCCGACGGGCAGATCGTTTCCTTCCTGATCTGCCAGGACAGCATCGGCGGAAGGAAATTCGTCTGGCCCGCCCTGGTGCGCGGCGGAATGGAAATCGGACTGGAGCCGGACACCTGTTCCGCCCAGTCCTTTGTAAGTGACGGCGTAAATCTCTACGCCACCTCGCCCGGAGTTACTAACATGCCCAGGTAAGTTGGGCAGCGCACACGATAATCAAAGCGAAAGCCGGGCCAGCCCGCGCGTCTGCCGCGGGACGGACCGCGCCCGGCTTTGCTGCATCGAGCATCCGTCGGACTTCAGCGCCCCGATGCCTTCTTGTAAAGTTTCGTGGCGATCTCGAAGATCTCCTCGGGGGCATAGTCGGGGGCAAACGAGCTGGCGATGCCGGCGAGCTCCGCGAGATTGCCACCCTCAGGAGGACCGTCCACCACTTGCAGCGGCTGGCCGTCCTGGGGATGCGTGCCCTCCCAGATCGCGGCGATCTGCTTGTAATCGTCCGGACTGAAGCGGTACAACGCGCGGTGTACGCCCCGCTCCTCGAACTTGCGGGCTTCGGCGAAGTGCGCGTTGGGAATGTTGGGGATGGGCAGCATCTTCTTCATGTCCACTCCGGTGAGCTGCTCGAGCGCCTTGGCGTACGCCAGCGCATGCACGCCCCCGCGCACGAACAGATAACCCAGCATCTCGCGCGCGGCCGCATTGTCCGTCATCTCGTAGACACGCAGCTTTTGCAAACGCGCGCCGTTTTCCAGGAAGAAATTGTGCAGCAGGTCGAGAATCAGGTTACCCGAGGAGAAAACATAGTCCCCGCGCCAGGGCTGGCCCAGCGAATTTCCTACCAGCGTGGCTTGGCCGGTGACGATGAAGTGGTGCGGGTTGATGCCCGCCGGCAGCCCCTTCCAGGGCGACTGAGCCGGATCTTCCGAGCGATCGAAATCTTTCCGCGGTCCATTAAGCAGCATGTTGACGCTGGCCGAAACCAGCTCGATGTGTCCCAGCTCTTCGGTCGCGATATTGGCGATCAGCTCGTAATAGGGACGGAGCTTCTCGCGGTTCCGGAAGTTGAAGGACTGGTACATGTAATTCATCAACGTGGACATTTCCCCGAAGCGGCCGCCCAGCAGTTCCTGAACGGCTGCCGCCGCGCGCGGATCCGCCTCGCGCGGCGCGGGCAGTTCCACTTGCAAGCGGTCGATGCGCAGAAACATGGTCTTGCCTCCTTTCCCGTTGGGAACGATCTGCGTTCGCAGTGCGTTCTGAGTTCATGCTAGGGCAGGGAAGCGGCTTCGAGGAAGCCGATGGTTGCGATAATCGTTATAGGCGTTTCCTATGGATCTCCGGCAGCTCCGCTACTTTCTGGCTGTCGCCCGCGCAGGCAGCTTCAGTCGCGCGGCCGAGGCCGAAAACATCTCCCAGCCCGCCCTTTCCGAACAGATTCGGAAGCTCGAAAGCTCCCTCGGCGCGCCGTTGTTCGAACGTCTTGCTCGCGGCGTGCGTCTGACGCCCGCCGGTGAGCGGCTGTTGGTTCATGCCCAGAAAATCCTGCGCGAGGTGAGCGATGCCCGCCAGTCCCTGGAGGCCTTGCGCACTCGCGTGGCCGGCAGGCTGGCCGTGGGCGCGATCCCGACCGTCTTTCCCTACTTGCTGGCGCCTCGCATCGAGGAGTTCCGGCGCAGTTACCCGGACTCCGCCTCGTGGAGGATGTTACCGCGCGGTTGCTGGAGGGTCTGTTCGCGGGCGATCTCGACCTGGCCATCGTGAGCCTGCCTCTGCGCGCGCCGGATCTCATCTGCGCGGAAATCCTGCGCGAGCCGTTGCTGGTGGCGCTACCACCCGGCCACCCGCTCTCCCGGCAAAAGGAAGTGGATCCCCGGACTCTGCGCGGCCAGCGCTGGCTGATCCTGCGCGACGGCCATTGCTTCCGCGACGAGGTGCTCGCCTTGTGTCGCAGCGCCTTGCGAGAAACTGCTTCGCTGTTCGAGACCGACCAGTTCGCGAGCATCGTAGCGCTGGTGGCTGCCGGTTTCGGAGCCAGCGTTTTGCCCGCGATGGCGGCGCCGCAGGCCACGGGTTGCTGCCTCCTTCCCGTGCGTGGCGCCGCCTGGCGCCGTATCGGTTACGCGCGGGTCCGACGCGCCTTCGTGCCGCCCGCCCAGACCGCTTTCGCGGAATGGCTCCGGCGAATTGCGCGACAGGCTGGCGACAGGCCGAGCTAGACGATCTCTTCGCTCACCGGATCCCAGCGCACGCGACGCTGCTGCCGGTAGGCCTCGACCGACATGCAGATGGTGACCGCTTCTTCAAAAGCGCGGTCCACCCCGCAGCGCGGCTCCTGACGCGTGCGCACGCACTCGAAAAAGTTTTCCATGTGACTGCTGACTTCCAGTTCGCCCTTCTTGAACGAATAATCGGGCGGCACCGGCATGTCCATGGGCGAGAGGCCCGCCTTCTCGGCCAGCTTGCGCGCCTCCGCCAGCCGCTCCTTGAACTCGGGCTTCCACTCCGCCACGTACGTCCGACAGAACGAAGGCGAAACCTCCAGCGTCTTTTCGCGGCCCAGATACTGTACGACCTCGCCTACGTGCCGGTTGTGGAAGCAGCAGGCAAAGGTGATCGCCAGCTCCCGTTTCGGATAATCGAACAGCACGTGCCACATGTCGGGCACGTCGCGGCCGTCGTGCCAGAAGTAGAGATTGCCCTGGGTGACGCAACTCTCGGGAATTCCCATGCCGATGACGAAGTTCACCGAGTCCCACAGGTGGCTCATGAGGTCCCCGGCGATGCCGGTCCCGTACTCCCACCAGCACCGCCACTTGAAGAATCGCTCCACGTCGAACGGCCTCTTGGTCGCGTTGGCGATGAAACGCTCCCAGTCTATGGTTTCCGGGCTGGCGTCTTTGGGCGGCTGCTGAATGTTGTAGGCCGTGTAAAACTGCCACTCCGGCCACGGATTCGTGCGATCAATGTAAGTGCGCACGAGCGGGACTTTGCCCAGCTCGCCGGACTGATAAATCTGCCGCGCGCGATGGAACGTGGGCAGGCTGTTGTACTGGTGGCCGAGCTGCATGACCACTTTGTTGTCCTTGACCGCCTTGCGCATGCGCTTGGCGTCCTCCAGCTTGGTGCACCAGCCCTTCTCCACGTAAATGTCTTTCTTGGCTTGCGCCGCTGCGATGACCATGGGTGCGTGCCAGAAATCGGGCGTGGCGATGATCACCACATCCACCTCGCGGTCAGCCGCGGCTTCCTCCCACGCCTTGGTGAGCCGCACCTTCTGGTTCGTGGTGAATTCCTTGGCCCGCCGCAGGTTGCCGTCGTAAAGGTCGCAGATCACGCGGATCTCAGTGTTGGGGATGGCCTGCGCTTCGCGCAAAAGCTGAAAACCGCGGGTGCCCACGCCGATCACCGCAACGCCCAGCCGGTCGTTGGCGCCGCGCTGGGCCAGGATCGCCGGCGCCGCCACCGCAGCCGTCGCCGCACGCAAGAAATCACGCCTTGCCGGATTGCTGCTGTTCATCGTGTTCCTCCTGCAATCGCTTTGATCATACAACGGCCGCGGTGCTGATATGCTGGACCACATGAAGCTGATTTTCTGGGGCGCGGTGCAGACGGTCACCGGTTCCATGCACGAGTTGCGCGTGGACGGCCGCCGCTACCTTCTCGATTGCGGACTTTATCAGGGACGGCGCAAGGAAGCCTGGGAGCGCAACACGAACTTCCCGTTCCGTCCCGACTCCGTGGACGCCGTCCTGCTCTCCCACGCCCACATTGATCACAGCGGCAACTTGCCGACCCTCGTCCGCCAGGGTTTCTCCGGTCCCATCCACGCGACCGAAGCCACCGCGGACCTTTGCGGCCCCATGCTGCGCGACTCCGCCCATCTCCACGAAAAGGACGCCGAGTATCTCAACAAACGCGCCCAACGCCGCCGCGCGCTCAACCTGGAAGCGCCGACCGAGCCCATCCAGCCCCTCTACACCGTTGCCGACGCCGAAGCGGTGTTGCCTCTGTTCCGTCCCGCTCCCATGCGCACTCGCGTTCCGCTCGATGACGGCCTGGCCTGGGAGGCTTACGACGCCGGCCACATCCTGGGTTCCGCCGCGCTCTTGCTCACCTGGCAGAACGCCGGCAAGCGCATCCGCCTCGTTTTCTCCGGCGATGTGGGCCGCAAGAATCTGCCTATCACGCGCGATCCCGAAGAGCTGCCGCCCGCCGACTATCTCATCCTGGAAAGCACTTACGGCGCCCGCCTGCACAAGCCCGCGGAAGTCGTTGCCGACAAGCTAGCCAACGTCATCAACCGCACCTGCGCCCGCGGCGGCAAGATCATCGTTCCTGCTTTCGCCGTGGGCCGCGCCCAGCAGCTCATCCTTCTTTTGCACGAACTCGCGGATGCAGGACGCATTCCCTCCATTCCGATCTTCCTCGACAGCCCCCTGGCCGTCGAGATTACCCAGGTCTTCCGCAAGCACGCCGAGCTCTACGACGACGAAACGCGCCGTTTCCTCGCCCAGGGTCAGGATCCCTTCCAGTTTCCGCGGCTGAAACTTATCAAGGACGTGGCGGAGTCCAAAGCCCTCAACGATTTGCGCGGTCCCTTCGTCGTCATCGCCGCTTCGGGGATGTGCGAGGCCGGCCGCATCCTCCACCACCTCAAGAACAACATCGAGGATCCGCGCAACACCGTGCTCATCACCGGCTTTCAGGCTGCCAACACGCTGGGCCGCAAGCTGGTGGACAAACTCCCCGAGGTTTCTATCTTTGGCGAACCGATGCGCCTGCGCGCCGAAGTGGAAACCCTGAATGAGCTCAGCGGGCATGCCGATCAGCAGGAGCTGCTGGCGTGGATGAAGCCCATCACGCCGGCCCTGAAGCGCGTCTTTCTCGTGCACGGCGAGCCCGCGCAGGCGGAAGCCCTCGCGCGGGCCATCCGCGAACGCTACGATCTGGATGTCGTCATTCCCACCCGCGGCCAGAGTTTCGATCTGGTCTGACCCCCCCACCCGACCGCTTCCTTTCCACAGTACAATTGGCAGTTCGGAGATCGAGCCATGGATAGCAAGCTGCCCCTGTTGTTCGTTACGGCCATCTCGCTTGCCTGGACACAACCGCAGCCGCCCACCGGGCTGCGCACGGAATACCTTGTCAATCCCGAGGTCGTGGACGTTGCTCGCCCGCGCTTCTCCTGGGTTCTGGAACATACCGAGCGCGGGCAGCGACAGACCGCATGGCAAATTCTCGTCTCCACCCGTCCCGAGGTTAACGTGGGAGACGTCTGGGACAGTGGGCGAGTAGAGGGCGCTCAGTCCACCCACGTTACTTACAACGGCAAGCCGCTGGAAAGCGGCCGCACCTATTACTGGAAAGTCCGCTGGTGGGACGCTGCCGGTCAGGCCAGTCCTTACAGCCGCCCGGCCCGCTTCACCATGGGCCTGCTGAACCCGTCCGATTGGAAAGGGCGCTGGATCGGCGGTGCCAACCAGCTCCGCAAGGAATTCAACCTCCCTGCCCGTCCGGTGCGGGCTCGTGCTTTTATCTCCGGCCTCGGCTATTACGAGCTTCGCATCAATGGTCGGAAAGTGGGGGATCACGTGCTCGATCCCGGCTGGACCACTTACGACAAGCGCGTGCTCTACACTTCCTATGACGTTACGGATCTGCTTCGCCAGGGCGCTAACGCCGTCGGCATTATCCTCGGGCAGGGATGGTACGGCTCCCGGGCGGCTCTGCTTCAGCTCAACATCGAAATGGAAGGAGGCCAGCGAACCGAGGTGGTAACGGACGCCTCATGGAAAGTGCGCCAGGGGCCGATCCTCTCCGACAGCATTTATGACGGCGAAACTTACGACGCTCGCCTGGAAACGCCGGGTTGGGATCGTCCGGGCTTCGTGGATGTCGGCTGGCAGGCGGCAACGCTCGTGGATCCTCCTAAGGGTCAGCTTTCCGCACAGATGATGCCGCCCATCCGCGTCACGGACACGATCGTACCGCTGAGAATGTGGAGTCCGCGACCCGGCGTCTACGTGTTCGACATGGGGCAGAATTTCGCCGGCTGGTGCCAGTTGCGGGTTCGCGGTCCCCGGGGCACGGCGGTCCGGCTGCGCCATGCCGAACTTGTCTATGACAACGGCATGATTAACGTCGAAAATATCCGCCGCGCGCGGGCAACCGACACTTATATCCTGCGCGGCGACGGCGACGAGGAAATCTGGGAGCCGCGGTTTACTTATCACGGCTTCCGGTATGTCGAGGTCACCGGCTACCCCGGCACGCCGCGCCTGGATTCCATCCGCGGCCGCGTGGTCCACACGGACGTGAAACCCCACGGCAATTTCGTCGCCTCCAAGCAGATCCTCAACCGCATCCAGCACCTCATCCTCTGGGGCATTCGCAGCAACCTGCACAGCGTCCCTACCGATTGCAACCAGCGCGACGAGCGCATGGGTTGGATGGCCGACGCTCATCTTTATACCGAACCTACGCTGTGGAATTACGACTCGGCCGCCTTTTACGCCAACTTCCTGCGTAACATCCGGGACATCCAGGGGCCGGACGGAAGCGTGACGGATACCGTGCCCCACAAGTACGGGCGAAGGCCTGCCGATCCGGCTTGGGGCGCTGCCTATCCCCTCATCACGTGGTATCTCTACCTGTATCACGGGGACCGTCGCGTCCTCGAGGAGCACTTCGAGGGAATCAAGGCCTGGACTGATTTCCAGCGTTCCCAGGCCAAAGACGGCATCCTGAGTTACAGCTATTACGGCGACTGGGTGCCCATCGAACGCACGCCCGGCGAACTGGTCTCCACTTTCTATTACTACTACAGCGCTCATCTGACCTCGCGCATGGCCCAGATCCTGGGTCGCAAGACCGAAGCGGAGGCCTACGCAAAACTGGCGGACGAAATCCGTGACGCCTTCAATAAACGATTCCTGAACCCGGACGGCACTTACGCCAACCGCACCCAGACTGCGCATACTTTGGCGCTGTACCTTGACCTCGTCCCCAAGGAGCGCCGCGGCGCCGTCTCTTCGTATCTCCGCGACGATATCGTCTACCGCAACAATACCCACCTGACCACGGGCATCATCGGGACCAAGTACATCATGGAGTTGCTTACGCGGCAAGGTCAGACCCACCTGGCTTATGACCTGGCAACGCAAACCACTTACCCGAGCTGGGGCTATATGGTGGAAAACGGCGCCACCACGCTGTGGGAGCTCTGGCAGAACAAGACAGGCCCGGGCATGAACTCTCACAACCACCCGATGTTCGGCAGCGTGGGCGCCTGGTTCTACAAGGCGCTGGCCGGGATTGATCTGGATCCCGAGCGGCCTGGCTTCGAGCGCATTCGCATCGTGCCCGGCGCCGTGCGCGACCTGGATTGGGTCTCCGGCGATACGGAGACGCTGCGCGGGCGCGTGCTCTCACAGTGGAGCCGCACGCCCGAAAGCTTCCGCCTCGAGGTCATCATCCCGGTGGGAAGCACCGCGGAAGTGCATCTGCCCAAGCTCAACAACTGGCAGGAAGTGGAGGTCATGGAGTCCGGGCGTACGGTGTGGAAGGGCGATCAGTTAGCCAGCGGCGTGCCCGGCATCAGTGCCGGACGCCAGACCAGGGACGAGATCATTCTCGAAGTGGGTTCGGGCCGCTACCTTTTCGAGGTCAGAGGCAAGTAAGACGGCGGTCGCTTACGCCTTCCATGTGGGCTCGGGGCGACCGCCGGTGGCGGCCAGAATCTTTCTCATGCGCCCTTGCAAGTCCGCGACGAGCTTTTTCAGTTCCGGATCCTTGATCCGATTGAACAGGCGGCCGGCCTGCGTGGTAATGCGGACATCGCCCAGTAAGTTGTTCATCTGATCGGGATCTTTCTGGATGTCATACAGCTCATCCAAGTCCCAGATCCCGTGGTATTGCATGTAGCTGTACTGATCCGTGCGCAGGCCGAGGACGGTGGGAGTTTGCGGAAAGTCGCGCTCCCAGAAATATTCGTAAAGGAACTCGGTCCGCCACTCGCCGGTCCCGCGGATCAGCGGCAGCAGCGACCGTCCGTGCAAGCCGGGCGGCACGGGCACACCCGCGGCCTCGAGCATGGTGGGGCAAATGTCGAGATTCAGAGCCATCCCCTGCACCTGCCGGCCACCCTCGAAGAGGTCCGGGCAGTGCGCGATCATCGGCACCCGGATGGACGGTTCGTACATGGCCCGCTTGTCAATCAGGCCATGCTCGCCGAACATGAAGCCGTTGTCGCCCATGTAGATGACGAGGGTGTCGTTGAGCAGCCCTTTCTCTTCCAGCGTGTTGACGATGCGGCCCACGCTTTCATCCAGAGCCATGAGCGTGCGGCAGTAATCCCGGTAAAACTGGTCGAAAGGAATCTTGTGATCGTACATGCCGTCCACGCCATGCCATGAGTTACGCTGCCGCCTCACCCAGTCGGGCTTGCCGCGGTAATTTTGTTCGGTATTCGCCATGGATTTGGGGTATGGCAAAGGCACGTCCGAGTAGAGATTCTTGTGCCGTTCCGCCGGGAAGAATTCGTGATGGACGGCTTTGTGCCCCAGGTAGAGCAGGAACGGCCGGCTTTTGTTCTCCTCGATGAACTTGATGGCTTCTTCCGTGAGTATGTCGGTGACGTAGCCTTTCACTTGCCGCCGCTGGCCATCGAAGTTCAGCACCGGATTCCAGTAAACCCCTTGTCCGCGGAAGCTGATCCAGCGATCGAAACCCGGTCGTGGGGCATCCGACTCTCCGCCCATGTGCCACTTGCCGATGTAGCCGGTCCGGTAACCGTGCTCTTGCAAAAGTTGCGGGAAGGTAACGAGCCCTGGGGGCAAGGGCGTCACGTTGTCCGTGACGCCGTGGGCATGCACGTAAAGTCCGGTCAGGATCGAGGCCCGCGAAGGCGAGCACAGGGAAGTCGTGACGAAGGCGTTGCGGAACCACACGCCGCCTTTTGCCAGCCGGTCCAGATTTGGTGTCTTCAGAAACGGATGGCCGGCGCAGCTCATGAAGTCGTAGCGATGATCGTCGCTCAGAATGAAGACGAGATTCCTCCGCTTGCCTGCCTGGGTCAATACCGCGGGTGCTGCGACCGCGGTCCGCAAGAACTCTTTCCGCGTCATAGCGCGCGCATTGTACCACGGCTGCGCGCGCCCGTGTCATGATGGAAGACCGGAGACGCCCATGAGCATGGATCGCAGGAGTTTCCTCGTCGCCACCGCCGCCGCGCCGGTGCTCGGCGCCAACGATCGCATCAACGTGGCCGTGGTCGGCGTGCGCGGCCGCGGTCGCGACCACATTTCGCTGTTCGGTTCCCGCCGCGGCGCCCGCGTCGTCGCAATCTGCGACATAGACACCGCACAGTCGGAGCGCGCCGTGGCCTTGGCCGAAAAGGTACAGGGCTTCAAGCCTAGGGTCTACCAGGACTTCCGCAAACTTCTCGAAGACCGCGAAGTGGACGTGATCGCGATCGCCACCTGCAACCACTGGCACGCGCTGCAAACGATCTGGGCTTGCCAGGCCGGCAAGGACGTCTATGTCGAAAAGCCCGCCAGCCACAACGTCTGGGAGGGGCGCAAAATGATCGAGGCCGCGCGCAAGTACCAGCGCATCGTTCAGGTCGGCATGCAGAGTCGCGGCATCGCCCACAAGCGGCGCGCCATCGAGTTACTGCGTCAGGGCGCCATCGGCAAGCTTTACATGGCCAAAGGACTTTGTTACAAGCGGCGCCGTTCCATCGGCCGGCAGCCCGACGGCCCGGTCCCGCCGGGCGTGGACTATGACCTCTGGCTCGGCCCCGCCCCCTGGCGACCTTTCAACCCCAATCGGTTTCACTATAACTGGCACTGGTTCTGGGATACCGGCAACGGCGACATCGGCAACCAGGGCGTGCACGAAATGGACATTGCCCGCTGGGGCCTGGGCAAACAGACGCTGCCCACCGTGGTCCACTCCACCGGCGGCAAGTTCGTCTACGACGACGATCAGGAAACCCCCAACACCCAGATCGCCGAGTTCGATTACGGCGACTGCCTGCTCGTCTTCGAAGTCCGCGGCTTGCTTACCACGGGCGAAGCCAGCATCGTGCGCGACGGCCAGAATTACATCGGCAATATCTTCTTCGGTAGCGACGGGGTCATGTCGCTCGATCTCGAGGGCTTCCAGATTTACCGGGGCGAGAAAATGGAGCTGGTCGAACAGATGAAGTATGTCGAGCCGCAGAAGTGGGACACCACGCCCCTGGTGGAAAACTTCCTCGCCGCGGTGCGCAGCCGGCGCCATACCGATCTGCTCTGCGACATCGAGGAAGGCCACCTCTCGGCCGCGCTCTGTCATCTGGCCAACATCAGCTACCGCACCGGGCGCAAGCTCCGCTTCGATCCCTCCCGCGAGCGCTTCATCAACGACCCGGAGGCCGATCAGCTCCTGACCCGTCGCTACCGCGAACCTTACGTCGTGCCGGAGAAAGTCTGAGGCGGCTGGAAGAGCGGCGTCGCCGTCGGCTATACTCGCTTTTTCGTGAGGCTCCGGCGCGCTTGGATCACCAGTGCTCTTTTACTGGCGGGATGCACCGCGATCCCGGATTACTATGCCCCCCCGGTGCAGCGCCGCCCGATGACGGGGCCCGAACCCAGTCCTGTAACTCACTTCATCACGATGAACGCGCCCAACGCCGAAGCCCACTTCGTGCGCGGCGTCAGCCGGCACCTTGAGGGCGGCGCCTGGCGCTGGCTGGAACCCAGGGCCGAGCTCGTCTTCCGGCTTCCCACCACGCAACGCCTCCGCTTCGTAATGGAGTTCGCCATTCCGGAAGTAACCTTCGCGCAACGCGGCCCGGTCGTGGTCTCAGTCTTCGTCAACGGCCAGTTGCTCGACCGCTCACGGTATGAAAAAGGAGGCGAATTCCGCATCGAAAAACCGGTGCCGGCGGAATGGTTGCGAACCGACCTCCACAACTACGTCACCCTGGAAATAGACAAGCCGTGGGTGGCGCCGCAAGACGGCGCGCGCCTCGGTTTCATCCTGAAGAGCGCCGGCTTCCTCCAATGATGCACCGCCGGCTCAGCGTCTGATGCCGCAGGCCTTCTACATCCTGTACGGCGCTGTGTTGACGGTGGCCGCTGCCCTGGCCTTGGGCTATCTGGTCCTGCGCGCCCTCGAACTCAGGCTGTACCGCGAGGAGCGTCCCCTGTTCGCTTTCGCCGCCGGCGCCGCCTGCCTTAGCCAGCTCGTCTTCGTCGCTGCCACGCTCGGACTGGCGCGCAAGGGAGTGTTCCAGACCTTTGGCCTCGCAGTCGTCGCACTCGCGCTCTGGCGAGGCTGGTTCCGTGCCGAGGGGGAGTGCCAGCCGCCGCTGCCGGCCTTCTGGAAACGCTTGTTCTTCGCACTTGGCCTGCCTTTCCTGATCCTTTACTTTTTCAACGCCATGGCGCCCGAGATGAGCCCCGACGGCAGCACGTACCATCTCGGACTGGTCTCTCGCTACCTGCGCCACCGCGGCTTCGAACCGATTACCACCAACATGTACGCGAACCTTTCCCAGGGCATCGAGATGCTCTACCTGTTCGCGTTCTCCGTCGGGCGCCACTCGGCCGCAGCCCTGGTCCACTTTGCCTTCCTCATCGCTTTGCCCTTGAGCATGATCACTTACGCCCGCCGCTTCGGCTTCGGCCCCGCGGGCGTCCTCGCCGCCTTGTTCACCTTTCTTAGTCCGGTCGTGGGACAGGACGGGACCACTGCCTATATTGACGTCGCCACCGCCTGGCTTCTGTTCACGGTCTTTTATCTGGTCCAGATCTGGGATCGCGAACGGGCCCCTCGCCTGCTACCACTAATCGGGTTACTCGCCGGCTTCTGCTATGCGGCCAAGTACACCGCGTTTCTCGGCGCGGTCTACGCTCTGGGCTTCGTGGCCTGGAAGTTATTGCGCGAGAAGCAGCGATGGATGCCGTCCTTGGCCGTGCTGGCGCTATGCGCGGCTGTACCCGTCATTCCCTGGGTGGCCAAAAACTGGATCTGGCTGGGCAATCCCTTTTCTCCCTTTTTCAACCGCTATTTTCCCAATCCCTATGTGCACGTATCTTTCGAGCAGGAATATCTCCATCACATGCGCAATTACATCGGCCTGAAAAGCCACTGGGATATTCCGCTGGAAGTTACCGTGCGCGGCGCAGTGCTCTGCGGCTTGCTCGGACCTTTGTTTTTGCTGGCCCCGTTAGGTCTGGGCGCACTGACCCATCCGGCAGGACGCAGGCTTCTGGCTGCCGGCCTGCTATTCGGCCTGCCCTACGCCAGTAACATCGGCACACGGTTCCTGATCCCCGCCGTGCCTTTCGTATCGCTCGCCATGGCCGTGGTTTTGATTCGCTGGCGCGCCCTCGCCGCCGGCTTCGCGCTCGCGCATGCTATCGCGAGTTGGCCCGATGTGGTCAATCTGTACTGCGATCCCAACGCCTGGCGCCTGACCAAAATTCCCGTCCGACAGGCCTTGCGCCTGGAATCCGAAGAGTCCTGGCTGACGCGCAAGAGTCTCTTCTATCCCATCGCGCGCATGATCGAGGACCTGACCCCGCCTGGCGCGCGCATCCTGACCTTCAATCAGGTCCCCGACGCTTACACCACGCGCGAGATCCTGGTCGTTTATCAATCGGCTTTCAACGCGGTGCTGGGCGATATCCTCTGGCACGGCATCATCCCCGAGTACGCGCCGCAACGCCAGTTAACCTTCCGCTTTCCGCCCATCGAACTGGCCGCCGTCCGCGTGGTGCAGACCAATCGCGGCGGGCCCGACCATTTCAGCGTCGGCGAGATGCGTCTTTTCCGGGGCGAGCGCGAGCTGCCGCGCCACCCCCTCTGGCGTCTCCGCGCCTGGCCGAAACCCTGGGACGTGCAGTTGGCTTTCGACAACAGCCCCGCTACGCGGTGGCGAAGCTGGCAGACGCTCGAGCCAGGCATGTTCGTCGAGGTGGAATTCCACAGGCCGCAGACGCTGGATCGCGTGGTGCTGGAATGCTCGCGCGACCAGTATCGCAGCCGCGTCCGTTTGGAAGGGAAACTGCCTTCCGGGGACTGGCGCAGGCTCGATGACGAGCCCGACGTCGCCGAACTGCCGCCTCCGCTCGGCTTGCGGCGCGCTGCGGCGCACGAACTCAAGCGCCGCAACGTCCGCTACGTGCTCATCTGGGACGAGGACTTCGGCGCGGAAGACTTCCGCAAGAACGCGGTCCTCTGGGGCGCCACTTTCCTCGCCGAACGCAACGGCGCGAGGTTGTATCGTCTGGATTAGGAGGCAGCCTTGTTCCTGGGTGTGGACGGCGGCCAGTCCGCCACCATCGCGCTTGTCGCCGACGCGTCTGGACGCGTGCTTGGTATGGGCCGCGGCGGCCCCTGCAATCATGTGGGCGGTCCGGAGGGACGCGAGAAGTTCCTAACCGCGATTCGGGAATCCGTGGGCGAGGCCTGCCGGAACGCGGGCCTGGATCCTTCGCTGGCACGTTTTCGCGCGGCCTGCCTTGGCTTCAGCGGCGGACCCGAGGACAAACGCGCGTTGCTCGAACAAATGCTGCGTGCCGACGAACTCATCGTGACCACAGACGCCCTGATTGCCCTCTCAGGCGCCACGGGCGGTGAACCTGGCATCATTGCCATCGCCGGCACGGGCTCGATCGCCTTCGGGCGCAACGCCGACGGCCGCACCGCGCGCGCCGGTGGCTGGGGCTACATCTTCGGCGACGAAGGCGGCGCTTTCGATCTGGTGCGCCAGGCCTTGCGCGCCGCCCTCCGCTATGAGGAAGGCTGGGGACCGCCTACTTCGCTCCACGGCCTCTTGCTGGAAGCCACTGAAAGCTCCTCCGCCAATCAATTGCTCCACCGCTTCTACACGACCGAGTTTTCCCGTCCGCAAATCGCGCGCTTTGCCGTTCTGGTGGATCGCGCCGCCTGCGAGGGCGATGCTGTGGCCCGCGAGATCCTGGAAAACGCCGCTGCCCAACTGGCTGCCCTGGTTGCCGCTGTGCGAGGCCAGTTGTTTGCCCCCGGCGAAACGATCCGCGTCGCTTACATTGGCGGTGTGTTTCGCAGCGAAATCCTGCGGCAGCGTTTTTGTGCCCTGGTAGAAAGCGAGGCCGGCAATGTCTGCGGCCCTCCCATGTATCCCCCCGCCGCCGGCGCGCTTCTGGAAGCGATGCGCGCGGCGGGGCAGCGTCATCCCCGGCTCAGCGACCTGCCGGCCTTCGAGAAATAGCCTGTCTCCGCCGGCCTCCTGCTCCATGCTAGGATCGGAGATTCAAGGAGGACTCGATGCCAAAGTTATCCATCCGCGATCTGGATCTGGAAGGCAAGCTCGTCTTCATGCGCGTGGACTTCAACGTGCCGCTGGCGCCCGGCGGACAGGAAATCACCTCCGACAAGCGCATCCGCGCTTCCCTGCCAACCATCAAGTACGCTCTGGAGCGCGGCGCCCGGCTGGTGCTGGCCAGCCACCTGGGTCGTCCCAAGGGCAAGCCCAATCCCGAGATGAGCCTCAAGCCGGTCGCTGCTCGCCTCCAGGAGCTGCTCGGCGAGCCTGTGGTGATGGCGCCCGATTGCATCGGTCCCGAGGTTGAAAAACTCAAGGCGGAAGGGCACCGCATCATCCTGCTGGAGAACCTTCGCTTCCATCCCGAAGAGGAGAAAAACGATCCCGAATTTGCGCGCCAGCTTGCAGCGGGTTGCGATTATTACGTGAACGATGCTTTCGGCACCGCCCATCGCGCCCATGCCTCGACCGAAGCCATTACGCGCTTCGTGCCCAAGGCGGCTGCCGGCTTGCTCATGGAGAAAGAGCTGGAGTATCTCACCAAAGTTACTCAGGACCCGCCGCGTCCCTGCGTCGCCATCCTGGGCGGCGCCAAGGTATCGGACAAGATCGAGGTGATCGAGAACTTACTGAAGATCGTGGATCGGCTCCTGATCGGCGGCGCCATGGCCTACACGTTCAAGCTGGCCAAGGGCGAGCCGGTGGGTAACTCGCTGGTGGAGCCCGACAAGGTCGAGTTAGCCCGCGAGCTGATGGCCAAGGCCGGCGACAAGATGATGCTTCCTGTGGATCACGTGGTGGCGGAAAAGGTGGAGCCCGGTGCGCCGCACAAGGTCGTGGAAACCATTCCCGACGGCATGGCCGGCGTGGATATCGGTCCCAAAACCGTCGAGCTTTACTCGGCTGAAATCGCCAAAGCGAAGAGCATCATCTGGAACGGGCCTATGGGCGTTTTCGAAATGCCGCCTTTCGATGCCGGGACCGTGGCGCTGGCCAAGGCTGTGGCCGGCTCCGGCGCCCTCTCCGTCGTGGGCGGCGGCGATTCCGAGAAAGCCATCAAGGCGGCTGGCGTCGCCGACAAGATCTCGCACATTTCGACGGGCGGCGGCGCCTCGCTGGAGTTTCTGGCGGGCCTGACTTTGCCTGGCGTGGCTGCCCTCACTGACAAGTAACCCGTGCGCACCGCGCCGCCTCTGTGTTAGATTCGGCGGCATGGTGCGAGCAACGTGCTTGCTTCTTGTCGTTTGCCTGAGTGCGGCGGTGGCCCAGCAGGCCCCGCCGAGTTTCTCCGACGAAGAGCTGCGCAAGGGCGCCAATCTGCTCCGCTACCCCGAAACCAGCGACGAGGACCCCATGGTTCTCGTCCGCAAGTACCAGGGATTGCGTGTCAGTGACGTCATTGACGCCATGCAGGCCATCGGCTTGCAGGATATCGGCGTCATGGATCACGACATCCGTCCCCTGTGGCGGGATCAAACCGATCAGCTCGCGCACCGCATTTACGGTGTGGCAGTAACTTATCAGTACGTGCCGACCAACCGCCCGCCGGCCGGGCAGATGCCCTACGAAGAGTTCCGCAAGTGGCATAGCCACTGGTATCAGAACTACGCTCCGGAACTTTTTTCGCGCATTCTGAAGCCTGGGCACGTCATCGTCATTGACGCCCAGGGCATCGAGAACACCGGCTTCATCGGCTCCAACAACGCGCTGAACTGGCGCTCCCGCGGCGCTGTGGGCGTCATCACCAACGGGCCTTGTCGCGATTCCGACGAGCTCATCCTGCAACGCATCCCGGTGTACTCGAAATACGTCGGCGGCGGCACCAGGCCCGGTCGCATCGAAGCCGCAGCCATCAATCGTCCGGTCGTGGTGGGCGGCGTGCTCGTTCGCCCGGGCGACTTCGTGGTGGCTGACGGCGATGGCGTGGTCGTCGTTCCCCGCGAGCACGCCGAGCGCGTGGCCGAAATCGCCTGGAATATCGCGAAGGGCGATAAAGCGGCCCGGCGCAAGCTTTACGAAAAGACAGGCTTGAAACCCGACGCCACGGTGAAATAGCAGGCGTTTGCGGGGATCCGTTATGGTACGGTAATTCCCGCAACGTTCCTTGGCGCTCATCCGCATCATACCGGCTGACAGTCGCCTCGTAACGGCGCTTAATAGAACTGTGCCCTGTCCGTTCGTGACGGCTGCGGCCGCCTGACTATTCACGAAAAGGAGGAGCCTTATGCGCATCGTCGGCTTGTGCCTTGTGCCGGTGATCCTGATTTGCCTGGTGGGCGCTCCGCCCGTCTGGGCCCAGAACGGCTGCGCCTTTTTCACCCAGGGCTACTGGAAGAACCATCCGGACGCCTGGCCGGTAGACACGTTGACCTTGGGCACTGTGACTTACTCGAAGGACCAGTTGCTTTCGATCCTTCGCCGGCCCGTTCGCGGCAACGGATTGGTAGCGCTGGCTCACCAACTCATCGCCGCAAAGCTGAATGTGGCGCTGAACGAGCAGACTGGATTCACGATCCCCGATTCCGTCCAGGATTTGATTCGAAGTGCGGATTCGCTCATTGGCCAATTGGTCGTCCCGCCCGTGGGTACCGGATGGCTCCACCCCTCCGTCACCAGCGAGCTGGTCATGGCCCTCGACGAGTTTAACGAAGGCGCCTACCCTTGTGAGGGAGGCGGTGTCCCGGGCGGCGGCTGTTGAAACCAAGGCGGCGAAGCTCACGCTTGCTTGAGTACCCCCTGTAGGACCGCCACTTCGTCCCTGAACCGCTCCAGCAACCGCACCAGCTCCTCGCCCACCCCCAACGCCTCCAGCGCCAGCGTCGCTGTGCGATGCGGAACCACGCCGGGCGGCAACATTGCGTAACCCATGTCCGCCGCCAGCAGGTTGGCTGCGTGCACCACGTGCGCCAGATCCAGTTCGCCCCCGCGCGCCAGCTCCGGCGCGTGGTGATGCCTCACCGCCCGACGGATTGGCTCCGGCAGCTTCCAGCGTTCCAGCGCAGCGGCAGAAAGCTCCGCGTGATCGCACCCCCAGAGTTCCTTCTCGCACGCCAGCCAGTCCCCACGGCCCTGCTCCAGCGCTCGCCAAACCGCCAGATAGTGCTCCGGCAGCGCGATCGCCCACAACGCCTTGCCCATGTCGTGCAGCAGGCCCGCTACGAAGGCGCCTTCCGCATCCGGCGCCGGCACGACCTCCACTAGCAGGTCGGCTAGCGTGGCCACCGCCACCGAGTGCAAGTTGAACTGCGCCGTGGACCAGCCCGACGGCGTTCGCACCGAGCGCCACAGCCGCGAGATGGTCATGCCCAACAGAACGTTGCGCAGTTTTACCAGCCCGAGAATGGCTACCGCGTGGCGCACTGAACTCACCGTGCCCGGCAGGCTGTACAAGGCCGAGTTCACCAGCCGCAGGATATTCCCCGCCAGCACCGTGTCCTTTTCGATCAGGCTAGCCAGCTCCGCAAACGACACGTCTTCGCGCGCCAGGCTAGCCAGAAGCCGATTCAGGATGGGGGAGAACGGCGGCAGCCGATCCAGCGCCTTCAACGCCCGCTCGCGCACCTCCAGACTGCCGCTGGTCACCACGCCCACTCCTTCCCTATCGGCTGCCCGCGTCGCAAACTTCATGGTCCAAATCAGCTTCTGTACGATGAGTTAGGAAAGCGAGTATGCACGGCGCCCCAGCCGACCCCGCCTCGCCCGCCATCGAAGTCCGCGGCCTGCGCAAGCTCTACGGCGAAAAAGCCGCCGTGGACGGCCTCGATCTTACCGTGCCACGAGGCTGCTTCTACGGCTTCCTCGGACCCAACGGCGCCGGAAAAACCACCACCATTCGCATGCTCATCGGCCTCGCCAGGCCCACCTCCGGCGAGATCCGCTTGCTCGGCCTGCCCATGCCCGAGCGTGCCCTGGAAATCAAGCGCCGCATCGGCCTGGTGCCCGAAGAGTCGTTGCTGTTCGAGCGCCTCACCGGCGCCGAGTTCCTCCAGTTCGCCGGCCGCATGTACGGGCTGGACCGCGCCACGGCCGCCTCCCGCGCCGCCGAGCTGCTCGAGTTCTTCCGCCTCAGCGACAGCCCGCGCAAGCTCATCGCCGAATACTCCAAAGGCATGCGCAAGCGACTCATGATGGCCGCGGCTCTGATCCACCGCCCCGAGTTGTTCCTGCTGGACGAACCCTTCGAGGGCGTGGACGCCGTGGGAGCGCGCATCATGAAGGACCTGCTGCTCGATCAGGTCCGTCGCGGCGCCACCGTCTTCCTGACTTCCCACGTGCTGGAAGTGGTCGAGCGACTCTGCGATCGCGTGGCCATCCTCAATCAGGGACGCATCGTGCTGGAGGCGGCCGTGAGCGACTTGCACAGCGCGGCGGAAACCCTTGAGGACGCCTTCGTCCGCCTGGTTGGCGCCGGCCAGGGCCTGGAAAAACCGGATTGGCTGTGATGCTTGCGAGCTCTCTGTTGCGCGCCATCCTATGGGCTCAGTGGCGCAGCCTGCTCAATTTGCGCTCGGGCGAAAGCCGCCTGGGCCGCTGGCTCGGTTCGCTGGTCGCCCTCGTCTGGTACTCACTTTGGGCCGCCGTTGCTGTGGCGGCAGCGATCGTCCTTGGACGCCCGAGTCGCGCCGAACTCGCCGTGATCCTGCCCTGGGGACTGATGTCCGTTTTCTTCTACTGGCAACTGGCGCCCGTCATCACGGCCAGCCTGGGCGCGGCGCTCGATCTGCGGCGACTGCGCATTTATCCCGTCCCCGAGGATCACTTGTTCCTGGCGGAAATCCTGTTGCGCCTTGCCACTTCCTTCGAGATGCCTCTCGTGCTGCTCGGCGCACTCATCGGCCTCTGGCGCAACCCCGCGATCTCATTCTGGTGGCCCCTGATCGCCTTGCCGCTCTACGGCTGCTTCAATCTTTTCCTGGCTGCCGGCCTGCGTGGCCTGCTGGAAAGCTGGTTCGCTCACCGCCGCGTGCGCGAGATCGCGGCTTTCCTCCTGGTGCTCGCCGTGGGCGCGCCGCAATTGCTGCTGTGGGGAGGGATCACGAGCCTGGGGCGCGGATTGCCGTGGCGCGGGCCTTCCATTTCCTGGCCTTGGGTCAGCTTCGGCAGGCTCGCCTGCGGTGAGTTCGGTCCTCAGGATTGGGTCCTCGTCGCGCTCTGGCTTACCGTCGCAGTGCTGTTCGGCCGCACTCAGTTCGATCGCAGCCTGCGCGCGGACGCCGTGGAGACGGCCCCGGTCGCCCTGCCCGCTTCGAGCAAGAAAGCCTCCGGTGTCGGCACCCTCATCAGTCGCCTGGCGCCCGATCCGCTCGCCGCGATCCTGGAAAAGGAACTCCGTTCGCTGGCCCGCTCGCCCCGTTTCCGCCTCGTGTTCCTGATGGGATTCTCTTTCGGCTTCCTGATCTGGGCTCCGCTGACGCGCCGCGAGGGCAGCTTCACGGAAGGCTATCCCGTGCTGGTCAGCGTCTATGCCGTGCTGCTGCTTTCCGAGGTCCTCTTCTGGAACGCCTTCGGGTTCGATCGCTCGGCGGCGCAATTCTGGTTCGTGGCGCCAGCGCCGTTTCGTTACGTGCTGGTTGGGAAGAACCTGGCCGGAGCTTTGCTCGCCACAGCCGAAGTCACGGTCGTTCTGGCCGTTTGTCGCCTGCTCGGAGCGCCGCTCTCCGGGCTGAAAGTTCTCGAAGTTTACGGGGTGGCTCTGACGCTTTGCTTGTACCTGCTCGCCGGCGGCAACCTGAGCTCGCTGCGCTTCCCGCGCCCGGTCAATCCCGAGCAATCCTGGGGCCGCGCTTCCACGGGACGCTTCCAGATGCTGGTTCTGTTCCTTTATCCGCTGCTCGGCGCTCCGGTAGGACTGGCCTATCTGGTCCGCTACCTTACCGGAAGCCAGACAGCGTTCCTCGCGCAGCTCAGCCTGGCGGCTCTGGCAGGCGCGGTCTTCTATCACGCTTCGCTCGATTACGCTTTGAAAATGGCGGATCGCCGCAAGGAAGAGTTCATCCAGACGCTTCTCGAGCAGGGCGGTCCGGTGCTCACCCGATGAAGATCCACCTGTGTTACGTCGGCAAGGCGCGCGATCCTCACCTGAACGCCGTCGCTGCCGAGTATCTCAAGCGCGCCGGGCGTTGGGTCCGCTGCGAGATGCGGTCGATCGAACCCGCCCGGCAGGACTTCTTTGAGCGCTATCAGGGTTGGCGAACGATCCTGCTCGATCCAAGTGGACAAAAGTTGGACACGCCAGCTTTTGTCCAGCTCGTGCGCGATGCCGAAATGCGGGGGCAGGACCTGGCCTTCCTCGTCGGCGGCGCGGAGGGGCTTCCGCCGGGCTGGCGCGAGCGTGCCGATCTCCTGTTGTCGCTTTCGCCGCTGACCATGGCCCACGAGCTGGCCCGCGTCGTCTTGGCCGAACAGATCTATCGCGCCCTGGCCATGCTGCATGGGCATCCCTACCCGCGCTGAGCTGTTATCGCCTCATCTGGCAATCTACCAGCGGGCACCGATCGCAAGGATTGCCGTAGGCGCGCACGCGATCCTCGGGACCGATTCCGATCAGACCGGAAATGGTCTTCAGCGGACGCATGATCATCGTCGGCAGGAGCTGGACTCCCACCAAGGAGGCGTCCAGCAGGCCGAACAACGTCCGCTGCTGCTCCAGCGGGATGCCGCAGTAGCCGGGGCTGTAAGGCAACGTGAGCGCTTCGCCGGCGCCCAGTTGCCCGCGCAGGTGCTCGATGGTGCGCGCAACCATGGCTTCGGCCAGCGCGGCGCCGATCGCGTGGCAGACGAGACCGCCCAGAAAGTCCCGCGCTTCCATGGCGGCCTCGGCCGCCGCAACGATTTCCGTTCCCGCAGTGGCCAGGAAGACCGCAGCCCTTTGGGCTTCCCCAAGGAATTCGCCGATGCGGCCGGTGAACACGGCGCCGGGCAACTCCAGCCGGTGAGCAGAGCTGCGGAGCACGGGATAGATGCGGTACATCGAGCGCGGGCGCATCTCCGGCGAAAGTTTCTCCAGCGCTTGCTCCACGCGCTGGGCGACGCGTGGCTCGACAGGGGCGTCCTTCCGGTAACCCAGGTAACGGAAGACCTCCGCCGGATCGGGCTTCAGACCGGTGCCCTCCAGAACGACGGTCTCCGCTTCAGCCTTTCCACTCGCGCGCGGCACGAACCATTTCTCGCAGGTTTTCCAGCGGCGTCATGGGCGCCAGGCCGCAGCCCGGCGCCAGAATGTGCACGCCCGCGCTCAGCGATTCTTCGACGGCGCGGCGGACACGCTCCGGCGTGCCATTCAGTAGCACTTCCACCGTAGGGACGCCGCCCGCAATCGCGCAATCGCCCGCGCCGACCGCCTGCACGAGATCCGTCCGGTCCTCAAGGCTGATCACTTCCGCTCCCACGCGGTGCAGCAGGGAGAGGATGCGCGTGTTGGAGCCGCAAATGTGCAGCACCACCGGAGCCGGAATGGCCGAGACCAGCTGCTGCTGCGCGGGCAGGATCAACTGCTGGTAGAGGCGCGGCGAGGTCATGTCCAGGCTGGCGGCCATGTCTTCCACGGTGACCGCATCCGCGCCCGCGGCGACTTGCCTGCGGCCATACTCGATGCCCAGCTCCACCGCAAAGTCCAGGTAGGGGCGCAGGGCATCCGGCCGGCGCACCGATTCGGTGAGCACGGTCGTCAGCCCGGCAAGCTGGCAGACCAGCGTGAACGGGCCGACCAGCCCGCCGAGGACGGCCACCCGCTCGCCGAAATGCCGCCGTAGTTGCGCGATGGCCTCCACGACCGCCCGCGGCCTTCCCCGGTCCAGATCAGGCATGGCGGGTACGGGATCGCCCAGCCGGAGAGGGTGCGAGCGGACCGAGGCGTTCGAGGTCCGATCGCCCAGATCCACCTCGGCGCCCAGCAGCTCGGCTTCGATGGTCTGGTCGAAGGGGACGCGCACGAAGTCAAAGCCGACCACTTCGCAGGCGGCAGCGGCAAGCCTCGCCATGGCGTCGGGATCGCGGTGGGCCTCGGGCCACCAGGCGTTGACGGCTTCCATCTGCGCGACGGTGGCCGATTGCGTCAGCGCGCCTACCGGGACGGGGCGGACGGTCGTCCGCCGCATGGCTGAAAGCAGTCTTTCGCGCGGGGTCATGGCAGGGGCTTGCGCCGGGCTTCCTCGATCATGGCCCGGACATTTTCCACCGGGGAGTAAGAGTCCACTTCACAGCCGGGCATGACGACCGCGGTGGTGTGCGGCAAGGTGGCGTCGAGAAACTCGCGCACCATCCGGCGGACGTCCTCCGGCGTGCCGTGACAGGCGGTTTGCGTGGTCGGTGAGTTCATGGCGCAGCGCTTGCCGGCGAACAGCCGGGCCACGGATTCGCACCACTCCGGCCAGCTCAGCTTCTGGCTGTAATAAGGCATATCGTACTGCACGGCTTTGATGCCGTCCCACTGGACCAGCAACTGCATGGCCTCGGGCAGGTTGTGGCCGCAAATGTGCCAGAACACGTAAGGGAACAATTTTACTGCCTTTTGTACGAAAATTTCGTCGGCGTAGCCGAACTCGCGAAGCTGGCGCGGTCCCCAGGTGCGGGCGCCGCCGAACAGGCAGACGAAATGCAAGCCGTGCTTGCGCGCGATCTCGGCGTAGAAGTCGAGCGCGGCCAGCCGCTCCTCCAGCGCCAGATCCAGGTAACGCTTGACCTTCTTGGGCTCGGTCACCGTCCAGCGTACGAACTGCTGCACTTCCACCAGCGTTTCCGCGTAGTTGGACGGCGTGGCGATGCCCACGATCACGGGCACGATCCGGTCCATCTTTTCCTGGAATTCAAGTAACTGGAGCATGTGCGGCACGTAGTGAGTGACGGCGCGCGATCCCTCCAGGTACCGCTCGTAAGCGCGGCTTTCGTACAGCTCGATGGCTTCGTCAATGGTTTTCGCCACCGGTTTGAAAAGCAGGTAATCCTTGTCTCCGCGGTGCACGAAATGCTCGGGGCGCTTTTCCGGGGGGATGAAGTTCTCGATCTGGTGGCTGATGTCTACGTACATCCAGATGGCGTCGGTGCGCAGGTCAGCCCAGGTGCGGATGCAGGCGTCCGTGGTCTTGTCCACGTCATTGTAAATTTCCGCGTGCGAGTAACCCGCGTAAGTAATTTGCCAGTAATCCAGTTCGGGCGCCACGGGGACCAGATCGGCGCGACGCAATTCGAAGGCGGCCGCCATCCGCTCCCAGTGCGTCATTTCGCCGATCGGGCGCAGCTTGCCCTTGAGACGACGGACCCAGGCGTCAACGATTTCGCTCATGCGGACCTCCGTGCAGCGCGCAACTCTTCCACCAGCCGGTCAAGTTTCCCCACGGCCTCCCAGGCGTCGTCGCTGGCGTCATCGGCGCCCATGCGCCGGGCCGCGGCTGGGTCCACGGCCGGCCCGCCGCAGATGATCTTGACGCGGTCCCGCAGGCCGGCCTGCTCGATGACGCGCACGGTTTCGCGGGTGTGCATGAAGGTGGAGGTCATATAGGTTCCCAGACCCACGATGTCCGGTTCGTACTCGCGAATGGCCTCGACGAACCGTTCGTCGGGAACGTCCACGCCCAGATCTATGACGTCATAGCCGGCGGCCTGGAACACGGGGACCGCGACGTCCTTGCCGACCGAGTGAATGTCGCCGTAAATGGTGCCGATGATCATCTTGCCGCGAACCGGGCCCCCGCCGGTCTGACGGATGAGGGGCCGCAGGATCTCCAGGCCCCGGTAGTATACATCGCAGGAGACCAGGACTTCGGGCATGAAGATTTCGCCCTGCTTGAACCTTTCGCCGACCTGGCGCATGCCCGCCGAGAGGCCCTCGGCCAGGATTTCCACCGGCGACAGTCCGGCGGCCAGGCTGTCTTCGATCAGGGGGACGATCCCTTCGACGTCCATCTCCAGCACGGCCTGCGCGAGTTTTTGAAGCCTTTCCGCTTTTTCCACTTGGAACCTCCGTGATGTGGGTGCCTCAGGGGCCGCAGAGCCGGCGGGCGGCAGCGCGGCGCGGGCCTGAGTCCCACGATAAGAGTACTACAGCGAGGCGGTTCTGCTGGGCCGGCGGGGCGCGGCCGTGGGTGCGAAAATGGAAGTGTCCCCCCTGAAGGACCATGGCGGAGGTCTCGGGAATGCCTGCCGAAGTCCAGCGGACTGTCCTCCCCAACGGCGTACGGATCATCAGCGAGCGGATGCCGCATGTGCGGTCGGTGTCCGTGGGCATCTGGCTGGCCACGGGCGCGCGGCTGGAGTCCCCCCAGGAAACCGGGATCTGCCATTTCCTGGAGCATCTTCTGTTCAAGGGGACCAAGCATCGGACCGCCGAGGAGATTGCGCGTTCGGTGGACTCGATCGGGGGGAATCTGGATGCCTACACGGGCAAGGAGATGGTGACTTTCAACGCCAAGGTCCTGGATGAGCACCTGCCCATCGCCTTCGACGTACTCTCGGACATGGTCGTCAACCCGCTGCTCCGGCCCGAGGACATCCAGAAGGAAAAGGGCGTGATCCTGGAAGAGATCAAGATGGAGCTGGACAACCCCGAATATGTGGTGCACGAAATGTTCGCCAGCAATTTCTGGAGGGGTCACGCGCTGGGTCGCCCGATTCTGGGCACGCGCGAGACGGTCCAGCGCTTCACGCCCGAGATGGTGGAGAGCTACTACCGTCGCGTCTACATCCCTTCCAACATCGTGATCACCGCGGCCGGCAATCTGGACCACGAGCGGCTGGTGGAGCTGGCGCGGGAGCGCTTCGAGCAGATGCCGGCCGGCGGTCCGCTGCCGCCGGACGAACCGCCCGTCACTCACGCCCGCCTGGCGTTGCGCCACAAAAAGTCGCTCGAGCAGGTTCATCTTTGCCTGGGAGTGCCCGCCCATCCGGCGCCGCACAAGGACCGTTTCGCCGGCTACCTGCTGAACACCCTGCTCGGCGGGGGAATGAGCTCGCGCTTGTTCCAGAACATCCGCGAGCGGCAGGGCCTGGCGTACGCCGTCTTTTCCGAGGTGAGCCCGTATCGCGATACCGGCTGCCTGTACATCTATGCCGGCACGTCGGTGGATGCGGCTCGCAAAGTCGTGCATTCGATCCTAGCTGAGTTGCGGCGCTTCAAGGAGGAGCCGGTGAGCCAGGACGAATTGCAGCGTGGCAAGGACTATTTGAAAGGTTCGCTCATCCTGGGCCTGGAGTCCACCACGCATCGCATGGCAAACCTGGCGCGCCAGGAGCTGTATTTCGGACGGTTCTTCAGCCTGGACGAGCTGATCGAGGATATCGAGCGCGTGACGCCGGAGGACGTGCAGCGCGTGGCTCAGCAGTTCTTCGATTCGCGCTCCATCACGCTGACCGTGCTGGGCAACCTCGACGGGGTCCGGCTGAGGCGGGAAGAGTTGGTCTGCTGAGCGGCCCAGGGCGCGCGGCTGCGTAGTACACTGTGGGATTGCCGAAGGTGCGAGCTACCGCGAGGGTGGTTCTGTGCGCGCTTGCGCTCGCCGCGCAGGCGCTGGCTTTCGACTTCACGGCGCTCAAGCCCCAGGGCTACGTGAGCGATTTCGCCGGCGTGGTGGACCGTGAGTCGCGACAGCGCCTGGAGGAGTACTGTGCGCGCCTGGAGAAGGCCACCGGCGTGCAACTGGCCTTGGTGACGATCCCCAGCTTGCAGGGCGAGCCGATTGAAGACGTGGCGAATGCCCTGTTTCGCGCCTGGGGGATCGGCAGCAAGCAATCCAACGAAGGCCTTCTGCTTTTGCTGGCGATTCGGGACCGCCGCAGCCGCCTGGAAGTGGGTTACGGCCTGGAGCCGGTGATTCCCGACGGTTACGCGGGCAGCGTGCTGCGAGCCATGCGGCCGGCCTTGCGCGAGCAGCGGTACGGCGAGGCGCTGCTGGCGGCGGCGGTGGAGTTGGGGCAGCGGATCGCGCAGGCGAAGGGAGTGCAGCTGGAAGCGCCGGCAGTTCCGCAGCGAGCGCGGCGACAGGAACCCGTGCCGGGCTGGGCCCTCGCAGTGTTCTTTGTCTTCGTGATGCTGGTGCTGCTGGCATCGGCGTCTTTTCGCCCCCGGCGCCTTTACCGGTCTGCCGGCGGCTCGCCGGATCTGGGCGCGTTCGTGCTGGGCACGTTGCTGGGCCGGAGCATCGGTGTTCGGACCAGCGGCGGCGGTTTCGGCGGCTTCGATTCGGGCGACTCTTTCGGCGGCTTTGGCGGCGGGGACTCGGGCGGAGGCGGGGCGTCGAGCAGTTGGTGAAGCGGTGGGCGTCATGGAACGAGAGCTGAACCAGCTTGTCGAGAAACTGAAGCGAACTTACGGCGACCGGCTCGTTTCGGTGGTGCTCTACGGCTCGGCGGCCGCGGGCGATTACCACGGCCGTTTCTCGGATCTGAACGTTCTTTGCGTTCTTCGTCATATCGGGCCGAGCGAGCTGGCGGATTCGGCGCCGATCTTTCGCTGGTGGCGTGAGCGCGGCAATCCGGCGCCCCTGTTGCTCGAGCTGGAGGAGTTACGTCGCTCGACGGACTGTTTTCCCATCGAGTTCCATGACATCGCCGAACAGCGCCGCGTGCTGTACGGCGAAGACGTGATCGCGGGCCTGGAGATTGACGATTCGTTTTACCGCGCGCAGGTCGAGCACGAGTTGCGCGCCAAGCTGCTGCGGCTGCGCCAGAAGGCGGCGGGGGTGATGAAGGACAAGGATCTGCTGCGGACGCTGCTGGTGGACGCGCTGCCGACCTTCTGCACGCTGTTCCGTCACGCCTTGCGTTTGCTGGGCCACGAGGCCCCGTTCGTAAAACGCCTTCTGCTGGAACGAGTGCGGCAGACGCTGGGCGTGGACACCTCGCCGCTGGAACGCGTACTGGATGTGAGGGAAGGCAAGATCAAGCCGAGGCAGTTGGACCCGGGCGCCTTGTTCGAGGGATACATGGCGGCGATTCAGGCCGTCATCGCCCGGGTGGACGGATTGCCGAAGTAGTGAAGTAAGTAGTCGGACGATACGGAGCGAAAGCCATGCGAACCTTCGCGATCGTAGCGGTAATCTTGCTGGTGGTTGCCTTGCTGGTCGGCGGCAAGGTGGTTTCGATCCGCAACGAGCTGGTGACGCAGCGAAATGCGATCGAGGCCGCCTGGGCGCAGGTGGACGTCGCGTTGCAGCGCCGCGCGGACCTGATTCCTAACTTAGTGGAGACGGTCAAGGGATTCGCCGCGCAGGAGCGGCAGGTGATCCAGGCGGTCACGGAGGCCCGGGCAGCGCTGGTGGGAGCGCGCACGCCGCAGGAGCGCATGGCCGCCAACGCGCAACTGGATGCGGCGCTGGCCCGGCTGCTGGTCATCGTGGAGAACTATCCGCAACTGAAGTCCAACGAAAACTTCCTGCGCCTGCAGGACGAGCTGGCGGGCACGGAAAACCGCATCGCCGTGGAGCGGCGCAAATACAACGAGGCCGTGCAGCGATACAACACGACGCTGGAATTGTTCCCGAACAATCTGGTGGCGGCCCTGTTCGGCTTCACGCGGAACAACGACTACTTCCGCGTGGAGCCGGGGGCGCGGACCGCGCCGCAGGTCAAGTTCTGAAATGCGAATGCAGAATCGAGCCGTGCGGGGAGGCAAGCCATGAGCGCACCGATCTTTCGCAACTACATTAACGGCGAGTGGGTGGAAGGAGAGCTGTTCGAGAACCGGAATCCCGCCAACACGGACGATCTGGTCGGGTTGTTCGTGGCGGGCACGGAAGAGGACATGGCGCGCGCGGTGGCGGCGGCGGAGGCGGCTTTGCCCGGGTGGGCGAACACGCCGGCGCCGGCTCGGGGCGCGTATCTCTACAAGGTGGCGGAAATCCTGGAGAGTCGGCTGGAGCAGCTCGCCGTGGAGATGACGCGCGAGGAAGGCAAGACGCTGCCGGAGGCCCGCGGCGAGGTGCGACGGTCGGTCAACATTTTCCGCTATTACGCGGGCGAGGGATCGCGCCTGCCGGGTCTGGTGACGCCTTCGGAACGGGATCGCGTCCATACGTTCGCGATCCGGCGGCCCATCGGCGTGGTCGGGCTGATTACGCCGTGGAATTTTCCCAGCGCGATTCCGGCGTGGAAGCTGGCGCCGGCGCTAGTTTGCGGCAACACGGTGGTGATCAAGCCGGCTTCAGCCGCGCCGCTGAGCGCCTGGCGGATCGTGGAAGCCTGCCATGAAGCGGGCATCCCGCGCGGTGTGGTCAATTTCGTGGCCGGGCCGGGCGGACGGCTGGGGCGCGCGCTCATCGAGGCCCCGGCGCTGAAGGCAATTTCCTTTACGGGCTCGTGCGAGATCGGACGCCAGTTGCACGAGGCCGCTTCCCGGCGCCGGCTGCGCATCCAGCTCGAGATGGGCGGCAAGAATCCGACGATCGTGCTGGCCGACTGCGATCTGGGGCTGGCGGTGGAGAACGTCGTCAACGGCGCCTTCGCTTCGACCGGGCAGAAGTGCACGGCCACCAGCCGCGCCATCGTGGAAGAGAAGATTTACGACCGGTTCCTGGATGCGCTGATCGAGCGCACGCGGCGCTACAAGGTCGGCAACGGCCTGGAGCCCGGCGTGGACATGGGGCCGGCCATTGACGAAGCACAACTGGAGACCGATCTTAGATACATCCGCATCGGGACCGAAGAAGCAGGGCCACCGGTCTTCGGCGGCCGGCGCCTGACCGGTCCCGGCTACGACAAGGGTTACTTCGTCGAGCCGACCATTTTTGCCGGCGTGACGCCCGAAATGCGCATCGCCCAGGAGGAGATTTTCGGTCCCGTGCTGGCGGTGATGAAGGCGCGAGACTTCGACGAGGCGCTGGAAATCGCCAACCGCGTGCCCTTCGGCCTTTCCGCCTCGCTCCAGACAACGAATCTTTCGCGCGTCTTCGAATACATTCACAGGATGGAGGCGGGCTTGCTGACGGTCAATCTGCCCAGCGCCGGCGTCGAATACCAGTTACCGTTCGGAGGCACAAAGGAATCGAGTTTCGGGCCCAAGGAACAGGGCCCGACGGCGCTGGATTTCTACACCGATTTCAAGACGATTTATCTCAAATACTAAGTTCGCGAGTTACTATGCGATTGGGTCAGATACGTCTGGCGAACCAGACCGTGGCTGCGGTTTTCGAGGGCGAGCTGGTGAGGCCTGTGCCCAATTACACGATGCTGGAGTTGATCCGGAAGGCGGAGAAAGAGCAGACGCCCTTGCCGGAGCTGGCGCAGGAGCTGGCCAGCCGCCATGCGGAGCCGGGGAAGCCGCTGATTCCGATCCACCCGCCCGAGGTATGGGCTTGCGGCTGCACCTACGAGCCGAGCGCCAGTTTCCGCGACTCGCAGCACGGCGAGGAGGAAGGCATTTACGCTTACGTGTTGCGCCGGCCGAGACCCGAGATTTTTTTCAAAGGCACGGCGCGGGTTTGCGTCGGGCCGGACCAGCCGATCGGCTTGCGCGCCGACTCGCGCTTCACGGCCCCCGAGCCCGAGCTGGCTCTGGTCCTGGGAGGCCAGGGAGAGATCCTCGGATACACGCTGGCCAACGACGTCTCGGCGTGGGACATCGAGCGGGAGAATCCCCTTTATTTGCCGCAATCGAAGTTCTATTGCGGCTGCTGCTCGCTAGGGCCGGTGATTGTGACGGCGGATGAGATCGGTGATCCTTACGACATCGAGATTCGCTGCGTGATCCGGCGAGGCGAGGCCGTGATTTTCGAGGGTTCGGTTTCCACGCGGTGGCTGGTGCGCAAGTTCGACGAGCTGATCGGATATCTGCGGCGCTCGAACCGTGTTCCTTCCGGCTCGGTGTTGCTGACCGGGACGGGCATCATCGTTCCCGAAGAAGCGGCTCTTCAGCCGGGCGATGTGGTTTCGATCAGCGCCCCGGCGATCGGCGAACTCTCCAATCCCGCGGCGGTGGTGGAGTAAGTCGGGGGACGCTCAGCGTACTTTCACGGTGAGGGATCGAGTTTCGCTGCGGCCTGAAGGATCGGTCACGGTGAGCGTGTAAGTAGTCGTCTGGCGCAGGGAAACGGAGAAGCAGGCGCGCGGCCCCGGCGGTCGCTCCACGTCCGGCTGGAGTTGCACGCTTGCGTTTTCTGCCACCGCGTAACACACGGTAACGCGGCCTCCGGGCGCGGTTTCCGGCGGGGTGGCGGTGAATTCCTCAATCAAAGGTTCAGGCCTCGGGGGTGCTTTCCTGGCAGGGCGTGCGCCAGTAACTTTGAGCTCGAACGAGGCGCTGACCGTCTTGCCGTCGTGCCCTTCGGCCACGAGCGTATAAGTCGTATCCCGCGCAGGAGCGACCTGGAAACAGCGGTTGTAAGCGGGTCGTAACTCTTCGACGGGAGGGTCCAGGCGCACGGCGCGCGCATTTTCGACGCCGTAACACACCGTGGCGCGCTCGCCCGGCTCGAGCACCGGCGGACTGGCGTAAAAGTGGGTGATGCGCACGGGCGGTTGCGCCGGCGGCTTGCTTTCCGATTGGGGTTTGGGAGCCGGGCCGCACCCGACCAGCATGACGAGTGCCGCCAGCCCTGCTGAAGCACGCATCCTGAACCCCTCAGCGCCGCGCCGGCGCTTCCGATTCAAGGAACGCCACGGTCTTGATGCCGGAGATCTCGAACGTCCTCCGGCAACGCGGATTCCGGCAGACGACTTTGTCGTCCAGCAAAACCATGTAACTTTGCGACTTGTTGAATTTGGCCCGGGCTTCTTCGTCCGCGCCCGGAGGCAGCCGGTCTTTCTTCTTCCGCACCAGCCAGCGCAGCTCGTAACTCTCCGTCGTGCGGCAGTAGGGGCAATTCAGGCGCGCGGGCCGTGTGGTCTGCGATTCCTTGTAAAAAGCTCGTTCTTCCACCGGAACCTCACACTTCAGGGTACTTCCAGGGCGCGCGGTAGGCGCGACGCAGTAACTTGTTGGCCTCGGGATCGCCCACGATGACCTCTTTCTCGCCGTCCCATGTAATGGCGCGCCCGAGTTTATAAGAGATCATGCCCAGCAGGCACATATTCGTCGAGCGATAGCCGTTCTCGATGTCGGAAACAGGCCGACGGCCCGTGCGAATCGCATCGAGGAAATCGGCCCACAGCTCGCGAATGTTCTGGTTATCCGGCTGGCCGAGTTTCGGCTCCTCGTGGAGTACAGGCTGGCCTTTCTTGGCCGGGTAGAAGGTCCAACCGTCGAGCCAGCCCATGTGGAAAGTTCCTTCGGTGCCGTAAAAGTAGCAGCCGAGAGGCGCTTTCTCGGCCTCGTTTCCCGCGTAAGTCCGATGCTCCCAGGTGACCAGGAAGGACTCGAATTCGAAGACCGCAACCTGGGTATCCGGGGCGTCCGTGGAATCGCGGCGGATGAAACGCCCGCCGCTGGAAAATACCTTGCGCGGATATTTTTCCTCGGTAATCCAGAGAATCTGATCCATCCAGTGCACGCCCCAGTCTCCCAGGGTGCCGTTGGCGTAGTCCAGGAACTGGCGGAAGCCCCGCGGGTGGATCGCCTTGTTGAACGGCCGCTTGGGAGCAGGACCGCACCAGAAATCCCAATCCAGCCCGGGCGGCGGATCCGAGTCGGGCGTGGGCTGGCCCGGCCCGCCGGCCGAGTGCACGAAGGCGCGCACCATGCCGATCTTGCCCAGCTTGCCCGAGCGCAGGAACTTCATCCCCGAGACGTTGTGAGGCGAGACGCGACGATGCAGGCCGACCTGAACGACGCGGTTGGCGGCGCGGGCCGCCTTCACCATGGCGCGTCCCTCGAGGATCGTGTGGCTGATCGGCTTTTCCACGTATACGTGGGCCCCGGCCTCGAGGGCGGCGATGGTGGGCAAAGCGTGCCAGTGGTCCGGCGTGGCCACGATCACGATCTCGGGTTTCTCTCGGGCGAGTAACTCCCGGTAGTCCTTGTACCGTCGCGGCTGATCCCTGGTCAGTTCCTGGACTTTCTTCATCGCCGTGTTGAGCTGGTTCTCGTCCACGTCGCACAGGGCCACGACCTCGCACTCGCCGGACTCGATCGCGCCGCAGGTGAGGATGTTCATGCCCCACCAGCCGCTGCCGATCAAAGCGGTGCGGTACCTTTTGGCGCGCTGCGCGCCCAGGATGTGGAAGCCTAAAGATCCGGTCAGAGAGCCGGCAACAAAGGTTCTCCGCTGCATGGCACTACCCGCCTTTGCCAGGTCTGGCGGCGCTGCCGCCAGTTTGCGAACAAAGCTAATGATACCGCAAGGGGCGCGATCCGGGAACAGGCTTCAGCGCACCGCGATCACGACGCCGGGCGGGCTGCGGCGCTCGCCCACCCGAAGCTCGACGGGGAGCAGGCCCGCGGGCAGGAAGCCGCCCGGGATGCGCGCGTTGATTTGCAACACCCCCACCAGCCCGGGAGCGCTCCCTGCGAACAGGATCTCCGCGGGGTGGACACCGATGAAGAGCTGGACGGGCAGGATCGGCTTCGGTAACGGCGGTGCGGCGGGCCGGCCTTCTTCGCTCGCGGGCTCCGTGAGACCTTCTCCGGTGGCGAACAGCGTCACGATGGAACCTCGCGGGGCCGGATTTTCCGCCGAATTCGGCGTGCCGTCCTCGTTGATCGCGGCCACGTGACCGCCGGAGGCAAACAGCGCGGGAGCTGCCTCCACGACGGGCAGCACGGCGGTGAAGACGACCTGGCCGCGCCGCCGCACTTCCAGCACGGTTTCTTTTTGAGCGGCGAGGCCGTAAGGTGCCTGGGCGGTGATTTGATCACTGCGGGCAATGAGCAGTGGGCCGGGCTTGCCGTCCCAGAGGACCTCGACGCCGTCGAGTTGCGTTAGCAGGCGCCCGCCGGAGTCGAGTTGCGGGCCTATCTCATTCTCCGGACCGATCCCCGGCCCTTGTATGGAAACCAACTGCCCGGGCGCCACCGGACCCGGCTTCAAGCTTGCGGCGTGGAGCACCTCGGCGGCCAGCAATTGCACAGGCGCGGGTTCGATCGTTGGGCTAAGCACCCGCACCCGATGATTGTCGCGATCCGCCACGTAGACGTTGCCGCGCGAATCCACCGCGAGAGCCGCGGGCCAGCGCAAGCGCGCCTGAAGGGCGGAGCCGCCGTCACCTTCGAATCCTGCCACGCCATCGCCCGCGATGGTGCGGATGATACCGCCTGCATCCACTTTTCGCACGCGGTTGTTTTCCGTATCCGCGATGTAAAGATTGCCCTGATCGTCCACTGCCACAGCCATCGGATGGTTCAGGCGCGCCTGGGTCGCGGGTCCGCCGTCGCCGCTGAAGCCCCGATACCCGACGCCGGCCACGGTTGTGATCACGCCGTCTGGCGTTACCTTGCGGATGACGTGGTTCATGCGATCGGCGATGTAGAGATTGCCTTGCCGGTCCAGGGCGAGGCCGGCGGGGGAATCGAGCAGGGCTTGCAACCCGGGGCCGCCGTCCCCTGCATATCCGCGCAAGCCGCGACCGGCAACGCTGCCGAGCATCCCCGAAGGCGAAAGCACGCGGATGCGGTGGTTGCCCGTGTCGGCGATATAAACGCGACCATCGGGGCTGGCGGCGAGTCCGGCCGCTGCGTTCAGTTGCGAGGCTGCGCCGGGACCGTCGCCATTGAAGCCCGCCACGCCCGTGCCGGCCGCCGTGTTGATGAAGCCTGCCGGCGAGAGGTAGCGAACGCGGCTCACCAGAGAATCCGCGATATAGAGGCCGCCGGCGCCATCCAGGGCGATCGCGACCGGGTAGAAAAGACGCGCGGTCAGCGCAGACAAGGCCTCGCCGATGGCGCCCGAGCGTCCCGCACCCGCGATGGTCGTGATGATGCCGCGGGGATCCACTTTGCGGATGCGGCCATTGCCTGTATCGGCGATATAGAGGCTGCCGTCCGGACCCAGCGCGATGCCCGAGGGCGAATCCAGGCGGGCGCTGGTTGCCGGGCCGCCATCGCCCCAGAAGCGCGGTTGGGTCGTGGCGCCCGCGATCACACTGACCCCGCCGGAAGGACTGAGCCGGGTGATTTGGGGAGCGCCGGCGGCGACGTAAAGGTTGCCGGCTTCGTCGGTGACCAGGTCGCGCGCGGCCAGGGGAAGCGTGGATGCGGCACCCGAGGGCGGGAGCTTGACGATACGGCTGCGGTCCGCGATGTAGAGATTGCCTGCGGCGTCGAAGGCCAGACCCGTGGGCAGCTCGAGCGTGACGGGCACGTTCAGGGTGCTGAGGACCCCGGCCGCGAGCCGTCGCACGCGGCGATTGCCGCTGTCAGCGATGTAGAGATTGCCGGCGCGATCCAGCGCCAGTCCTGCGGGATAGCTCAACTGAGCATAAAGAGCGGGACCGCCGTTGCCCGCCATCCCAGGCGTGCCCGTGCCTGCGATCCACTCGATTCTCCCGTCGGGCGAGAGACGGTAGATCCGGTGGTCGCGAAAGTCCGAGATGTAGAGGTTGCCTGCGGCATCGAGTGCGAGGTTGCGCGGACCCACAAGGCGAACGGCGGTTGCGGAATCGCCGCTCGTAGAAGCTTCGGAGGCGCCCCCGCCGGCCACGGTGCGGATCGTTCCGTCGGGCGCGACGCGGCGGACGCGGGCGTTGCCGTAGTCCGCGATGTACAGGTTGCCCACAGCGTCTACCGCAAGACCGTAAGGAGAGTCGAGCCGGGCCAGGTGAGCGGGGCCACCGTCGCCGCCGAAACCTGGCTGGCCATCGCCGGCCACGGTGGTGATCAGACCGGCGGGTGAGATCTTGCGCACGCGGTGATCGGCAGGATCAGCGATGTAGAGATTGCCGGCAGCGTCACGCGCCACGCACTCGGGCGCGAACAACAGCGCGTTGACGGCGGCGCCGCCGTCGCCCACGAAATCGCTGCCCGCGACAGTGCGGATCGTGTAGGCCACGTTGTCCGGCCGGCACTGCGCCCAAGGCGCCAGGAGAACGATGAGGACACGCAAGCCTGCGCGCATGATCAGCCCGTAAGAATTTGGTGGGCGCAGGCGCGCGCTTGTCTCGGGTCTTTGCGGATTCAAACCTCGGCTAACCGGTTCGATAAGCGCAAGTGTGAGCCGTTGGCGGCGCATCGCGGTTCTTGCGAGTCTCCTCGCGGCGACAGCGTTCGGCGCTGAAGAGCCGCGATTGAGGCTGAAGAACCGCCGCGTCGCCGTCGAGGCGGAGGATGCGCAACTGCGCGTTCCGCCCGCAAAGAGCCGAATCGGGGGCCGCGCGCACGTAGTAGTTGAGTTCCGCGGCGAACCGGATCGGAGGGCGCTGCGTGAGCTGGAGGCGCGGGGCGCACGCGTGCTCGCATACGTGCCCGACGCAGGCTTCCTGGTTTCCGCTTCCGAAGATGTGCAGTTGGACGGGCTGGGACTGCGGTGGGTGGGAAGGCTGGAAGCGCCGGACAAGCTGAGTCCGCTGCTCGAGCCGGGCGAGCAATGGCAATGCGTGGTCCAGTTCCATCCTGATGTGGAGCGCGAAGAAGCCGAGGCCCTGGTGCGCGAGCACCTGCTGGAGATCCTGCCGCATCCGGACTTGCGGCGCAACGAGCTACTGGTGGCGGGCGCGCCGTCGCGCGTGCAACGACTGGCGGAGTGGGACGAGGTCGCTTACATTTATCCTGCCTCGGCGGAGCTGGTCAGCGGCGAGCCTGTGCACGCCTGCCCGGGGGCGCTGACCGAGTGGGGACCGGTGGGCGAGTACGTGGCGCAGATCGGCGACGGCTGGGACGGGCCGGGACGCAACGCCGCCGAGCTGCGTTACTATTTCGCGGCGCTGGCGCGAAGGCTGCCGCGCGAGAGCGTAGCGGCGGAAATCACGCGCGCCCTCGAGGAGTGGGCAAGATTCGTGGCCATCCGTTTCCTGCCCGGCGCCGACGAGTGGGGACCGAAAACCCTGCGCTTTTACTTCGGTGCGGGCGCTCATGAATGTCCCTATCCGTTCGACGGTCCGGGTCGCACGCTGGCCCACGCATTTTATCCCTCGCCGCCGAATCCAGAGCCGATCGCGGGCGACGTCCACTTCGATGACGACGAGCCGTGGGCAATTGGCGCCTATCTGGATGTATTCAGCGTGGCACTCCACGAGATCGGGCACGCGCTGGGCCTGGGTCACTCGGACAAGCCGGGATCCGTGATGTACCCCTACTATCGCAAGTACGTCGCGTTGACCGAGGAAGACATCGCAGCGATTCGGCAACTGTACGCCGCTCGCGAGGAGCCTCCCACGAGTCCGCAGCCGCCAACGAACCCACCCACTCCTCCTGGCAGTCCCCAGCCTCCGGCGAATCCGCCTTCAAACCCGCAGCCAACGCCGCCTGCCAACCCGCAGCCACCGGGATCGCCTTCGCCCAATCCACAGCCGCCGCAGAATCCCTCGCCGCAGCCTCCCGCTACGCGCGATACGGCAGCGCCGTCGTTGACGATCACGTATCCGGCCCTCTCCAGCGTGCTGGTGTCCTCGTCCTCGATCACGCTGCGCGGCACGGCAAGCGACAACGTGGGCGTGGTGGAGGTGACGTGGTCGTCATCGAACGGGCATGCGGGCACAGCGCAAGGGACGACGCAGTGGACCGCCGGGCCGATTGCGCTCTACCTCGGCTCAAACACGATCACGGTGCGCGCACGCGACGCGGCGGGGAACACGAGCTGGCGCTCGGTGGTGGTGACGCGGCGCTGAATTTTTCCGTTTCCGGGGTGAGAGAAAGGGGCGGCTCGGGCCACCATCTGCCTGTAGCGGGCTGAAGATGGCACTCTTCCGCACGCGCAGCGCGGCCGTCTACGGCATCGAGGCGCATCCCATTGACGTCGAGGTGGATCTCTACCCTTCGGGCAGCGCGCGCGACTTCATCACGGTAGGCATGCCCGACACCGCCGTGCGCGAAAGCCGCGAACGCATCAAGTCGGCGCTGGCCAATTCCGGATTCGGCTATCCCAACAAGGCCGTAACGATCAACCTGGCGCCGGCCAACCTGCGCAAGGAAGGCGCGGGATTCGATTTGCCCATGGCGGTG